>Ga0265797_10007778_pt1 | contig 14502 bp, 9 predicted proteins | sample P2T30metagenome_FD_192433 | JGI IMG/M metagenome (GOLD analysis project Ga0265797, IMG submission 192433) | Plant litter microbial communities from East Loma Ridge, Irvine, California - P2 T30 | ecosystem: Environmental > Terrestrial > Plant litter > Unclassified | place: USA: California... | reverse complement strand
CCGTTCGTTCGTCGTCAGAAAAATTGTTCCCTTCTTTTCTGGAACCAATCTTTCCATACAAGTACACAAAACACACACACACAGAGAGAGAGAGAGAGAGAACAAGAACAAGAAAAACGCTCATCGCATTGTGGCCGACCCGTGAAGAGGAAGTACAACTCTGTGAGATCAAGGGAAAAAAAACCCCCAAGGTTCTGCAAACGCCGGTCGCCCTCGCCTTTTCTTGCAAGCAGCCAGCCACGTATCTTCTGTTGCCAGAATCGAATCGAATCGCATTCCAAAAAAAAAAAAGTAAGGGGGAAACCCCTCGCAAAACCAAAAATCAAATTGCGCTTTTTCCTTTTTCGTAGTCAATCTGTGCATTGTAGCTTTCTTTCAACTTCCCGCCTTTCCCCCCTCCGCTTCCCAATCTCTCCTCTGTCCATCTTTCAGCCGCGGATGCCGTGTGCTTGCGCTGACGAAAGTCAAAGGTTGGGTATCAATTGGTCGCAGTTAAAACGATTGTCGTAGTCGTCGGTCGAGGTTGTATAAATCTTGAAAGGAATGTTTAGTACGTGGTGCGGGGGAAAATGTCTTGCAAGTAAGCGCTAGACCAGACTCCGTCGCACGGATCATCCCCACTGGGCAGGGGAGTTAGGAAAGGATGGTATTCACCAGTAGGCGGGGCGGTCGTAGCCACGGTCGTAGCCACCTCCTCTCCTGTCGCCTCGTGGGCTCGGGGCACGTCCGTAGGGCTCACGGCCGTGTCCGTTCATGTATGGGTCAGCGTCGTAGCCGGGAGCGCCGCCGCGGGGAGGCGGGCCTGGTGGAGCGCCATAACGGTCATCGACGTAGCGACGTGGCGGAGGGTAGTCATCGAGGGGCGGGCCACCACGACGGGGTGGCGGCGGTCCGTAGCGGTCGTCGCGCGGGTCATCGTAGTAGCGAGGGGGAGGAGAACGACGACGGTAGTCGTCACGGCGAGGGCTGTAGCCGCGAGGAGGACCACGACGGTCATAGTAGTCGTCGACAGGCGGGCCACCGTGGCCGTGACCACCGTAGCCACGGCCGCGGTAGCCTGGAGAGCGGGAGCGGAAACGGGGCTCGCGTTGGCGGGGGATCTCGGATTGCGGCTGTTCATTGTTAGTTGAGAGAGACCAGGTCGCCTGGATAATGGAACTCACATCGGAGATGCACTTGACGGGGACACCCTTGAAGTCGTGCTGGTCGAGTTTCTCAACAGCAGACTCGAGGTCGGCAGCGGTCTCGTACTCGACGAAACCCTTGCCTCCAGAGCCGGTGGTGTCGCGCTCACGGTTGACCTCGCTATAAACAACGTCAAGGCCAGATTGGCGGGCGAAGTCCTTGAGATCCTGTGATTGAAGTCAGCAGGTGCAAGAGCTGCTTGGCGGGAGCAAAATCATGCTCATGAAGCGAAATACGTACCTGCCAGCTAGTCTCGAATGGAAGACCAGTGATGGTCATGCGATGAACGGTGCGACGCGGGCGAGGAGCCATGCGTTCCTGTCCAAAGCCGGGACCATCGCGCGGGCGGGTGCTACCACGTGCGAACTGGACGACCAAACGCTCGCCCATGAACTCGGAACCGTCTAACCAGCGATGTATGTCAGTACTTGAAAGCATCGAGAGGGTGGAAACTGTACGACTATCCCAGCACGACAAAGGTCGAGTAGAATCTGCGCAAGCACATGGGTTTCATCTTACGGAAAGCTAGAGGATGAGTTAGCATATCTGTTGCATTGAAAAGAGATGAGGCGCAACATACCAGGCACAACATCACGTGCATCCATAGCATCTTTGTACTCGATAAAGCCAAAGCCGTTCATGAGCTTGATCTCGGTGATCTCGCCTGTGCCATGGGTGTTGAAGTGGTTCTCAACATCGGCCTTGGTAGCTACAGTGCACGGGGTCCAGTCAGCGAATTCCGAAGAGGTGATTTGGGTGCAGGCCGTCGAGCCCGGGCTCCAGCTCCGACAGCAATGGACCAATGCCAGGGGGTTAAGAGTGCAAGCGAATGCAGGGTTGCGCGCGACGGGTCAAAGTGCGACAGAAACGAGGCGCCGATGATGTGCAGAGATAGGTGAAGGGATCAAAGAAGTGAGGCCAGCCATGTCCACGTCCACGTTTCCTGGGCATGCAGCGCCAGCGTGTCCTGTCGTGCGCGATGGTGCCAAGGCAGGGGAGGTAAAGAAGCGAAAGCCATATCGAGAGAGCTCATAGAAGCGTACCGTTGCGCGGGAGGTTGCCGAGGTAGAGGCGCTGTTTGAGAAGATGTTAGAGGACCGGTTCGTGTATGTGTGTGTGTGTGTGTGTGTGTGCGCGCGCGAATGATAGCATTGTCCGAGGAGATAGATCTCGCGCATGGTGAAGACTGACAGTATCGGGGGCTTTTCCTTCGGGCTCCATGGTTGCAGCGGCCTGTTTCCTGTGTGTCCTATGAGGTCAAGTGGAGCTTCCAATCCTTCCTTGTGAGCAGGCGGTATCAAGGCTGCGACGCGAGTGGGCGGGTAGAGAGGTGGAGCGCAAAGAGAAGTGTGAGGCGACAAGTGTTACACCAGTCCTGAGGAAAAGGCCAGTGATGAGTGGAGTGAGGTGGTGGATGCAGTTGCGCAGTGCAGGTGCAGTGCAGCAAGTGACGATGGGACGGACTTTGGAGAGACGACATGAGCAGCTGAAGGCGGCGCGCGACCGCAGGCTTGGCAGAAGTCGATCTGAGATGACATCCATGATATCTTCAAGCTTATTACCGGACACGTGATTAAGTGAATGCTGCAGTGTCAAGACGATCATAGCTGAGGTACAGATGAAGTACGATCACTCTCGACCTCAATAATCACGTTACTACAAAACAATTACAATCTTCATCAACCTCCCCGAATCAATCCCACCTTTCGCTCATCCTTCGGTTAAGCAGACCGTCAGTCAGTACATCATAGACAAAGCAGCCAATCGCATCACCCCCAGGTCATGGGTAAGCCGAGCTCTGTTAGCCTCATAAATATGTTAGCCGAGGAGCGGCCACTCCTCTGTGCCGATGACGGTATTATTATCGATTGGCATTCGTCCGGCCTTGTGAAAGTATAGCAGCTCTCACAGTCTTACCTCGCCCCTTACACTCTTCCGCACTATCGCGAGTGAGAGAGCCTCACCTTTTCTGAGCCTCACTTCCCTGAGCCTCGTCTCGCCTCGCCTCGCCTCGCCTTTCGATCATGTCCGTCCCAGCTTTGCTGTCAGCAACCGCTAGGCGACGCGCCTTCCAACTACCTGCAGCTTCCTCCCGCGCCTTCGCCGCCGCAAAACCCACCTCAGCAGCAGGCAATGGTCTGGCTTCCAAGTGTCTTGTGCGAGGATACCGGCCTGCAGTAGTCACAGCCGGCCAGCGACGAGCCTTTACACAAACCACACACCGACGACTCGCGACACCGGACGACTCCTTCGACCCTTCAACATTCGAGCGCGAGGTGGACGAGGTCGATGTGTGCATCGTAGGAGGAGGACCAGCAGGCTTGAGCGCCGCCATCAAGCTCAAACAGCTAGCCAATGAGGCCGGCAACGAGGATTTCCGCGTGTTGCTCTTGGAAAAAGCCGGCGAGCTCGGCGACCACATCGTCAGTGGCAATGTCATCGAGCCCTCAGCGATCGACGAACTCCTCCCGGACTGGCTCTCAGAGGAAAACCCGAACCGCTTCGAGAATGCAACGCCCGCGACCGAGGACCGGATGCGCTTCCTCACCAAGAACAAGTCCTTCCCCATGCCCAAGCCGCCAGAGATGAACAACCACGGCAACTACATCATCTCGCTGAACGAGTTCTCCAAGTGGCTGGGCGAGAGGGCGGAAGAGGTGGGCGTGGAAATCTACCCTGGCTTCGCCGCGTCCGAAGTCCTGTACACCCCCCAAGGCGAAGTCAAGGGCGTCGCCACAAACGACCTCGGGATATCAAGAGCCGGCCAGCCCAAAGACAGCTTCGAGCGCGGCATGGAATTCCACGCCCGCGTCACCCTGCTCGCCGAGGGCTGCCACGGCAGCCTCACCAAGCAAGTGATCAAGAAATACGACCTGCGCCGCGACAGCCAGCACCAAACCTACGGCCTAGGCATCAAAGAAGTCTGGGAGATCGACCCGTCGAAATTCCAAAAGGGCCTGATCGTGCACAGCATGGGCTACCCTCTGCCCTCGGACACGTACGGCGGCGCCTGGATGTACCACTTCGGCGACAACCTCGTCTCGATCGGGCTGGTCGTCGGCCTGGACTACCCAAACCCCTGGCTAGCCCCCTACGGCGAGTTCCAAAAGATGAAACACCACCCGCAATTCGCCCAATACCTCGAGGGCGGCAAGTGCATATCCTACGGCGCCCGCGCGCTCAACGAAGGCGGCTTCCAATCGATCCCCAAATGCGCCTTCCCAGGCGGCGCCCTGATCGGCGACACGGCGGGCTTCCTGAACGTGCCCAAGATCAAGGGCACGCACACGGCGATGCGCTCGGGCATGCTGGCCGCCGAAGCGGCCTACGACGCGCTGAAGGAGACCTCGGACCCCGCCAACGCGGTCTTCCTGTACGACTACGAGGACAAGCTGCGCAACAGCAGCATCTGGAAGGAACTGAAAGCAGTCCGCAACATGCGCCCGTCCTTCCACTCGCCGCTCGGCTTCTGGGGCGGCATCGCCTACTCGGGCCTGGAAGCGTACGTGTTCCGCGGCCGCATGCCGTGGACGCTGAAGCACGGCGCGCCCGACCACGCCGCCACCAAGCGCGCGGACCAGTGCGAGAAAATCGAATACCCCAAGCCCGACGGCAAGCTGAGCTTCGACATCATGACCTCTGTCAGCCGCACGGGGACGAACCACGAGGAGGACTCGCCGTGCCATCTGAAAGTGGCGGATTGGGACAAGCACGCCGAGCTCGAGTGGCCGGCGTACAAGGGGGTGGAGAACCGGTTCTGTCCCGCCGGGGTGTACGAGTATCCCGAGGATGAGAGTAAAGAGTTGGGGGTGAGGTTCCAGATCAATTCGCAAAAGTGAGTTTTACTGCAAAGACGAGGATTCGTTTTCCTCTTGACAGTGGTCGGGCGTCTTTACCTGGGATTTTTTGCTGACATTTTTGTGTTTTCTCTAAAAACAGCTGCATCCACTGCAAGACGTGCGACATCAAGGTTCCTGATCAGGATATCACGTAAGTTCATTCCATTCCTCCTCATCCTCATCCTCCTCCTCATCCTCATCCTCATCCTCATCCTCATCCTCATCCTCATCATCCTCATCATTCATTCTTCTGGCCCGACACACCAAGCTGACTATCTCTTCTCTCTATTATAGATGGACAACGCCCCAAGGAGGTGAAGGTCCCAAGTACACCATGACGTAGAGAGAGAGAGAGAGAGACAGAGAGGGAGAGAGAGAGAGAGACAGAGAGGGAGAGAGAGAGAGAGAGAGAGAGAGAGCGAGGGAGGGAGTGAGGAAGGGAGATGAGATGTGTCAACCTACCTACCTAAACTCCCCTCTTTCTTCCTACTGGGAGACATGATGGCTCCCTCTCTCTTTCTCTCTGTTTTGAAGTTTTGAAGTTTTCTTTTATTTCCTTTTCCATACTCATACTCATACTCATACTTCCTCTTTTGTAAATACGGTTATCTACTTCCTTCCTCGAAAGGCAAAGAAAAAGAAAAAATCTATTACATTTTTTACTGTACGACCTTTGTACACCTTTGTATTGTTGTTGTCGGTGTTTCTCGTCGTTGTAAGTCTACTATATATATATATACACATACTACTGCCGGGAATAACACGGCGCGTATGAGAAAATCGTACGCAGATTGAGTGTGATCGTAGATGTACTATAAATACTACTCTTCTGCAACGAGGTATATACATAGGTAGAGATTGGACCTTTTTTGCTCTTGTTGATTGCGTCGCTTACTTATATACCTAAAGGTGTCATTTCGGAAACCTACAAAGACTTTCGACGGGGGTGTATGGTTCTTGTTTTTTTCTTTGTTCATGTCGATTAATTAGGGAATGCAGGCGGTGGTGTCTGATGTCTGCCAATTTGCACGTTTCTAGCCCAATCATGAAGACAGTGTCTTCTTCGATTACCGCTGTCTCCAATGAAGCTTCCGCTGGTAGGCTATGTAGTAGGAGAATCGATCAAGCCGGCTTGAGATTGTGAGGTCCTAGGAATATCTGTGTTGATGGAAGTCGAGGCTTGGATCGTTTGTGAGGATGTCTAGTCCGTGAGGAAATGTTCCATTCGACCAGATTTGTCTATGCGACAGTAGTATTTCCTAACGGCGTATCACTGCTTTGCGACGTGAGATTGGCTGGCTAGCGATGTGCCCAACAGCTTGCGGCATCAGCCTACTTGACAGAATATTGTCGCTGTCATGAGAAGGAGTTGGGCGGCCATGAGAATATCCCAATAAACGTATTCGCATCCGATATTCACATGTCAAGGGCTTGCCAAAGCACGTGAGGCGAGAATTCACAGCAAATCCCAGCATAGCGGTCGTGATTGGGCGCCACGGGTGGATTAGCGTTTCACCAGCGTTTGCGTGAACCGGGAGACAGGTGGCAGAAAAATCATAAGCCAGGTGGCGGCTTCCCCAACGTTGCCAAAGTACCTCACCTTGCAGCAGCAGCGCGCGGCTTGAGATCTGCGGTGCGTCTGAAATTTCAAGTTCGCAGCACATTGGACAAGAAGTTCCAACAGACAGTAATGCGACGTGTCGTCGTGATGAATAACATTATTGAGCGCGTTGACATGGTCGCAGTGTGCATGTAGTCGCTGCAGTAGTGATATCCGCGTTTGCTTTCCAGTGCTTTCTTCCAGTGCTCCCAATAGTGCGCGCTTCCAGGCTCTTCCAATGCTGTCCAGCCGGTGCAAACGAACGGGATGCCTAGCCGCGTCGTCCGAGGATGTGAGTCACCAACTGCCTCTCCGCTCACTCGCAGCCGGCCGCGCAGTCATGTAGTTGTATTGTTGTCGTTGTTATTATTCGTGTGAATGGATGTATCCTGACAATACCATCAATGGCAGCCAGTAGTGTGTTGTGAGTCGTCGCAAGGTCGCGGCCGGTGAGCGAGCGGTATCATCAGGTGAATTGACGATTGGTCGATGAATGCGTCATGCAAGAGATTAGGGGCTGGATGCAAGAGGTGGAGGGAGCGCTTCGACCAATCAGCAGCGAGTCCGGGCCTCAGGCAGAATTTGCAGGAGGTGGTATAAAGCCAGCAGCTCTCCCCCGACTTTCTCGCAGGCAGCCCTTCCCCGATCCCGCGTACGCGACGCCCGCCCTTGCCCTTGCCTCTGCGACTCTCCTCACCCAAACACTCCGTAGCGCAGAAATCCAAGACCCTTCAACCTCTCCATTGAGGAGATCCATTTCTTTCGATCAAGTCCACTCTCTCGCAGTACACACAGTCAGAGGACGAGCGCGCGCGCGCAAATTTGGAAGGAGCATTTGAGCAACGCGACTCCTCTCCGCAGTCACAGGCAGTCACGTGCAGCAGCAGGTCGACCTCATCAATCAGTCACTGCGCACCACCCACCAATCATCTACTTTAATACCGAAGGCATTGCCGGCAGCGCCTTCACCCGCCCACCAACGCGATCTCACCGTCGCCGTCGCGCCGCATCCTACACCCACCAACCCACCAGTACCACTCTGCAGCCGAGTGAGGGAGGCATTTGCTTGTTCATCTCCCACTTCTGGTACGCCGCTCAGTCACACCACATCATCTCTACACCACACCTCGCGCGACTCTTCACTACAAGCCCGCCGAGTATCTGTCATCACACCACCCCACGTGATCCGACACCTCAGTCTTCGAGACTCCCCGCACGACTTTACACCCATCGTCGTCGCATCCAACACTCGAGCGTCCTTTGAGCATCACACTCAAAGCGCAATCACTCTACCGTCATCATGGATCCCTACATGACCCACCCGACCAACGCGCAGCAGGCTAAGGACTTCACCGCCGCCGGCACCCTCTCGGGCTTCTCCGGCGGTGCAGCAGGCCACCTTACTCCGCCTTCATCTGAGAAAGATGGACTGTCACAGCAGGCGAACAAGACAGGTCTTCCGAACGGTCAGTCGCAGGGAGCAAACGCCGTCCAGCAAGGCAACGGGGTGATTCCCGCTACTCCCGCAACTCCGGCTGCGACGCCTGGCGCTGGTCAGGGTGTCAGTGGTATTGTTCCGACGCTACAGTGAGTATTGCCTTTGAAATGTTTGTGCGCTTGAGGACTCGAGTGTTGACAGTTTCACAAAGAAACATCGTCGCTACGGTCAACCTTGACTGCCGCCTTGACCTGAAGACCATCGCCCTGCACGCCCGTAACGCGGAATACAATCCCAAGGTACGGGCGCAACAGCCCTCCGCGGCTCGCGACCTTCAGCTAACATGCCTCCCAGCGTTTCGCCGCCGTCATCATGCGTATCCGTGAGCCCAAGACCACCGCCCTGATCTTCGCCTCTGGCAAGATGGTCGTCACCGGTGCCAAATCCGAAGACGACAGCAAGCTTGCCTCGCGCAAGTACGCCCGTATCATCCAGAAGCTCGGCTTCAACGCAAAGTTCACCGACTTCAAGATCCAGAACATTGTCGGATCTTGCGACATCAAGTTCCCGATCCGTCTTGAAGGTCTTGCCAGCCGTCACCACATGTTCAGCTCCTACGAGCCCGAGCTCTTCCCTGGTCTCATCTACCGTATGATGAAGCCCAAGATCGTCCTCCTGATCTTCGTTTCCGGCAAGATCGTCTTGACCGGTGCCAAGGTCCGCGAGGAGATCTACCAGGCCTTCGAGCTCATCTACCCCGTGCTCTCCGACTTCCGCAAGACTTGAGAAAGAGTCATGAAGTGGTTGTCGTGACCCACAAGCAGGCATCCTGTATTATCAACAAAAATGACCACGACCTGTATCACCACACACAATGGAGGTTTTGATGCCGACCTCTTCGGCCGAAAGGCGACACCCGCTTTCTCTCGCTGCAAAAACCTGCTGCTGCTGCAGCACTGCACGGCATCATCCAGCCAGCAGTCGCACGCACATGCGAGACTGAACAGATCGACCTGGTCACCACCACACCATCAAAAGACAATCATGTTTCTTGCTTTTAACTGCATGGCGAGGAGTTTCTGGCGTTTACAACAAACTCGATAGCCTCATGCGTGGAGGCTCTTTTACCTGGCGGGGTGTTTTTTTTTAAACCTTTTTACCACCTCACTTTTCAGAAAAGAATGCTTCTTCCTCTTTTCACACCTTTCCCGATTCCCGTTACTTCTTTGCCCTTTTCAAAAGAAGTTTCTTCTTCTCACAGAACAAAAAAAAAATCACGATGCCGCCGCTTTGTTGTGCATGCCCTTTTGTTTGTTGCACTAGCAGCAAGCAGCAAGCATCTTCGCACTACCGCTCGAGCAAGACGATGAACCTCGGGCTTCGCTTTTTTTGATTAAGACTGATGAGGACGGACGGACGGACAGAGGTTAGTGTGCCGCTGTCGTTGCTGTTGTTGCGTATTGAGAAGAACTTCTCGAGAGGTTTTTTTTTGGTTGGGAAACGTTTTATACTCGTCTTCCTTTCTACATTATATATACCCCACCAAGACTGTCAAGTTTCTGTAGAACTGCTCTAGACTGCTGATCTTTTGCCTTTTCTCACTCTCTTCAAACCTCATATCCTGTTTTTTGGCGAAAGCACACATCCATCTTGAGTTGGTGAAGGTGGTAGGTAGGTAAGGGCTAAGGACCGTTTTTGTCTATTAGGGCGGGAGAGGGTGTTGGTTGTATATGTTATGTTAAAGGTAGGGTGAGGTGAGGTGAGGTGAGATGAGGTGCACGAAGACGAAGACAGGCAGAAGAATACCTAAGGTCCCTAGAAATCGAAATCGAAATCGAAAATAGTAACGCTTCTTTATTTACCTTTAGTTCTATAATGTAATCACTTCCCTACCAGTTCGTCTACATTCACTTTATCGCCTCGACCGTGCTTCTTCAAGACCTGTTCTTCCACGCTCTTTACTAACCCTTGTAGATGCGTCGTGTCCGCCCACATCACAACGTACCCCACTCCTGGCCCGTAACCCAGATCGTGCACAACTCCCTCGCCGCCCGGACTCCGAAGGACGTCCCCTTCCAGCTTCGCCATAACACCGTCCATTTCCAGACGAGCATGCAGGCTTTCCGAGCGTGCGGCGAGGGTTTCGATGTGGGATGAGAGAGTGCGCTGGGTATCGTCGTCCGTGTTAGAATTAGCAGCAGCTTCTAGAGCGATCTGGCGGCAATGCGCAAGCTGAACGTCAAGATTCCTGATCTCGAGCAATTGCTGCGCTCCCTGGACGCCCAGGTGCAGGGGTCTGATCGTCCATTCGTGTTTGAGATCCGCATGGCCTGCTGGCTTTGCGGCTCTGATCGAGGCGGGCCTGCGGTCTGTGATGGTCGGGACGACGATCTCGGTTATGCTGCAGTTTGCCCTTCGCGATGGTTGGAAGTCTGGGGGCGTGTGGATGTATTGGCCTGCGAGGAGGACTTGGTCTAGGAGCGCGGAGATGGAGGCGCCGTGCGAGATTAGGGCTATTACTTGTTCGTTGTTGTTGTCGTTGTCGTCGTCGTCGGCGTCGTCGTTTGGGTTTTGTGCGTGCTGGTTTGTGAGTGTTTGGGTTTGGGTTTGTTCTGACGATGGTGGTGGGGTGGTTTTTGGGGATGGCGAAGGGGGAGGCGAGGCGGGGAAAGTGACCAGTTCGTTCCAGAAGCCTGCCAACCTCTCGCACAGGGAGTCTTTTTCCTCGATCCCGGTGGTGGTGGTGGTGCTGTCGGGTTTCTTCGCCACTGGGCCTGCGTAGACTTTCCCTTCTAGGATGCCAAAGGCTCGCTCTTGCAATCTGGCATCTTGCTCTAGGCGGAGTTGTTGCGACGAGTCGGGTTGGTGATCGAGGAGTGCCTGTGCGGTATCACGGGCTCGTTGGAGAGGCGATGTGATGATACGGTCCAGGCGGACATGGGAGAGGTGGCGTGCGGTGGTGGATGCTTGGAGGCGACCGAAAGCGTTGAGGGGTGTGTCGATTTGGCCTTGGATTATGCCGGCGACGTTGTGGTCTGTTTCTCCATGGCGAATGAGGAGGACTCTTAGACGGCGAGGCGGAGGCGATGAAGCTGTCATTGCCACTGGTGTTTTCGAGGATACGGTTCGATATGTTGTCACCAATGGAGGGATTGATTCGTTCTTTGACGGTGGTGATTGGTGAGAAAGGCAGGCGAAACGAGAAGACCAGAACAGCTTGTCGGCGGGTTGTTGTGGGGCGTTTGATGTTATTGTCCCTTATCTCTTGACATTTGTCTTGAGGAGAAGATTGATTGCTCGTGAATCTTCGAGGTCGTTTGTGAAGGACGTTCGTGCCAGGGTTAGGGTTGAGCGTCGATATCGATGGTCACGATCGACATTGAGTATCTTCGTTCCGTTTGTTTGCTTAGTGGTGTATATGAGAGCATTACAGGCATTCGATTATATCACCGATGACTGATCGCGTCAATGAGAGTCTCTCGACGTGGTCATGTCACGTGGACGGTTATGTCCGTTTCTGGGCCCTTGGGCGTCTCCAGGGCTGTAACAAGACAAACACCTACCTTCCTCCATCCCTTGATTGTCCACTGCCACTAAGCTTCTTGACCAAACCAAGTCAGAACTGTCTGAAGTAGCAGAGGAAGACAAAGTGTATACCTCACTTCACCTGTAATCGGCCCGCGCTTGCCTCGTGAATATGTGGGTACTTTCAGCTTGCTGTCGAATCTGTCCTTCTTCCTTCTCCTAACCTACACGCACGCCTCAACGACATAACAACCGTCGATCAGACAGGCTACCATGGCGCCCAAACCCACCAAACGGACCGCAAGATCCTTCGCCAAATCCGCCGCCGCCGTCAAGAACACCTCCAATGCCATCCCAACTCCCTTCGTCACGGCTCCATCAGCCTTACAACCTTTCCTACCACAGCTCGATCCCTCGCGAGTCCACCTCGTGCACATAGACCGCCACACACCAGACCACAAGAAACAGATCGTACGTTTCTTGAGCCCCACGAAGATGGCCGGCCGCATCAGCTAACACCACCACCCCCAAAAGTTCACCATCCCCCTCATCCTCAACACCCTCGTAGCCCTCGCCATCCTCTACCGCGCCTACACCGCAGTCCCAACCTACTACAACCTCGCCCAAACCATCTTCGGCAACGCCTCAAGCCCCACAACCCTCGACCCAACCACCACAACCCAACGCGAAGCCATCACAGCCTGGCTCACGCGCTCGGCAACCCTCCTCCTCGACTTCCTACTCCTCCGCTTCCTCGGCCCCTGGCCCCTAGCCTTCTTCGCCGCCCACCCCTCAAACCCCTGCGCCTGGCGCTGGTCCCTAGGCGGTTTCCAGCGCGAAGAAGTCATCGTGCGCGCGAGCCGCGGCTGGGGAGTGACGGAGCTGCTCGAGGGGGTCGCGGCGGGCGAGCAGAACGAGTTCTTCACGGACCGCCTGTTGCCCGCCATCGAGCGCAGTTTCGTGCGGGAGAAGACGGGCTATCTCATGATGAACAAGGACTGGGAGCTGGATTTCGCGGCCATGCTGGACGCCCACACGCTCGTGGCGCGCAAGGAGGTTTCTTTTGCGGATCTGGACCGCGTGGTGTTGGCTTGCTTGCCGGGGGTGCATGGGTGGGTTTGCTGGCGGTGGGAGGTGGAGGGGGATGTCATCGAGCACAGGCGGAAGAAAGTGGTGCAGTTCAAGGACGTTTTGGTCAAGTTGGGCAAGGAGAGTTTGTTCTGGAAGTGGGCTGAGATTGTCGAGGAGGAGAGGGATACTGATGGTGGGTTCAGCGAGAGTGGGCAGAAGAAGGTTGTCGAGCGCGTGCAGCAGGAGTTTGAGCGCGAGGGGGTCGATTTCGAGGATGTTGTTGGGAAGATTGGCGGGTTGGAGGCACCCGCTGCGAAGTGATGACACTGAAAGGTGTAAACTCTTCCAAAAACGATTTTACGTGCTGAGCCAGAGGCATTCTTTGCAACCAAACAAACACCTAGGATCCTGGAATGGTGACTTTACGGCATTTGTTTTCGTGAAGAGCCCCTGTAAACGACAAAACTGCTCAGACTGTCTTACTTGCACAGTTGACGATCGAGGTCTTGAAAATATACCCTGCTTTACCTAGTGTATCAAGACCGGACTAGCACGAACCGCCAGTACATGACATTGCTGCTTCGCGCGTTGGGTCAGAATCTGGCATAAAGAAACGATCGAGGAGCAAAGGGGAGAACGATCGAATCGTTGGTGACTTGACGAAACATCTGAACGATACGTCTGTGTACGAGTAACGGAAGAGCCAGACCATCGACATACACATACATGATGACTGGCGGAACAGCAAGATCAAGATCGACGTTCGGAAAAGGGACACCGCTCTCTTGGTCTTTTATCACCCACGACTGAACCAAGCGATCAACAACCCAACCTTTCCACACCGCCACCACCCTCTCCCAACGCCTCTGTCTGTGAAAGATCCAGAGCACCGCAATCCACCGCTCTTCACACCTCACAACCACCACTCGACGCCTAAGCAAAAGTCCAACCAACAACCGACGCCTCGCCCTGGCCTTGAGCAGGAGCAGCAACATCACCACCATCGACAGCATCACCGCTCTCAACGGCAGCCTCAGCCTCAGCCTCATCAGCAGCAGCAGCAGCAGCACCGCCCCCACCAACCGGCACATCAAACCCCTCAATGTTCTGGCTCACCGCATCGCTCCACCCATCAGCAACAGCAGCCCCCTCAGCAGCAAAGTACGCCCCAGCCTCGGCGTCGCCGTTGAAAAGCCACAGCATCCAGTTGGCAGCAGCCGTGCCATAAAGCCCCCCGTTCAATTCGCCGTAAGTGCCGCCGTGCCCAACGCTGTTCAGATTGCCCTTCCAGGCCGGCAGGTCCGCGGGAAGATTGGCGTAGTCGCGTTCGCCCTGGAAAGAAAGAGTTAGAAAAGAAAGTAAAAGTGTCAGCTCGACGGTTTCAGTCCAGTTTTCGTCTCGTCTGTCGTCTCTCACAAAAACTCACATTCTCAAAAGCAATATCCTCCGGCCCCCCCAGCGCATACATAACCGGCGTCCCCAATCCTCCCGCCAACTCAAACCCCCCAAGCAACCCACTATTGAAAATCCCCAACGCCTTAACCCCCTCCCACCTCCCCTCACCCACAATCTCATACGCCTCCGTGCCCCCACAACTATACCCGGCCGCCATAATCCTCGCAGAGTCAACATTCAAAGAACCATTATTCGCGCCCGCTTCAACCCACTCGATCGCCTCGGCCATCCACTCGGAAGTCGTCGAACCGCCTCCCGGCGTGCCGCCTGGGGGGCCGGAGGCTATCGCTACGAAACCGTGCGAGGCGACTTGGGCTAGGAGGTTGGCGGCGGAGGTCCCGTCGTCGCTGCAGGCGCCGTTGCCCCAGATTAGGACTGGCATGGGGGTT
>Ga0265797_10007777_pt1 | contig 14504 bp, 14 predicted proteins | sample P2T30metagenome_FD_192433 | JGI IMG/M metagenome (GOLD analysis project Ga0265797, IMG submission 192433) | Plant litter microbial communities from East Loma Ridge, Irvine, California - P2 T30 | ecosystem: Environmental > Terrestrial > Plant litter > Unclassified | place: USA: California... | reverse complement strand
CGAGAGGGCAACGTGCCGCCGTGAGTATATGGTTGGCGGCAAAATGGGTAGATCTCTCATATCGGCAAGCAGAATGTATGCACGTGCAATCTCGATCGCTCCAGTACCGGGCCGCTTCAGGTAGGAGGTTGCACAAAGACGGCACAGCTGACATGGGTGCTCCAACTACCAATGAAATCGACAAGTTGGCGACCAAGGGCGATAATGTGCATGCAGTTGTGACTATCATGAGAGCTCTCTGGACACAAACAGTGCTGAAGTTCTGGTAGTATGAGGAGATATAGCGCTCCAGAAGTATCGGTACGAACACTCCACAACTTCACGTCAGTCGAACAAACAAATGACCTCCGACTGACACTTCATACACCCATTCATCCACCACTCACATGCCCTCAAAGGAAATGCTCGAGACTTTTTCATCTCTGGTTCCAGACAAGACGTAGGGCGGATGTTGCGTCGTTGCAAACTGCTTCCTTCGTGCAGAAGCCGCCAACAATTTGACCGCGCGATCCGTCAACGGAAGATACACACCACCTCAGTAGTCTCGCTTCTTTCGCACAACTGCGATGGCTCAATACCTCTATGCTTCATGGCCAGATTGTGCCGTCAACGTCTCTCAGACTACTGTTGCTGGTGTCGGCTGCCCTTGAAATGGCGAAAATGCCTTTCTCATCTCCGTCCATCCATGGAAACCCAATTCAGCATCCGTGGTTGGAGCTGAATATCTCTAGAGACCTCATTGTGTCTGCCGGCATTCTGTGTGGACACATTTATCTGTAACAAGGCAACACCTGTCGAAGAGTGCCCGCAAAGTCCTTTGATCGGGCTCAAGACCTTGTATTTTGCGACATAATGCCCAGCTACAGCTCCTGGGTCTACACAAATGCACCTCCAACGCCGGGAACTGATTCAGTCTCGTCTGCTAAATTCTATGCCAGGGGGTAGTTCGGGAGAAAGAGCACATGCAAAAGTCAGCCTCGAAACAAATCGTCGATGTTGTGGCGAGTGGGTGGGTTCGATCGTGGTAGAAGACCCGCACCATGCGTGGATCGGGAAAACTACATTAGCTGTATTGGGCGTAAGTTTCAACTGTCTGATTGCTTGTATTACAGAGTGTAAGGGTCTCGCGATCAGCCTTGTCGTCGACACGTCGTGGTCTTCGACCAGCAGCAACGGTGTTGTCCAGGATACTGCAACCAAGATGGCAATCGGTTCGATTGAGAAGAAAAGCAAGTTCTTGGGCGCTAAAACCCAGCGATGTTCATGGAAGGCCTCCGCGTCCACAAGTCTCAGAGTAGTTGCAGCGGTCAACGAAGAAGCCTGCCTTGAATTGATGGCATTCGAGTTGCAGACTGATGCCAGAACCAAATTCCCACCAACGCTGGTCGTGTGCAATAGCATACCGGCTGCGAAAGCGATGCGTGATCGATGGGCCGAAAACCCCCTCAACAAGAATGCAGTAATTGAATACACTGCTCTGCCTTGCTCTATGAAGCAACTTGTCCGAGCCATCGAGTCTGTTCTCAAGTCAAAGGAGAACCTAAGTTACAGCAGTCATCCGGAGCCTGTTCAAAAAGATGCTCAACTCCGGACCGCGAAAACCACGTTGCCGATGATGACTATCCGCAGAGCCCGTCTACCATACGCGGCCTTTCGAACAAGCAATCGGTAGCTGCAGCCACACCACCTGTGGAGGATCAAAATGAGATACCGACGACCACGGCACCCGCTAAGAATACGGATGCGAAGGGCGCAGTTGTCACAGGGACGCTGACGATCAGAGCGACTACTTGCGCATGAGTTTGCGCTCATCGATCCATCTCCTTGACTACGAAACAACCCTGCAGCGTTATCGACTAGTTCAAATTTGAACTTATGTGATACCGCCGTTGAGAACAGTCTTATCAGCGTGACATGATTTCGAAGGCCCATCTATGTATGTAGAGAAATTGAAGTAGTCCGGATCTGAAAGATGCTGGGATAATGCAAGAAGGACAATGACCAAACCTGCTCGACCGTGTTGTGCCATGTTGAATGCCTTACTGCCGTCTACAAAGTCTATCACGCTTGGTCGTCAATGATCGTCGAGTCAACGTGAGGACTCAAGACTTCTTGACCATGACTTTACTAGTTCGACAAAGTAGGCTTTCCTCTCGAAGTCCAAAAAGCTAGACCGGAAAGAGGCCGCAGCGAGTTTTGCAATGTCATCAACAGTGAATCCCAGGCGATCTCGTAGGAGAACGTATTCCTGCAGCACATTGCTCCCGAACATCGCCGGGTCGTCGCTGTTAACAGTGCAAGTCAACCCGCGACGGAAGTATTCCTTGATCGGATGATCCTCCACCGACAGGCACACTCCCGTCTTCACATTGCTCGTGACATTCAACTCCAAGACTGTGCCTCTTTTCTTTAGTTCGTCCAGCAGAGATTCGTCGTATTGCGCACAGAAAGCGTGGCCGAGTCTTTCGATGCCCATGTCCAAAGCGTCCCAGATCTCCTTCGGACCGTCGATGGGACCAGTGACCTCGCCGCAGTGCGCCGTCAGTCGGAGGCCATTTTGCTTGGCTTTCTTGAATTCGTTTCTGAAGAGGCCACATGGGCCGCCAACTTCGTCGCCGCCAATACCAACACCAACGACGGCAGAATATTTCTGTCGCAACTCGGCAGCGATGTCAAACACCTTGCCGACATGACTGCCTCTTTGGCGGGATGCGTCGATGATCCAGAGCACGCTGATGCCGAAGATTGCTTCATCTTCCGCCCTCACTGCCTCTATGGCCGCAAAGACGTCTTCGACAACAACATCCGGCCTCTCCGAGATCATACCGCCGACAGCGATGAAGACTTCGGCATGCTTGACGCCCTGCTGCGCGAGACTCTTGAACATATTGTGCACGATCAGTGCGTAATCGGCGGGAGTCTGGAGCCGTTGACAGACGAGAGTCCACACTTGCAAAAAATGCAGAAAGTCCTTGTATTCGTAGAGCGCTTCGGCTTGGGCGAGAGTAAGTGGGTTGGCGTCATGGCGCTCGGAAAGAATGACCAGGGTGGCTGGAGTGATGGTTCCCTCTAGGTGAAGATGTAGTTCGGCTTTTGGGAGAGTTGCCAATAAGCTCGTGCTGTCCGGAAGATCAAATCCCTGTTGGATGGCCATCTTTAACTTCTCTCAAAATGTGTGCGATACCTGTACTCACGGAACGGGAGTAAATTGTGAAGATTTCCGGAACAGCCCGCAAGTTGATTTACGTCGAGTCATACTGTCAAGACTGTTACGTGGCTACATTATCTTGATATGTTTACACGCTGATAACGCGAAGCTTACTAATCATGGCGGACGGCTCCACTTTCTGAACTTGTCCTTTCTCGCATTGTTGATATTGAGTTGAAAGCAGGAATAATACTCGGTTCATGACCACCTGTGATACAATGATGGACCAGTCCTTTGTAAAACCATGTATCAAACATCGTTCCTCCATTGTAGAATGCGCACTTTCCTAAGATGTATGCGGCCGCCACAATAGAGACCAGCGTTGTCAGGAGCCTGTCTGTCCCCGACACCGGATTATGTCCTCTATCGCCATTCAACCCTGTTCAAGCAATCAACAGAGGTTATGTCATTCGAGGTTGAGCTAATGTTTGAGTAGAAAATTTTTATTTAAATCAAGCGCAAAACCGTACTAGATGACGACTATGTACAGCTAAAGATCGTAAGTTACGTTAATCATTATGAAAACAAGCAGCAATCACATCAGAAATGACCGGATGGGATAGCTATCCCGTGTAACTCGAAAGCTCCCGCACGTTCCTCGTATCCTCATATCTCTGCCCCAGATCGCCGATTTCATTTGCGACGGCTATGTGCGTGTTGATTGCATGACGCCTAGAGGATACCAGGGATGATGCCGCCAGTGCCAGTGCCAGTGCCAGGGCAGACTGGGCAGACCGGGCAGCCAGTAGGAGTCGCAGACGGAGCAACTGAGGAGCCAGTGGGAAGAATCGGAGCTGCAGAGGTGACTACCGAGACCACACCGCCAAGGACAGGAACGGTAGCTGTAAGACTCGAGACTGCAGAAGGCACAACTGAGACAGCAGATGTAACAGCCGAGATCAGAGTAGGGACGGCAGGAAGTGCAGAGGTGACATCCGAAACCACAGAGGGGACGAGGTTGGAGACAGAGGATCCTCCAGATGGGATTACCGAAGCGTCAGTGGGGAGGACCGGGATTGCAGATGTGACGACCGAGACCACGCCGCCGAGGACAGGGACCGCAGCTGTAAGACTGGAGACGGCAGAAGGCACGACTGACACAGCAGATGTAACAGCCGAGATCAGAGTAGGCACAGCGGGAAGTGCAGAAGTAACATCTGAGACCACGGAGGGCACGAGGTTCGAGAGTGATGATCCCCCGGACGGGATAGCTGGAGCGCTAACCGGAAGCGAGACTGGGAGGCTCGTGATTGCAGCTGGGAGAGAAGTCTGAATAGACACCGGCAGAGAAGCTGGGATAGAAGCAGGGATAGAAGCTGGGATAGAAGCTGGAACAGAAGCTGGGATAGAAGCTGGGATAGAAGCTGGAACAGAAGCTGGGATAGAAGCTGGAATAGAAACTGGGAGAGAGTTTGGGAGAGAAGCTGGAAGAGAGGCCGGAAGAGACGCTGGGAGAGAAGCCGGGATAGAAGCCGGAAGAGAGACCGGGAGAGAAGCAGGAAGAGAAGCAGGGAGAGAAGCTGGCAAAGATGTCGGAAGAGTGGCTGGCAGAGAAGCCGGCAGAGAAGCCGGCAGAGAAGGAATGGCGGATGGGCCAGCGGTTGCAATGATCGATGAAAGAGCCGGCACAAGCGACGACTGAACCGCACCAGGCAGACCAAGGGCCGACAAGATGCTAGCGAGACCCCCAGCGCCCAGGATGGTGATCGGAATGTTGACAGTGTTGCCATTGAGAACGGAGACACAGTTCAAGTTCAGGAGGTTCTAAACAAGTGCGTTAGTATGATCCTAGGGGGACGCGCTGGAGGAAAGTGTGGAAAAGGAGCACTTACAAGAAGACCGTTGTTGGAGCAAGTGTACTGCTGAGACGTGGTGGCGCCAGTCCAACCGACCTTCCACTTGCCAGCTATCTTGGACAACTTAATGCCGCTGGCGCGCGCCTGCAGCTCGCCGGTTGGTGCTGCGGTTGCGCCAATGGCAGCGGTCGCGAGGACGAAGAAGTTGGTGAGTTGCATCTTGAATTGCTGAGATTGCGGTGAGTGTTGATGTTGATTGGAGAGATGTTGTTGTCTGTGAGTGTCTTGGTGCTGTTGTGCTTTGAGGTTCCAACTGGCTCGTCTTATATATTCTTGACATTGGGTACGCTTTGGAGTCGAGGCCTCGACTCGGACGCCATCTCCTCCTTCGACCACAGCTATGCTCACACTGAGGACTCCAATACTGGCATGTCGTCAGACGGTCGTTGGACTGGAAGCCTTTCTCGCCTATTCAGGATTGAATCGATATGGTAGCGAGGAAGCCATGCTGTGAATGACAGACGTACCACGGTAGTTGAAGTGGGATATTGTGGAGGACGGGTTCTTTAGCCCTACAGTACCGATATACAACAGGCTCGTTATAGGCGCTAGTTGACCACTTATGTCTCGATCGGGAATCCTCCGACGACGAATTACTGGTTAAGGCCGGAAAGACAATGCTGAAGGACGGCCTGGACGGATAGCACGTGCATTGTCACGTCGATCGATTACAAGTGAGGCCGCCTCGTGGCGCAATGTTTCCATGGTATACAGCAGTTGTTTTTGACGCCGGTCGTGCTGTTCGTTTGGCACTGGATGTACTCGTGCTTTGAGTTGCGATTGTCAGTTTGGACCACTCGAACTACACTCGGGGGTCCCGAAGCCAGCGATATGAGGCGTTATATCACCCGTTGTAGTTGTGGCAAGGACTTCGCCGCACGAACCCGTGACTCGAAGTCTACACTGATAGCTAGTAATGGCAAAGAAGACAGGCTTGTTGACAAACAGCCGTGATGATGGCTTTAGCGAGGCATTTTCGGGGTCGGCGGGTTTGCATGTATTTGCCAGCGCCTTGGGCTGTTGCACACATCATAGGCCCGAGTGCATAGTGTTCAGCCTGTATAGGCACCAAGCACCATGTGTATCCACTAGCAGCAGTTCGGCTGCCGTGGCGTCTTAGCCACATTCTCCATCGACCTGAGTGGTTCGCTCGCTTTGTCTGTAGCATCACTACTGCTGGCGGTGGAGAGAATAAGCCTTGATCCATGGAACAGTCACAAGGTGCAGAGTGTCATAATCGGGCGGCCATTACATTGAGCTGCCGCTTGCCACAGTATTTCGGTCTTCGCCGACATGGCATGGTCAGGCAGATGGTAGAAGGGATCGTACTCAGTCCTTTGAGATAGGTTTAGAGCGAAGGATGCCGCTGCGCCATGCGGTAACGTCAACCGCCAAAGCGATGAAAGGGTGAAAGGCCCGTAGTGTGCCGTGCCGTTGCCGTAGGTTGCGCAATCCCCACAAAAAAGGCGTTCTGTCAATCCTAAAAAAGGAAGTAAGATCTAGCCGACGCGGCTCATGTAGCAGATCTGCAACTCAATTAGTCTAGACCATCATTCCAGAAACGCCATCAGGACGGCTAAAAGGCTCGTGTGGCAGAACACGGCTTGACTCGAGATGAACGTTCAAGGACTATTGTACGATGACGCAGCGGGCTGGGGATTGGAATTCCTCCGTTCAACAACTCACTTTGTGAGTTTGGACGTCCGCCGAGAGTTTGATTCAACGCCTCCTCCCTGAATTTCTTTGTCTTCGCCCTGCCTAAGGCTCTGATGGCCCATAGCGTGCTCCTTCGGGCCATACGAGCGTTTGAATATTTACCTTCGCGAGCATACGCCGCCTCGACACCATGGTACTTTCCTCGCTTCGCCGTTCAAGTGGTGGTGGAGTCGATAGCGCTCAGGAATAACGTTTACTCTCAGGATTGTGGCATGTCTTGTGCTCGTCGCTCTATTCATAGAGGGAGCACAGCGAGTCATGAGTACCGTCGGACCTCGAGTTCTCGTCTTGGGGCAGGTCGAGACTCAGATAATTGGGACGGTTCGGTCGAGACAATCCTGTTCCAACATCGAGTACTCCAATGACTATCTCTAGTCGTTGGTCCCTGGAGAGTGCGGTGTAATGCAAGACGATCTGTACGAGATGCAGTTGCAGGTTTCGCAACCGCACGTGGCGCGGAGTCGGACTGTCTTCCAACAGCCAAGACGTCAAGTGTACCTTATCGCTGTGAGACCCTCTCCAGGTGTCTCACTGGCCGGATGATATAGTCGTGTAGTGATAAATGATAGGAAAGCTGTTCAGTGAGCGGGCGAGCGAATGGTACAGGTGGGAGGTAGTGCGGAGTGCGGAGGTGGGTAAGGGGCGATCGTGGTGAGGTCATCGGTGTTCAGCTCCGACGGACAATTCCCAAGCCGATTGGCTCTCAATTTTCCGAGGGACAACCTCAACGGCTGACGACGACGTTCCTGCGTCGTCTGGTGCTGCATCCTCGCCCTTATCTTCTTCTCGTCTTTAGAAACTGGTATTCAACAGCCCTGAATTCATTCTCCAGGTGCTTTCAAGCTTGTCTCGCAGCCTAGCTGAGAATGAGTCTGCGATGTAAAATCTTCGCTTGAAAGGGCTAAGGGAACGCCCATAACAACGTAACAAAGCCTAACAAGAACAGATCCGTAAAATCGTTTAAGATGCTTCACCAAACCGCGTGATCCGGCTAGTTTTGAACCGAATACACCATCATCTCTCCATCAAGTGTTGTGTGACGGGAGCTGTTTCTCGAAGGAGGTGGAATACACACAGCATCCTTCACGGAGACATTCCGGAGACATTCCAGATTCCACCCCATGTCTCCGACCATCCTACACATATTGAACGAAACTACAAAAAGGACGTCCTGTCTTGTCGCAGGTATAGAATATCGATGTAGTATCTATCAAACAGTAAATCTACAAAACAAACAGCCCCAGCCTTCCCACCACCATGACCGCTCAACTCGAGCTCTACGTCCTACCCTGGGGCCTCTACCCCCGCCGCATCATCCTCTACCTCTCAGAAAAAAACGTCCTATCCTCGCCCCTACTCAAAATCACCCCAGTAGCAATCACACAAACCGGCATGACCGCTCCCGGCAAACCTCCAGGCAGCGTTCCAATCCTACGCCTACCGGACGGATCGTTCATCAAGCAATCGCTCGCCATCATCGAGTTCTTCGAAGACGTCTGCGACAGCCCCGATCCCGCGAAAGAATGGCAAGTCGAACTGGCTAAGACTGCGAACCAGGAAACCAGCATGCGAGGCAGCACTGCGGAAGAGAAAGCGAGGACCAGGGAGGTTCTGGCTCTCGTCGACGAAGCTAGCACTCAGTTTTGCTTCGCGGCCCACAAAGGCACTGCGCTTTTCGTGCCGTTGGAGGAGACGAATGCTCTTGCGGCAGATCTGGCGATGGGGTATTGCAAGAAAACGTTGATGTTGGTGGAGGAGAAATATGCGGCCGAGCTTTCGCGTTCGATCGATAGCGGACGAGTGTCGATCGCGGACTGCGTGTTCTACTCTTTGATGCAGTTCTCGGAGGGAGTATATGGCGTTGACTTGCTATCTGAGCCGGAGCTGCCGGTTCTCCGGCGCCTGCGTGAAATGCTACGGAGTCGAAATTGGGTTGGGTTGGAAGAGGCTCAGTGTCCGGAGCAGATCAAGATTTTGGCTTCAACGTGGCTGCCGGTCGAATGAGAAACAGCAGCGGCATAAGGGCAAGATGCGATACGACTTTACTTCTTCCGATCACAAAACCGGGTGCATTGCTTTCACGCTAACCAGGCTAAAAGTTGTTTGGAAAATAAAAAGAAATGATATTGTAGTTTCTGTCGCAATGCGCAATGGTAACATAATGCTTATTTAATAGCAAAATTAATAATGTATGATAAGTGTGTTACTTAGTTTTCGATAAAAGTAGTACGATCAAGTGTAATAATGCGAGAACGTCTAGATGATTATGAGAATTCTCCCAAGAGGCTTGCATGGCCATCTCCCGTCTTCCCAGCAGGAGCCATTTACACCATTGCGCAACCCACATCTACTTCGGACCCACAGGTACATACCTCCTCAACCACCCATCCATAATCCCCGTAGCAGGGAAATTCATCTCGCCCAATCTCAACAACATCTGCACATGCCCCTCAAAACTCCTCCCCTCAAAAACCCTTACCTCAACATCCGTCCCCGCCGCTTCCAACACAGCAGCAAACTCCACCGCCTGCCTCACGCCCCCATCCCTCCGCGCATGCAACAAAAGAAAAGCTCCCGCATTACAGCCCCTCGCATGATACGTCGGCGACATCGCACGCAGCCTCGTAGGTTCCCTCTCAAGCGCGAAAGCGAGATTGTTGGCGACGGGCCCGGGACTGTCCATGAAATCTGCGAGGGCGTTGTAGTTCGATCCGTCGATTGCGATTACGCCGCGGAGGCTGGAGAGGGGGACGCCGGCGGAGGATAGGTAGGAGGCGTCTGTTCCGAGGAGGGCGGCGACGTGCGCACCGGAGCTGTGGCCCATTAGAATGAGGTTTTGCGGGTTGATGGCGAGAGAGGTTGCGTTTTTGGTTAGGTATCCGAGCGCGTGGGCGACTTCCTGCACTTGGACTTCGACGGTTACGGAGGGGATGAGGGAGAAGTTGACCGAGGCGAAAGCGTAGCCTTGGTTGAGTAGGTGGGTGACTTTGGCCGAGCCGATGGAGTCGAGATATGTTCCGATCTGCCAACTGCCTCCGTGGACGAAGATGATGACTGGTGCTTCTGGCGATTTGGACTTCCAGAAACGCAAGTGTTGGGTATCTTTGTCTCCGTAAGAGATGTCGACGCCTCCTGTTGGGATATCTTTGTTCATGGCGGACATCAGTTGCTCTACCCTAGCAGCCGGGAAGTCGAGCAAATCGTCTCGCGTCTGGGTGAAGATATCCAATCCTAAGATCTCATTTCCTCTGATGGCTGAAGCGATCATGTCAGGATCACACGTTCCTAGCTGATCGTGTACATTGCCAGTGTCTGACGTATCGGCGTCAGTGTCCTCGTGGGAAGTTGAAAGTGCCATTGTATCCGCTGTTCAAGTCGTTCAAGTCGTTCAATAGAGGAAACAATCTGATTGAAGACAATTCTGTAGAAAAGAATTGCAAGAAATAATGATCGCAACTTATAGACGCAATCTGAAGTTGTGCTGTATGGAAGCCTGGAAGGCATCAGCAAACCGCGTCAGCGTCTGTTATCTCTGTGGAGTTGGTCGGTGCCCTTGTATAAATGATTAGAGTGTTCGTTTAGTGCCCCAGATAACGCTAACTACTGTAAGATGTGCAAGCGGACAGGCGCATGTCCTAATATAGTTATAGGTATCCAGCGTCATGCGACAACTCCCTAAAGTCGTGGCATGGAGCTGGCATCGCGCAGTCGGCAAATACGAATAAACAAAAATAAGCGTATAGAGTATTTGGAAAGGGAGAATTATCAATGATCACGAACCATGACCCATGCTTTGCTTTGATGTATTATATCTTTCGTAATCTCGTCGTTGCCGAATCGTCATCACGCTGTGTATATCGTTGTCTACTGTCCGCGACCGGCGCCGCCCATGCCACCCATAAAGTTGCGTGCCATCTCAGCGATGGCAGGGTCGTTCATCATGGAAGACAGATCGGGCATGCCGCCGGCGCCACCAGCACCGCCAGCACCACCGCCGCCGCCACCGAACCTTGACATGAGGTTGTTCATCATCTCAGGGTTACTCATCATTTGGCTGGCCATCTGCCTCATCATGGGGTTCTGCATCAGCGCACCGAGATCAGGCATGCCGCCAGCTCCTCCGCCACCGCCGCCGAGCATGCCGGCGAGCGATGAGAGGTCGGGCATGCCACCAGCACCAGCGCCAGCGCCGCCGGGTGCAGAGCGAGAGCCAGTGGTATCAAGTTCTGGTGAAACGCCCTCCTCGTCGCACCTGCGCTTTGCGGTCTCGTAGCCCTTCTTCATTGCCTCGCTGCCGCCGTTGCCTTCGGCCTCAATACCCTTGGCATAAGCCTCCATGCTGCCCTTCGCATCGCCAAGTGCGAAACGGGACAGACCCAGACGCGACCAGGCCTTAGTGTACTTGGGATCGGCGACAGTGGCGAGCTCAGCATCGTTCTTAGCGAGCTCGTGCTTCTGATTAGCGCTGTAGGCGGCGGCGCGGTTGGAAAGGTAGATGGGGTTGAGCGGCGAGACCTCGAGGGCCTTGGTGTAGAAGTCGATGGCGGTGGGGTAGTCCTTCTTCTGCATGGCGGCGTTGCCCTGGCCCTTGAGCTTCTCGCTCTCCTCGGTGGGTCCACCCTTGGCGGCCTCACTGTCTTGTGCTTGGGGCACGGAGGGTGTGCTGGGACGGGCCTCCTCGGCGGAGCTGGAGCCCTGGGTGGAGGCGGTGGACTTGCCCTTCAGCTTCTCGTAGACGCTGTAGATGGAGAGTAGGTTCTGGCCGCCCAGAGCATCCTTCATGGCGGCCTGGTCATTGGGGTCGACGTGGAAGCACTCGGCGATACAGTTGCTGGCGATCTCAATGCTGTCGGCGTCCTCGGCCTGGAGAGTGCCATCCTTGAGCGAAGTATTGAGGAAATCGACGACGGCGAGCGCCAGGCGCTTGCGAGAGTCGGTGGCCTGGAGGGGTTTGTTAGTGGAATTGTATGTCATGGGAGCCTGCAGGGGGACTGTCCGTACCATATTCAAAGATTGACCGGGTGGTGTGTGGTGAGTAAGGAGGATGTTATGAGAAGGTCGTAATAATAACGGGAGTGGGCGAGGGAGAGATGTATATTATTTCATGGAACGTTCTGGAGGCGGCGTTGCAACAGCAGGCAAGCGCAACCAAGAACGCTCCGACCACCTCCCACATTCACAGCGAACGAGCGGCGTGTGACGATGGAGGGGTCACTGGCGAGCCGTTGGTGGGGCGCGCGACTGGACTTTGGGCCTCATTCATTTGATTGCTAGAGAATCACCGCTCCTCCTACTCTGATACACACATACATCCGCCACCATGTTCAAGAAGGAAGTCAGTACGTGCCCGGCGCTCTCCAGTCATTACCATAGCTAACACGCACCCCCAAGTTCACCGCCGGCCAGAAGAGCAAGGTCAAGTCCTCCGCCCAGCGCGGAGTGCGCGCCAAAGTCCTCGAGACCTACCCAGGCCTTGAGCCTTACATCGACGACATCATGCCCAAGAAAGAGCAGCTCGATCTCGTCAAGATCCCCGACCGCGTCTCGCTCTACTGCAATGGCAGCACACCCCTGTTCTTCCAGCACATGGACGACGCCATGATCCCTCACCTGACCATCGTGCACAAATACCCCTGGGCCTTCAAGCGCGTGCGCATTGACAGAGGTGCGATTCGCTTCGTTATGAGCGGCGCGACGCTCATGGTTCCTGGTCTCACGAGCCCCGGTGGCAGGCTACCCGGCGACGAGGACGCGGGTGTTTACGACAACGACGGAAAGGATCTTGAGGCTGGCGAGATTGTGGTGGTTGAGGCCGAGGGCAAGGAGCACCCTTGTCTGATCGGTGTGCTGAAGATGGGCACCAAGGAGATGAAGGAGAAGAAGAAGGGTGTTGGTATTGAGAACGGACACTATGTTGGCGATGGCCTCTGGAAGCTGGATTTGAGCTAGATGCGACGCGTTTCATGATTTTGGAGTGGGACTTTTGCATGGCAAGGCGGGAACTAAGAAAAAAGCATGAGTTTGAGGGCATGGTATGAATGATGATATGCAGTCTTGCACAATTGGAATAAATGAGAATGAGACGATACCTACTTGATCTTGCCATGCGCATTCAGAGTTCTGCTCAACACGATGCGCAATGTTTTATTTCGCGCCATGAAGACGGGCCAACCACCACCATTATCGAAACAATCTGTTTGTCGATCGAAACACCAGTTTTAATAAGTATGCATATAGTTCTAATAATACTGTAAGTCAACCTGAACTATCGGTGTATCACCACATTGTGTCCCACCAAATGCATCATCAGCCTGCCTAAATTTCGGCGGCAAATACCGTGCCCCTCCAAAACATTTGTTTCTTACGCCAGGCTATGATTCAATCCAAGACCAACAACTCACATCCACACAACACCACAAACACAATCATGTCGCAACCTCACACAATCGACCGCCTGCTAAACCTCGTGCCGGACTCCCCCGACACCGTCATCGCCCACCTCCGCGAACACCCCCAACTAGCAGGCCAGCAAGACTCCCACGGCTACAGTCTTCTACACGCAGCCACCTCTTACGGTCATGTCCAGCTCGTGCACGCTCTGATCAAGGACTTCAACGTCCCCGCCAACATCTGCGACGAGGACGACGAGACTGCGCTCTTCAACGCTGAGACCGTGGAGATGGCGAAAGAGCTGCTTGTGCTCGGCGTGAGCATCGAGGCAAAGAACAACGAAGGACAGACTGCGGCGGAGAAACTGGACGACGAAGACGAGCAGCCTGTCATCGCTGCTTTCCTGCGTCAAGCTGCTGGTGGTGCGTCAGTGGAAGAGGCCGCTTCGGTGGTCGCACAGACTGGCGGTGCATCCGACTCGGGCGCTGCTCTGAATGGCACAAACGGTGTGGACGGCGTACACGCTCCTCCGCCTCTCCCTGGCAATGTCAAGGTCAACGTTGGCACTATGGATGCTGGCGAGGCTGGCGAGGAGCCCGACCCTGAGATTCGTCGCAGGATTGAGGAATTAGCTGCCAGGCCTGACTTCCAGACTGAACAAGGTCAGGCTGAGCTGCGCCAGCTGGTCACTGAGATCATCTCTGGCTTTGGTGGTCAGGATGGCCAGGGCTCTGCGACACGCAGGAGGGTGGAGTGAAGTCGCCTTTCTACTATAAAATGTGGCTTGGGCGATGTCACAGCTCGGACGTGTAAGAGGGAGGAGTTGTATCAGCGCATTGGGTGACTGCACAACGGAGATCGCCACATCCCCGAATGCTCTTGGTCTTCACATTCGTGCAGGCATGCATCTGCAGTAACAGGCACATGCTAACCGGTCTCCTTGCCTCAGCCGCGGCCTTTTCATGGCGATATAGCAATCACACGAAACGAATGCATACTCCTGCAAGGTATGAGCTCGGATAAGCTGGAAAAACGATGCATTACCCGGCAGTTACCTTCGCTCGTTGGGCATCCCTGTTGCTCTGGAGGTAATCCTTGGATCGACACACGTTGCGGATTTCGCGATCGGCGTGGCTCTCACATGGGAGGCCTCGATGGACCACCTCTTACAACTCTACGCGGCTCCTGTATGGCCAAACCCCTCACACTGAGTTTTTCTCGAAGCCTGCCCGTCGTAGGCCAAGCCGGCCGCCGATCCTTCGCCCCATCTTTACACCGACCAAGCTGTGGAGGCCCGCAATCTTAGTCCGTGAGAGCGTGCGGGGAAGTGCTCA
>Ga0265797_10007776_pt1 | contig 14507 bp, 15 predicted proteins | sample P2T30metagenome_FD_192433 | JGI IMG/M metagenome (GOLD analysis project Ga0265797, IMG submission 192433) | Plant litter microbial communities from East Loma Ridge, Irvine, California - P2 T30 | ecosystem: Environmental > Terrestrial > Plant litter > Unclassified | place: USA: California... | reverse complement strand
CGGTCTGGCCGAAGCTGAATACCTGGGCCGCCTTGCCGCTCTCGACCAGCAGCTTGTGCAGGCGGCCATTGGGCGCGTCACCGAGGATTTCGGAGGCAAAGCCGAGCGCTTCCGCGTCCAGGTGCAGGTCGGACGGAATCTTGTAGCCGACCGCGACAAACTGCATATCGCCCTGGCGCCGCACCACGAAGCTACGTTCGCCGTCCTGGGTCGGCTCGACCGTCCAGAACGCGGGCAGGCTGCGCTTGGGTTTCGGGATCGCGCCGAACAGGCGATTGATCTTGGCCAGCGTGGCCTGCGGCTCGAACTGGCCGGCCACCAGCAGCACCGCATTGTCGGGCTGGTAGTAGGTGCGGTAGAAGGCCTGCAGGTTCTCGATGCGGACATTCTCGATATCGCTGCGGTTGCCGATGGTTGAGCGGCCATAGCTGTGCCAGTCGTAGGCGACGCTCTGCATGCGCTTGAACAGCACATTGCCGGGCTCGTTCTCGCCGGCCTCGTATTCATTGCGCACCACGGTCATTTCGGACGCCAGATCCTTGGCCGAGACAAAGGAATTGACCATGCGGTCGGCTTCCATCTGCAGCGCCCAGTCGAGGTTCTCCTGCGACGCCTGGAACACCTCGTAATAGTTGGTGCGGTCGAGCGAGGTGGTGCCGTTGAACTGCATGCCGCGCTCGGAGAACTGCCTGGTGATGTCGCCATTGTTCTTCGTGCCCTTGAACAGCAGGTGCTCGAGCAGGTGGGCCATGCCGGTCTCGCCATAGTTCTCGTGGCGCGAGCCGACCAGGTAGGTGACATTCACGGTCACGGTCGGCCGCGAGGCATCCGGGAACAGCAGCACTCTCAAACCATTCGCCAGGCGGTATTCGGTAATGCCTTCGACCGACGGGCCGAGGGTCACGCCTTTCGGCAGAGCCGCGTTGGCGGCAGCCGGTGTCGGCGCTTTCTTGGCCGGTGCGGCGGCCAGTGCCGGCGCGGTCAATACCAGAGCGATGCAGCCCGCCGTTACGTGCGCGGCGATGCTGCGCAATTGGAATGTCGAATTCATGGTGTCCTGTCTGCTCGGCGGGACGCCAACCGTCCCACCTGATCCAGCGATGGTAGCAGACGTTGACGCTACCTGTTGCCTAGCCGCATACCCAGTTGACAGGCCTGGGTTGCAGCTCCCAATACTATTGCCGCGTGCGGCGCTCGCGCGACTGCTGCCAGGAACCGATGCGCGACAGCTCGCTCATCTCTTCGGCCAGGAACTCGAGCAGGTCGTCGGCGCTGACGATGCCGCTCAGCTTGCCATCGGCATCGACCACCGGCACCCGGCGGATGCCACGCAGGCGCATGTGCTCGATGGTCTCGTAGACGTCGTCCGATTCGCTGGCAGTGAGCAGGTCGTCGCTCATGATGTCGCCGGCCAGCAGGCTGCCGGCGTCCAGGCCGGGCGCGACCACGGCCAGCACGATGTCGCGGTCGGTCAGGATGCCCAGCGGAACCTTGCCGCTGCCGTCGGCATCGACCACGACCAGGTCGCCGACATGGTGGCGCCGCATCAGCATGGCGGCGGCCTGCACGGTGTCGTCACGCGTGCAGCAGATGGTGTCGTTGGTACAGATCTCGCCGATATGCATGGTCGCCCCCTTATCCGTTTGACACTAGGCCAAAACAAAACTGGCGCTTTGAGTTTAGTCAAAACGCCAGCGGCGACAAGCTTATTTAAAGTAGTTCAGGCGGCGCCTGGTTTCTTTTCGCCCGGTAAAGGCACGAAACAGGCATCGACCACCTGCATATCGTTGTCCTTGGCGAAGCTGACCACGAAGTGGTAGGCCAGTGGCTCGATCTGCTGCAGGGCGCGGTTGACCACGACGGCCTTGGTGCCGTTGACCACGGTCGGGTAGACGTAGGGCGAAAACTTGAGGTGGGCGTTAGGACCACCGGAGCCGGGGCAGTAGCAGGCCATGACGCCGCACAGCCGCTCGGCCCAGTCGCTCGGGCGGAACTGCTTGCCGTTGGTCGTGAGGCCCAGGATGAAAAACTCTCCAGAGTTTTCTGTGTCCTTGGGTGGCGATTGGTCGGTCATAGTCCTACGGGCTCAGACAGAAAATACTGCGTGGGTGAGAGCAAGTTCGGCTCAGTACAAATACAGTGTTGCTCGTTCAGGCAGTATTATATCTTATAGAAGACTTGAGGACGAGACCCGACGCGCCACACCCTCATCGCAGCCACGCCACGCTCGAGGTCAGCAACAGCAGGATCATCCACAAGATCAGGGCGCGCCACACCAGTCCGACCGTGCTCTGCAGGGCGCGGACATTCGGCTCTTCGCCCGGCATCACGTCCACATCGCTCTCGCTGAGGTCGACCGTGGCAGCATCCGCCGGGAGTAATTGTGGCGCATTTTCGTTTGGCGTGCCGAGCCGCACACCCATCGCGCCGCCGCCGGCCGACAGGATGATGCCGCGTGCCTCGTCGGCCCAGCGGTTGGCGAAGTTACGCCAGGCATAGACCGCGTCCTCGAAATTGCCGACCACGGCGAAAGCCACCGCCGTCAGGCGCACCGGCACCCAGTCGATCCAGTAGAACGCCTTGGCGGCGAACTGGCCGAAGGCTTCATTGCGCATGTGGTCGGGCTCGTTCCAGGCACGCGACAGGTATTCGGACACCCGGTACATTACGGCGCCGGCCGGCCCCAGCGGCAGCAGGAACCAGAAGAAAACCCCGAACACATTGCGGTGGGTGGTAATCAACGCTTTCTCGACCGCGATGCGGGTGATCTCGGTGCTGTCCATTCCGACGGTATCGAGCCTCGTCCATTCGGCCAGGAGGGAACGCGCTCTTGCATCATCTCCAGCATTGAGCGCGAACTGGATCGAGGTGAAGTAGTGGCTGTAGTGGCGGAAACCCAGGGTCAGGTAGACGATCAGGACATTCCAGGCAAAGGCCAGGAATACCAGGTTGTAGTACATGAAGAACCAGTACACCAGCCAGGTCGGCAGCATCAGGGCCAGCATCATCAGGATCCAGCCTGTGCGGCCATTTTTTTGCTCGCCGGCGTTGAACCAGGTCTCGATGCGGATGGCCAGTGCCTTGATGCCGCCATACACCTGGTTATCGGCGCGCAGCGGCTTCAATTGCTCGATGAGCAGTGCGCACAGGATGGAAAAGAATGTCATCAGGAACCCTTTTTTGTTTTGGCAATGCAACTGCCCCGCTACGATAGCGGAGAAGCCGGCCAGAATCAAATCCGGGCTTGTAAGATTCTTTTACGCACGCAAGAAATGGAAGAGATTACGCAGCATCGCGGCGGTGGCGCCCCAGATGAAGTATTGCTCGTACGGCATCGTATAAAAGGCGCGGCGGCCGGCGCCCTGCGCCAGTTCGATCACGCGGCGCTGGTGGTTCAGGCCGTCCATCAGGAAGCTCAAGGGCACCTCGAACGCCTCGGCCACCTCGCCCGGGTCGGGCTGCAGTTCGAACGGCGGCTGGACCAGGGCCACCACCGGGGTCACGCGATAGGCGCTGACGGTCGCGTAGTCTGGCAACACGCCGATGATCTCGATATGGCGGCGGTGCAGGCCGATTTCTTCCTCGGTTTCGCGCAGCGCGGTCTCGATTGGCGATGAATCGAACTCTTCGGCGCGTCCACCGGGAAAGCTGACCTGGCCGGCATGGCTGGATAAATGGTCGGTACGCAGGGTCAGCAGCACCGTCACGCCCTCGGGGCGCGCTATCAGCGGCACCAGCACGGCGGCTCGGCGCAAGGTGGCGCCTGCCATGCCCCTACCCTCGTCCGACGCTTCCGCTTCCCATGGCAGGGTTTGCCCGAAGCGCGCGCGCAGCGCGGCCGGGATCAGGCGCGCCCTGGCGATCGGCGCTTCGCCGGCGAGACTGTCCACCGGCAACTGGGTAGGGTCGAACACGAATTTGGCCAACATGCTTCCTATGCAATGAGTGCCGCCGAAATTAAAAAAGGCATCCTTGCGGATGCCTTTTTCTGAGCACGAGTGCTATTACTCAGCAGCAGCGACGGTCTTGACGCGACGCTGTGGCAGTTTTTCTTTGATACGTGCAGATTTGCCCGAACGCTCACGCAGGTAGTACAGCTTCGCACGACGGACGTCACCACGGCGTTTCACTTCGATCGAAGCGATCAGCGGCGAGTACAGTTGGAACGTACGCTCGACGCCTTCGCCGGACGAGATCTTACGAACGATGAAGTTCGAGTTCAGGCCACGGTTACGACGCGAAATCACGACGCCTTCGTATGCCTGGGCGCGCTTGCGATTGCCTTCGACGACGTTGACGCTGACGATAACGGTATCGCCAGGTGCGAAATCAGGAATCGCACGGCCGAGGCGCGCGATTTCTTCTTGCTCGAGTTGTTGAATCAGATTCATTTTTTTATGACTCCAAAAACCATCTTGCTGGCACTACCTTCGCCCAGTAGAGGATGGGGTTGAACCGTGGGCAACATGCCCGCGATTGCATGCGCTGTACTGCCTTGCGCATATTCTTAACTTGCAGGTTTGTCCAACCCTGCCAGAAACTGCTCGTCCTTCTTGCTCAGCTGGCCGGCGGCGCGCGCCTTGTCCAGTAGATCAGGCCGCTTCGTCGCGGTGGCTTCCAGCATGCGCTGGCGACGCCACTTGACGATCTCGGCATGGTTACCACCCATCAGGACAGGCGGCACCGGGACATCTTCATACATTTCAGGCCGCGTGTAATGCGGCGAATCGAGCAGGCCGTTGACGAAGCTGTCTTCGACCGCCGAGGCATCATCGCCGAGCACGCCGGGAATCAGGCGTACCACCGCATCCATCAAGGCCATGGCCGGCAATTCACCGCCCGACAGCACGAAGTCGCCGAGAGAAATCTCTTCGTCGACACAGCGGTCCAGCAAGCGCTGGTCCACCGCTTCGTAGCGGCCGCACAGGATCACCAGGCCTGGCTCGTCCTTCAATGCCATCGCGCGTTCGTGGGTCAATGGCTTGCCTTGCGGCGACATGAACACCACGCGCGGACTTGGCAGGCCGAGCTCGGTTTGTCTTTGCTTCGCAGCGTTGATTGTCGCTTCGAGCGGCTTGGCCATCATCACCATGCCGGGTCCGCCGCCATAAGGGCGATCGTCGACGGTGCGGTGGCGGTCCTGCGTGAAATCGCGTGGATTCCAGAGCGACAGGCCCCAGCGTTGCTGCTCGAAGGCGCGCCGGGTCACACCCGACTGCGTCAATGCGGCGAACATTTCAGGGAACAAGCTGACGACGTCAAACTGCATCGCGCTGTGCTCCTCTAGTGGACAGGCTCAAAAATCGAGGCCCCAATCCAGGGTAATCAGTTGTTGCTCGAGACTGACGGTCTTGACGAACTGGTCTACAAACGGCACGAGGCGTTCAGACGCCTTTTCCACCGCCGGATCGGCGACGGGCGTGATGCGCAAGATCGATTGCGCGCCGTTGTGCATCATGTCGGTCACCTTGCCCAGCGCTTCGCCCTGCAGGTTGACCACATCCAGGCCGATCAGGTCGGACCAGTAGAACTCGCCCTCTTCGAGCGCTGGAAACTCGCTGCGCGCGACCTGCACCGTTGCGCCCTTGAGCGCCTCGGCTTCATCGCGGTCACGCATGCCGACCAGGGTGGCGACAACATCGCCACCGTGCAGTTTTGCACTCCGTACAGTGACGGCGTGCAGGGTCGGCTTGTCGAGCCACCAGGTTTTCACGCTCAGCAGCGCATCGGCCTCGGGCGAATGCGGGGAGACACGGATGCCGCCCACAATGCCATAAGCACCGGAAACATAACCGACCGGAGTCAGGTCATCGGGGACTTGCACCCCGCCAGCTACTGCTGAATCGTTCACTACAAGCTTGCGTGCTTAATTAAGCAGCTGGCTTTTGCTGGGCGACCAGGCGAGCGACGGTTGGCGACAGTTGTGCGCCAACGCCTTGCCAGTGAGCCAGACGGTCAGCAGCGATACGCAGGCTGACTTCAGCGCCCGAAGCCATCGGGTTGTAGAAACCGATGCGCTCGATGAAACGACCATCGCGACGATTGCGCGAATCGGTTGCAACGATGTTGAAGAACGGGCGCTTTTTAGCGCCACCACGAGCCAAACGAATAACGACCATAATATTTCCGAAAAAGTTGTTCTGGACGGAGAAAGTCGACGATTATAGCGCGCGACACCGAACAGCAGCAAGCGTTAATGACAATAGGGCGCGCAGTCCCCGCGCAGTCCCCGAACAATCAAGCATTATCGCTGATTTTTCGCTACACCGCCACCGGCCATTCCCCCTATTCGACAGTCCATCGCCCAAAACGTGCCATTCCAGCAAATATGGACGATACTCTTGCTGTCCTATAACTTTGAACGAGAGACATGGCCGCTGCTCCGCACAAGAACAAGACTGTCGCCACCCTGCTCGCGCTGCTGCTGGGCGGCTTCGGCGTGCACCGCTTTTACCTGAAGAACGGCGCCGACCGGCTTGGGCTGCTGCATCTGTGTGCGCTGCCCGTCACCGGCATCCTGTATGGCGCGGTCAAGCCGCATCCCTTCTACGTGGTGCTGCCGCTGCTGGTGTCGTTCATTGCCGGCTTTATCGAAGCGCTGGTGATCGGGCTGACGCCGGATGAGAAATGGGATGCGAAACATAACGCCAGCAGTGGCCGCCAATCGAACTCGAACTGGATCTTGCCGGTGCTGCTGGTGCTGACGATGCTGACCGGCGCCATCGTCCTGATCGGGACGATGGCGCGCTTGTTTGATCTGCTGTTTACGGGTGGCGCCTACGGTTGACGTGGGTTGAACGCGTCGGCGGGTTTCCCGCCGACGCGTTCAGCCGGCATCAGAACTGCTCCACCTCAAGCGCCAGGACGCCAGCAGCGCCTTCGACGATGGATGCACGCAAACCCGACGCCTGCGACAGGATGTGGTCCGCGAAGAAGCGCGCGGTAGCGATCTTGGCGCGATAGAAGGCGGCATCGCCCTCGCCCGCATCGAGCTTGCGTTGCGCCACCAGCGCCGCACGCGCCATCTGCCAGCCGCCCAGCACGATGCCGGCCAGCTTCAGGTAAGTCACGCTGCCGGCGAACACGGCGCGCACATCCGGCTTGGCATTGGCCACCACGTAATCGACCACCTGCTCGAGCGCAATGCTGCCCTCCTGCAGGCGGCGCGCGATCGCGGCGAAGTCGTCGCCCTGCACCTCGCCCAACTGCCCTTCGACCGCACGCACCTGCGCAATCAGCCCTTTCGCCACCGCGCCGCCGTCGCGCACGGTCTTGCGACCGATCAGGTCATTCGCCTGGATCGCGGTCGTACCCTCATAGATCGTGAGGATCTTGGCATCACGGTAATGCTGGGCCGCGCCGGTTTCTTCGATGAAGCCCATGCCGCCATGCACCTGCACGCCGTCGCGGGCGACGTTTTCGCTCATCTCGGTCGACCACCCCTTGATCACCGGGACCAGGTACTCGTACACCGCCAGGTTGGCCTTGCGCGTCGCCTCATCCGGATGATGGTGGGCCAGGTCCGACATGGCTGCGCCGACATAGGCCAGCGCGCGCGCCGCCTCGGTCTGGGCGCGCATCGACATCAGCATGCGGCGCACGTCCGGGTGGTTAATGATCGCCACCGGGCCCGGCGAACCGGACACCTCGCGCGACTGGATACGGTCCTTGGCGAACGCCACCGCCCCCTGGTAGGCGTGCTCGGCCAGGCCGACACCCTGCATGCCGACGCCGAAGCGGGCCGCGTTCATCATGATGAACATGTATTCCAGGCCGCGGTTCTCTTCGCCCACCAGGGTGCCGATCGCGCCGCCGTTGTCGCCGAACTGCAGCACCGCGGTCGGGCTGGCCTTGATGCCCAGCTTGTGCTCGATCGAGACGCAGTGCGCATCGTTGCGCGCGCCCAGTGAACCGTCGTCATTGATCATGAACTTGGGCACGATGAACAGCGAGATGCCCTTGACGCCCGGCGGCGCATCGGGAGTGCGCGCCAGCACCAGGTGGACGATGTTCTCGGCCATATCGTGCTCGCCATACGTGATGAAGATCTTGGTGCCGAAGATTTTATAGGTGCCGTCGCCCTGCGGCTCGGCGCGGGTGCGCACGGCGGCCAGGTCGGAACCGGCCTGCGGCTCGGTCAGGTTCATGGTGCCGGTCCATTTGCCCGAGACCAGCGGCTCGAGGAAGCGCGCCTTCTGTTCGTCGGAACCGGCAGTCAGCAACGCTTCGATCGCGCCATCGGACAGCAGCGCCACCAGCGCGAACGACAGGTTGGCGCCGTGCAGCATTTCCATGCACGGCGTGGCCACCAGCTTCGGCAGGCCCTGGCCGCCGAAGTCTTGCGGGTGCTGCACACCCTGCCAGCCGGCGTCGGCATAAGCGCGGAAGGCTTCCTTGAAGCCCTTGGTGGTGGTGACTTCGCCGTCTTTCCAGTAGCTCGGCTCCTTGTCGCCGGCATGGTTCAGCGGGGCGATGACTTCGCCACAGAATTTCGCGCTTTCTTCCAGCACGGCGGCCACGGTATCCGGGGTCGCGTCTTCGCAACCGGGCAGCGCATTGATCTCGGCAAGATTGGCCAGCTCGTTGAGCACGAACTGCATGTCTTTCAGCGGGGCGTTATAGCTCACCTATTGTCTCCTGTTTTCTCGTGCAAAAAAAACGCCGTTCCTGCGCGGGCGGGAACGGCGTGTGCGGCTGCGTCGGCGCGTCATCCAGGGAGGCGCGCCAGTCGATCAGCCCAGTTCCTTGACCAGTTCCGGCACGACCTCGAACAGGTCGCCCACCAGGCCGTAGTCGGCGACCGAGAAGATCGGCGCTTCCGGATCCTTGTTGATGGCGACGATGGTCTTCGAATCCTTCATGCCGGCCAAATGCTGGATCGCGCCCGAGATACCGACCGCGATGTACAGGGTCGGGGCAACGATCTTGCCGGTCTGGCCAACCTGCCAGTCGTTCGGCACGAAGCCGGCGTCGACCGCGGCGCGCGAGGCGCCCATGGCGGCGCCGAGCTTGTCGGCCAGCGGCTCGAGGATCTTGAAGTTGTCGGCCGAGCCGATGCCGCGGCCACCCGAGACGATCACCTTGGCGGCGGTCAGCTCAGGACGATCCGACTTGGCCAGTTCGCGACCAACGAAGGTCGAGGTGCCGGCGTCGCCGACCGCGGTCACGGCCTCGATCGCGGCCGAACCGCCAGCGGCTGCCGAATCGAAGGCGGTGCCGCGCACGGTGATGACTTTCACCTTGTCGCTCGATTGCACGGTGGCGATCGCGTTGCCGGCATAGATCGGACGCTCGAAGGTGTCGGGCGAGTCGACCTTGGTGATCTCGGAGATCTGCGCCACGTCGAGCTTGGCGGCCACGCGCGGCAGGATGTTCTTGCCATAGGCGGTGGCCGGAGCGAGGATGTGCGAGTAGTCGCCGGCGATGGCCAGGATCTGCTCGGCCACGTTCTCGGCCAGGCCGTCGGCGAAGTGCGGCGCGTCGGCCACCAGCACCTTGGCAACGCCGGCGATCTGGGCGGCAGCTTCGGCGGCAGCGCCGCAGTTCGAGCCGGCCACCAGGATGTGGACGTCGCCACCGCACTGGGCGGCCGCGGTCACGGTGTGGTGGGTAGCGCCCTTCAGGGAGCCGTTGTCGTGTTCAGCAATAACTAATGCGACCATGTTGATTCCTATGAATGTTTTACGAGCAGACGGCTATCAGATGACTTTGGCTTCGGTGCGCAGTTTCTGCACCAGCGTCGCCACGTCCGGCACCTTGACGCCTGCCGAGCGCTTGGCCGGCTCGACGACCTTCAGGGTCTTCAGGCGCGGCGTCACGTCCACGCCCAAATCTTCTGGCTTGACGGTCTCGAGCGGCTTCTTCTTCGCCTTCATGATGTTCGGCAGCGTGACATAGCGCGGCTCGTTCAGGCGCAGGTCGGTGGTGATGATCGCCGGCAGGGTCAAGGCCACGGTTTCCAGGCCGCCGTCGACTTCGCGCGTCACGGTGACTTTACCGTCTTCCAGCACGACTTTCGAGGCGAAGGTGGCTTGTGGCCAGCCCAGCAGCGCAGCGAGCATCTGGCCGGTCTGGTTCGAATCGTCGTCGATCGCCTGCTTGCCCAGGATGATCAACTGCGGCTGCTCCTTGTCGGCCAGCGCCTTGACGATCTTGGCCACGGCCAGCGGCTCGGTGTCGCCAGCGGTTTCCACCAGGATGCCGCGATCGGCGCCGATCGCCATGCCGGTACGCAAGGTTTCCTGGCACTGGGCCACGCCCACCGAGACCGCCACCACCTCAGTGACCTTGCCGCCTTCTTTCAGGCGGGTCGCCTCTTCCAGCGCGATCTCATCGAACGGGTTCATCGACATCTTGACGTTGGCGATATCGACGCCGCTGTTATCGGATTTGACGCGAACCTTGACGTTGTAGTCGACCACGCGTTTGACGGGTACCAGGACTTTCATGGGGTGCCTTTAAAAATGGGATGGATCGAATTAAGTGGCCTAGATTATATGAGAAATCGACGCTGCGGGCGAAATTAAAGCACGATCGTGCGATTTTTAGTTAGAGGAAAACGCCTAAACCGGACTTGATCGCACTTTTCAAGGAAGCGAGCGGGGCTGGATACCCCGTCGCAGGAGATGCATGCGGCCGCAACATGCACTGCGGCCAGTCGCATTATTTGCGACGCATCAGGAACGTGAACTCGCCGTTCTCGTAAGTATGGGCCAGGAGGGCGTTCCCTGTCTGCTTGGCAAAAGCCTGGAAGTCACGTACGGAACCGGTGTCGGTGGCGACGATGCGCAGCACCTGGCCGGTTTCCATCTCCGCGAGGGCCTTCTTGGCTTTGAGGATGGGCAGCGGACAATTGAGCCCGCGCGCATCCAGATCTCTCTGGAATTCCATAGTGTCGATATCTAAGGTGATGTCGCTCATCGCTTGCCTGCCTTCAATAAACTGGCCTTTGAGAACGGCCAACTGCATCTCATACTACTCCAATTTGTAGAGTATGACGCACCGCACCAAAATAGTCACACATTGTTGCAAGCCCGCAACCCATTGTGAAAAGCTTGACGAATCAGCATTGGATGTGGTCAGGATGGTTACCAAACGGCACTATCCCGGTGCGACATGCCAATAATATGCGGTCCGAAATGGGGCATGCAATAGACGGACCGACCACAGCCACAAACTGTTACCGCCTCAGCCTACGCCCGGAATGCACCTGCGGCCACTCGCAATGGCGACAGAGACAAAGACTCACTTTGGCGTGATATGAAGAGGGCGGCATCCCGGTCGCCCGGAATGCCGCCCCTTGGCAGCGCCCGACAGCCATGCGGCTGCCGGTATTCAATAAAGCATCAGGCGCGTTCGCCCACCCAGGCAGCCACGCCGGCCAGTGCCGCCGGCAGGCCCGATGGATCGGTGCCGCCCGCCTGCGCCATATCCGGACGACCGCCGCCCTTGCCGCCCACTTGCTGGGCAACGAAGTTCACCAGTTCACCGGCCTTGACCTTGCCGGTGGCATCCTTGGTCACGCCCGCGATCAGGCTGACCTTGCCGTCCGCCACGCTGGCCAGCACGATGGCGGCCGTCTGCAGCTTGTCCTTGAGCTTGTCCATCGCTTCGCGCAGGGTGGCGACGTCGGCGCCTTCCATCGTTGCCGCCAGCACCTTGATGCCGTTGACATCGACCGCCTTGCCCAGCAGCTCGTCACCCTGGCCGGCCGCCAGCTTCGATTTCAGCGCGGCGACTTCTTTCTCGAGCGTCTTGACCTGGTCTTGCACCTGGGCGATGCGCGCGGTGAGTTCGTCCGGGCTGGTCTTGAGGGCGCCGGCCGCTTCGACCAGCTTGCGGTTGATCGACTGCACCAGCGCCAGCGCGCCCTCGCCCGTCACCGCTTCCACGCGGCGGATGCCGGCAGCAACGCCGCCTTCCGACACGATCTTGAACAGGCCGATATCGCCAGTGCGGGTCACGTGGACGCCACCGCACAGCTCTTTCGAGGTGCCGATGTCCAGCACGCGCACGGTGTCGCCGTACTTCTCGCCGAACAGCGCCATCGCGCCATGCTTGACGGCGTCGTCGAAGCTCATATTGTGCGACTGGGTCGGGTGATTCTCGAGGATCTCGCGGTTGACGATGGCTTCGACTTGCGCGATCTCGTCAAGCGTCAATGCTTGCGGGTGGCTGAAGTCGAAGCGGGTCTTGTCCGGATCGACCAGCGAGCCCTTTTGCTGCACATGGCTGCCCAGCACTTCGCGCAAGGCCTTGTGCATCAGGTGGGTAGCCGAGTGGTTGCGGATGGTGCGGCCGCGCTTGACGGTATCGACTTGCGCGTCGACGGTGTCGCCTACTTTCAGCGAACCTTCGCGCAGCACGCCATGGTGACCGAACACATCGGCCTGGATCTTGAGCGTGTCTTCGACCTCGAAGCGCACGCTGCCGGCGCCGATCACGCCCTGGTCGCCGACCTGGCCGCCCGATTCGGCGTAGAACGGGGTGGTGTCGAGCACCACGATGCCAGCCTGGCCAGCCTTGAGTGCATCGACCTTGACGCCGTCGGCGTACAGCGCCAGCACGTGGGTGTTGTGGGCCAGCGCTTCGTAGCCGACGAACTTGGTTTTCTCGCCCGCGTACTCGACGTTGGCGGCCATCTTGAACTTGCCGGCGGCGCGCGCGGTTTTCTTCTGCTGTTCCATGGCGGCGGCGAAGCCTGCCTCGTCGAGCGTCACGTTGCGCTCGCGGCAGATGTCGGCGGTCAGGTCGAGCGGGAAACCGTAGGTGTCGTACAGCGTGAAGGCGGTGCCACCGTCCAGGTTGTTGGGATCCTTGGCCAGCTGGGCTTCCAGGATCTTCATGCCGTTTTCCAGGGTCTCGCCGAAACGCTCTTCTTCGGCTTTCAGCACCGACGCCACGCGCTCTTTCACGTTGCGCAGTTCGGGATAGGCTTCCCCCATCTCGAGGTCGAGATCAAGCACCAGCTTGTAGAAGAACGGCTTGGTCTGGCCCAGCTTGTGGCCGTGGCGCAGGGCGCGGCGGATGATGCGGCGCAGGACGTAGCCATGGCCTTCGCTGCTCGGGATGATGCCGTCGACGATCATGAACGAGGCCGAACGGATGTGGTCGGCGATGACCTTGAGCGAGTTGTTGCCCAGGTCGTCGATGCCGGTCTCGCGGGCAGCGGCCTTGATCAGGTTCTGGAACAGGTCGATCTCGTAGTTGCTGTGCACGTGCTGCAGCACGGCGGCCAGGCGTTCCATGCCCATGCCGGTGTCGATCGACGGCTTCGGCAGCGGAGTCAGGGTGCCCGACTCGTCGCGGTTGAACTGCATGAACACCAGGTTCCAGATCTCGATGAAGCGGTCGCCGTCTTCTTCTGGCGAGCCCGGAGGACCGCCCCAGATATCGGCGCCGTGGTCGAAGAAAATCTCGGTGCACGGGCCGCAGGGGCCGGTGTCGGCCATCTGCCAGAAGTTGTCCGATGCGTAGCGCGCACCCTTGTTGTCGCCGATGCGGATGATGCGCTCTTTCGGCACGCCGATCTCGTTGGCCCAGATATCGTAGGCTTCGTCATCCTCGAAATAGACGGTGATGGTCAGCTTGTCGGCCGGCAGGCCGTAGACGACGGTGAGCAGTTCCCAGGCAAACTTGATCGCATCGCGCTTGAAGTAGTCGCCAAAGCTGAAATTGCCCAGCATCTCGAAGAAGGTATGGTGGCGCGCGGTATAGCCGACGTTTTCCAGGTCGTTGTGCTTGCCGCCGGCGCGCACGCAGCGCTGGACCGAGGTCGCGCGCGAATATGGACGGCTGTCGAGGCCCAGGAACACATCCTTGAACTGCACCATTCCGCTATTCGTCAACAGCATGGTCGGGTCATTGCCCGGCACCAGCGGGCTGGAACGCACGATGGAATGGCCTTTGGATTCAAAGAACTTCAGGAACTTTTCGCGGATGTCTGAGGATTTCATGTCTGTTGGAGGGCGGAATGAGGCAGCGTGCCATATAAAGAAAAGATTATAGCCTAGCTGCCAAGGTGGATATCATCCGGCTGATATTGACACCTCGCTCCTGCAACAACAGTGTTATTTAGCGCAACAGGTCGACCAGCACGCGCGGTTGGCGCTCGATCGGGGCCAGCATGCTCGAGGCGGCCTGCTGCAGGATCCGGGCGCGCGCCTCGCGGTCCACTTCCTGCTTGCGGACGGCGGGCTGCAACGCACTGGTAATGAGGTCGAGCCACTGGCTGACGGCGGCCTGCGTGCCATCGGTGGTTGGGATAGGTATCGTGCTCAAGGGTGCCATGCTCGCCGCTGCTTCATTTAAAGGTCGTGTGTACTTAACGTCCTCCGCCAGCCATCCTTGAGCCCGCCCGATAAATATACTGCTGAGCGTCTTGTTAAAACATACCGGCAGGGTTGGCGGCTACGCCGTCAACCCTGCATCCGGGCCGATCAGGTCGATTCGGTCGGTGCAGAATGCATCCACGCCCATCGCGAGCAATTGATGGGCTCGGCCAGGAT
>Ga0265797_10007773_pt1 | contig 14508 bp, 17 predicted proteins | sample P2T30metagenome_FD_192433 | JGI IMG/M metagenome (GOLD analysis project Ga0265797, IMG submission 192433) | Plant litter microbial communities from East Loma Ridge, Irvine, California - P2 T30 | ecosystem: Environmental > Terrestrial > Plant litter > Unclassified | place: USA: California... | reverse complement strand
TTCGCTTCAAGATGCGCAGCCATTGGCCCCTTCTGCTGGCTTTTACAAGCATAGCTGTCGCGCAAGGTGGTGGATATGGTGATAACAGTACTTCACTGCCTGCATACGACACCTCACCCACAGACGCGTATCCGACCGCGTATCCGACCGCGTATCCGACAGACGCCTATCCCACTTACACAACAGAGGAAACTACCTCAACGGAGGAAGCAACCACGTCTGGTGGATACGCGCCTCCTCCCCCTCCTCCTCCACCATCAAAGCCACCACCACCTCCGCCACCTCCATCACATCCACCACCATCTGCTGGGCCGCCACCTCCAAAGACCGAAACAGACACTGAAACAGAGACTAAAACTAAAACGGAAACGGTCACTGTCACGTCTTCTGAATATTGCGCTGTTCCGCCTCCCCTAACTGTGACCCATACGAAGAACGTCACTGTCATAGAGGTATGGCCATTCCTAAGATGCTTCTAACCATTGCTGACTATCAAAGACTGAGCACGAAACTGTTACTTCGTCCGAATACTGCTCTGTTCCGCAGCCCATTACTGTGACTCATGTCAATAATTCTACCATCACAAAGACTGATTATGATACTGTGACCGGGCCTACAACAACCGTCAACAACACAATCACAGAATATACAACGAAGACCATAATCTCAACGGTAGTGACTCTCGTACCAACTACCGATCTCACCACGACGACGACGACGACAACGACAACCGACATCAGCACGCAAACTGACGTTTCTACAACGGTCAGCATCTCAACATCGACCTACATCTCGGTTACTACCTACCCTACTACAATCTATGAGACCATCACTGAAACACGTAAGTTGCTCAACCCCTTGATGCGACCTGCCAATCTTAATCCTATGATTGTCTACCTCGTCCTCATGTATCCCGTCTTTATTTTTATATCTGCCTAAGCGGTGTACAAAACACATGCTGATTGTTACACAGTGCCTGGGACTACATCTGTCAGGACCGAGACGGTGGTCTCGACAACAACAGAAACGCTCACTCTTACCGACCTCATCCCTGTGACAACGACCATCCCTGGACCGACCGTCTCTGTTCCAGGCCCTACTCAGACTACAGTGGAAACCGTCTCGGTTCCCGGACCCATTCAGACTTCGGTCCAGACAGTGTCGGTCCCTGGTCCAATTGAGACTATCATCAGCTTCACGCCAACAACGACAACAGAAGTGATCAGCGTGACCACAACGTCTCTGACGACGAGCGTGTCTACATCCGTGTCAACTTCAACATCAACACAATTCATTGTATCAACTCTGACCCTGTCTGGCACTACGAGTGTTACTACTGAGACCGTCTTTTCCGAGATATTCATCACGACTACGTTTACGGAAACTCTTCCACAGACTGTTGTCGTGACATCGGATCGTACGATAGAGACCACTGTTCCGGTCACCATTCCGGTTACCATTCCAGGCCCCACAGAGACAGTTGAGGAGACAGTCACAGAAGTATCTACGCAGCTTAGCACTCTGACTCTACCACCCCAGGTCACCACAACTACGACGACGTTAGAAGGCGAGACTTCAACAATCACAACTCAAATTCCGCCTAGTACTGTGGTTTCAACGATCGTATCGACTCTAACTTTCCCGCAAGCCACGGTGACTTCTGTCAGCATATCGCCAGCAGAGACCGTTGTAGAGACCTTTACACAGCCAGGCCAAGTTACCACCACTACTTTAACGCTTCCCGGAGTCTCCTCAACGGTCACAACGCAGCTCCCCGCAAGTACGGTACTTTCCACTATCACTCTACCTGGCGAACTTACGACTACCACTGTTCAACTTCCCGGCACTACGTCCGTGATAACTTCCCAGCTGCCAGCGAGCACCGTAGTTTCTACACTCACTCTACCTGGTGAAGTCGTCACTTCTACCATCCAGCTTCCTGCAGAAACCTCGGTTGTGACTAGTCAGCTACCGGCTAGTACTATCCTTTCGACGGTGACGCTACCTGCGGTCACTTCCACAATAGTCACCCAGTTGCCGGGCAGCGTTACGACAAGTACTGTACTGTCGACTGTCACATTACCAGGATCGACAGTGTTGAGCACGATTTCTCTTCCTGGCTCCACCTCGGTAGCTACCGTGACTTTGCCTGCAACGACGTCCATATCTACTGTTCTTATCACTCAGTCCTTCGTCACCACCCAGGTCCAGCCTACTACCATTGTGGAAACATTGACACCAAGTCCATCTTCCACGACACCTGCATCAATCTCCTGCTCTAGCGAGTGCCAGATTGACGTTACCGCGACCAAATTAGAGTACCCTGGGGTGATTGTGACCGAAACTGTAACGGTACCAACAGCCACGCTCACCATCTACACGGATATCCTGAATAGTGCCGTCAGCTCATCACTCGCCATCAACGCACTACCGTCTCAAGCGCCGCCGTCATTCACATGGGATTATTCAGGCGTGCCACTGACGTATCCTACGACGTACCTAGCCTACGAGACTTTTAGCCATCTGGAGGTCGAGGCGGTGGGTACGGCTTGTGTGATTGATACAGAAACCCTTGCCTTGTCGTCTCCTACACTCTATTCGTCTCTCATTGTACCTCTCGACTCCGTCCCCAATACAGCCTTCGTGGCGCCCACGGTGGTCGACTTCCTTAACAGCCAGCCAACCGTCATTGCCCAGCTTGGCCAGTCCATTGGACCAAGCGCATGTGACCCAGCCAGTGGGGGTACAACGGACGCCAGTCAATCTTTCGTGGGAAGTAACACGTATGTCTTAACACAAGCAGCCTTAACTACAACATCAATATACCTCCCGACAGCGCAGTCCGTCGTTCTTCCGTCTGAACCTCCACCTTCGACGAGCGCAGTACCAACGACCACCGCTGCTCCTCCAAGCTCGCCGCCGCCACCTCCTCCACCGACCTCAAGTAGGCCTCCCCCTCCACCTTTTTCTTCTCGTGCAATCCCAGCCCCTAGCAGCTCGCGACCTCCTCCGCCGCCACCCTCTAGCAGCGCTTCACCTCCACCACCGCCGCCAAGCAGTACTCAAGTTCCACCTCCATCTTCGAGCCCGGCTCCACCTCCAACTAGTGCGGCACCTGCACCGTCTAGCACCGTCCTTCCGTCTTCCAGCGCTGCACCACCACCGACAAGTATCGCGCCTCCATCAAGCAGTCCTGCTGACTCCGCGTCTGAAGGTCCATCGCCGTCCGCTCCTCCTCCTGAATCATCCGTGGTTCCGGAGCCCTCGACCGTTCCCGAGCCTTCTTCCTCACTGGAAGCACCCTCGTCTGCACCTCCTTCCTCGTCGATCATTGTATCGAGCCTGACCTCGACGCGCTCTACTACTACCTCAGAAGACATGTCGTCTGCCCCAGAGCCGAGCCCAAGCTCGACTTCCGAGTTCGACGGAGGCGCCGCCGCACTTCCAACAGGCCATATCGCGGGCCTGTTGATTGGAGCAGCGGGTCTTGGATTGGGACTGTTCTAATCGCGTAATGTGGAAGAGGAGATAGCGTATAATTTTCAATGTCTGATGTTTAATGCACTAATGCATGATAATGGGATGATGCACTTGTCTACGGAATGTGCAGGATGTAATGCTAGGTCTAATGCAGAATGCTCTGAGTCCAAACTTGACGGCATGTGAATTGATTTTTAGTGGGCGCTCGACACAACACTCTGTGCAATACAGAGTTCATCTTCGTGCCATTGTTTATCAGCCCAGCCGGTTCAAGGTTGTGCCTGCGCAACCGTCCGATCACGGGCTCGCGGCGACTGCCCCACTTCGCTCCCGCCTTCCCACTGTCAACCAAGCAACCTTATCTCAGCCTTGCCTCAATTGTGACCATCACGGCACAAGCAATATAATACCCAAGCCTCCTCACCTCGAGATTACTCAACCTTCTCCACCATCGCAGCAGTACGACAAAGTGCATGCACAAGCTCGACGTCCAAGCCAAGCTTTTCCTGTTCAGCTGAACTGTTGAGCGCCATGGATAACGCCACCAGATGCGGACATGGGCCGATAACCACCCATTTTCCGGATGCGTAAAGGACGGTCGCCGTTGCATGCGAGGCGGGCCGCGTGGTGTCGCCGGATGGGGAAGTACCGCCGATGCGACTGCTTGCGGGCTTGGGGGTGTGCCCAGCGTTGGCGGTACGCGATGGGCGTTTGGTCAAGAGGAATGTGTATCGTCAAGTGCGGTAAAAGTAATCATGATGCACTTAGGCTGATGCATGGTACTATCTAGGTCTTACAGGCATGTCTTGGCGGTACGTTTGCTTACTGATATTCATCTAGTCAAGTTCACTCGGGTTAGAGATACATCGTTTGTGTAGGTTCTGCTGTTGACGAGCAATACAACTCTAGCTCACCAAGGGAAGAATTTGACATCCCTGATACTACATCAATGTTAGGTTGTCTACTTTGTATGTCTTCATCTCAACGTAGGCCGCAGACCTGTTCAGCGCCTTCCTTGTACACGGTGCCCTGGTCGTTGTACCCCGCCAATCATGCCGCCAAGGAACGGCCCACATGAATGTCGCTTCCACCTTGCCGTCCACTCCATTGAGCAAACATCTGACTCCACTGACATCTAATTCAATGACCGAAGCGGGACATGTTCCTACCATATGGCACCACGATGGCACGGAGCGAGGCGCGCTTCTCGCAGCTTCACCGACGTCGATGATCCAGAGGACAAGATATCGTCGCGATTGAGCGCTGGCAAGACGTTCTCCCACGAACCGAGCAGTGTTAGCGTAGGAATACGACATAATTAGATTATCTCAGCAATTTCACATTCTCTGCTCTAATCTTCTGGCCTTGACGTACAGTTCGGGATGCACCTACATATATCCATACAGCGTGTATCCCGGGAACGGCTCGGCTGCTCGTCAGAGTGTCCGCCCGCCACCCGTCCCAACCTCCCGAGAACCAATACCTACACATCAACTACAATCATCGAATGTTTGCTCCAAACCCAAAGGTTTCAATTGGCTAGTCAAATCTGACTCCTAATCACACCCTCATCCTTTTAAACTACACCCATTCCACCCTTACATCCTTGCTCCGTACCTGCATGAACATGCACATCGCATTCCCACTACGCATTGCGGCTCTGCTCGCCCTGCCTTTTGTTTCCGCTCAAGATGATGCAAGCGCCTCAGTAATAGCCCGCAATGCGAACACCAGCTGCCCCGATATATCCCCTGGGCCAGTTAGTTTTAGCGATGTAGCAGGTCTTTTCACGCTTCAAGCCCACCCAGACCCAGTCGCAACAGAATCTATCCGTCAGACGCTATCACTCTACGCACTCGCCATAGACGGCCGCAACTACGACATCCTCCGCAAAGTCTTCACGGTCGATGCCCGCGCCAACTACTCCGATCCCATTGGCGTATTGAACGGCGTCCAAGCCATCATCGACAACCTGGCACCCGGTCTGAGCACTTTCGTATCTACTCAGCACCACCTCGGTACGCAAATGATCCATATTTGCGGTTCTACAAGCGCTGTGTCTGTTACGTACTTCCAGGCTACGCACTACTTTACGCCGTATACTGGCGTTCAGAACCCCGTGGACAATAGTAAGGTTTTGATTGATAAGGCTCAGTATCAGGATACGTGGGCGAAGCAGAAGGATGGGAGCTGGAAGATTGTTAACCGTAATTTGGTGCGGATGGTGAGTTTTGCAATATCTATGTTTGTGGCGATTCCGCTTTTGCTGACATTGTATGGAATAGGGTCCTGCTACATTAGACGGCGGCTTTCCGACTTCGTGATCTGTAATAGAAAGATAGTCTTGTACGTTCGAAAAGTAGATTCGCCTCAAATCGGGGTAAGCGGCTTTATACTACACGTGAGTATTTGAAGACTAGATATCCAACCTCTTATGCATATCTCTCCAGTACTTCCGTAATCTTTTCCCGCACTCCCTGCTTGCCCTCGTACTTCTCCAAAAGTTTAGCAACAACATCCTCCCTCTTGTTTCCGCCAGCTTCCCTCAAGATTTCTGATTCGCGAGGAAGTCCGATCCACGCGTGCGCGTACTCGCGGTAGTCCTTTTCGCTGATGAGGGGCAATGGCCCTTCGCCACTGTCTTGGAAGAAAGCATCAACGTCGCGGTTCTTGACGTCATCTAGGGTATTGGGTGTCCAGTTTGGTCGCTCCTTTTTGCGCTCTACGAGACGTGCGGTTACGCCCTCGACGAAATCGGGATGGGCCATGAAGCGGGAGGCGATGTCATATTCCTTTTGGAAGGTTTGCGCGATAGACCATTGGCGGCCGACGCGCATTTGGCGGAGGGCTACGGCGACGGAGGTGGGTGACCGGCTGTGGATGGTCTGGATAGTCTTGTCGGCCCACGTCTGAATTTCTGGATCTTTGTGCCCCTTCTTGACGTCCTCAAGCGATGCCAATATGTTCTGGATGCTAGTTTGGTCCTCGTGGAAGACAGTGTCGATGACCTTGCGAAGTTCGCCGGAGATGTGCGGTCGCTCGGCGGGTAGTCCAGTGCTGAACTCTTCAATTGTAGAGTTGATGATCTTGAAGCGCTCGTCAAGCTTCATGTAGTCAGGGAATTGTAATTCGGCAAGACGCGCCTCGAGTTGCTGGAGCGTGGAGGAGTGGATGTAGTGGGTCGCGATGCCGTGGTAGAAGGCGTCGACGCCCTTGAGTTGTTCGGATGTGAGGGCGAGGTAGGTGCCGAGAGCGCCTTCCATTCGAGGCAGGAAGAAGGACGCGCCGACGTCTGGGAAGAAGCCGATGGTCGTCTCGGGCATAGCGAAGAGGGTGTTCTCGGTCGCGATTCGGAAGGGAGCGTGTATCGAAAGTCCAACACCGCCGCCCATTGTGATACCATCCATGAAGGCGACATAAGGCTTCGAGTAGGTTGCGATAAGGTGATCCAGCTTGTATTCCAGCCCAAAGTAGTCTGAACTGTTCTGTTGTCCCTGCGGCCCTTCCTTATTCCACTTTGCCAGCGCTGCCACGTCTCCTCCCGCGCAGAAGGCGCGACCGTTGCCCTTGATGATGACGACACCTGCCAGTTCTGACTTTGCCCATTCCTGCAACCTCGGTATGATCTTGCGGGCCATGGAGCCATTGAGCGAGTTCAGCTTCTTCGGTCGGTTGAGCTCGATGCTGCGGACGCCGTAGTTGTTGGTGAAGATGACATCGTCGGGGTCGTCGTCTTGCTGCGCTTTCAGGAGGTCTGCGGTGGGTGTGGCATACTACGCGATTGTTAGGTGTGAAGGCGTGGTGGGCTGGAGGGGTGCTGTACCTTTCTCGACCCGCTCATCCAGGCGGGATTTGTGACTTTGGCGCGCAATGGCATGGTGTTTATCGTGCTTATACGTGAGACGCTGCTCAGCGGCGTCCTTGTTAATGTGCGGAGAGACATGGTGATGTAGGTGAAATGCGCGCCAATGATGCAACTTTCACAGTTTCCGCCGAGAGAACCTCGGGTATTCGCGTACGCGTATCGATTAGAGTAAGCGTCACCAACGTCAATTGATGGCTTTTGAGGTAATGAAAGACACAGTAAATCCTCTAACGAAACGCTGAATGAAGAATGATACAAGATGACCGGGAAATGTTCTCCGCCCGCAGTGCTCCATCGCTCCTTCTCAAAGTTGTCGAGCTCGGATCTCCCTCTCACATGATTGGCCGATGCGCTACCATGTCGCGCTAAGAAAATGATTTGAGCCTCGCCATCTCGAGACACCACCGCCATCTCAAGCAATCGCATCCCTTCGCTTCTCTGCATCGTGTGATCGGGTCAATCATGTCGAGCTTTTCCAGAGTTTTCCTGCGCACCTCGCGCTCCGCCATCCAGTACCAGCGTGGCGTGTCGCCCGTGCAAAATGCTCTCGGCGCGCAGGGCACGATGAGGTGGATGAACGGCGTGCGGAACTACGCCTCTTTCACACGAGACAAGCCCCACGTCAACATCGGTATGTATCTCCAGATATTATACCTACTGCCATGCTAATAGATATCAGGTACCATTGGCCACGTTGACCACGGAAAGGTACAACGCCTCTCGCCCCGCCTCCCACGTCCATGACGACTGATACGCTACAGACTACCCTCACAGCCGCCATCACCAAGCGACAAGCAGAGAAGGGCTACGCCAAGTACCTCGAATACGGTTCCATCGACAAGGCTCCCGAAGAGCGAAAGCGTGGTATTACCATCTCGACCGCCCATATCGAGTACCAGACCGACAACCGCCACTATGCCCACGTCGACTGCCCCGGTCACGCCGATTACATCAAGAACATGATTACTGGAGCTGCCAACATGGACGGTGCTATCATTGTCGTCGCCGCCTCCGACGGTCAAATGCCCCAGACTCGTGAGCACTTGCTCCTCGCCCGTCAGGTCGGTGTCCAGAAGATCGTTGTCTTCGTAAACAAGGTCGATGCTGTCGACGACAAGGAGATGTTGGAGCTCGTCGAGATGGAGATGCGTGAGCTCCTCAGCAGCTACGGTTTCGAGGGCGACGAGACGCCCATCATCATGGGTTCCGCTCTCTGCGCCATCGAGGGCCGCCAGCCTGAGATTGGTGTCACCAAGGTCGATGAGCTTTTGGAGGCTGTCGATGCATGGATCCCCACCCCCCAGCGTGAGACCGAGAAGCCCTTCCTCATGGCTGTTGAGGATGTCTTCTCCATCGCCGGTCGTGGTACCGTCGTTTCTGGCCGCGTTGAGCGCGGTATTCTGAAGCGTGATGCCGAAGTCGAGCTTGTGGGCAAGGGTACTGCTCCCATCAAGACCAAGGTTACCGACATTGAGACCTTCAAGAAGTCGTGCGAGGAGTCGCGCGCAGGTGACAACTCCGGTCTTCTCCTCCGTGGAGTTAAGCGTGATGATGTCCGCCGCGGCATGGTTGTTTCCGTACCCGGACAGGTCAAGGCTCACAAGAAGTTCCTCGTCTCCATGTACGTCCTGAGCAAGGAGGAAGGTGGTCGTCACACTGGATTCGGCGAGAACTACAGGCCACAAATGTTCATCCGAACCGCTGACGAGTCATGCGCGCTTCACTGGCCAGAGGGCACCGAGGATGCCCACGACAAGCAGGTTATGCCTGGTGACAACGTCGAGATGGTCTGCGAACTCCACCAGCCCCACGTCCTAGAGACTGGCCAACGGTTCAACATGCGCGAGGGTGGCCGAACTGTCGCTACTGGTCTGGTAACGCGTGTTCTTGAGTAAATTTAATTAAACTCAATGGGCCCGAAGAAGAGGCGAGCGTCTTCCGGGGCAGATACCCCGAAGTCTTCCTTGTAACATAATTGTGTTGGACATACCCCAACTCTCCGCTTCTCGATTGACCTTCAATGTACTTTAGCAGCGCGCCAAAACGGATCTAGATGGGGGCGTTGAGTAACGATCAACATGGAACAATGTAATGACCTACCTTGACAATACTGTGCCTACATCCCAGCTGAACAGTCACCAGGTCTTGCTTCAGAAGTTGTTGATTTGTCGTAACTCCGCTATTGGCCCGCGATGGAAAGCTTGGCATCCGAGTTCCCCCACTTGCCGTTGCTAGTGAACGCGCTTTCTCCATCTTCAACCCCACCCTGATCACCACCAGTCGTACCGTACACCAGTCCGGTGGTCTTTGACCCCTTCATACTACGATGATGGCATTTACGAAACGTAAACCAACGTGTGGAGGGTCGGCCTTGCTTCTATTATGCTGTACACTGCAGGCGGAACCGGCCCATCTGATATCACTGCAGGGGCCGGACCGAATCTCTTACGCCCCTGATGCTGCGTCGTTCACATCAGTCTGTCTCATCGGCTCTACTATCGGGGAAGGCAGCACGTAGCCGCCAAAATCGGATGCGCTGTTATATGTCTCCAGGGATAACCTAGAATCATCGTCGATATCGCCCCTGCATGCATACGCTACATGTGTGCAACATGGTCTTCTCAATCGACCATGCGCCAGGAACTATTCGTACGGTTCGATCACTGTACATACTGCGCAACTCTCGATGAAACTAGGCTTGCTTTCTGGCACAACGTCGCGAGTTCAGTATCTGTGTTGGTTGATTGAACAGCTCATGGCTGCAGAGCCAAATCTGCTTTCAAAACCCGACAAAAATCACGATCCATTGAATATATTCAGATACACCAGACTATGAGCTATATGGTTAAGCTGTCACGAGAACGACCCCAACACGCTGTAAGGGGTGAAGATATCTGCCATGGGAGTTTCGCAACACTGGGCGATCTGAAGACCCGGTAGGGCTCGGGTCTTCCCGATGACGACAGGACCACGACGAACAATACATGTATCTCGCTGGTACCAATATACCGACGCTGTTTACAGACTTTCCCGCTCATGTCAGGCTGAGCTTTGCTCGCAGCAACTGCGCCTCTGCATCAGCACGTCCAAGTGGGCTAGTACCCATTGGTCAAGCTGTACAGGACAGATACGACGACCCCGATGTATCTACTTCTACTGGTGCGTTGACCTGATCAGTAGCCTATTGAAATGGGAGGCCTCTTTTATTCCACCTCTCTAGGTCGAGTTATAAACGACGGCTTACTCTGGGGACACTCATTTTCATCGTCAGTGATTGGACCAAATGACGGATGTTCAACTCGGCCGAGGATCACAGTAGCTTCCGATACCAATCCCATGGGGTAATCCGGCATAGTCTGATCCACGTCGGGAATCTGCAGCTAAGAGGATATATCTGGGACTAGAAAAGACGCAAGGCTACTATTGACGATGACCAAGGTGTTCGAGCACGCTGTCTTGAGGTCTGAGTGTAAAGCTGAGGCCAGCCGTCCGACCAGCAGTTAGTCGGCCCTCTTCTGGCTCCACAACACGCGACGGCTCCCCCCCAATGAACTAGTTGGCATGGTCGGCTTTGCCAATGTTCCCTGTACCGACGAATCGTTCATCTTATCATTCAGCCGCGGCACTCCCAGGCTCTAGAATAGATTGGAGCTGTCGTCGTGGGTCACCGGGTTACTACAACACCGTATGTGCAGTACTGCCATTCGGAGACAAGGGCGGTTTATGTTTGGTCCTGCTGGTGTGGTATACAGCTGTGTTGTTAAGGTTGACTTCCGGTGTTCAGTAAAGCCATGTCGATCCAGTACCCATATGCTTGCAGCTGTCGCTATTCGGTTGTATACACATTCGAAAGTGCGACCTGGAAGCGGAGTCGCCTCTAGATAAGAACCGCCGGCATATGTGGCCACGCACCCTTTCATCTCGACTGCAGCGCCTGATGCTGCGGTGCTGGGGTTGCTGCATTGTATCTACGGGAAGGCCCGACCTCAGGTCGCGTCTCCGGGAGGACCGAGTTCATGTGCACATGTAGCAGAGACATGTTTTCAGCTACATGATCTTAGCCACCAAGTGCAAAAGCGAGTGTCTCACTACATTAGACCTGCTTACCATGAGGAAAGGGCCAAGGACGGATTTCGGGGACCAGATTGAGCTGCTAACACACCTTATGGCTTATATTCGCTCGTGTATGCGATCATGTTGCAGCTGGCTAAGTTATCTGACTTCAGAACGTCGTACAGAAAAGAGAAACGATGCAACATTACTTGGGCACAGTCTAATCGCGCGACGTAAGTAGTGCTTACAGGCACCTGGCGTTGGACTCATTCTTGAGACAACCAGCCAAGTAACGAGAGCAGAAGACGGTCAAAAAGGGTATTGTTGCTGCCTGTGCGCCTACTAAATTCCAGCTTCGTCAGTGTCTCACGAATATTGCCACGCCTGGTGCAGGGTGAGCCCGGCTTACCTAAAGTAGGTCCCTTTTGGCAAGTGCTTAGCCTTGCGGCTCCACCACGCCCCCTCGTGGGAATGGCGTTTGCCATGCTTGACTGGCCAACAATAGCGAGCGGCGGCAGCCGGTGAGGCTGGAAAGTCAATTCGGCATCGTCTTGCGAGGCGAGACTGGCGTAGGTTTACAGCCCCAAGACCCTTGCCCCACTTGGCTCTTATCGCCTGAACCTGGCAGTAGCGGCCTAACCCGCCGCAACAAACATGCATAGCCTTGAGCCTGCGAAGAGGCGCCTGCGCCCTCAACTTGGACTGATGCGTCGTCTCGTTTCGCGCTAGCCATCAAAGTTATCTCTCGGGATAATTTTGGTGACTTTGAGATGTGTCGCTAGAGATCTTCACGCGTCACCGCTATTCAGGGCTGCCTTCGAGCTTCGCTACATCCTGTCATCAAGTGCCAAGGAGGGGTATATATGGGTCCCGTCCCGTATGAGCTTAGCTTGGTGAACGCACATATACACGCTTACATCCCGTACATAGTACCTGGGTACGCCTCCAACATACCTCGTAATCATCGGAACATCGACTATACCTCCCAATCACATTCTAGTTTCAATGAGCCACCCCGGCTTGATTGCCTGCACCAGATGTGCCATCTCCAAGGCACGATGCGACAGGAAGGTGAGTTCCCAGCCAGGGCGCACTTACTGAGCCATCAGTGCAGTATCTAACACAGATTCAGGTACCATGCTCACAATGCGTTGCAAGAGGCTACGTTTGTCAGCCTAGAACTACCTCGCGTAAGCCGCGAGCTCCTCGAAAATCGACGGCACGGAGTCAAACGTCAACAAGCCCGACGAACTCCAACTATTCCAACGGCAGCCATGTTCCCAACATGGATCAATTTACTGGATACATGGTGCCAGATAGTCAACCACCGCAGAATAACGACATGCTTGCATTCGCCAACTCGGCTTTACCCGCACCACCTCTGGATCTTGGTGGTTACGACGACTTTATGGGCTTCTCATATCCCGGTGCTCCAGCTAATGGTGAACCTATGGACACGTCAAACAACCTTTTTGCTTCGATATCATCAATGGACCTGCACCCTAGCGATCCCCTGTATCCTCCAGGCTGTGTAGGTGGCGGCCAAGGGCTTCAACAACAAAACCACAACCTATCACATGGGCCAAACCAACCGCTGACACCACCCGATACGATACATCGAGGGAGCACAAGCATGCCAGCGAGTTCACCAGATTTACGAAATGCTTTCACACCAAAAAAATATCCGCAGAAAGCTGTAGACAGATCTGTGGCATCGGATGACGTACTGGCGCAGATGGTGGACCTACTCGCACAGCCTACCGCATGGCAAGGGCTTGCGGAGAACGACAGCGAACCCAGCCAGTCTCTCTCGCATGATGCCAGAGACCGGATTGTTGCGACTGTACAGATACTCTTGCAACGGGCACTCTGGAGCCGGCAATCTCCTTCAACATCAAGTCAAGGCCTCTTTGGACGCATCGTAGTCCTCCCACCCTCCAACGTTCTTATGCACTTTATCGAAACGTATGCGAACCGCATCGACTCCATTCAGCCCTATCTGGGTCTCGCTGGCTCCTCGAGCATCAACGTCACAGATATTCTGCAAGTCGACAAGGCCGATATCGGGATCCTGCTGATCATACTTCTCATCTCCCAAGGTGCGATGCTTACAGATCATTTCGAATCGCACGTCCTCGCCAACGGCCTGATAGAAATATGCAGGATTGCATTGGACGACGTTCTCGAGAGTCGGAGCATATCGCAACCAATGATCGGAGGTATCGCACTGCAGTTGCTTACACTCTGCGCACGGAGTGGTAAAGACTCGTTCGCTGCGTACGCCATGTCGAAAAGGGGGCAATACCTTAGTGTAAGTCATCAACCTTACGCGTGCGCTGGAAACTTGGACTAACTTTCACAGATGCTGAAATGCACTGGCGTCTTACAGCCCGAACAGGCCGTGTATAATCCAAGAGCAGAGGGGCCAGAGATGTGGGAAATGTGGAAAGAGCAAGAGCAGCGCAATCGGTAAGATACATCTCACACTACATGTCGATATTTTACTGACATTTCTAGCCATGCATATGCTTGGGTCTACGTAGACCTCGAGATCAGCTTGTTACACGACCTGCCACCAATCCTCTCCATCAACGATTTGCAAGTTCCCTTACCTCAAGACAACGAATTGTGGCACGCCAAGTCATTCAATGAGTGGCTCGAGCATTCTGGAGCCAACGGCAACAAACCAGGACCCTGCAATGCCGCAAAATTTGGTGCCTGGCTTGAGAAACAGGCTTCTGTTGGACCCCGCTCTGGCCACACAACTCCGTCCCTCAACGGCCTTTTTCGAAGTTTCCTCCAGGGTCGGTTGGTGGTCGGCGATGACGTACCCTTACACCACCTTCGTCTCCTTCTGCACCCCATATTGGCCATGGTGCTCGAGCAACAACAACTTTTGCGCATTTTCGACGCCGACGAACCTTCGAATCGATACCGGGTGCTTTCCAAGATCAAGATCCTAGGCCGCTTGCAGGAGACGCAGGATTTGCTCCAAGATCTGGCAACGCTTCTCTCGCGGTCAAAAGCTTCTTCCAGCAAAGATGACGAGGGTGAAGTAACCCCCACTGACTGTGTCAGCATGATAATGCTCCATCTGGTTAGCCTGAACG
>Ga0265797_10007772_pt1 | contig 14509 bp, 11 predicted proteins | sample P2T30metagenome_FD_192433 | JGI IMG/M metagenome (GOLD analysis project Ga0265797, IMG submission 192433) | Plant litter microbial communities from East Loma Ridge, Irvine, California - P2 T30 | ecosystem: Environmental > Terrestrial > Plant litter > Unclassified | place: USA: California... | reverse complement strand
GGTGGACTGTCGCAAACTCGGATGAATGCGGTTTGCTTCATCCATTGGTCCGGCCAACCCCGCAAGCTTACACGGTGACGCGGCGGTAGTGAACGACTCGTCGGGACATGGCGGACGTCCACCCGGGAATCGTATGAGGCGGCAGAAAAGCCTGCCACCTGAACCGATTCCGAATCGGGCGTACGATATCCACTCTTCCAGCCCAAGGATGCCGACGATGACCCAGCTCCTCAACGAACGAATCGTATTGAATGCCCGCCCCACCGGCCTGCCCGAGCCCGACAATTTTCGCGTCGAGCAGGAAGCCGTACCCACCCCGGCGGAAGACCAGGTCCTGCTGCAGGTCCTCTACCTGTCCCTGGACCCCTACATGCGCGGCCGCATGGACGATGCCAAGTCGTATGCGAAGCCGGTCGACGTCGGCGCCGTGATGGAAGGCGGCACGGTGGCGCGCGTGACCGAATCGCGCCGCGACGGCTTCGCGCCCGGCGACATCGTGTTGTCGCATTCGGGCTGGCAGCGCTACGCCCTCGACGACGGCGCCAACCTGCGCAAGCTGGATCCCGCCGCCGCCCCGGTCAGCACGGCGCTCGGCGTGCTCGGCATGCCCGGGTTCACGGCCTGGGCGGGCCTGCTGCAGATCGGCCGGCCCCAGCCCGGCGAGACCGTCGTCGTGGCCGCCGCGAGCGGCGCGGTCGGCTCGGTGGTGGGGCAGATCGCGCGCATCCACGGGACCCGTGCGGTGGGCATCGCGGGCGGGGCCGACAAGTGCGCCTTCGTGCGCGACGTGCTCGGATTCGACGCCGTCATCGATCACCGCGCGCACGACTTCGCGGCGCAGCTGGCGGCCGCGTGCCCGGACGGCATCGACGTCTATTTCGAGAACGTCGGCGGCAAGGTGTTCGATGCCGTGTTCCCGCTGCTGAACGATTTCGCCCGCGTGCCCGTCTGCGGCCTGATCTCCCAGTACAACGCCTTGCCGCAGGCGGCGCCCGGACCGGACCGCCTGGCGCTGCTCATGCGCGACGTGCTCAAGAAGAGCCTTACGCTGCGCGGCTTCATCCAGCGCGAGTTCGCGGCCCTGCGGCCGGCCTTCCTGCAGGAGGCGCAAGGCTGGATCGCCGACGGCCGGCTGCGCTACCGCGAGGACATCGTCGACGGGCTGGCCAATGCACCCGCGGCCTTCATCGACCTGCTGCAAGGGAAGAACTTCGGCAAGCTGGTCGTGAAGGTCGCGGACTAGCCAATAAAAAAGCGATGCCGCAAACCGCCGGCACCGCTCAACCGGGCCTGCGCCCGGAATGGAGAGAAAAACTCAGAACTTCACATCCAGCTTCACGCTGTAGAAGCGGAAGACATCGCGCGGCGGCACCCAGCTGTTGACCGTGATGGCCGGCGAGGTCGGCGTCGGCCCGGCCCGGTACGACGGGCCGCTCGCATTCGCATTGCCGATGTAGAAGCGGTCGAACAGGTTGTTGATGCGGAAGGAGAGGCGCCAGCGGTCCTTGTTCTCGCGCAGGCCGAAACCGAGGTCGGCGATCGTGTAGGCGTTGTTCACCGAGCGCGGGTCGTTGTTGATGTTGGTCTGGTAGTCGCTCTGGTAGCGCACGTTGCCGTTCACGAAGGCCCAGAAGGGCAGGGCGTCGAAGCGGTAGTCGTAGTTGCTGCCGATGTTGACCTTGGTCTTGGGGGTGCCCGGGAAGATGCCGCCCGAGAGGTCCTGGATGCCGGTGGTGGCGCCGGCGCGGATCGGGAAGCAGGCGCGGTTCCAGCCGCCCAGCGAGCCGCCTTCGCCCAGGCCGCCGGTGCCGGCGATCGCGGGGTTGGTGTTGTCCTGGTAGCAGGGACCGTTCTTCCAGTCGACGATGGTCGGTTTCGTGTAGGCCATCGAGGCGTTCATCGACCAGTTCGAGGTCAAGAGCATGTGGGCGTCGAGCTCGAAGCCGCGGGTGCGGATCTTCGGGATCGAGTTCAGCTGGGTGTAGATGGTCGGGTCGTTCGGCAGCACGAAGGAGGTGTTCTGCTGGTAGTGCTTGAAGTCCGTGTTGTAGACCGTGGCCGCCAGCGACATGCGGTTGTGGAACAGGTTGGCCTTGGCGCCCAGTTCGTAGGTGCGGCTGGTTTCCGGGTCGACCGGGAAGGCGGCCTGCGCGCGCAGGCCGCTGGTCACGTCGTAGGCCAGGCCCTTGTAGCCGGTCGCGGTCATCGCGTACACCATCCAGTCCTGATTGAGCTGCTTCTGGATACTGAGCTTGCCGGTGGTGGCGTAGTCCTTGTTGCCGCTGCTGGAGAACTGGTCGACACCCACCGGGCCCGGCTTGAAGGTCGCGCGGTCCAGCTGGTCGGTGTAGAAGTTGCGGATGTAGTTGAAGCCCGAGACTTCGACGTTGCGGCGCATGCCGGCCACCAGGGTCCAGGTCGGGGCGAAGTCCCAGGTCGCCTGGCCGAACACCGAGCGGTTGATGTTGTAGATGTCGGTGTAGTAGTTGGTCGGGCTCGACGGCGAATTGGCCGTGCACACGGCCGGGGCCACGCAGAAGCCGCGGATGAAGTGGCGGTCGATCTCGTTCTGCGCCCACCACAGGCCGGCCACGTAGCGCAGGTTGCCGGCGTCCGGCGAGACCAGGCGGAATTCCTGGGTCTTGGAGCGGATGTCGTAGGTGCCGAACTGGTTGTTGCCGACGCTGAAGGTGGTCTGGCCCGGGCGCGCGATGGTCGGCACGTCGACGAAGTCCTGGTCGCGGTAGTCGTTGGCCTTGTAGCGCTCGTAGGACGAGATCGACATGATGGTCGCCTCGTTGGGCAGCGTGTACGAGAACTTCAGGCCGGTGCCGGCGGTCTTGGAATTGATCCCGGTCGGGAAGTCGCGCCGCACGAAGCGGTTGTTCGGGTCGTGCGGGTCGATGCCGGCCAGCGTGAGCGAGGCCGGCAGCTGCGCGCTGCCGTTCATGTAGGCGGTCGCCACGTCGGCGTCGGTGCGCACCAGGTTGCCGGCGGCGGCCGAACCCGTGGTGCGGTAGAAGCCGTTCACCGCCGTCACGCCGCGGCTGTTGGTCTGCTTGTTATAGTGGGGCAGGAAGTCGATGTCCAGGTTGCGGATCGGCGTCCACGAGAACTTGGCCATGAAGGTGTTGCCCGAGGAGCCGTTGACCTTCTCGCCGTTCGTCAGGTTCGTGAAGTTACCCGGCATCTCGTTCTTGTTGGCGGCGATGCGCATGCCGAAGGTGTCGGTCAGGCGTCCACCCATCGATGCGCCCACGCGCCATTCGCCGTCATTGGTGCGGTAGGCGCTGCCGCGGTAGACCATCGGGCCGCTGATCGGCTTGGTGACGATGTTGATGGCGCCGGCCACCAACGACTTGCCGAACAGGGTGCTCTGCGGTCCCTTCAAGACCTCGATGCGGGCAACGTCGGCGAGGTCGCGGAAGGCCTGGAACTGCACCGCGATCGGGATGTCGTCGATGATCACCGAGACGTCGGATTCGACGCCGATGCCGACCGACACCGTGCCGATGCCGCGCATGAAGATCGCGTTGTTGGCGGCCGTGGTGCCCGAGGCCTGGGTCAGCGAAGGCGTGAGGGCGATCACGTCCTCGATTTCGCGCACGTTGTTGCGCTGCAGTTCGGCCTCGGACAGCACCGAGATCGCCATCGGCACGCTTTCCAGCTTTTCCACGCGCTTGTTGGCGGTGACCACAACGCTCTGCAGCTGGTTCGGGTCGCCGGGCTTGGTGTCGCCCGCTTCCTGCGCCTGCGCGGGGAGGGCCCACTGCGCCACGGCCAGCGCGACGATGGCGCTCAGGGGTTTGACGGCTAGCGTCCAGCCTTCATTTTGTCTCTTGTCCAACGTAGTCTCCTTTGTGTTTTTATGTGATGCTTCTTATCCCGCGGCCAGGGTGGCCTTCAGGCGCAGCAAGGCTTCCAGAAAGTAGTAATCCCCGTAATTCAAGGGCACGTCGATTTCCTTGCCGGCAGGCTTGTGGCCGGTCGCGTGCTTGAGCAGGAAGCCGCCGTTCTCCCCGGGCTTGGCCAGGTACTCACTGGAGGACAGGCTGCGCAGCGTGGCGGCGGCGAAATCGCGGTAGCGCTTGGCGTCAGGCGCGTCCGAGAAGCCGGCCAGTTCCAGCAGCGCGGAACTCGCGATGGCGGCGGCCGAGCTGTCGCGGGACGTGTTGGGGATCGCCGGGTCGTCGAAGTCCCAGTAGGGCACCTTGTCGGCCGGCAGGCGCGGGTGCTGCATCCAGAAAGCGGCGATTCTCTTCGCCTGGGCCAGGTATTCGGGCTTGCGCGTCTCGCGGTACATCATCGTGTAGCCGTACATGCCCCAGGCCTGGCCGCGTGCCCAGGCCGAGCCGTCGGCATTGCCCTGCACGGTCACGCGGGCGCGCACCTGGCCGCTCGAGGGGTCGTAGTCGACCAGGTGGAAGCTGGAGCCGTCCGGGCGGAAGTGATTCTTCAAGGTGGTGTCGGCGTGGGCGATGGCGACGTCCCGGTAATAGGGCTCATTGGCAGCTTTCGCCGCCCACATCAGGAGCTCCAGGTTCATCATGTTGTCGATGATGACCGGGAAGGCCCAGTTGGTGTTCTTCCACAGGTCCCAGGACTGGATGCTGCCGACCTTCGGGTTGAAGCGGGTGACCAGCGTCGTGGCGCCGGCCAGCAGGGCGTCGCGGTAGCCTGGGTCGTTTGTGAGGCGCAGGCCGTTGCCGTAGCCGCTGCCCAGCATGAAGCCGAGGTCGTGCTGGGTCTTGTCGAACTTGGCCGGCGCGGTGCGCGCGGTGTAGTCGGCGGCGGCGCTCTTCCAGCGCGCGTCGCCGGTGGCCTGGTACAGGTACCACAGCGAGCCGGGGATGAAGCCGGAAGTCCAGTCGCGCGCGCCCACCAGTTTCACCTGGCCGCCTTCGACGGTGCGCGGAAAGCCGGGCTGGCCCGCGTTCTTGTCCAGCAGGGTGGTGTACTGGGCCGCGGCGGTGCGCAGGTCGCGCGCGATCATCGCATCCAGGGACTCCTGGGCGTGGGCGGCGCCGGCGGCGAGCAGGCCGATGCCGATAAACGTTTTCGCGGCCGGGCGTACTGCCTGTGAGAGTCGATCGAACATGCTGCTTGTCTCCTGATTGATCTTGTTGTTAACGAAATCCTAATCACAAGAAAAAGCGGTGTCAACAGAATTAGGAAAACGCTTAACTGCGTTTATGCATCTGTTGCTTTTCTCGCGTCATAGGAGAAAGTACGGATTTATGCGTGATGAATGAACGTCGATGAGCTGAAGAGAGAAAACGTTTTGCTCAAATGGAAACGTTGCCAACTTCTGTCGCCAGATCGTACTGCCAAGCAAGTCGAAAGTAAAGACGAGCCAGCGTGGCGGAACGATCACGAAGTTGCTCACGCTTACCTATGCGCGAATGCTATGTTGCGGGTGTTATCGTTTGACAAGAGACCGCATGACGCCTTCCCGACTCTCCCGCCGTGGCTGCCTCAAGGGCCTGGCCGCGGCCGCCATCGCCGCCCACCTGCCGGCAGGCGCCGCCGCCGTGGTCCATGCCGCATCGACGCTGAACGTGCGCAGCTTCGGCGCGCGCGGCGACGGCAGCACCCTCGACACCGACGCCATCAATGCCGCCATCCTGGCCGCCGACAAGGCCGGCGGCGGCACCGTGCTGCTGCCCGCCGGCCGTTACCTCAGCTTTTCGATCCGCCTGCGCAGCAACGTCGCGCTGTACCTGGACGCCGGCTGCGTCCTGATCGCCGCCGACCCGGCGCGGGACCGTGGCCAGTACGACGCGGCCGAGCCGAACGCCTGGGACGCCTACCAGGACTTCGGCCACAGCCACTGGCACAACAGCCTGATCTGGGGCGAAGGGCTGGAGAACGTGGCGATCCTGGGCCCGGGCCGCATCTGGGGCCGCGGCCTGACCCGCTCCGGTCCCGGCGCCAACCGCGTGCTGAAGGCCGGCGACATGCCGTCCTCGCTGGGTGGCGCCGATCCGATGGGCGAGCGCGCGAAGAAGGGCAGCGTGTTCGGCGCCGAGATGGCGGGCAAGGGCAACAAGGCGATCGCGCTGAAGAACTGCCGCAACGTGCAGTTGAAGGATTTTTCGATGCTCAAGTGCGGCCATTTCGCGGTGCTGGCCACCGGCACCGACAATATGGTCATCGACAATCTCACCGTCGACACCGACCGCGACGGCTTCGACATCGACGGCTGCCGCAACGTCCGCATCAGCAACTGCCTGGTCAACACGCCGAACGACGACGCGATCTGCCTGAAGAGTTCCTACGCCCTCGGCAAGCCGCGCTTCACGGAGCACGTGACGATCACCGGCTGCCAGGTGTCCGGCTTCGACCTCGGCACGCTGCTGGACGGGACCTTCGGCAAGACGCAGACGGAAGCGCCGGACAAGGAAGGCGTGTGCGGGCGCATCAAGCTCGGCACCGAGTCGAACGGCGGGTTCCGCAACATCGCCATCGCCAACTGCGTGTTCGAGCATTGCCGCGGCCTGGCCATCGAGAGCGTCGACGGCGCCATCATCGAGGACGTCACGGCCGACAACCTGGCGATGCGCGACCTGACCACCTCGCCGCTGTTCATCCGACTGGGCCGGCGCATGCGCGCGCCGGAAGGGACCAAGGTCGGGGCGATCCGCCGCGTCAACATCAGCAACGTGACGGTGTCGCAGGCGAATGCGCCCTTTGCCTCGATCGTCGCCGGCCTGCCGGAAGCGCCGGTCGAGGACGTGCGCATCTCGAACCTGACCGTCGTCCACGGCGGCGGCGGCAGCGCGGCGGACGTGGGGCGCGAGGTGCCGGAGCACCCGGACCACTATCCGGAGCCGAGCATGTTCGGCGTTACGCCTGCCTACGGCCTGTACGCGCGCCACGTGCGCAACCTGGAAGTGCACCACGCCGATCTGCGTACCGAAAAATCGGACGGGCGTCCGCCGGTCCTGCTGCACGACGTCGCCGGCGCCGGCTTCGATCATGTGCGGCTGGCGCATGGCGCGGGCGTGAAGACCTTCGTGCTGGTCGACGTGCGCGACATCGCCATCAAGGATGCGCAGGGCATGCCGGACCTGGAACGCTCCAGCCACGCGAAAGCGGCGTTTTGATTTACCATGCTCCCATAAGCATGCCGCGGCATCCTGACTGGGAGCGACAACCATGCACACCGGAGACACCGCGCTGCCGCGCCAGGCAGCGCTGAACACGATCTTTCTGACCGCGCTGGCGATGCTCGCCTTCGCGGCCAATTCCCTGCTGTGCCGCCTGGCGCTGCAGCAGGGCCGCATCGATCCCGCCAGCTTCGGCGCCATTCGCCTGGCGTCCGGCGCGCTGGCGCTGCTGCTGGTGATGCGCCTCCAGGCCGCGCGCGGCGGGGCGCCCTCGAAGCTTGGTGCCGACTGGACGGCGGCCGTCATGCTGTTCCTGTACGTGGCCGGCTTTTCCTTTGCTTATCTACTGCTGCCGGCCGGCGGCGGCGCCCTGATCCTGTTCGGCATGGTCCAGCTGACCATGCTCGCGGCCGGCCTCATGAAAGGCGAGCGTTTCAGCACGGCCGGCTGGCTAGGGCTGGCGCTGGCGATCGCGGGACTGGTGCTCCTGCTGCTGCCGGGCGTCGCCGCGCCTTCGCTTGCCGGGGCCGCGCTGATGGCCGTGGCCGGCGTGGCCTGGGGCATCTACTCCTTGCGCGGGCGCGGCGTGCCGGATCCGCTGGCGGCGACGGGCGGCAACTTCATCCGCGCCACGTCGCTGGGCATCGCGCTGTGGCTGGCCTGGGCCGCGCGCAGCCACCTGGACGCCGGCGGCGTCGCGCTGGCGCTGGCCTCCGGGGCGATCACCTCCGGGCTCGGCTACGTGGTCTGGTATGCGGCGCTGCCGCGGCTGGCCGCGCTGCAGGCGGCATCGGTGCAGCTGTCGGTGCCCTTGATCGCCGCGCTGGGCGGGGTGCTGTTGCTGGGCGAGGCCTTCACGGCGCGGCTGGCGCTTGCCGGCGTGGCGATCCTGGGCGGGATCGGGCTGGTGCTCGGCACCAGGGCCCAAAGTGCGAAAACACGCAAATGAGCGCCCGCAGGCACTCATTCGAGAGAAACACTGGCCTGTCTTATTCGACCCAGCTATACCCATCCCGCGCCAGCAGCGCGAACGATTCCGCCGGACCCCACGACCCGGCCGCGTACGGATGCGGCTTCTCGGCCAGCGTCTGCCAGCCTTCAATGATCGGGTCGGCCCATTGCCACGCCGCTTCCAGTTCGTCGCGGCGCATGAAGTGGGTCAGGCGGCCGCGCACCACGTCGATCAGGAGGCGCTCGTAGGCTTCGGCGCGGCGCTGCGGCATTGCCGATTGCAGGTCGAGGTTCAGCGAGACCTGCTGGGTCTCCATGCCGCTGCCCGGCTGCTTGGCCATCAGCTGCAGCTTGATCGCTTCTTCCGGCTGCAGTTCGATGACGAGGCGGTTCGCGACCGCGCCGGCGTTCTGGTGGAACAGCGGGAACGGCGGATTGGCGAACTCGATCACGATCTTCGACGAGCGGCGCGCCATGCGCTTGCCGGTGCGCAGGTAGAACGGCACCTTGGACCAGCGCCAGGTGTCGATGAAGGCGCGCAGCGCCACGAAGGTCTCGGTATGGCTCTCCGGCGGCACGTTCTTCTCTTCGTGGTAGCCCGGCACCTCCTGGTTGCCGCTGACGCCGCGGATGTACTGGCCGCGCACGGTGTCGCGCGCGATGTCGGCCAGCTTGAAGCGGCGCAGCGAGCGCAGCACCTTCAGCTTTTCGTCGCGCACCGCGTCCGCGTCGAGCGAGGTCGGCGGCTCCATGGCGACGATGCACAGCAGCTGCAGCAGGTGGTTCTGGACCATGTCGCGCATCGCGCCGGCGCCGTCGTAGAAGCCGGCGCGGCTGCCCACGCCGACTTCCTCGGCCACCGTGATCTGCACGCTCGAGATGTTCGGCGCGCGCCACAGAGGTTCCAGGATCGAGTTACCGAAGCGCAGCACCATCAGGTTCTGCACGGTTTCCTTGCCCAGGTAGTGGTCGATGCGGTAGATCTGCGATTCCGAGAAGTAGCGGCCAACGTCTTCGTTGATCTCGATGGCCGAGGCCAGGTCGGTCCCCAGCGGCTTTTCCAGCACCACGCGGGCATTCCCGTCGACCAGTCCGCTCGCGGCCAGCTTGTCGCAGATGGTGGTGAACAGCGAGGGCGCGGTCGACAGGTAGAACACGCGCTGCGCGCCCTGGCGCGAGGCGGCTTCGAGCGTGTCGAAGCGCGGTGCGGCCTGCACGTCCAGCTTGACGTACTGCAGTAGCTGCAGGAAGCCGTCCCAGGTCTTGTCGTTGAAGTTGTCCTTGGCGATGAAGTCGCGCGAATGCTCTTCGACATGCTTCAGGTAGGCGGCGCGGTCGATGTCCTGGCGGCCGGTGGACAGGATGCGGGTCGAGCCCGGCAGGTTCCCGTGCAGGAAGGCCATGTACAGCGCGGGCAGCAGCTTGCGCATCGCCAGGTCGCCCATGCCGCCGAAGATGATCATGTCGAGGGGAAGGCCGTTGCCCTGGTCGTTCGTTTGCTCTGTCGAAGAGGTCATTTCAGTGTCGATTGCCTAAATAATGGTTGGTGTCGGGGACGTAAGGTAGCAGAAGGATACTGCTTGTTGCCGACTTTTGCAGGCTCGTGGCCGGCCGGGCTTCGGCGGGAGGGGGTAGCCCGGGAGCATACCCGGCCTGTCACAGGCCGTCCAGACCCAGCGCGCGGGCATGCAGGCGCAGGAAGGCGAGGTGGGCGGCGCGGGTGTCCGGGCCGCCGTAGGGCAGCAGGGTCCACAGCTCGGCTGCGTCCATGCGCGCCCCCGGCGCCAGCGTGTGCCAGGGCGCGTGGACTTCCATCTCGATCAGACCGCCTTGGGGCCGGGCGGGGTCGATGTCCTGGTACAGCTCGACCTGGCCCTGGTCCGGGTGGATCGCGCTCCTGGCCTGGTGCTGGAACTGGACGATGAAGGCTTGCGCCCCGCGGAACCCCGCCATCCAGCCCGCCGACGGCTGCAGGAAGACCTTGCCGCGCCGCCTGGGCTGGCCGCCAGCCGGGACGTCCAGCGCGAACACGCGCCCGGCCAGCGTATGCTGCGGCGGGGCGAAGCCGCTGCCTGGGGGCTGCGCTTCGATGCGCACGTCGCCCGGGGCCGCCACCGGCACGTAGACGCGCGTGTCAGCATGCACGCGCGTGTTGAACCAGATGTCCCAGGCCACCGGAAAAGCGCGGCGGTTGCTGGCGCCGACTTCCAGGCGCAGGCTGTCCGGCTTGCCGGGCAACAGCGCATAGCGCTTCTCGAGCTGCAGGCCGTTGACCGGGCTGGGCGGGCTTTCCAGCACCAGTTCCGAGCTTGAGGCGCGCTTGATCGTGTACTTTGAAAGGCTGAGCCAGGGATCGGGCGGCCAGACGGCCTGCGCCGCCTTGCGCGCGGGATTCACGTCCTGGTGCGTCCACCACCCCTTCTGGGGCCCGGCCCAGGTCTCGTGGCCGAGGTAGCCGACATTGTCGGCGCTGGCGGAAACGGGCGCGGACGGATCGCCGGCCGCGAGCTCGAGGCGCAGGAAGTTCGGCTGCCCGGCGCGCGCGAACGAGAGCAGGCGCCCGCCGATGGCGTCCGTGAGCTCGGCGCGCACGCTGCCGTTGTCGAGCGCGTGGACGGGCGGGGTGGCGGCGCCGGCGGGCGAGGCGCACAGCAGGCCAAGAAAGAGGGCGGCGGGAAGCAAGCGGGGCATGGCGTCCTTTCACGAACTGGGCGAGCAGGCGGACCGGAAGCGGCGCCGTGTTAGCATCGCCCGATGGACAGACGCAGCGACTACAAGACCGCGCTCCTGGTGGAGGCGGCAATCAACAATGTGCCCGTGCGCGCCTTTGGCGAGCGCGCCCGTGAACTGGCAACCATCGGGGTGCCGCTCGATGTGGCCTTGCGGGTGCTGACCCGGCCGGCCGAGCGGCGCCACCAGGTCGACGCGCCGCTCGACCTGGCGCGGCCCTGATCCACGCCGATGCTCGACCGCGGGGCCGGCGGCGCACGCCTGCCGCCGCCACTGGATTTCGGCGCGCGCTTGCGATACAGTGAAAGCGAGCGGATCCGGCATTCGATTGCCGCGGTCGCCGGACGATAAGCGATGCCGACGAGCATCCCACTGACATGGAGGAGCACCATGGACATCGTACTGCACGCCAGTATCCTCGCGCTCGGCTGCGCGACCTTCGTCGGCGGCATCCTGTACGCCCGCTGTCCGGATTGCGGATGGCATGAATGGGTCAGCGAGCTGTTCGGGCGGGACGAGGCCGAGTAAGCATCAATAGCGCCGGCCGAGCTCCGCCAGCCACGGATCCTGGGCCACCAGCGCCCGGTCCTGGTCGGAGCGGCGCGCATCCTGGCTGCGCGGCGCACCGCCCAGCGCGCCCTGGGGAGGCGGGGCGCCACGGTCGATCAGGTCGTTCGAAATCGCATACTGGATCAATTCGCTCAGCGAGGTAAGACCGAGGCGCTCCATCATGCGGCTCTTGTGGGTGCTGACGGTCTTCACGCTCAGCTGCAGCACCTGGGCGATGTGGGACACGGTGTGGCCCTGCGCCAGGAAAGTGAAGACTTCGGCTTCGCGCGGCGACAGCCGGGAAAAGCTGTTGCTGCGCAGGCCGGCACAGAGTTCTTCCGCCAGGCTTTCGCTCAGTTCGGAGCTCACGTACAGGCCGCCGGCGGCCACCTTGAGGATGGCGCGCGCCATGTCGGTGGTGTCGTTGTCCTTGGACAGGTAACCCTTGGCCCCGGCGCGCAGCAGGGCCACCGGGTCGTCGCTGCCGGCGTCGGACGCCAGCAGCAGCAGGGGCAGGTAGGGCAGCTGCTTGCGCAGTTCGCGCACCAGTGAGGTGCCGCCCTGGAGTTCCAGGCGCGGATTCAGGAGCACCACGTCCGGGGCGACGCTGTCGAGGGCGGCCATCAGCTCCGCCTTCGAGCGCGCGAGCCCGACCACCCGGATGCCCGAGATTTCCTTCAGCACGCGCTGGATGCCTTCGCACATCAGTTGGCGTGGGTCTGCGAGCACCACCTTGACTAATCCGGGCTTTTCCATGACGGCAACTTGTAGCTTGTATTCTTGCCATTATGCCACGGGATTGTGTTTTGTTGCAGTCCAGCATACGGCAAGCGTGTCAAGCGTGTGCCCTCATGCGCCATGGATTGCGGCTCAGCGCCCCTGGTGCTTGCGCAGGAAAGCCGAGAATGGCTCCACCGGCCCGTCCAGCGTGGCCGGGTCGAGGTCGAACATGCCCCAGTAATAGCGTTCGCGCCCCTGGCATTCCTGGGCCGGTGCCGTGTAGTTGTACCAGGCGTCGTCGAAGGCGGCCGAATACATGCCGTCGCCGCCGCTGAAGTTGGGAATCACGCGGCGCGTGCGCAGGGCGTCGAGCAGGGCCTGCGGGGCGCCGCTGTCGCGCGCCATCTCGTGGTGGGCCTGCATGCCGTGCTCGGTCTCGATCACCAGCAGGTGGGGACGCCCTTCCGCGTCGTACATCAGGAAGCCGGACGGATTCTTGTACAGGTAGTGCTCGACGATCTGGTAGGACCTGGCGACCTCGTCGACCAGCCTGGCGACGGCCGGGTCGTTGATGAAGCGGTAATCGTGCAGCGAGAGCAGGCCGTGCACCACGCGCGACCGGGCCAGGAAGTAGGCGCGCTGCAGGGCGACGATGTCGGCTTCCAGCCGGTCCAGCGCGTCCGGGTCGCTTTTGCGGATGAAGCGGTCGATCAGGCCGCGGTTGAAGGCGGCGATCGCCAGCTTCTCGTCGGCCACGCCGGTCAGCAGGATCTTCTTGCAGGGCAGGTCCTTGACAGCTTCGCAGAATTCGATGCCGTTCATCTGCGGCATCGAATAATCGATCACCAGCGTGGTCGGCGTCATGAAGCGGCGGGCGCGCTGGCTGATACAGCTGAGCTGCTCGACGTGCAGCGCCACGCTGAACGGCTGCGGTTCGCGGGTGTAGGTGTCGACGCAGGGCGACAGGAAGCCTTCCAGTTCGGCGCTGTCCGCGCCGTGCTCACGCAGCCAGGCGAGGGCGGCGTGTGCGTCGCTGAAGGTCGTGCTGGGCAGGGCGTTGCCGAGCTGGAAGCGCAGGCTGTGCAGGAAGCTGGTGCTGTCGTCGACCAGGACGGTCATGGTCGGATGCTGGTAGATGGGCAGGGACATGGCGTACGTGATGGGTCAGGATGCGGCAGCGCCGCGGTTCGGGAATTCGAGGGCGAAGACCGTGTAGTGCGATTCGCGCGAGCGGCAGCGGATCCGGCCCTGCCAGGCGTGGACGATGTCCTTGCACAGGGCCAGGCCGATGCCGGCGCCGGAACTCGGCGGGTACGAATAGAAACGGTCGAAGATGTGCGGCAACTGGCGCGGCGGGATGCCGCAGCCGGAATCCATGATCAGCAGGCGCGGGCGCGCACGGGTGCCGTCGACAACGATGCGGACCTGCCCGCGGCCTGCGCGCTGCAAGGCCTTGAGGGCATTGCGCAGCAGGTTGAGCAGCACCACCACGCACAGCTCGTGCTTGCCGTGGAAACGGAAGTCGCCGCGCACCACCACGCGCACGGCATCGCGCTGGGCGTCGCCGGCGAACGGGTAGCGCGTGATCACGGCCGCGACCACGTCCGACATCGAGACCTGCTCGGTGGCCGCCAGCTGCTGGTTCATCGCCGCCGCCGATTGCAGGAACAAATCGATCAACTGGTTCATGTGGCGCACCTCGAACTGGATGCGCGCCATGGCGCAGGCGACGGCGGCGCTGTCCGCCGCCTGGTCGGCGGAATCCAGGGCCGCCATGGCGGCGTCGGCATCCGCCTTGCGCCGCGCCGCGGCCAGCAGGCGTTCGATGCCGCGCACATTGGCCGACACGCTGATGAGGGGCGTGCGCATCTCGTGCGAGACCAGCGCCAGCGCCTGCGCCATACCGGCCAGTTTTTCGCGCGCCAGCACCCTGCGCCCGACCTTGGTCACGGACACCACCAGGATGGCGAAGCCGTAGATCGGCGTCTGGTCGAGGACGGCCGCGCTCGTCAGGAAGGCCGGGTCGCCGGCCCAGGCAAAGGCGAGGCCGGCCGCCAGCATGCCGATCACGCAGGACGCCAGCGCCCACCACAAGCTGAAATGGAACAACACGACCAGCGCCACCAGCAGCGATTCGCCCCAGACCGCCGAGCTGTGGTTCATCAGGAACATGAAGCTGAAGAAAAACGGCAACACATAGGTGATGGCGGCGAATTCGTAGGCGCGCAGCTGGCGCGCGCTGAAACGCCCCGGCAGGCGCGGCAGGAACATGCCCGGGACGCACAAGCCGACCCCCAGCAGGCGCAAGCCCAGGTTTTCGTACTGTTGCGGAAAAATAACAGTCCAGACCAGGTAATACAGGGGCATGCCGATGCAGCCGATCCAGGCCAGGCCTTGCAGGCGCAGCGCCACCTGGTCCTGCGCCTGGTCCTGGCGCAGCAGCCACTGCA
>Ga0265797_10007771_pt1 | contig 14511 bp, 17 predicted proteins | sample P2T30metagenome_FD_192433 | JGI IMG/M metagenome (GOLD analysis project Ga0265797, IMG submission 192433) | Plant litter microbial communities from East Loma Ridge, Irvine, California - P2 T30 | ecosystem: Environmental > Terrestrial > Plant litter > Unclassified | place: USA: California... | reverse complement strand
CCTATCAAACGGGATATCCATGCAGGAAGACAGGGTTGATGGGAGAGAGGGGATCGATGGTTTGATTGTCTGTAATGAGGGAGGGTGACACGACAGCAGTGTGGTTTCAATGTGCTGTTCATACATGTCTGCTACGAACAACTCGGCCTGGCATGTTCTAGGTGCTTCCGATGAGACAGACAGAGCACGGCTTTGATAACAGAGTTCAAGTATGACAGCTCTGTGGAGCAAGGAGGTCTCCGCAAGAAGAGCAGCAGCGTGGCACTGGGCTCCATTGACAGAAGCAGGGTCGATTTGCATGTGCTGGCGAGTATACTACAAAGTACTGACTCGGAAGGGGGGCCTGATAGACGAGCTGGACTCACAGACGTCTCGCCACGTGAGAGGACAACTCGAAAGAAGATGTTGTGCATGGGATATTCCATCTTGGTGATTCAATAGATCCCCGGCTAGACCAGTGCCGCCGTCTGTGCTGCGATATGGCTCGCACGGCTAACTTTACACATGCTCAAAGAGGCATCGCGGCTGAACTTGTCACCCATTCGAGGCCCGCCCACTCGACCTACCACCGCGCGCTCGGACTTGCCCGTCTAAGAAGGCGTGTGGCCTTGAGGTACCCGGGTCTTCTTGTTATTGCTACTACTACTACACTGCACTGCTCCCGCAGCTCGACCACCGGCTACCTTACTTGTCTTCCTACACCCAGCCTGCGACTCATCAATCCGACCCGCCCGCATCCACATCCACGTCCAAAGCCAACGCTCGCTCTCTCAACGCCGACACCGATCCCGCTCCACCAGCACCAGCATCCAGCAAGCATCCGCGTCCCCCACGTCACCAACGTACATTTGTCTCGCCTCGCCCAACACCACACCGCGCCCGCATGGTACACCGTTAAACATCCGCCTAGCGTGCAGACGAGAATGGGCCTGTGAAGAAATCTTTGACCGCAACGCATGCAACTCCATAGCACCAGCTGCGCGCGCACGCCAGACACCACACACCACACTGCTCCGACATGGCGGCAAGACAGGGCAGCATGGCAAATGCCCCCGCCGGCTCCATCTTGCTGGTCGTGCACGACTTTATAGCACGCAGCGCCGACGAGCTGAGCCTGGCCAAGGGAGACCGCATTGAGCTCATAGAGCGCGACGACGACTTTGGCGACGGCTGGTTCCTGGGCCGACACATGAACAACGGCAACACCGGTCTTTTTCCTGAAGGTAGGCACATGCTTCTGCAATCCTCACACCGCCTGCAAAAATCATGTGGGAACAACTTCGCTTGCTAACACCTCACTAGTCTACACCACACCCGCGCCAAAGGGAACTCTGTCAAATGCCGCCATCAATGGCGCACGACGCGCAACCGAGAACCTTTCGCGACCATCGACTAGCTCGGATGCTACATCCTCAATACAGCAACGCCAATCTTCTGCTCCTGTCCAGCAGCGACCAGCGAGTGCCAGCAGTCCCAAAATCAGCAGCCCGCTTGCTCCCACTTCTCCCGCAAATGCAGCTACGCCTACGATACGAACATCCTTAGTGAACGACTTGAACCCGCCGAACCCATAATACAGCTCTATGAGCATGCAGTCGCCAGTCATGAACGAGACCCTGAGTGTCATCAATGAGCACATCACCGACATGAGCACACCACGCAGTTCATACGCCAACGGCAGCAAGCGCGACACCATGGGCTCAGTCTACAGCAATCAACTAAGCTCCGTCTACAGCAACCCAATGAACTCCGTCTACAGCAACCAGCCGACGAATCGATCTTCTTTTATTGCGGGCCACGAGACTGATGAGGAGGAGCATAACATGTACACCGAGGAAGAAGTCACGAAATGGAGCGCACAGCGCGTTGCAGAATATTTGGAAGACAGCGGAGTGGAGCGGTCGCACTGCGATGCATTCCTGGAGCAAGAAATATCCGGCGATGTTCTGCTGGCGATGGAGCAAAGCAGCGTCTTCATGAAGGAATTTGATCTTGGACCAGTCGGGCGGAGGCTGCGTACTTGGCACAAAATCAAGGCATTGCAGGATGAGGTGCTAAGATCCGCAAAGTCAGCCACGGCCAGAAGCGTATCCGAGTATTCTGCTGGTGGTGCCCAAGACGAAGCGATAGAGGAAGAATCGCGCGAACAGGGTAGAAACCGCAGCGCCAGTGCTGCGTCGGCCTTGCCGCGCGCACTCTCCACTCGCCAGAGCATAGACGGCAGGAGCAGCACGATGCAATCGTACCAGCAGCCGGCAACAGGTCGCGCCAGTGGCGGTCCAATTTCACCTTTACAGTCGATGACTTCGTTCGCACGTCCGGAGAGCACTTACAGGCCTTCAGCACAGAATGTTCGCTCGATGAACCACAACAGACGGCACTCCAGCATGGGTAGTGTAGATGCTGGCGCGACTGCTCGAGATGTCGCCATGAACCGCATGAGCCACAGGAAGCAACCCTCGATCGATACCAAATGGGCTCCCGGGCAAGCCCAAACTAGTAGCACCGCAGGCGCCGGGCATGCTTACTCTATGAGTTCGGACATACCACGACCAGACATGACTCGCCAATCGAGTGGTGGCGCATCAATCACCGCCTCGCCCAATGAATTGGAAAAAGGCTACTTCTCAGCAACGGATACGGATCCGAAATCCAGGTGGGCGAAGCCAAATGTGCTCCAAAAGAAGTCATATACCACGAGCGGAAACTTCAGGCAGGACAGCGGTTCTTCAAAAGATCCTGGCAGCCCCGCCCTGCCTCCTAGTCGTCTATCGGATGCGACGACTGCAGTGAGCTCGAAGTTCGCCAGCATCAGAACCGCAAGTATGCCCCAGTTCCATGAGAAGCCACTTGTGACATCGGATGATCCTACGACCCCAATGGTGACAAAGCTGTCCTACGATACCACTCCCTCATCTCAGAATGCATCGAGTCCGATCAAACCAAGCAGCGACACATCAAGTACGGCTCCCGCAAAGAGTCCACCTATGGCATCGCAATTACCATTTTTCATCACCAAGGCCAAGATAAAGGGTTTGCGTGCAACTAGCGATGCTGTCACGACACAAGAAAAGACGGCTGTGAGCCCAAAGAAAGAAGATCCATCTTCGCCAGCGAGGACAGGCTCCAGCAGTGCAAGCACAGATCAAAGGAGTATCGACATGCCCAAATCGGCAACACGAACATCCACGGGCTCAGGAAGCGCAAATCTTATGCCACCACCAGCATCTACCAAACGACCGCAACGGAAGAACAAAAAGGAGACTTCGGCTTACACACGCGGCCTGGCACAAATAACCCCAGCAGAACAGATTGCCACAGCAGACTACTCTGGCTGGATGAAGAAAAAGTCTGGCTCACTCATGACCACCTGGAAGCCTCGTCTCTTCGTCCTCAAAGGCCGCAGACTCTCCTACTACTACTCCGAAAACGACACTGAGGAGAAGGGATTGATTGACATTTCCTACCACAACGTCATGGTTGCTCACAACGAAAAGCTCACTGGCCTACATGCTGCCATGACCGGTGCAAGCGGTCCTCTCATAAGTCCCAGCAACGCAACCTTCACCTCCGCCCAGCAAGACCTGCAAAAGAACCCTCCTTTACCTGGATCCGACGACGATGGCCTCTTCATCTTCAAGCTCGTCCCGCCCAAGTCAGCCCGCGGTGTGACCTTCACCAAGCCAACAGTACACTACTTCGCCGTCAACAGCCGGCAAGAGGGCAGACTCTGGATGGCCGCGCTGATGAAAGCCGTCATCGACCGCGAGCAAGACGGCGTCGTCACCACGACGTACAACCAGAAGACCATCTCGCTCGCTAAGGCTCGCGCGCGTAAGGAGCGTCCGCTGGCTTTCCAGGAAGACTCCGAAGTGGAAACCAACTCAGTCAAGGCTGCCACTACCCCCGTCGAGCTCGATGCTGCTGGAGACGCAAATAATACCACCAACGGCAACAGCAACGGCCAAGGCCTCGGAATTGAAGGCCTCTCCATGTCAAACGAAGCCCAACCCGGCGCAGACCGCGACAGGGACTCCACGGCCGGCAGCTCCAAAGCCACAGACGTGTATTCAACGGCTCCTAGCTCCAACGCTGCGAACGGGACCGACAATGAGAACGATGTGGGTCTTAGTGTGACGGAGCGCGAGGCTGTGGCTATGAACGGCTGAATGTCGAGCCGACAGGTGCAGCTGCGAGTATCTATCTGCTCTGGCTTTGCCAATTTCCTTGTGTCCTACTACCACTTTTTTATGCCTGGCTATGTGTATGATGGGAAAATGAGCAATTTTAGATGATCATATCAGAGCAAGCAACGCGATTTTTCTTCTCTTTTTCTGTGACGAAGAGACGGATGGACGGATGGATGGGAGATATTTTCTTTCTTTCTCTTCTTTTTGCTGGGAGCTGGACCAGGCTGGGTTGAATGGCTTCGCGGAGCTGGGGCTGAGCATATCAGAGGTTCGAGGGAGAGGTTGACGGTTTGGTGGTTTTAGAGAGACGAGAGAGTAATGTTTGAAATGAAATATCAACTGATATGGCTGTTGAAATCAATTTTTTCTTTCTTGAGTTGTATTGTTCTTACTTTGAGATTCGTGAGAAATACCTCGATTTGAACGTGGACAGAAAGCAGGTATTCCTTCTGATATCTTTTAATCTTGGAATCCCTTGCGTGGAGGTATCGGGTAGATGTATACATGTATGAATTTCCTGGATACGTATAGTATATGTAGCTACAAGCGCAAAGCGTTAAATGAGACGAGAGAGTGTTTCCCGTGTATTTACGAGCACGTCTAAGCAAACCACTGAACTTCGTCTGTTGGACTGTTTGATTCGAGGCTTTTGGTATAGATCATATTGCTTATTGAAGGAAGATGCACATCCAGATGTCGTTAGGTGCATGTGTTCAATCTTTTTTTGTGAGGAGCCCGATTGGGATAAGCGGCCCTAACCCTAATCTTTGAGTTGCTTCTTGGCAGCCTTCACGTTCAGTGTTGCACATTCCTCGCGTGCTCTTCCTTTCTGGTTCCGTCCTCGCCGTCACGTTGTTCGTTTGTTTCCATCTCGAAAATCGATCATGTCACTGCACTGTCTTGCAAGGGTGTCTTGACACATATCCTCTCCGTCGATATGGCCGCGAAAAAAATCTTTTGCGAAGACGTACATGTATGCAGGCTGATCTGATGGCGACATTGGCAAGCACGCCGCGTTGAAGTTGCCTCCTTAGGCGATTAACTGACCTCGATCAACGCCTTGTGGGATTGGAGCACGTGTCAAGAAACAACGTGAAGAACGAGTGGTGTCTTTGGAGACGCAAGACTGGCTGCACAGCACTCTTATGGCTACGTCTGTGGTTTGGGTGGCCTCGTCAGCCCACAGTTCAAAGCCTCTCAGGTAATTATCATCTTCAAAACCATCCATCCATCTCAAAACACTACTCCACCCACCACAAGGTAGAGTGCGGATACTGTATGCTGTCTACCGACACGTTCCTGTCGCTGTTGAACCAAACCTCCTTTGTTGTCTGACATGTCAGTATGCTTGTCTTTGTTTCTTTCACGGCGGACCAAGCCTGGCACGCACTTCCGGATGCGATGTATATTGTCACTAACAAAGAAGCCTTGGAGCTCGTTGCTGCGAACACTTTCTGGCTTGGGTGGCAAGACCTTATCGACATCTGTCACAGATTGCCACCAAACCATTGCTCGCATCGAATTTGAGAGACGACCGTCAAAATGGCACCCAAAAGAGCACAGCCTGGAAGGAAAGCTTCCGCCCAGCCCAAACCTGCCGCTGCGACGGGACTTCAACGATCGCCTATCAAGCCAGCCAAGAAGAAAGCGACCAACAGTGCTAGCGCGCCGCCTCAATCTCCCGCTGATGACATTCTCGACGGCTTCGACGAATATCGACAGTGGGTTCGACGAGCCAACAATGATGCCCAGGAGATTTCGTTCTCCCAAGTCCACGGAGACTGGCAAGGGCTTCCCGAAGACCATGCAGCCGCTTTTGCAGTCGCCGTGAGAGCCTTTCAAGGCGCAGAACCCGCTCAGACCGCTGCGGACTTTGAGCTGCGTAAAATTCTCCAACAAGTGTCAAATTTTCAGTATGGCGACGTGAAACGCCGCCAGAGAGATACGTCCCGGGCAGCACAAACTCTATACAGTGCTTTGATTCACACACTCAGATCCTGGCGGTCAGCAACTGGCGCAGTGCTGTCGCGATTGTATGCTGTGGAGAGCGCTCTGGCAACGATGCCACAAGAGGGACTTCACTCGCTCCTGGAAACATACCAGAAGGGACTGAGAGAGCAGATCGAAGCGGTCGATGAAAAAATCGAGTTCTGGATCGACGACCTTAGAGTAATCCCCAACGGCGACCTGTGGACTTTCGAAAACTTTGAAAGGGTACAGGATGCTGCGAAGGGCATCAAAAGCGATCTTTCAATAGCTGGGCTATCTTCACTCTCGCCAGCTGAAAGCAGCTCATCATCCTCGAAGCGCAAGCGAGAGGGCGACGCCGGGGAACCAAGCCCTAGAGCGCCTCGCGTGATACGCAGCGGAAACGCAAGAAGTGGCGCCGCACCATCTCACCAGCGTTCCTCCGAGCCTCGTGCGACAAGCCAGAACCAGGGACAAGTGGCTGGCGACAATCATGTGGAACAAGCAGGTGCTGCGCCCGGTTCGCGGCCTCTCGTCCAGCAAGCACCGAGAGATGGAACGTCGACCTCTGGTGGAGCGTCTAAAAATCAGGTTCACGCGTCTCAGGCATCCTCTGGTTCTTCGAACGTCTCGAACACCGCACACGCAGCACCACCTCAGCCTCTGCCGTTACCAACGATTGGCGTAGCTGGTGAGTGGACGGAATTGCTCCGTCGTAATAATGCAGAGGCCGATGCGTCTTCGCTCCCATTCCTGTCTTGGTGTCGCCGTCAGCTCATTACCGCCAACTATCGCACATTGGAGGAATGCGAACCACTCGTCCACGCTTTCTACATGGTTTTCGAACAGACATTGGGTGACCACGACTGGCAAAATGAGCTTGACATTCCTTCGCTCCCCTTCACTCCAGCTGATTTCCAGAACGGACGCATGCTGCCCAATGTTCGTCGGTTACTTCACATGATACGCAATGCTCCCGGGCTTGAGTTGAACGACTACGTTATTCGAAATGTATCCAAGGACGGGCACTACTTTGTTCTTGCTGACTTTTACGCTCGACAACTCATTGGAATGGTCCTGGAAAAAGGTCTGGCGCATGATTGGGAAACGGAACGTGATTTTGTTAGGAGCAAGCCGCCATTACCTAACACGACAAACAAACTCCCTTTAGAGAGCATTAATGGCCATTGGAACGTGAGTCTCTACATCTCGATATTATCATATCTTCCATGGCGTTTTACTAAATCTCGCGCAGCATATCGGCGTTGTAGGGGAGGGAGGCAACGGACGCGCGGTGTTGTACTGCAAGCTTGACGGGACCGGAAACATTCTGCAGGTGAGTTGCCCACACCGAGCATGTTCAACGTGTATCTCGACGATATTCTTTGTGATCTGTGAGCTTGGACACGCGAAATATTGCCATCGCATTCGTTGGGAGTTTTTAGGAACTTTCCAGTCATCGAAAGCCGCTGTGCCAATGGCCATTTGAGCGAAACAGACTCGCGATGAGCATGCGACTCGTAGTTGCTGAAACTTACTCTGGGTGTCAACGAAACTCGTTGCTGACTAGATCTGATCCTAGCGCGTGATATCGAAGGAAAGCTTCGTGGGCATACGCTGGAATTTGCCAACTGAGTGGTATGGACCAGTCCGAGATCGAATGCCCAAAGAAGCTGGGATACACAGCTTGTTCCCCAAACACCAACATATCATCGAGTACCTGGGCTTTCATGTCAACAAACCGCTTCGGATGGTGCGCCTCTATACGGCGTTCGCAGAGCTGGGCGACCTCCTGAGCCTCCTCATGAACCACTCCGACATGCGAAAATACGTCGACGATCAAGGCCGACCCTTGCAGGCACCACCAATCCCCATAGTCGCCGCTCTATATATCTTCGAGGCATTAGCTGCGGGCGTATGCTTGATGGCTAACGGCACAGTTCCTGACGACAAAGGCCGGTGGACTCCACCATGGGACCACAACATCATTCATCGGGACATCAAGGCTCAGAACTATTTTCTATCAGGCTCTACAAGCTCTGGGCTCTGGCCGAAGCTTCCAATCGCTGCGTTGGGCGATTTTGGCAATGCCTTCGATCAAACTGATCCACAGTATGCAAATACTCGGATGGATTTGGGCACAGATGACTGGATGGCGCCAGAGCAGCTGCCTTCAGCGCCAGCCGAGCACTCTGTCACAGCGGCCACCAACGTCTACCAGATCGGACTTGTGATGTTGCAGGTCATGTTGTTCGAAAGTCCTCAGTATCAAACAGATTTCGCTGCTGGCAGACAGGGCCCAATTTTCCTCCGGGCCACAAATTTTTACCCCCGAGAGTTGGTCGACATGGCCTATTCATGCATTGCGATTTTGCCCGAGGACAGGCCCGCGCCCCTTGACCTCTACGTGAGTATCCGAGATCTGGCAAAGAGCTACCCGGAAGATGGGTCCAGCCAACTTCCTTGGCGTAAGTACACATGGAAGAAAGATTGTCTTGGGTTACATCGCGCTGACATTGTTGCTTTGCTAGAACTACAAACTGTTCCTCCGGGTCAACGCGTCCGCACGAAAGTAGATAAGTGGGCTACGTATGTTTGAGTGAAGTGTGTGTTTTCCATTGGGAGGAATTTGTCTTTTCAAAGCTTGTTGACATGATGTTTGAACGATTGATGGTTGTTGATTTGCACGACTGCGAGAAGTAATTCTGATGTATAACTCACATGTTCCGCCTTTCCACAGAGATATTTGTCACACAAGGAGTAAAACACCACCAATGTGCGTATTGCATGCACACTCTCCCAGTCTCTCCAAATTCCGCAGTGCTTTTAACAGAGACACACACAGCACTCGGCACGCCGACAAACAAAGAACAAAGAACAAAGGAACCATGCGACCAGATGCGGATGCGGCATGGCTGCAAACCGTTTTCCTATGCGGCATTGCATACAGCCAATTCCTTCCATCGCCCGTCTACGGTACTATACTCGCCATCTGACTACTAGACTGGAACTAGTCGCGCATACCAAGCACGCCACACTCGCACGATGGCGCAAAACAACCACGACTGGCGCATCTTCATCAACCATGTATCTTCGCTCCGCCGCCGCCTAAGTCTACGACGAACACAGACCATCGACGCCGTACGCACTGAGCTCGATGCATTCAACGATCCCGACGCATACGTTCGAGGCCTTTCCGACGTCCTAGACGCCCGCAGCCCTGCGTCACAAGCTTTCCAGGAGGTGGAGCGCATCGCGGCGACGAAGACGAAGAACCCAGACGAGCCGTGGGAGCAGCATGAGATCGATGCGCTTCGAAGGGCGATCGCTTCGCGGACAGTCTTGTGGAATGAATTGCAGCGGTTCACGGCGGAGCGGGACCGTAATCGGAGGAATGGAGTTGGGAATGCGGATCGAACGAGCCGGGATTGGATCAGGAGGTTGGTGGATGAGACGAGGAATAGGAGGCAGTATCTTGAGGATGTGTTGGCTGAGGTAGACGAAGAGGAAGATGGTAGTGCGGGTCAAGACCAGGGTGGAGACGATGTGGCTGATGAGCGAGATGAGGAGGATGTGGAAGGAGAAGAGGACGACGAAGATGAAGAAGGCGAGGAAGCAGAAGAGGACGAGGAAGCAGAGCAGGACGAGGAGCAACAAAACCCAGTAGGCGTCCCATCAAGTGCTGGGAGTGCGGAAAGTCTGCCAAGAGCCGGTAATAGAAGGAAACGCCGCCGCGAATCAGACGACGATGTTGACAGCAACGGCAGTCAGCGGTCGAAGAAGACTTCTCGGTCAAACGACAGCCCTGGCCCTGTCGTTCTCGAGCAACCAATGTCCTCCAACGGCGTACCCCTCGCCAACTTGGTTCCATTCGAGCAGGAAATCGATCACATGAAAGAATTCGATCTGAGATGGCAGAATCTCCGCGAAGAATGGAAAGAACAAGACAGGCCGACCTGGGAGAGGCTGTACAATCGAGCTCGGAGGCTTATGGAGGCCAATCTACCAGCAATGGTCCCTGAAGACTTATCGGCTGCTACCATGGCAGACTTCCGGATCAAGGTCAACACGGCTCTGGAAGAGGTCCTTGGCTGGGATTGGGAAGAGCACATCGACATCATCAAAGCGGATGATGATGGTCTTTGCCAGGAAGGTGACTTGCAACGAGCTGAGATGTTGAGAGAAGCAAGCATGCAAAGAGCTCGGGGAGGTCACTCTCCGATCTGGCCACCAGTCCGGAGAGAGGCATCGCCGCCTGCTCCTCCTGGGCCTCCGATCAATTTTACCGCCCAGGCTCGTGCGAAGACAGCTGATGCTATCGCTAGTGATCTCATCTGGGAAGGAGATCCTCAGCAACCAGGCGAATGGAATTACCTTAACACTATTGGTAGCGGCGCTCATGGCCAGGCACAGCTTTGGGCTGGCGTTCGATCCGATGATCACGGGATGATTGTTGAGGTGCGTATGCAAATATTTTGGGCGGAGCGGCTCGAGGTCACGCTCTGGGGCCCAGCGATGATGATAGCGCGAAAACGAGGCTAACGATTTCCGCAGCGCATTATCGTGAAATACTTTTCAATCGAGCAAATATGGGCGAAGGAATCTACGTGGATCTCCAACAGCTTTACAGGCAATGACACCTGGCTAAGAGAACGTGCCATGCATGCCCAGCTTTCATCTGTTGGCAGCGCGAGTGGCATCGTTCAGTATCGTGGCGCCACCACACCAGCGGAGCAAAATCGGATCCAGCGTCTGTATATGGAGTACTGCCCACACGGCGACCTCATGGATCTATTCCTTGCGCACGCCAAATCTGACGGAGTCAGTTCATATCTCGACGACGACGACCAGCCGATCCCTCAAGTGCGCATCCCGGTCCGAGCACTTTGGTCATTCTTCAAGGACCTGGCTGCGGCAGCATGCATTATGAAATCTGGCTACAATCCGCTCCACAGGGATATCGATACACCAGACGATTGGGAGGAGATCATCCACCGCGATCTAAAGCCCGCAAATATCTTCTTGGCGGCACCTCTTGCGAAGACTGGTCGTGGAATTCCAGTTTGTAAGGTGGGCGACTTCGGCCTTACTGTTCCACGAGAGTACGAACCATTGCCCAACCCTGAAAGCATGTGTCGCGCGGGCACCCCGGGATGGAAAGCACCTGAGTACAATCCATATCCGGAAGATTTTGAGATCTACCACGAGCTCTCATCCGCCACCGATATTTGGGCAATTGGCAGGATCATGCTGTCTCTGATGGAGCTCCCGATTAAAAGTCCTCCGCCGGTGGTCCGCTATGATGGCGAGGACGAAGGTCACGTTATTGTTGAAGAGAAAACCCAGCTCGTGGCTACATATGGCGACGAGCTGTACGGCCTTGTCGAAAAATGCTTGGAGCGGACTCCCGGAGATCGCATCAAGGCTCGGGATTTACTGCGGGCAATCGACCGGCAACTCAACAACCCTACTGTGAGGCTGCCACTCGAATTGGAAGAAGGCGATGTTCTTGAATGCACACAGGAAATAAGATGGGCGACCTGAGAGTCTCATCGGAGGCCGTTGGTCGCTTACGATTGTTTTGATGTTAGCTATCTCTTGTATATAGTGTTGATCACACGATTCTCGTATCTGGTACGCCCAAGAGGCCTCAATTATCATCAAACAAAGCCTGGCTCACGAGTGTCACATCCCATCTCTTGCAGATGCCCTTGCAATGCTGCAGCGCAAACACAATGGACAAAGAACGCACTCATCACTGTGTAGGCAAATCCCGGAAGCGGCGAAAGCTATTCCAAACAAAGACAAACGACCACCAAGAACTTTTGGGATTCATCTGAAGTCCAAGGCGAGCACTGCAAATCTCTCAGTACCATTCAATACGATTTCTAATATGGCTGAACAGCCTGCACCAGAGTTTGACCATTCGTGGAAGTGCTTCCATTGGAAGCTGAGCGATGAAGAACTTGCCGACTTTCCCTGTACGTCCGTCCAAAAAGTGACCGTATGCACATCTTCATATGCTAACCTCGACGAACTAGGGATTGACAACGATGAAGGAAAACGATTGATCAGGATCGAAGACGACTTCGCAAACAATTTTGAAGTGATTTTCAAGGTTGATGACATCATTAACAGATACGAAGACGATGTCAAGAAGCAAGTTGGCAACGAAACCTCCAAAGAGTACCGCAAGGCCTTTACGTTGCTGAGCAGTGCTCGATCCGACTTGTGGCTTGCTGTTGGTGGCCTCATTACAGCCCAAAAGGATGCAGCGACCGAAGACGTGAACGATGAAATAATTGAACTGATGGAAAGATGGCGAGGCGCAATCTGGGACACCATTGTTAATTGCAATGAGCAAATTGGAATGAGCTATGGGGTCGAGGGGCCGATGCCTCGTGGCGAAAAGTGGGTGGGATCTTGGCCACTTGGGTCGGGTTCGTTTGGCACAACGGTATGTGAACGGCAAAATAACACATTGTGATCCCCGAGACACTGTGCTGACTTGAATGCGTAGCACCTATTCATCAACGAGAACGAACATGCCCAGATTTGCAACCGGGTCGTCGTCAAAGACTGTGACTACGACCAGGGGGATCGGCAACAAGAGATCTGGGACACCGCGAAATGGTTCTGGGTGAAAAATGATAAAGATGAGAACGTCCCTGTTGAGGTCCAGACCATGTCAGACCTCCGCGGCAGAAATGGATCCGAGTTCATCGTCAAGCTCCAGAACTGGCGCATGGCTAAGGAGCGCCGGCTCTATCGATTGTATCTTGAGGTATGGATTAAACTGGCAACAGCATCTCAAATTGGGGCCGAGAGCTAACTATGTGACAGTACGTTGACTTTCTGCGGAGCTCTAGATAAGCTCCCAGCACGGCTTGACTCTTTGACCTGGCGTATCGTCAGGGTTTGGTTCTGTACGGGATACTGACTACATTGTAATAGGTTCTGTCCTCAGGGAGACCTGCATGCATTGATGGACAAGCATCTCGCGCGCGGGCGCGTTGTACCTGAACAGTTCCTGTGGTACCTGTTCGAGTGCTTGTGCATCACAGGACTGCTTCTCGAACACGGAAACTCAGAGAATGCCCCAGTGGCTAATTGGATTCCGATCGTACACCGCGACATGAAAATGAGCAACGTCTTTCTTGGTTTACCCAGCGAGACCCAGTATCGCAGCTACTCCATGCCCAAACTTGGGGATTTCGGGTTGGCGATTCATTTACCGGGCGGCGAGCTGTCTTATCGTGAGACTTACGGAACCGATGGCAACATGCCAATCGAACAAATGCGATGGAAGATGCCACTAATGGACAATGGAGCTCTGTCTTGGCCACTTACCGCAAAGGCCAATGTCTGGGGTATCGGGAATATCGTTGCATCCCTGGTAATCCAAAAAGAAGGCTTCAAAGAATTCGAAGACTTCAAGGAACAAAGGGAGCCTTTTTTCGATGCGCTTCAAGCAGATCGGTACAGCAAGGAACTGCGTGATCTCATCACAGATTGCATGCGGTTTGATCCCAACAAGCGCCCTGATCTCACACGTGTCCTGGCCGACATCCGCACGCACTAACTCGAATATTTACCAAGACTTGCGGCAAGCAGCTGGCTGTGGAACAACCATGCAATCAATCAAGAAATACTTGACGTGGTATGTACGCTCTTTAGATGACAGGAACTTTTGCTGATGTCTCGAACAAACAGCGTGACGCAAGCACGAGACAATACCGTCTCAATGATGACTTTGACGCCGACTATTGGACCAAAATTGGCGGCGAGGCTGGCACAGAGCTCGACAAGGTGACACCTCGAGAATCCAGTCCTGCCAACAGACCCAGTGGTGGTGACTCTGGTTCGGCCGGTTGGCACGGCGGAGGCGACTATCGTTCAGCCCCCACCGATGCAGGTAGAGGCTCCAAGTCATCCAGCAGTTCATCCAGCAGATCCAGCAGAGGACCATCAGCGCCACCACGGCCTCAGCAAGGGAACATCGTCCCGCAATCTCCATCGCCAACGCAGCAACCCCGGACCCAAGCCTCTATTTCTGACTATGAGTCTCTTGTACAGGCTTTGCAACGGCCATCGCCGGCAACACCACAGCCGCCGCCTCCTCCTCCGCCGCCTCCTTCACCTCCTCCTCCTCCTCCTCCTCCTCCTCCACCTCCACCACCTCCACCCGCTCGCTCTCCATCCTATCGCCCCTCTACTCCCTCTCCCTATCGTTCTCCTCCTCCGCCTGCTCGCTCTCCACGTCCGACTCCTACCTCTCCTATCTATCCTCCCTTACCTCCTCCTTCTCCCTCTCCTCCTCCCTTATCTCGTCACTCTTCCCGCGGCTATTCTC
>Ga0265797_10007770_pt1 | contig 14511 bp, 16 predicted proteins | sample P2T30metagenome_FD_192433 | JGI IMG/M metagenome (GOLD analysis project Ga0265797, IMG submission 192433) | Plant litter microbial communities from East Loma Ridge, Irvine, California - P2 T30 | ecosystem: Environmental > Terrestrial > Plant litter > Unclassified | place: USA: California... | reverse complement strand
AACTCGCTTGTATGACCGACTCGCTTGTATGACCGACTCGCTTGTATGACCGACTCGCTTGTATGACCGACTCGCTTATAAAATACGTTAGTAGTTAACTAACTATAGTTAGAGCAAGGATAAAAAAGTATATTTTATTATAGGGTAAGTAAAGGAAGGGCTTGCAAGGAAAGCTTACTAACTTTTAGACAGATCGCTAAGTCGCCGTGAAGGTCTTAATCTGATCAGAAGTCAGCTGTGTTAGGAGGAGAGGTGCGACGACGAGATGGAATGAAGGCCTTCAGAGCCGACCTGTTTTGTCTCCTGCAACTATGGTCGGAGCAAGGACAAAGGCTTTTATCATCGTAGGGTGAGTGGTGTACGGGCTTGCGAGGAAAACTTACTGACTTTGATGCGCATGTCCTTCGCACGAAGGCCCGCGACGTCGTTGATCTCGAGGTGCTCGCCTTTAGCTGCGAGCTTGAGTACTGCGCGTCTGGGTATTGTACTACGTCGTTCGTTCGAGCCAAGCTGACCGCCGCGTCGATAGGAGAAGCCAAAGTTGGGATGTATGACATCTCCGCAGCGAGATTGGTCAAAGTGAACGGCCACATACCACCTGGCCCCTGCGACTCGAGCACACCACCTTGCGGACGTCGCCCATCTTGTGAGCTTGAGCCGGCGGAAGGTCTCCTTCACCTCTTTTGCTCTTTTGTTGCAGTACTAGGTCGCGATGCCTAGCCTGCCATCGAACACTTGCTGTCTGGACGTGTGAAAGACCCTCAGTGACGAAGGACTTTACCATTCTTCTTGGCCGCCCTTGCCCGCTGCCATGAGGTGGCGGTGGCTTTGAGGCAGGATACTGGGTATCGCTGAATCGTTGCCTGGCGCCGGTGTGTCTGTGTGGTTGTGGGAGGTTGGCATGCGTACCAGTATGATCGATTTGCTGGTGGCTGCTGGTGAGCACGGCCGCGTATGACCTGTACGTCGAGTCAGCGACGTTCTTCATCGAACAGCCGAAGTCGCGAAAAAGACAAGAGATGTACGAGTACTCAGCAGCCGTTCTGGCAATCGTGCCGAAGCACTACCACACGGTTCTGCCCACTCGCCGCCGCGCTCAAGCTAGCATTCTTCCTGAGAAGAAGCTAAGTGGGAACAACTACCATATATCCACCATCCGCCATTGAATTGGCACAATGAAACGGACCCTCTATTGCACGGCGCTCGGGTCACGTTGATCTTGGCCACTTGTCCGTCGACATTCCTGCTGTCGACGTAAGGCGTTGAGTCTTCAGACATTGAGAAGGTCTAGCTCTTGCCAGTGGCCATGGGGTTCGGAGGAGGAGGGAGGGATGGAGGTTGCCCGGACGTACTTGCCATGAGGTCGGTGGTTGCGACGGCTACGGTGGTAGTGTTCGATCTGTCCATGGGTCAGCGAGGCAAAGACACTGAGGTCGAAGGAGGCGACGTCGTCTTACGACTCAATTGTTTCTTGCTGGCGCCAGTGAGGAAAGCTTCGAGCATTGAGACCCTGTCGTGAAGGAGTATGCTCAGTTGCTGCGTCGCCGATGACCCTATTGGAGGCGCTCGACCCTCGGCCTCGAAGACGTCCAAGATCGTCGCTGTACCGCTCAAGTCTCATGTCAAGTCGCACCTGCCCAATGTTATCAAAAGCTACCACGACCTCTTCAAACACCACTCAAAGCCCCCAACCCCTTCATAAAATATACGAGCACCGACGAACCTAGTTGGCATACCGTGGAGCCAAGATGGATAAGTCAGGCGTCGACGACCGTATGCTACTGATTGCGCTTACGCCTGCTGCTCCTCCACGTAAGAGCGCCGGAGGTGATCGACCTACACGGCTGCCGAATACACGAAGATCTATGAGAGCTTGCCCCCGAGCCCCTGCGCATGCGGTCTGGCGTTGCTGTCTGGCCCCTCAACCTCGCTGCGTGCTCCACAAACGAGATGCTCGTGAGTCTAGATATGAAGTGATCTGGACTCAGTTGCAGAGGCCGATGAATGCCTGTGAGGTTGGGGACGGTGATGTATTGTGTGACGGTGTGTCGCGGAGACTGCCGCGGCGATCTTGGAGAATGAGTGGTCGCGGAGAAGGTCGTGAAGGGTACTGCGCTTCTGTATGACGGTGAGAACTTGTGTTGCTTACTACTTGGATGATGTCAGTTGATAGCTTCGAGAAGATGTTCGAGGGCGAACATACTTACCTGATCTGCCCCGAATGTCTGCCAAAAGGACGCTAAACCGGATCCGGCCCGAACTGCCAAAAATCCAACTCAGAGCCAGCGTTCAGGATTTAGTATCCTGGAGCTCTACGCATCAGGGTGGAGTGTCAGTAAGAGCTACAAAGAGTAAAGCTGGAGTATCTCGTCGTCGAACCGAAGACACAGCTGCTTGTTATCGTAGGCGGGTGCTCAGAGCCACAGCGCCGCCAAATCCATCAGCCAACACCAAAAAACGGTGTCCTGGAGCTACACGTATCAGTCGAGGAGGTTGACGATGCGTCTCATAAGCATGCCAGACATACCTAGACGCCGTACCGAAGACGCGGCTCCATGCCAAAGAGCTTGCGTGCCCGCCTGCGCATCTTTATCCAGAACTCGTGGTTTTTACCCGCGAGGCTGGAGACGTACTTGCGGCGACAGAACAGGCACATTCTGATGATGATGAGAGTGCTGTTTGTGCGGCGATGCGCGAAAAGGCTTCAAAAAGTGGTGTGATGGTGAGGGAGTGTGCGGACGAGATTGAGTTTGGGAAAGTCGAGGGACATAAAGAACACCGCTACGCATTGACTCCTCACCAATACAGACGCAGTGCAGGTGTCTTGCAGCGGCAGTGAGGGGGATGCAGGAGACTGCAAAGACTCTTTGTTGGATGGGCAATGTGCGGCGATCTAGAGAGTACAGGCTGATGTTGGTGCACTTGATTGAGCAGGCTGGATTGTCTGTTGCGGCTCTGAGAGTTCATCTTGATTGCTTGAGCAACAGTCATTCATGAGATTGCATTTTCTCGGACTCCCGCGGCCGCCACTCTCCAAACAGCTTTACGGGGCACCTTACTCAAACTCCTCAGACAAGCAGAAGCACCGCAGCGCAATGCAACTACCATTGGCGCTCTGCAAAGCAGTCTCAGTCCATCTACTCCCCCAGGCTTATCCGCAAGACCGTGAGGCCATCACAGGAATACACCAAGTCCGCTCTCTCGGCCCCAACTCCTTCACAGCACTCAGCTTCTTCGTTTCCATCCGTACTGGCCTTCTCAGCTGACCTCGTCTGAATGCTACAAGCACGCAAAGAGATTACATCACAAGTCATCGGCGGCGCCGAGCATACGTGCTCTTCACAGGCGGCGCGAGAAGGGCGACAGCAGCATCAAAATCGATCACCTGACGACCATCTTACCACCGGGCCATTCCCGGAGTCCTACACCTCCTACACGTCCCTGAGCAAGCGCAGCCCAGAAAAGCGCTCAAAAGTCGGACACCGCCTACGGCCGCTTGACGCAGGCGACACAATTGCACGGCCCGAACATCCGCAGAACACCAGATACCCCAGCGACGACGACGTCAGACATTTCACAATCACATGAAGTCATGCTTCATCCTCCAACTCGAAGTACAACCGGGCGCACAATAGTGGACGTGGAGGTGGAGGCACTCAGGCTGAGTCGCACGCATACACCTTTCGTACAACACCAGATACTCAGGCGGCGACCAGGCCGAGTGTACCAGAAGTGTGGAAAGCTATAATTCATCACCACGTGGGAGTTGCAGACGGGCGCACCGAGCTGGTGACAGTGGCGACGCAGGGGCAGAAATCGAGCGCAAAAAGGAACAGCTTGTACCAACACATGTCTTTGCCATTATTTTTGTCGTCTAGTCATACGAATACTACATATACGCTCGATGAGTCGTAAGCCACGAAAAGAAGTTCACCATCCGTCCATGTCCCTCATTGCGCAGATCTGTCAACAATATCATACGAAGATAGACCATATACACCGCATCTTCGAAAACATCCGCAAATAAAAGAACGAGCGTATGGTGGCGCTACAGCCGAAGGTTTGGAGGATATGTCGGAAATGTAAAGCGCGTCGCGCAAGGGTAGAAGCTGGAGGATTGTCAGGATCGGAGAAGGCACGAAGCAAGCCACGGCACTTACACAAGTAGTAAAAGGGTCTTGCAGTTTGATGGCTATAAGCCAAATGCTCAAAGTTGGCCACTAGAACTCTTGGCAATCGCAGAGGTCGGAGAATGTCGGTCGTGAGATGGAGGCGGTTAAAAGCCGTTGATCTCTTGCTGGAAGCGATCACCCTCCAACACTGATTGAAAACGGTCAGCGTAACACTTGGCATTGAAGGAACAAATCAAACATACCACTCTGGCTCCTCGTGCGACGAGTAGTGGTTGACTGACGACCTGCTGTCTGACGAGCGGGTATTTGACGGGAAGGCTTTTGACGCGGAGGCATGATGACGCCGGGTCCACGATGCGTCACAGACGGCTTGGAGGCTGAAGACTGTTGGGCGCGACCTTTGGACGCGGCATTGTAGGCACTGTTCTGGCCAGGCTGTAACCCTGATCGGGAACTCGCTCTTGAAGCCGGCAGCATTTGGGTCTTGGACGACGAGCGACCGGTGAATTGTGAAGATGATTGCGCTTCAGTGACCGAACCCGAGGAAGAGGTGTGGATCGATTTTGACGAAGTTCGCTGCTTCTTGAACGGCAGGTCCTCATCAACAGAGCTCTTGCGCTTTTGAGTACCGTTGCGCGATGATCCTTGGAGACGGCCTTGTGCGTGTTCATCGTGATTCTGAACCTCAGCGCTATGATGAGTGTAAGTATGCTTTGATACAGAAGACGGTGGGTGCATGTAGTCGGGAGAGCTTCCCCCACTGCGCCTCAATGGTGTTCCAGCATTGCCGAATGCGACTGCGTGACCAGACGTCTTCTTGTGCTCGTCGGAGGATGCTTTACCCAGCTCACGAGAACGCTGTGAAATACTCGGGGGAGGCATCATACGTGAGGCCGTGTTTGCCTGTGATCGCGGGCGATCGTGCAACGAGGTGATTGACTGACTATCGGAAGGCGTGGGAGTTTCCAGTACACGATCCTGCGACATGTCGAGGCTGCAAGGTTGAGATTTGCGAGTTGGTGTCGAAAGAACGTCCTTCTCGAGCTGCTCTATGCTGTCCGAGGACAGCGAACTCGACAGCGGGAAGCGATCGATTGGATCAGAAGGGCGGTGCTGGGAACCTTTAACCGGCTTGTGGCTCATGCTTTGATATAAGTCATCTTGGAAGTTGTTGTTGGAGAATGCGATGAATTCCATGTCCTGCGTATTTTCAATTGGCTCGGCCGCCGGATCTACTAGATCGTGCTCCTTGTCACTGATGACCTTGCCGAACTGATTGCTAACTTGCGACTCCTGGTCGAAAAGATTCTGGCCGTGCGATGGTCCTTGAACCTGTTGGCGAGTAGGGTGTCGCTTGGCAGCACCGGAGAGTGTGGTATCCTTGCTTGCTGACTTCTGCACTAGCTTGGGGTCCCGAATGACCTTCTTTCGATTCTTAGAGGCGCCCATGTTCTGTAGAGAGGTTGGTGTTGCTTGAGGCGCAGCTGAAGTTGCTGAACTTTGTTGTTTGACACTGGCTCTGCTCGCTTTCGGCGCATTCTTCAAGTCTTCCAACTCTTCGCAAAGGGATTGCACTCGCAATTCAAACTTTCCACGATCAAACTCGAGCTTCTTTCGATACTCGGCGTCCTGTCGGCGGATCTTTGCCTCAGCTTCTTTGAGTGCAGCGTCGGATCGCTCATGCTCGCGTCGCAGCGTGTCGATGGCCTCCTCGTGCTGCCCGGTTTCCTTGGTCTTGGCCTCCTGATTCTTCGCCAAGTGCTCCTCACACGACTCCTTGGCTGTTCTCAGCTCGGCATTCTGGCGGCGGAGATTGTCTCGCTCATTTGTGAGAGCCGTTTCGGTGTCGCTGAGAGTTGATGCTTGAGACTGGGCCTCGTAGAGCTTTACCTGAAGATCCTCTTTCTCTTTTTCCAACACATTCATCTCGTTGTGGGCTTGTTGAATCGCAATCTGAGCTGACTGTTGCTCGGATGTGCGAAGAGAATCCAAAGCGGACTCATGCTTACGTTTCAGATCGTCCATTGCATGTTCATGTTGAGAGATTTGCGCTTGCTGCTGTTGCGATTGGTTGTCCAACTCACGTTTGCGGGTCTCGATCTGTGAGACCGAACGGTCGAGATCTTCGAAATCTTTCACCTTCGACTGCAGCTCTTCGGCCTTCGCCCGCAAGTGTTCCTTGAGGTTTTCGATTTCAGATGACTTGGCTGCATGCTCGTGCGCTGCCTGTTCTGCTTTGCTCGCCCTGCTTTCAGCAGCCTCCTTCTCTTTGCGAACGGCGTCGACTTCGGTGGTCAAGCGGTGAATCTCGTTCTTGTAGGTCACTTCCGTGTCTGAAAGACCTTGCTTAACCTCCTTCGTCACCTTCTCTCGAATCTCGGTTTCATTCGGCGGCCGAACATTATGTCAGTGGGTGCTAGCTTGGAACAATGTACCAACTTACCTGTGGGGCGTGCTTCAGCTGTTCGGCCTGCTCCTTGCACTTCTCTTTCAACAGTGCGTACGACTTCTGTGGGAGATTAGAAAGCGCAAGATGTTGTTGTGAAATCACTCACGTCATAGTCAGCCAGCTTGTGGTTCCTTTTCTCCATCTTCCGGCCCAGGTCCGCAACCTCAGCTTCCTTGGCAGTCCTCTCCTTTTCGACCGATTTCAGACGCTGTTGCAAATCGGCGATCTCTTTGTTGAGAGCCGAAGGCTCCGGATCCTGCACGCGAATAATCTCATTCGCGTTGGCTAGCTGACATTCAAGCTGAACCTGTCGTGCTTTGAGGTCTTTCTCGTTGCGCTGAAGGTCTCGAATTTGCTCGGTCAACTGCTGCGTATGCCGCTGCTCGGCTTCCACTTTCTGATTGAGTGTCGCATTCGCTTCTTGAGCCTTGCGACCATCTGCGGCAACTTCTTCGAAGCGAAGCATGTCCGTACGAAGCTCCTGCAATTGATCTTTGACGAACGCCTGAACGTCATCGGTGGGGTAAGCTTGGCTGTCGACAGATTGCACAAGAGCATCGAGTTTCGTGCCAATGCTACACGACGTCAGAAAAGCTTTGGTGAAAGACATAGGTGGTCACTTACCCCTCGTGCACGAAGCGCAGCATGCTCGCTACCTTCCCGAGATCCTTAGTGGTGATGAACGGTATGCTCTGCAGTTGTTTCAGAACAACGAGGCATTTATGGGCAGATGAGTCCGGCCTGTCCTCTGTCTGGCCACTCTCAACCAATGCTTGCAGGCTCTCAAGCTTCTCGACGAACTGTGTGGAGTGGTCTCCGAGCTGGCGCTGGACGCTCTGGACCGATGACAAGAGTTGTTTCTCGATGTCGTTGCGCTTCGATTTTTCCTCCTCGTACATGGCTACCTGTTTGCTCATATTTTCCGCGAGATCTTTCCTCTTGGACTCCGAGATGATGAGCCGCACATACAGGTCATCGATGGTCTGCTTCAAGTTCTTCTGACTCTTACTCACTGTATCAAGGGTCGTCTCGAAGTCGCGCCGTAGATCATTCTTCTCAATCTCGACCTCCGCGATCGCCTGTCGTAGGGTCTTCTTGCACTCCTCCTGAAAAGTCGCGACGGATTTCTGTAGCTTCTCGTAGTCTTTCTGAAGCCCAGTCACGTACTTCTGGTTGGTCTTCGCCTTCTCGCGCATCTGGCCCACGCGTGAGTCCAAACCATCGTGTCTGTCTTTCCACTCATTAATGGTGGTCTCTTGCTGCTTGATCTGAGCTTGAAGCTGAGTCTTGAGTTCTTTGAAGTGCTCAACCTTCGTCGCGAGGTCATGATCCTTCTGAGATTTTTCTGCGAGATAGGCGGTGTGCAAGCTGTCAAAGATATGCTCGAATCCACTCTTCACGGCGGGTGCGCAACTCCGTGCATTGGTATATGCCGACAATACCTGTGGGCCGCTGACGGTGCGCTTCCTCTTTGTTGGCTTTTCGACGCGATACGGGCCACCACGGCCGTGATCATCGCGAGGAAGAGCAAGAGCTTGGCTGTATGGATGTGCGCGCCTCTGGACAGGGCTGTGGAGCCCGTTGGCCCCATAAGCTTCAGACTGATCCGCCTCGACATGCTCGTCAGCAACTGCCTGAGTCTGCTGTACAGAGCCTTGTTGTGGCGTATCGCCGGTCCAACGAGCTTCAGGCTCGGTCGTCTCCACACGCTCATCAACAGCATGCTGGACTTGGTGTGCATGATCGTTTCGTATCGTCGCTACCCCATGAGACCAGTGAGCTTCAGGTTCGTTCACCTCAACGTATTCATCAGCAGCGTGCTGAGGATGTTGCACACGACCATGTTGCATTTGAGGTGCATCGTGGACCCAGTGAGCTTCAGGCTCGTTTGCTGCAACATTCTGGTCGAAATCGCGATGAGCTTGCTGCATCTGACGGCATCGCGGTTTCGGTCGTGGCGCATTGTGGCGTGGGTCATTCTCAAGCTGAGATGGAACGTTCTCAGGCTCAAGTCGATCAAGATGCTGAAGTGCATATACAAGGGCGTCTGGGTCAACCGGCACCGGAGTTGTTTCAGCACCCGGATTCAATGGGTGGACGGCAGCGTGGTCAGGGATCTGATGTGGCAGCATATTACCCATCCCTTGCGTCGCTCGTGCCGTTGATGGGGATCGATCGGTCTCCATCAGCGAAGGACCTGCCTCGACCTTGTCTCCGCAATGGGCAAGCACAGAAGCATGAGTATGACCTTCTCCTTGGAGAGCCGCCGGACATATGTGGTCCTTATCTGCACCCGGTGTGTTGCCTTGAGACTCATGAATCTGAACGTGCTCAGTGGGTAGGTCTGATGTCTGTATGAGCCCCGCAGGCTCAGTCGGTGCACTCAACAAGGGGCCCCGCGGTTGTGGTGGCCATGCAGCGCCGCGGTATGTCTTCTTGCCTTTCTTGTTGTTCCTGGGCATGCGGGCCTTCTTCGCTCCATTTGGGATCCTTGATTTGGGCTGTGCAGAGGAGGGCACATCATCAAACGCGACCTGGTTCTCATCGTTCCTGTAAAAGGTTAGCATGATCCATCACCTCTGTGCTGAGTACTGACCTGTCAAGTCCAGCAATGACTGAGCCCTCGTTCTCACCGACAGGAGCATCTCGGTCAGGACGATGTGCTTCGGCATCAAGATTGGGAGGCTCGTCCGTGTGATACTGTAGCGCAGGGTCCGCACTAGCAGTGGCTGGAGCACTTGCAGCTGGTGAAGGTTGACGGTCAGCTGAAAGTTGGTCAGCATGTCTTAGGAAAGTAAGTCGTCTCACTTACTGCTCGAGACGTTGCCTGCAGCATGATTGAGGATGCCCACTGCTGGGTCGTTCATGATAGGCTGGAATGGCGGTGACTGGATTTTGGGAGGAGCATCCTCCGTTGCCTTCCTAGCTTGACTGGTGAAGTTAAAGCGAACTTCAGGCTCCGTATTGAAATTGGGTATCCAGAGGGGCTTGAAAACGATTGGAGGTGGCTCTGAATTCGCCGGTGCCTTTTTGATGGCGAGCTTGTCCATGATGGCAGCAGAGGTGGGTGTCAGTGGTTCATCATGGTCTGGATCGGCGTCGCCACCAAGACCCTCGGTGAGACCATGCTCGAGCTGAGTCTCGGGAACGACAGTCTGGCTGTCGTAGACCAGAATTGACGCGTCACTTGTAGCCCTCTCGTCGTCTGTCGAATCCGGGTTCATCTGATTCCTCAGACGCGATGGTGCATACCGCTTTGGCTCTTTCCCCACCGGAGGCGCCTCAGCCATGGCGAGGAGAGGTGACTCGCGACGGTACCAAACGCGGCGTGACTGGGAGCGTAATTACAATCGATGCGAGATGAATGGAGGACAGTGCAAGATGCAGAAATTGTGAGTGGGGTGAGGTGTGGTGAGATGGAAGAGGTGAGGTGGTGAGCTTGACAAACCGCTCCTACCTCGACAGCTCGGGCAGTCACGATGATCGCCACCCAACAGCAACGGCTGAGCTGCGCGCCATGACTAACCTGAGCTTGAAGGAGGAAAGAGCAGCTCTGTGCGACACGACGCATCAATGAGAACATCTTCAACGACGCCGCCTCATGCATTTCCTCCTCTTCCAACACGCCAACGACACCACCTCTTTTACTTACAAGGCGCTCCACGGATTGCCAGGCAATTAATCCGGGTGTAGGTAATTGAAAAGGTACTGCTTGAGTGTCCAATGCGGTGACTGTCCTGTTCGTCTATCGCGATTTACCTCAGATGCAAACAGCAACGAAAGCTTCCACCAACTCCGGCACGAATGACTTGAGAGCATAAGCCGTACAATACTTTGAAAAGTTTTAGCTTCTCCAACATCGCGCATCGCATCTTCCGACTTTCACGGCATGCGCAGCTCATCTGCTGTCATGTCATGTATGCCCTGGGATCGTGCTAGCAATCAAACTCGCTTTTGCCGTGCGACGCTTCCGTGTCGCTGTATTCCCCTACGTGCTCTTAGACAATTAAGAACATCAGCAAGCTCTCACAGCATATCCTCTTCCTCAAATCCGTCTTCGCGCCCATCGCGACAATCCTCTTCCTCGCATCACCCTTCGCGCCCACTGCGCCCATTCCCTCCCCACGCCCATATCTCCCACGTTTCGCCTCGCGCTCACATCCCCAGCCCATGCAAAGCTCTTAAAAGCCCACCGCACACGTCAAAAGATCAGCCTCGCACTGCACCAAAGTGTGTCGTTCGTTCGTTCCTGCATGCGCATGGCCCCTGAAACATCCCAGCGCTTGCAACATTTCTCCCGCCCAATCAGATCTCACACCCCGCTAGCGCATATGCCGCTCAACACCATACGCGCCCACGCCCTACCAATCCGCTCATCCACCTACCCCAAGACGCAACGCCCACGACGCCAATCCCGCTATATTAAGAGAATGGCGTGAGGAACATCGATGAATGTCATGCTTAGCGCCCGAGGGAGGCATGCTCGCCAGCGGGGCAATCGGATTGGATTGCGTGAAATGTCGTACAGGAGAGCAAATATAGAGACAGGCATTCCCGCTGTCGGTAGCGACTTGTTGGACACTTTTTTTCAAGTTGATCTCATCGTTCGTACTTCCATTTTCCCCGTGTTACTGCGCCGCAGTCGTACATCCCATCCGCACGCATCATGAGCCGGTCTCTCTTCCCCACCCTACTCTTATTCCCACTGCTCGTCCTCGCGCAAGAATCCAAACTCCCACCTGCGCAGTACAATGGCGGCGACGACAACCCGCCGGATCCGAGCGATGCTGGTGCGTCGGGCAGTCAGAAAGATGCGTTTAATTTGAGTAAGGGCGCGTTGGCGGCTATTATTGTTGTTGCGGTTATTGTGGTTATTGGAGGAAGTACGTTACTTCATATCTATCCATCTCGAGATCCAAGCTAATGAAAATGCCAGTCGGTTCAGCAACACTCTGGTGGCTCGCGAAAAAGCGCCAATGGGATATTCGCTCATCCATACGTCGGGCGTCGCGCCGCATCACGGGCCGCGGTGATACGGACAATAAGGACCGTCAGAGTCACCGGAGAACGGGCATTAGGCTTAATTCGCCGCCGCCGGGGAACAAGGGGAGGGAGGGGGGGGATTTGGAGAAGGGGGTGCGGGTGAAGGGTGAGGGAATGAAGACTACGACGACGATTTCGAGCGTGAGGAAGTAGGGGGAGGAGCATGAGGGGTGTATAAAATGGGTGGGATGGATGGGATGGATGGCCTTACTGGGGGACACCGAGTCACAATAACTGGCGTGTGGAGGGGAGGAAGTACGCGTCTGAATTCAGTGTACAGCGCGTGGTACGCACGACGATGATCCGACTACGTGGTCGTCATGCTCAGTTTAAATGAACTGTACAACAATCAAGGGTTTGCGAATAGGTGATGCCTGCTCAGGGACAGGATTGGGAGTTCTGGGTTCTACTACATATTTCGACGTACATGATATCCATTTGTGACTTTTACGAGTCGCCTTTTACTTGAGATGAGCTGATTTGCGCGTTCAACTATGCATTTCTTTACGACTTTCTGGACTGAGTGCCGTTTTGCAAGCGAGCCGGCAATAAGCTCACATTTGCTGGTGAGCAGTAGATCTGGCGTTGAGCAGTTTGGCGAAGCGCTTTGTGGGCGCCTACAATGCACTGAGGATGGGTATCATCACACAACCCTGTGAGTGACTCCTGCATATCTTCGCTTCTTGTGCATATGTATATTTGTCATCGTAAGGCCCGTGCAACGACCCCACCATAGGCATTTGATTGATCGTTTGTGAAAGTGTTTGGTCATGTGATTTGGTGAGTGACAACGCGCCTTCATTTTAGCGCCAACGCGTGCTGAAGCACTCCGCACCAACTTTCCTTCACCCCTCAATCACGATCACAACACCCACACGACCCACAAATGTCGTCACGTATACGAAATTCAAGTGCCAGGCCGACTTCGAGTCGCCCATCCGCGGCAGGCACTCCAAGCCGAAATGCAAATAACAACGACCAGCTCCCTCCGTACAAGAAGCCATCGCATCCACTCGATGCAGAGGCTACCAAAGCACTGCGCGAGCTGCAGAACCGCAATCTAATCGACATTCGAAAACACAACAAGCAGGCGCTCGAGACAGTCACGAGCACAGCAGGCAGCGTCAACGACATGCTGCGCGAGCACTCGGAGTACATGTCGCGGCGGCAGAAGAAGTGGGATGCGGGCAAGAACCTCGACGACCGCGAAGACGAAGAAAAGGCCATGCGCGAACTGCAGGACAAGATTGTAGAGCACAACGTCAAGCTGGAAGAGAGCATGCGCGCCGTCATCGACTCCGGGCTCGCCGAAGTGCGCATTACCGAGACACTCGACTGGCTGCGGCAGAACGCGCCCCGACAGCTCCAAGACGAGTACGACACGCAAATGACCCAGCGCGCCACCCAGCGCCAGACGCAAGCCCAGACCCAGCGCCGGCAAGAGGAGAACGAGGACGGCAGCGATGTCGACATGGACGACGGCCCAACGCCGGGCCCAACGCCCCTCGACGGAACGCGGCTCGCTCTCACGGGTGTCAGCGAGCTCTTCACCGCCCGCCAGCAGCGCGAGAAAGACAAGTACACCAGCCTGTCCCTCACCGCACGCTACGCCCGCAACAACGAGTACCGCGACTTCAAGCGGCTCGTACACGACGCCAAGTTCGGCGACGACGGGCCCCCGCTCGGTCACGAGGACACGTGGTTCACTGAGACGGGCTCGCCGGCGCCGGGCATTACCGACACGCAGCGCGGCGACTTTGACGACGACGACATCATCATGGACAAGGCGAAGATTAGCACGCGCTGTCCGATTACGTTCCAGCAGTACAAGGAGCCGTATACCAGCACAAAGTGTCCGCATACGTTTGAGAAGGTGGCGATTCTGGATATGATAAGGACGAGTGCGCAGATGAGTGGGGGGAAGAGGGCGGTTGAGTGTCCGGTCACTGGGTGCAGTCAGGTACATCCATTCTCCTCTCAACAATCACTTGATGCATCGACTAACATGCATGACTTAGAACCTCACAGCAAGCGACCTCCGCACCGACCCCATCCTCATCCGCCGAATCGAACGCATGCTCAAAGCCGAAGCTGAAGAAGCAGAGGGAAGCGACGACGACGACGACGACGACGAAGCGGTCCAGGCACCAAAGTCGGACGCGAGAATTCCTGCGACGCAGCAAAGTATCATAGAGGACTTAGGCGGGCCGAGTGACGACGAAGATATGCAGGAAGAGCCCCCGGTGGGGACCATGGTAGAAGATCTAGGTGATCCGAGTGTGTCCGAGTAGTTTGCAGCGAGTATACATTCTCAAGGACCGAGGAGATTCGTGGTATGAGAGACTGCAGAACGTGAGAGCAAAATGGCGATATAGCATGACCGTCAAATTAAGCGAGCATTTAGCTGATGCGCAGCAAATGCCATGTCTTCGCACATACATTTGCACCAATATGTTGTTTATACCTACACCTACACGGTCAAACAGGCCCATCCACAGTTACCAGCCCTCCATCTCCAGCCCCATCTCCACGACATCGATAATCACTTACGCGTGTTCCTGACCTAGTGCCATGTCCCGTCCTCCAAGCTCGATTTTTAACCGTCGAGACACTGTCGCAAAGCAGTGAAAGCGAAGCAACAAGGAACGTCGGCACAAAATGCTTGTCGAGACGCAAGCATTTTTAGCGTAAGGCAAGCAAGCACCCACAGATACCGGACCGGCGTGAACCAATATCCACACTAGCATCATTCACCCCCATTTTTCGTGCCGATTTCCGAAACACAGCCACATGTTAAGGGCATCCGCAGCCCCAGCGTCAGTACGACCATCCCTCCAAACACTCCTCATTCCTCACCACATTTAATTACCACCGACGCTCCAACTA
>Ga0265797_10007769_pt1 | contig 14511 bp, 4 predicted proteins | sample P2T30metagenome_FD_192433 | JGI IMG/M metagenome (GOLD analysis project Ga0265797, IMG submission 192433) | Plant litter microbial communities from East Loma Ridge, Irvine, California - P2 T30 | ecosystem: Environmental > Terrestrial > Plant litter > Unclassified | place: USA: California... | reverse complement strand
GTACAGACGTCGAGATTAGCGTTGGCGAACTTGGTATCACGGAAGCTATGCGGAAAGCTGGTATCGACGAGATCCAAATCTTGACCACGGTACCGCACTCATCGCTGAGCAAGGCGGCAAGCATACTGGGTCTGGGGCGGACGAGCGTTAAGTGTCTAGGACAGCCAGATGCGCCGCACAAATTTGACATGCAGCTACTCAAGAAGTCTCTTGAGCGACCTGGTGCCGCATCGATCGTGGCTATCTCTGCATCAGAAGTCAACACAGGAGTCTTTGCGACTTCTGGGCTAGAAGAAATGCAGGAGATGCGAAAGCTGTGCGACATGTATGGAGCATGGATACATGTGGATGGTGCGTTTGGGCTCTTCGGCCGCATATTGACCTCACCCGCGTACTACTCTATTACCCGAGCTTGTGAAGGTCTTGAGCTTGCGGATTCGATCACAGGTGACGCGCACAAGCTGCTCAACGTACCATACGACTGTGGCTTCTTCTTCTCTCGACACCGCAACATCGCTGAACGCGTATTCCAGAATCCCAACGCGGCATACCTCGCTTCTGGGAACGACGCGAACGCCATCATGTCACCACTGAACATCGGACTCGAGAATTCTCGACGATTTCGAGCGCTGCCGGTTTACGCCAACCTTGTTGCGTATGGTAAAGAGGGCTATCGTACGATGTTGGAACGACAGATTGAACTCTCGCGAGGAATCGCAAGATATATTCTGGAGACTGATGGATATGAGCTCCTCCCTCAACACGATACTCCTCAGGAAGACGTCGTAAACAGCATATACATCATTGTACTGTTCCGTGCAACAGATGAAGCACTAAACAATCAACTGGTCAACAAGATCAAGGCAACGAGGAAAATATATGTGTCAGGTACAGCATGGGACGGGAAGCCAGCATGTAGGTTTGCAGTTTCTAACTGGATGACGGACGCCGAGAGGGATTTGCCCATCATCAAACAGGTGTTGCAAGCCATATTGTCCGACAAAGAGAGTGTACAGTCGAAATAGCGAACTGTATTTACAAGAATGGAACGAGTATGAGCGTATTACATGTCCTCCATCTTGTACACTTCGTATACTGGCTCCTCGTATGGGTGTGCTCTGCTTCCATCAGCGAAATTGATCATCACTAGAGATGGACAGACTCACTTTTTCAGTGCTTCCACGGCTTTGACAGTTATATCGCGCCCTATGCACATGGCCTCGACTCTGTACTCGTCCACTTCTTGTAGTTCACCAGCCTTGCCAATCTAAGAGCCGTTGTCAGCCTTCACTGTTCATCACACTGTGGCTCTACGTATGCTTAAGAAACCTACGTGAGGGTCGGCAGCGTTGCCCGGTCTAAATTGTCCCGTTCCTCTGCTTGTGAAGCAAACTTCCGTGTAGCCCCCTGGGCCTGGATAACGCCCTGCACCGGCACTCAAGACAGCGGTCTTGCAGGCGCTGAGGGCAGAGGGAGGGACGAAAAATACAATCTTGAACTTTTGCAGACTTGATGCCATGATTACGCAGGCAGGAAGCGACGAGTATGATAGTTACACAAAAGAGGTTGGAGTACCCGCAGCCTTTTGGTCTCAAAGATATGACTGCAGCTGAGATCCACGATGATGTGGATGTACCCAATCGCAACGGTGCCTGGGGCGGGGCTACCTTCACGGCAGCTGCACAGCACCGCATATGGCAACCATTAGCAGTTTGGTATGTGTGAGGCAGAATCTATTAGCAAAACGCGAAGCCTGATAATGGGAAGTCTGTCTAAGAACAGAATTAAAGACGGTCAAGTTTGGTGCAGTCTGACGGTTGAAGGGAAGGCGGCGGCACGTTAGCCCCGCGCCCCGCTACAGGCAGACCGCACGTGTCAGGGTGTTTGTTTACCTGTGCGCACAACACTAGGAAAGTGTCCAGTTGCACAAGGATACTCCGCGCAATTCGCGCCCAACCACGATCAGCCCACAGCCATAGCAATCATGGCTTCCATGTCCCCGAGGAAATCTACGCGCGCCGCTGCGACGCGCCGAAAAGCACCCGTTGTCGACGACTCGGACCATGAGGAAAACAGGACCCCTACGCCCGAAGTCAAGCAGGAGGAGGAGGAAGAATTCACACCGGCCCCCGCGCCACTCAAGACGGGACGGGGACGGGGAAGGCCTCGGAAGGCTGCAGCCCAGAATGAAGAAGCGACACCCAAGCCCGCAGCGAGGCGGCGGACGCGCGCCACAGAGTCGGTCGAACCCACGCAGGCGCTCACACCCGCGACAGAGAGGACCACCAGGGCGGCTTCACCCTCCAAGGCGGTGCCCAAGAAGCGCGGCAGGAAGCCACGTGCTTCTGTCGCTGCACCTCCGGCTGAGGATACCTCGCACTTGCTCACTCCTGAGCCTTCAATATCGCCCGAGCCTGAGGTTGAGCAGCCGTCCGAAGCCACCGTTACACCAAGCTCGCCGCTTGCCGATACTACAAACGACACGGCAGACGATCCTACGAATGATGCAGTAGACGATCCTACGAGTGACGCTGCGAGCGATGTTACCATGACCGACCGAACGCCGGAGCCCGCACCCGCACCTGTGCCAGAATCCGCACCCGAGCCTGTGGCTGAGGTTACCCAGATAGAACCGAAAGACGAGTCGCCCGTACCGGAGCCGAAGGTCGAGGCTGAGCCTTTATCAGAGCCTCAGCCCCCAGCCAAGGTCATGGAGGATCTCGGCACACAACAAACTATGCTTGAGCCTATAGATATTGTGGTCAAGAGGCGAGCGGCAGGTATCCCCGCGTTGCATGAGCCTGTAGCGCCCAAACAGCGGACGGTAATCACCTGGCTCGTCCTCAATAACTTCAAGAGTTACGCTGGCCGACAGGCGGTTGGGCCCTTCCACGCCTCCTTCTCCTCCGTGGTGGGACCGAACGGCTCCGGGAAGTCAAACGTCATCGACTCGCTTCTCTTCGTCTTCGGTTTCCGCGCAAGTAAGATGCGACAGAGCAAGCTTTCCGCCCTCATTCACAATTCGGCGGCGTTCCCGGACCTGGATTACTGCGAGGTCGAAGTCCACTTCCAAGAAGTCAAGGACCTCCCAAACGGCGGCCACGAAGTCATCCCGGACTCAGACCTCGTCGTCTCTCGAAGGGCGTTCAAGAACAATTCGAGCAAATACTACATCAACAGGAAGGAGTCTACATTCACGATTGTCACCACCCTGCTCAAAGACCGCGGCGTGGATCTCGACCATAAGCGTTTCTTGATCCTGCAGGGTGAGGTTGAATCGATCGCGCAGATGAAGCCCAAAGCACAGGGCGAACATGACGATGGACTGCTTGAGTATCTCGAAGATATCATCGGCACGTCCAAGTACAAGACACCCATCGCAGAGTCAGAGGTTGAAGTGGAGACCTTGAATGAAGTCTGTCGTGAGAAAAGCAGCCGTGTACAGCACGTCGAGAAGGAGAAGAGCAGTCTGGAAGAGAAGAAGAACAAGGCGCTCGCCTACATTCGTGACGAGAACGAGCTGGCCTCGAAGCAGTCCACCCTCTACCAAATATATGTGTCCGAGTTCGACGATCACATTCAAGTCACCCAAGAGTCTGTCGGCCAGCTCCAGTCGCAGCTTGATGAGGAGTTGCAGAAGCACCAAGGCAACGAGGAAGAGATCAAGGGGCTTGAGCGACAATACAAGGCTGGCGCGAAAGAGTGTGAGCAGCTCGAAAAGAAGAACCAGGAGTACCAGAAAGAGGTGGCCCGCGTTGACAAGGAGACGGTCAAATTCGAGGAGAAAAAGAAGTTCTTGGCTAATAAACAGAAGAAGCTGGAGAAGACCAAGGAGACAAGTGGCTATGGTCGATCGGAGGCAGACAGCCTCGCCAAGCAGTACGCTGCGGACGTCGAGCGCTACAACGAAGAGATTGCTGAGCTCGAGCAGAGCATGGAGGTCGAAGCGAAGGAGCTTGAGACGATTCGCAAGAGCTTGGCTGGTAAAACACAGGGTCTCTCCGACGAGATCGCTGCAAAGCAGAAATCTTTGGAACCTTGGAGTGCCAGGATCAACGAGAAACAGTCCGCTATTGCAGTTGCTCAGAGCGAGCTCGACATCATGCGTGAGCGTGAGAATGCAGGTGCCAAGGGTATTGCCGAAGTCGAAGCAAAGATCGAGAGCTTGGAGGAAGCCAAACAGGCGAAGGTTGCAGAACTCGATGAGTGCAAAGCCGAGAGGAAGCGTGTCGAGAAGAACGTCCAAAAGACACGGGCTAAACTTGAGGAGATAACTCAACAAGAACCGGCGCTGAGGTCGAAGCTATCTGGCGCACGAGCCAAGGCAGATGAGGCTCGGGCAAGTCTCTCTTCCGCTCAGACTCAAGGCAACGTTTTGACGGGTCTGATGCGTCTGAAAGAATCAGGACGTATCGATGGATTCCATGGTCGACTCGGAAACCTAGGCACCATCGATCAGAAGTACGACGTTGCTATCTCTACAGCCTGTCCGCAACTAGACAACATGGTTGTAGACACAGTAGAGTCTGGTCAGCAGTGCATTGAGTACCTACGGAAGAACAACCTCGGTCGCGCCAACTTCATTCTCCTGGATCGCCTCGCCAAGCGTGACATGTCGCCAGTGCAAACACCCGAGAACGTGCCACGTCTTTTCGACCTCGTCAAGCCTAAGCACGAAAAGCTCAAGCCTGCATTCTTCCAGGTTATGACAAACACGCTGGTCGCCGAAGACCTTGACCAAGCTGAGCGTATCGCATATGGCGCGAAGAGATGGCGAGTCGTCACCCTAGACGGCAAGCTTATCGACACTGCGGGTACCATGAGTGGTGGTGGAAGCAGAGTAGTCAAGGGAAAGATGTCTTCCAAGCTCGCGTCTGATGTTTCAAAAGACCAGGTCACAAAGCTCGAGCATGACCGTGATACACTTGAACAGACCTTTGCTGAGTTCCAACAAGAGCTGCGCGAGCTCGAGACTGCACTGAGAGACCTCAATCAGCAGATACCCGAACTGGACACCAAGTCACAGAAGCTTGCGCTAGAACTTGAGAGTTTTGATCGCAATATTGCGGATTGTCAGCGCCGCATCAAAGAGCTAGGTAGTGAGCAGACATCCACGAAGACCGACAAGGGACGCATCGCATCGCTGGAGAAGAACATCGCCACGATGGAGAAGGAGGTCTCTAAACTTCGTGCAGAGACTGAGGATATCGAAGCGGAGATCAAGGCTCTTCAGGACAAGATCATGGAAATCGGAGGAGTCAAGCTACGAGGTCAGAAGGCCAAAGTCGATGGTCTTAAGGGACAGATCGATACGTTGACCGAGCAAGTGTCTAATGCACAAGTCGCGAAATCAAAGGAAGAGAAGCAGTGCGTCAAGCACGAGAAGGCACATAACGATGCCATCAAAGAGCTCGAAAAGCTTGCTCTTGATGCCGAAAAGGTTGAAGAGGATATGGCTTCACAACAACGCGACGTTTCCGGAATCCGACAGCAGGCCGAAGAAGCGCAAGAACAGCTCGAAGCCAGGAAAGAGGAACTTCAATTGGTCAAGAAGGAGCTCGATGAGAAGCTGGGCGAGCTCAACGAGACGCGTGCGGTCGAGATTGAGATGCGCAATAAGCTTGAAGAAAGCCAAAAGACTCTGAACGAGTACCAGAAGAAGCAAGCATACTTCCATGACAAGCTAAGCAAGCTCGCATACCAAAATGTCACCGACTTGGGCGAGGAACAAGAAAACGGAGGTGAAGGTCTCCCGTCTTACAGCAAAGACGAGCTTCAAGACATGGACAAGGCTACTCTCAAGGACCAAATCGCCCACTTGGAGAAGAAGAACGAGTCCACGCAAGTCGACCTAGCGGTCCTCGCCGAGTACCGCAAACGTGTCGAGGAGCATGCTGCGCGCTCTACAGACCTCGCTTCTGCTGTCAGCGCCCGTGACGCTGCAAAGCACAAGTGCGAAGAGCTTCGACGTCTTCGCAAAGAAGGTTTCAAGGCTGGTTTCGACATCATCACTGCGCGTCTCAAAGAGATGTACCAGATGATTACCATGGGTGGCAACGCCGAGCTCGAGTATGAAGATACACTCGACGCCTTTTCCGAGGGCATCCGGTTCTCAGTAATGCCTCCGAAAAAGTCATGGAAAAACATCAGCAACCTTTCTGGTGGTGAGAAGACTTTGAGCTCTCTAGCTTTGGTGTTTGCTTTGCATCACTACAAGCCTACACCGTTGTACGTCATGGACGAAATCGACGCGGCGCTAGACTTCCGCAACGTGAGCATCGTGGCGAGTTACATCAAGGAGAGGACGAAGAACGCACAATTTATTGTTATCTCACTTAGAAACAACATGTTCGAACTTGCATCGCGGCTGGTCGGCGTGTACAAGGTCAACCACATGGTAAGCTCATTTCAAGTGCACATTCAATGGCTTCAGCATCGTTTACTGACTCATTTTAGACGAAAAGTGTTACGATTGAGAACAAAGACTATATCATCAAACAGGCTTGATGATTGGTGGGCAACGAAGACTCTTGGGATTGGTGTTTGGTGTTGGGAGTAAACTCGCGGGCACGTATTCGGTATGAAGCGGAATGGGTTGGGCTAGCTGCGATGATACCATACTGAGATACATGCGGCTTGGTACTGAACGAATGCAATGTTGAATGTCATTATCATTACATCTATAGAACCTCGCTTTGAGCACTGATATACCTAACTGCGCGTTCAAGGTTGCGCGAATCTACAGTTGCACGAAGTTACATCAAACTAGATTTGCTCACTCTCCTCCCTTAGGCTCTTTGGGCGGTAGTAGTGTAGTCGGTTTCACTTCCCGTCCATTTCATCAGTCATAGCGGCTGCCTGCGCACACAACAAAACTTCTCGACCGAGGCGTTGCTACGGTTTCCAACGTCCACATAATCGCCCCTCGCCACCTCGGATCTTTACCTCATATACCGCTTGCACTTGTCTTAGCTTTGACCATTGCTAACAACCTACTCAAGTACGTCAACACGGGTTGCACCAACTTTTAGCCTACACCACATACCCACCTCCTGCCTCTGCCCCTACCTATACCTATACCCGCACCACCTTCGAAAACCCGCAACCACTGCACGTTCTCCACCAACACAAAAGTGCACTCCTACTTCACCAACACCTCACAACTTGAGCGCGCGACTACGTCAGCTGCTCACAACACCATGGCCCACGTCACTGACTCCGTTCCCACCCCGTGGAAAGGCCACACAACTCGAGATGTTAGCAGCGCAGAGGAGACAGCGGTAACTCCTATATCCAAAGCGAAAAAAATCTCTGAGAGCCCTCGAGTCGAAAAGAGCGATGGCCAAGCTACGCCTAAGCGAACTCTTCGCAGTACTAAGTCTACCCAGACCACCCCGAGCAAAGACACAACAGTCAAAACTGTCGAAGTGGCCGCTGTATCAGAAGAATCAGACCTATCTGCATCAGTGACAAGCAGCGATGAAGGGATTGCTGCAAGGTCAGCGTCCGGGACTGAGGAGAACTCTCGCGTAGACCGCAAGGCCAAACCATTCGTCACTTCTTCGAAAGACCCTCGCGCCGTTGCTCAGGAAGATTCGTCACACGGCAAGAAGCGCGCGGTAGAAGACAAGAAAGGCGGTCGAGCGAAGCGTCAAGTACGATCATCCCAGGAGCTGGGTCTGACCTATAACAGCATCAAGGCAATCAACATGCCGCCGCGTGATATCGTGGCCGGCCAAGACCCTCCCGCTCCCACACCCGGTGCATTTCCCTATGGTGATACAGAAGATCACCAGAACAGTATGATCATCTACTTGCTAGATGACTTGGAGCACACATACTCGCAGGCGACTATCTTGTACAATAAGGCATTCCCAAGCGAGACAGTGACGGATGAAGCTGTACGTCGCCGCCATATTCGGTCTCTCGAGCGCTTACAGAAGCGCTACGGTGCAAGGCCTGCTACACAGATTGGCGTAGTCGGCAGGAACATCTCGAGACGTGGAAGGCCGCGTGCGCCCCGTCTCAGTGGTATTCAGCCCGAGAAGGACTTGGTTGCTCCCTCCGAGGAGCAGACCGAAGGCGAAGGTGAAGGCGAAGTCTCGGCCCTTGAAGAGGCTTCGGCGGATACATCGATTGCTTCTTCGAAGGGTGGCTCGGTCAAAGCCATGAAACAGGCTCAGCGCGAGAAGCGGAACTACAAGAGCCACGAGTTTGACAAGGCCTGCATTGTTGTTTGGCACGATGCTGAAGGCATGTCGTTCAAGGACATCCGCAACAAGCTCGAGGAGCGCGGATGGTCCCTTGGCGTGCCCACGGTCAAGAAGGAGTATGCGAAAGCTCGTGCTCGCATCTGGGGCACGTCACCAGAACCTGCCGCCGACGATACTGAAGAAAGTCATGGAGAAGTGATCGAAGATGAAGAAGACGGAGACGTGAACATGGAGGGGGAATCAGTTGAGCAGGAGGAGATGTGAGTTGGAGACGACGGGGTGGCAGGCGTCACCGTGCGGCGACCCGATAGTACAGGTTGGAGGCGACAAGGACTGGACATGTGATTGTAAACGTAGCAGTGTGACCACCTGATACATTGCAATGTTCTATTGAGAATCCCCACATCCGTGCACATTGCGTGAAGTGAAGGTTGAACGCGGCGATGCTTGACCGTTCTCTTTGACTAGTTTTAGCTCAACGCACGGACCACTCCACCGCGGCCTTGAACCGCGACTGGATTCCATCACTTGTACACGACACAGAGCCATTTGGCTGTATCGACACCCGCGCCCCCGAACGACCGAGAAGCCCCCCGAAGACGCACGCGAACAACCGACGCAACCACCCGGCCTGTCTCTGTGGCGCCTCGCAGTATTTCGAGCGCGGTGATAGCGTGAATGACGGCGCGCGCACCCCTCAACCGCCCTTCTGCCTCGCGGCGCGCTTTCACTTTTTGCGCTTGAGTCACACGCCTATATTAATACCTCAACTCCATTCCAACTCCCCGAACACGTCCAGCTCGACGCTTAGCTCCCATAATACCACACGCGACCATGGCCGACGAACACCCACCCCAAAATGTCGGCGGCGACTCCAACGCAGACAACGATGAGGAAGACTTCCGCAAGATCATGCAACAGATGTCGCGGGGCGCTGCCGAAGGCGAGGAGGATCTCCTGGGCGGTATCGCGGACCGGCCGCTAGATATTGGCGAGAAGGCCGACGACGCAGTCGACTACGAAGACATCAGCGATGACGACTTGCCGGACGAGGAGTTCGCGTCGGGCGAGGGCGCTGATAGCACCCAGAACTTCAGCGGAACCACTCTACAGGATTCTGGCGGCGCGGGCGACAACGAAGACGTCGACATGGACGACCTCTTCGGCGACAACCACGACGATAACGATGATCTCTTCGGCGACGATCCCAGCCACTCCGACCCGGTGCAAGAGTCTGCGCGACACGAAGACGACCCTCTCACCTCCATCGAAGACCTCGTTCAGGAAGGCTTCAGTAGTGTCGCAGAGGATAAGCCACAGTCTGCCACCCGCAACATCGCCACCAGTGTCGCACAGCAAGAGGTGGAAGAGGAAGACCCCGAGGTGCGAGAGCAGCTGGCTCTGTTCGCACAGTCTTCGCGCAAGAAAGACGAGCCGGCCGCTGCACCCGTAAAGACATCGCGAGAGGAGTTCGAGAAGATTTGGCCCAATTTTGAGGCGGACAAGCCGCCACGCTTCTTCAGTCTGGTACCTCGAAAGCGCGCTTTCTATATCCCCAAAGTTCCGCAAAAGACACCGAGACCATTCCAAACCAACAAGCTTACCTTGGACCTTGCGACGGACCAAGAAAAAAGTTTCCGGTTACATCCTACGACGACCACCGCCAAGTCAGGCCGGCAGCAAGAAGAGGAGCAGGGTGGTCTCATTCATATCACCAATACCGCCGACGAAGATGGTGATAGCGAAGATCAGTTGGAATTGGATAACCTCGACACTATCGACGACCGTGAGATGATCGGCAATGTATCCTGGAGCGACCTACGGATTGCCTGTGAGGATTGGGACGTGCCAGATGGTGCAAGCGATGTGACCATGTCCGAGGGGAACCAAGCACCAACGCCACCTGATAGCATGGGGGGCATTGACTTCGAGCAGTTATCGCCGAACAAGAAGCGGAAGCTTGGAAGCCGTGAGCAGCCCATCCAATTCTCCGTATACGATCACATGGACCTACCTGCCTGGGACGATCCCGAGCTTGAGACGGCGCGACTATCTAAGAAGATCCTTCTCGACATGAACGACCCCCATCTCCTACTGGATGTGCAGCAGCCCAGTGCAGAGCCACCAAAACCTCGGACATTAGGTGTGGGTCTCAAGCGCGACAGCCGTGGAAGTCTTGCGAACCCCATGTTCAAGCGCTACAACATCTCCAACGATGAGGCCTACGACGCGCTCAAGGAAAGCAGCCAACAGAAGGTCCGTAGTACGATTGGCCACATGAACGTTGAGCACAGCTTGCCCGCATTGAAGCTGCAATATCCTTTCTACAAGGTTGCGCTGTCCGACCGCGAACTCCGGTCCTTCCACCGTCCTACTGTCACGTTCAAGCCCGGTGAGCGAGCTAGTATCTCAGTCCTCAAATCCGTCAAAAGGAAGCACAAGAAAAACCTCAAGCCATCCGAAGCTTTCGCGTCAGCAGAAGACCTCAACATTGGCGACAACTCTGACCTCCTCCTTGCCGAGTACTCCGAGGAGTACCCCACCACGTTGTCCAACTTCGGTATGGGTGTCAAGATCCTCAACTACTACCGTCGGAAGGACATGGAAGATACTGCGCGACCAAAACCGGAAGATGGTATTGGTGAGACCTCAGTGTTGCTACCGCAAGACAAGAGCCCATTCTCGCTGTTCGGTCAGGTCGAGCCCGGCCAGCAAGTGTTGACGCTTCACAACGCCATGTACCGAGCTCCCGTGTTCAAACATAAGCCCGAACAGACCGATTTCCTTGTGAGCAGAAGCTACACTGGTGTTAATGGCCCCAAGTACTACATGCGGAATATTCCAAATCTCATGGTCGTCGGTCAGCAGTTTCCTTCTGTGGAAGTGCCCGGTACACATGCCCGCAAGGTTACCGAAGCCTCGAAGAAGCGATTGAAGATGCTCGCGTTCCGCTTGTATCGAAAGGGACAGCAGAAGAATGCGCGTCAACCTTGGGTCAGCAACGAGATGATCAAGCAGCATTTGCCTGGTACCGAGATTGCGCAGAATCGCTCTCGAATGCGAGAAATCATGAAGTACCAGAAGGACATTGGAACTTGGGAGCCGGTGCCTGGAGAGACTGTTCCCGAAGAGCCGATTCTACGAACTTGGATCAAGCCAGAAGATGTTTGTCTGATCGACTCGATGCATGCAGGTGATAAACAGCTGCAGGACGCCGGCATCAAGTCGAACGAGATCCGTGACGACGACGAAGAGGCTGACAACGAGAACGCTGATGTCAAGCTCGCGCCATGGAACACGACGAAGAACTTCCTCAACGCTTGCGCTGGCAAGGCTATGTTGGAGCTTCATGGTGACGGAGATCCTACCGGTCAAGGTCTGGGTTTCAGTTTCATCAAGGTCTCGATGAAGGGTGGTTTCAGAGATGTTGGTGAGAGTGCAGCTGATCGTCTCGATAACAAGAAGATGAAGGAGCTTGGTGGCCACAGCTACAATGTCCAGCGTCAGCAGGTCATGTACGAGAACGCCATCAAGCGCATCTGGAACAAGCAGAAGGAGAGTCTATCTGCGCAGAACCCGCCCTCCGACACCGAAGACGATGTGGACTCTGCTGTGAACCACAACAACACAGGCCGCCAGCGTTCCGAAGTCGGCACCCCGGCCGTACGTCCTGATGATGAGACCATGTCACAAATGTCTCGCAATAGCAATGCGGACAACAGCGGCAAGAAGCTCAAGATCACTCGCACTATCAAGAACAAGTACGATGAGTACGAGGATATCACGGAGGTCATCACCGACCCCGCCGTTATTCAGCTTTACATCAAGCACAAGCGACAGCAGCGTCTTCTTAACATGCGTATCGAGGACATCAAACCAACTGGCGATCCTGAAGTGGACAGGGCCCAGCAGCTGAAATTGAAGGCAGAGTTAGCGCGTCTAGCTCGCAACATTGAACGCCGTGAAGGTCGTGAAAAGGCAAAGGGTATGCACAAGTCGCAGACCGGAGAAGGTGGTGCGACTGGTGGACCAGGCAAGGGCGGAGCAACACCTCGCAAGTGCGCTAACTGCGGCGAGGTGGGTCATATCAAGACCAACAAGAAGTGCGTAGACAATCTTCCCTTTCTTCAACGAGTTTACTGACAGATTTTCCACCAGGCTCTGCCCGCTCCTCAACGGCCAACGGAAGCAGAACGATACATTCAGGGACGCAAGTGCTGCATCTCCCGCCACCGTCGTTCCTGCTACTCCATCCTTCGCCGGCTCACCGTCCTAGAACGACAATGTTACTAGCGGCACAGTGACTGACTCCATCCACTGTTCATAGTTTCGGGGCACACCATTAGTAGAGGATATGATCATGTTGCAACAACTGCTACGCATCATACCTGGTTTTTCAAGTTTGTACAAGGACGTTCGGCCTGCACAGACTATCCGACTATTAACGCATCATGTGTGGTGGTATGGGTATGGGGATTTTGAGTCTTTTTCTCTTTGAATGCATAGCATGGCGTTGGGCGGATCAGGTCAAAACGGTATTCGAAACTTGGGCTTACTTCGGTGGCTCTCATGGCGTTTATTCTTTTGTGAGCACAGGTTTTATGTGCTCCGCTCGCTACATGCGGGCAATGTAATCTGTATAACATGCTCCCTGCAGAGGGGCGGAATGAGAGTAACCAACCATCTATGAATTGTTCTTGTCCATGTTGGTGACCACGTCATTGTTTGTCGATAGATGATCTTGCCAGGTTGGCCGACTTGATCTGGCCACCCACATGTCATCTATTCCAGTAGAGTAGAGGACGTCACGTACGTTGCGAAGAAATACATGATAGTGCATCCACAGTCTCATACATTGACTATACAAGAAGATAAGAAAGAGTTGATACAGACGGCAAGAAAAAATCGCACAAAATCCATGTGAACTCTCTCGCAATGCTACGTTCACTTGAAGCAAAAATGCTTTCCCATGCAAGGTTAGTCTCCAAACACCTCCGCCAATATACACATTCCTATATTCGCCTAGAACCCCACCTCCTTTATCCTACACCACCCCATTATTCATCCAGATAACCGATCTTGCAAAATTGGTTCAGACTCCGCACATCCAACTGAGCGGTAAGCAACGCGCCGAGCATGGTCTCTTTCCGAGGTAAGATGTCTGCCTTGACTTTCCACGAGCTACCGTTGAAGTTGAAAATCTCCATGTCGTCGTCTTCATCTTCGTCATAGTCGTCCTCATCATCGTGTTCCATGTGCCCGTTTGTTTGCTGCACGCCCTTGACCAGCGGTTCGCCACCCTTTGACTTGTCACCTAGGCGTTTGAGGGTTGATAGCGCGCGATGGACGATGAGTTGGAAACCTTCCCGGTCATGGTCCATGGGCCGTTGGCCGCGATGATTTGGCGGTTGTGGGGGGTGCGGGATGGCCGCATCGGTAGCGGATAGCGACATGGCGAACTTGAGTAAGCTATGCGCCCAGCCGTCTTCCGACTCGAGCCATGAGCGACAGATACCAGTTTCGGGCCCTGGAGCTAGGCTGGCGAGTATGTCTGCCGCCAACATGCCCTGCATCAGGTATGCTTTCCGCGACTCTGCGACACGCGCTTCGAACATGCGCACCTCCTTCGGGCGTGGCTCTTTCATCTGGTACATCTTGTTCTCAATGTAGTTGCGGTCCGGCACAACGGAGATGGCGAGGGCGAAGGAACGCGTTAGGAGGTCATACGCAGGGATAGATGTTGCCTCGTTGATGAAGATTTGCTTGTAGTAGGTCCGGTTGGGATCATCGCGAGCGAGGAGTTTGGCAAGACTATCAACGGCCGAAGGGAGATAGCGTTGGATTTGCGGGTTGAAGGGTGTGAATTTGACAGGCTCAGCGGGTCGTGGAACTGGAGCAAAAGCGCAGAGAAAGTGCAACACGGCGTATGCGTCTTCACGGTTTGGCAACACAACCTTCGCGCTTGTGTTGGAGAAGAAGGTGACTACGTCCTTCATGAAGTCGAAGGTATTGATATGCGATCGTAGCAATAGTACTCGGGTTCCGACAAGCCGTATGAAGTTTGCAAGAAACTTGATCACTGGAGCGCTGACCAAAGAGTCGTGGTTGACCTCGAGGAAAGAAAGGTTTCGGAATATGGTGGTGATTGCCAGCAGCCGGTCTGCAGTACGATCGAGCATGTACTCCTTCGTACCAGCCTGTGGGAGTTCTTGTAGTGCCGAGGCTTCCTCGCGACAGTGATGTAGGACGTCCTCGTATGGGGTGAGATCGATGATATCAGTGACTTCGGGATTGTCGT
>Ga0265797_10007767_pt1 | contig 14513 bp, 9 predicted proteins | sample P2T30metagenome_FD_192433 | JGI IMG/M metagenome (GOLD analysis project Ga0265797, IMG submission 192433) | Plant litter microbial communities from East Loma Ridge, Irvine, California - P2 T30 | ecosystem: Environmental > Terrestrial > Plant litter > Unclassified | place: USA: California... | reverse complement strand
GAGAAGGTCGACACCAAGACCAACGAGGAGGCCGAGGAGCAGACTTTCAAGATGAGGGCCAAGCTCTTCAAGTTCGACCGCGAGAGCAGGGAGTGGAAGGAGAGGGGCACTGGCGACGTCAGGCTGCTCAAGCACAAGGAGAACGGCAAGACTCGCCTGGTCATGAGGAGAGACAAGACCCTCAAGGTCTGCGCCAACCACTACAGTAGGTTTCTGAAGTCTGGAGATGGTGACTACAATCACGTACTAACAAATTTCCAGTTGTTCCCGACATGAAGCTCTCTCCCAACGTCGGCAGCGACCGCAGCTGGGTCTGGAACGCCGCCGCCGATGTGTCCGAGGGCGAGCCCGAGGCTGCCACTCTTGCCATCCGTTTCGGTAACTCTGAGAACGCCAACCTGTTCAAGGAGGGCTTCATCAAGGCCCAGCAGGAGAACGAGGCTCTCTTCGCCAAGGAGTCGTAAGCGACACCTAAAGAGAACATGAATCCTGCATTTGGTTTCTGAAGCACTTGCAACTGCGAAACAAAGCCGCCACTTGGGTCGAGCAATTGCACCATGTGAGCACAGCAAAAAAGCAATCTTCACTTGAACCCTGGTGTTTCGAAACACACTTCCGACAGCACATTTTGGGCGTTCCGCACTGCATCACATCAACATACCCCTCATCCACACACTGCAACCACATCACATCACAATGCCGCGACGAATAACATGACATGATTGACGTTCAATGGGACGTTCGAAGCATGGCATGCATCGCATGGCGCCAGATAAATTATGTAGGAACGAAAGCTGCTTCAAAAATCGTCGTCGATTTCACTGCGTGATACAACCTTGTCTTATGTGAGTAAAATGATAAGTGAACCGTCCATATCTTCAAACACAGGTATGCTTGAAGAGTACCTATATAGTGATGGCTCGATATGTGGAGCGACAACAACCGCTCGGCGTATGAGTGAAGATTGCTTGACGGACAAAGCAAGGTTTGCTGTTTAGTCACTCACAAATCAAACGGCACATGCATGCGTGAAAGTGAGGCTAGCACCGTGATGGTTGAATCATCCTTCATCAAAGATAAAAGGACAAGGTATAACTACCTCAGCATGTAAGTCAACAATCTTGTGCTGTCGCCCGAGCCAAAAGTCTAAAGCTCCCCCACGCGCCTGCCCGCTCACTTCAGTCGACCACTCCGCCAACACTTTACGCGCAACGAGAACTTCGACCGCCCTCACAACTCCCCAGCTACCCACTATAAACCAATCTTTCGACGCGACACTCCTCCGCGACTCCATTGATCCCATCTATACCACCCTCAGCAAACGACCCACCTCCCAAAGCCTTTTGCGCCGCGCACCAGCCGGCGCGTCCACCAAACACCATGCCTGATGTACGTTGCTCTGTGCCACCACGCGGATTCGTGCATATCGCAAGAACCTCCCACTGACATACAATCACAGGTCAAGAGAACCGTCAAGCTCGTCACCGAGCAGCACCCCACGTACATACAACACCGCGCCCTACCCACTTCCCACATCGCCAGCACTAACACCCTCCTAGCGACGAGGCCGTAGAGGAAAACATTCCTATGCGCGCCTGGAACATTCAGGTCTTCCTAGTCAGCGCCGACGGCGACGAGCTCCCCGCTTCCTGCTACGAGAAGACGACCTACGTCCTCCACGAGTCTTTCGGAGCCAAGCGCATGCGCCAGTCATTCCGTCGCCCGCCCTTCAGGATTGACGAGAAGGGCTGGGGTGAGTTCGACATGCAGATCGTCCTCACGCCTATTGGTGCCAACAAGTCCGGCGAGCACACTCTGGCTCACGACCTCAACTTCCAGCAGGAGCGCTATGAGAGCACCCACAACGTCACATTCCGCAACCCCAAGGGTGCGCTTCTGGATGCGCTGCGCGAGAGCGGCGATGTCGGCGACCCTGCGCCCAAGTCAAACGGCGTCACCAGCACACCGGCTACCGGTCAGGCGAAGGAGAAGAAGGTGCGCAAGAGCCAGAACCGTAACGTGGACATGGAGAAGCTGGCCGAGGCCCTGCCTCAGCTGGGCGAGGAAGACCTGTTGCAGGTTGTGCAGATGGTGCACGACAACAAAACGGACGACACATACACCAAGAACGACGTCGATAGTGAGTTATTAAGATCTTCCATTTTACAAGCGAAGTTAAATCCAAGCATGCTAACATTTCATCTCCCACAGACGGCGAGTTCCATGTCGACCTCTACACCCTCCCAGACCAACTCATCAAGATGCTCTGGGACTTCACCTCCCACAGAGTCAACATGGCCGAGCTGGCATAGAATATCGGCTTCTTGAGTGGCGGACCACCACTTCCCACACCCACACGATGCTCTGGCAGAGAAAGAAAGCCCACAAGGAAAAGCATTGATTGAGGGTGGGTACAAGCACCCAATGCGTATTGCTTCCTGCTGTGAGCGTTGACCTCTCGCCTGGGATTGCAAAAATATTCTCAAGGTTGCAGCGTTCACCGCGTCCAGCCCTTTCCAATTGGAAAGCTGGTTCAAAGGACACATCCTCGGTACCAGGACTCAATTGTTTTTGCCTTTTTCATGCTCTTTCCCCACGAGCGCGACAACTTGTTCAAATCAACCTTTCTCCTTCACAAGGCTTCGAAAAAAACTCTACGGGACGAATTGGAGCGACGGAGTTCAAGGCGTCTCGAAGACCCCGACGGTATATCCTCCGAGCAAGATGTTGCTCTTTTTGTTGCTGATGCGTTTGCGATGGCGTGTCAAATTTAGTTGTAATTGAAGGGAAAAAAAAACATCAAAAGAAAGCCCACTCTTAATTATTCGTAGTTCCAGTCCCAGTGCTTGGATACATGATATAACTACTATAGGCGAAACTGCACTTGTACATTTTGACATCTTATTCCAGCACATCCAAATGGATGCAGCTGCGGTCGCACACGTGCGGACGGAGTTGGCACAAGTCAGCCATTGATCTCATCTCCAACTTTAGCAAACGTATCCAGCGTTGGAAAAAAAGGAAACTTTCATATAATCTAGATTTCTCTCCCTCAATCCTCCTCAACGCCAGAACCTGCCAGCGAGGTTCCACATATGCCGCTCACAATCTCAAGAGTAAGAGTTGGTAAGAGCGCTTTAGCAGGAACGGATTTCCGCTAGCAGAACGACATAAAAAAAACGAACCACTTTACATACAATCTCTCTTCATTTCGACTCCCAAGCCCGCGCATCCTTTTTGCGATGAAAAAGACCAACAGGACGAAACAGATCAAGCCGGCGTAACAAACCCCCCAGCAATCTCCACCCACTCCGGAATACAACTCCCCTCCTTGCCCTCCACATCCACAATATCCGTGTCGCACCTACACCTACACCCCACACCATTCTCCTTCTCGGTATCCCATTTCGCCCAGTAGTCGTCGTCTTCTTCGAGGAATTTCTGGTACTCGCGGTCGCCGGCGGAGCGTTTCTGCTCGAAATCGGTGCCGAGGTAGGGCTCGCGGGGGAGTTGGCGGGCGGGGGCGTTGGCGGGACAGTGTTGGATTGTCGTGTGGCGGTAGCCGAAGTCGCGGAAGTAGTGGATGTCGGAGGGGGAGAGGAGGGCGCCGGCTGCGAGGGAGTGGATGGGGGCGTCGCCCCACTGGGGGTGGTTGTTAGTTATTGTGGTTTTTGTTTTGTTTTGGGAGATGGGATGAGGTAGACTTACTCGCTCCATCCAGAAGCCGCCGCTGCGGTCCATCATCTGGAAGAAGTCTTCGTACGCCTTGCTGCGGAAGAAGTCGAGACGGGCGATTTCGAAGTTGCTCCAGAAATGGCACATGTTGTACTTCTCGCCTTCCATGGCTTCCGGGTCGATATCTGGCAATTTTCCATCACCTGGCTCGGTCTGGAGAATGTCTTCAGGCAATGGCTTTTCGTTTTCGTACTTGGGGTCACCCTTGGGTAGGTCTTCGGGCTTGTTCTCCTCTTCTGGCTTGGGCTCGGTGAACATCTCCCACAGACCTTGCGAGGTGAGGTTGTTCACACGCTTGTATGCGGAAGCGTAGCGGAAGATATTGGGCACAGTCTCTTTCAGTTCCTTGACGGCGATGGTGAAGCCGTAAGTCTTATTGTTGCGAGCCATGTGGACGAAGGGATCGTAGGTGATGTCGCAGAAGTACTTGATATCTGGCTCCACGCGCCAATACCAGTCGTACTTCTGTAGCAGCTCGTGCTTGTAGAAGAAGCCCGAGTAGAAGCGACACATGTGGTGGTAGGACTCCATGCCACCGTACATGATCGCCTGGTCACCCTGCTTGGCGATGCCCTCTTTGGCGACACGCGCATCTGTCCACTCGGGGAAGCCCCAGTGCTCGGAGTCGATCTTGCCAAACTCGACGGTCGAGGAAGTGTAGTTGGCGATTGTCTCCTTGAAAGTGCTGTTGAATTCCTCGTTGTTGAGGAAGACGTAGGGGTAGTGGAACCAGCGGTTGAAATGGCGCTCGAAGCTCCTGAGACTGTCGAGCACACCAGGCAACTCCTTGTTGCGGGCCAAGATCACAATGGCAGCGTTCTCTCTGGGTCCCTCTGCATTCACATGCGGCTCAGAGCATCCGCTGACGAAGACCTTGTCGTGCTTCTCGCTAATCTTGCGGATGCTGGGCGGCGCACCGCTGGGTATGAGGCGTGCGGCAGGGCTGTCTGGATGGCGCACGAAGAGCACCAGGATCAGGATGACGACCAGCGTCGGGAAGAGCAGGACCAGATATAAGGGCACACTGATCTTGCTGTTTCCTCTTATCCGTACTCGCCGGCGGAAGAAGCCCAGCCGGGGCGATAGCTTTTCTGAGGCATCTTTGAGGTTTGCGTACTGGAGGCTCTTGAGGGTGGGCATGTTGTCCGCAGAGGGCATGCGCTTCCGGAGGAAATCCATGATTGCAGTGGTAGGAGGGTGAGCAGAGCTCTGGTGTATGGCGTGCAGCGGCTAGGCCGCCTATTAAGTTGGGGTAGCACTCAGCTACCGTGTGGATGTGTAATTGAGTGGTTGTGTATTGCGTGGGCGGTGTCTAGTCGGGTTGCTGGTGGTGGCAGTATTATTTGAGGGTTTGCGGTGGACGACACTTGGAGGATTGGCTTGCTGGCTGGCTGGCCGGTGTAGGGTCGTCGCACTAGGGAGCGACGTTGCGGAGGAGGAGGAAGAGGAGGACAGTGACTCGTGCGGCGGTCGGTGATGCTGACAAGGAGGACGCGCGCCGAGTCTATAGCAGTGGTGGCATTGATGGGTCGGGTGTGTTGGGAATTATAATAACAACCGGAGCACCTTCATGCCGCTGTCAGGGTGCATGCACGCATCGACAAAGGAGACATTCGGTAGGCTAGTCTGCTGGACCCCTGTCTCTTGCCTTCAATTGTGCAATTGCAAGCCCTCAACCAGTCCATCTCCATATTCACATGTCTGCATGCTTACTACTGTATGTATACATCCACTTCTTATGGCATCTCATCGGGTCGTCCTTTTTCTTTCATCTCCTCTCAGGAACTGTCATACCTGTCATCCTTCATGCAGCACATCGCCTCATTGCATGTGCACAGCAAGCGAATCGCTCCTGTCAAGCTTGCGTAACACGGACTTGGCAGAACATTGGCCTCCTCGTACTACATGCTTGATGCACATGTGCAGATTCATCAAGTACGAAACCTGAACAGGCAAAATAGGCACTATATCGCAGAGAAATCATTTAAAAGACAGCGAGTATACCAGAAAAATGCTATAAACAGTCCGGAAATTCGTCACCCATCAAGATCGTCACAGCTAGCCTCGTCTCTCAATTCGCACGACGCCTTCAATCATCGATATCATCTCATCTCGTACTCCGAGTCTCTCCTAGACTCGATCACTTTCGCTCTCCCGGTCAAGATATGTAAACCCCAGCATCAACTCCATATTCAACCTCTCCAACCCTCCAACCTCAACGCCACGTCCCACTAACCTCCGCACTCCCCTGACAACTCGGCACCGTATACGCCCTATTCGGATCACTCTCCCACGTCACCGCTCCCGACGCCGACACAATCGCAAACTTGTACGTGAACGCCGCGCCCGCCGGCAACTGGATCGTCTGCTTCCAGACCGGGTTGCTAGCCGTGTATCCCGTAGCCGACAAGCTGGGAGCGTTCGCCACGTTCCAGCTGCCGAGTTCTGCAAGACTGCCGACGATCTTGATGGTTTCGCCGTAGTTGGTAGCGCGCTTGACGGAGAAGGTTATGGAGACTTTGGCGGGGCAGGTGGACGTGGCTGTGCTGCTTGATGATGTGCTTGTTTTGGTGGAGGTTGTCACTGTTGTCGAGACTTTCGAAGTGGTCGATGATGACGAAGACGACGGCGGTGTAGTCCCTGAGCCTTTAATAGCAATATCCGCGCACCCCAGATAAATCTGCGGCGTCTGCCAGGAGTTCCACTTGAAAGAAAGTAAAGTGTGCTCGGAGACGTAGTCGGGGATCTTGATCTTCTTAGTAACAGTATACCCCCCCGCAATAGTAGTCTTGCAGCTCCCCAGCGCAGACCCATCAACGCCTTGGCAAGCTCTACGTGAGTCCGCTTGGAACGCATTGCAAGTGAACCAGTCGGTCCTCTTACAAGCGGAGTCTTGACAGTCCGGGTTGAGACCGCAGGTCTGCCCGGGCACGTCGGTGCAGTCGAGCGTGCCGGCTTCGAAGCAGGTTTCGGCGGCTTGTTTTTCGGCGAGCGTTGGGATGTAGCCAGGAGTCAGCAACTTATTGACGAGCTGCTGGTCCTGGCAGATGCGGTAGGAGAACATGCCGCCGTGGTCGCCGTTGTTGTCGACGCACCATTCTCTGTTTTGGAGGTTAGGATGGATGCTTGGGGATTGAGGGGGGGAGGTTGGAGGCTTGTGTCTTACACGTCGACGATTTGACCGGGGCTGTAGGTTGCTACTGGGGTGGTTCCCCATACGTTGCCGGGGGTGTTGTAGTCGGTGCTGACGCGCGCGTTGTAGCCGCATGGACCGCTGCGTCCGACGAGGGCGCTGTCGAGGTTGGGGAATGTGGTTACTGGTTCTAGGATCGTGCACTCGGGGCAGGTGTCGTTGCCTTTCTGTGGAGGTTTAGCTCATGACTTTAGGAGTTTCGAGACTAGATATGCCATGACTTACGAGGAAGTTGAGCGAAGTCCGTGAAGAAGGAATGGTCAAATAACCTGCGATAGGATAAATCAGTCCAGTATCCCAGGCATTGCTGCGGGCCATATCCTCAATCTCATACCATGAGCGTCGACAACAGCAACAAGCGAAGCAGCCAAACCAGCAAGAGTAGCAGTCTTCATCGTTGCAGATAATGCTCTGGATGATGAGCAATACCAACAATCTTCACGACATTTCCACCACTTTATATACACATCCCATCCTCCACAATACAATACCTCTCCATTTTTCAGGTCTGCATCTGTATACTCGCTTACATGGTTCGACACAAGTACAAGCGGAGTCTCCGCCCTGCGCGCTCGAACTCTGGTCCTGTATAGTGAGGCTAATGCAAGAGTAATACCGAAAGAAGCTTATGCCCTACTTTTTTCTCCTGCAAGCAACGCGGGAGGTGTCTAGCCTGACCGTTCCAAGAATTGTCATACTTGGTTTGGCACATACTCCGGTAGGATGTCTCGTTGACTTGTGCGAATCTGCGATGGAATCTGACGTGAGATATGTGAGGTTCGTTTCGGACATTAGCAGAGATATAGAGTTGTCTCCGAGTGAAGGATGCAGGAACCCGAGACGAGTGTGTAAGGCTGGCTGATGTGCGGTCTCTCCGCACACTGTATAGTTATTCTAGAATGTGTAGCGTGCTGCGTGCATGATCTGGGGTACACACTCTTTCTCTAGCTTGAGGAGAAGGCGGGAGGTATACGCCCAGTTACCTCATGCGGCTCGTGGAGATCGCTCAGATGATCACTTACATGCGCGGCGCAGAGGGCTCGATATGTACGAAGTAGGAGGTAGTGCTTGGTGGACGCGAAGTTTCTAAGCGAGCCGTTCGGTCGTGGGAATTTGATTTGCTTGGGCAGGAATAGAAGAATGCATAAGGTATATTGGTTCCTGAATGATGACAGTTGATGTTTGAGGGTGGGTGTGACGACCTTCCTATTGCGGTATCTCAACCTAGGTGTTAGCTGGAGCTGTAATGAGGGTACGTTAGTATGTAGGGAGTTGAGTACGGTCGTCGCGTCCGGTTCTGAGTTATGCCCGTGATGGTATGGTGTTGTATTCAATTTGTTCAGGATATCATCAAGCTATCGTGGCCCGAGACTGATCTCAGTACCTGGTTCCTGATGCTGTTAAGTGTGACTTGCAGAAACAATGTACATACCATCGAGATCCGACCGCCAAGCGTGAGGTCTGTGACTGGCCAGGACTCGGTTACAACGACTTGACCGGTCAGGCGGTCGCGTTCTTTCCGAGTTAGCAGTCCGACCGGCCCACATTGTGGTGAGTGGATCTCGTCACCTAACCGACCTTGCCATAGCGCTTTCGACGACAGAAATGTGGTCTGCTGACAGACCGACCGACGTTATGGATATCTCTGGAGTAGCCGCGTAGGACCTCGGCTGAACCACAAACCGCTGGTGTGGAAGGTGATGGACAAAGACCGCAAGGCACAGAGCGCATTCATCAACTCCGCCGTGCCTGTATGTATCTCTGAAGCAGTGCGAACGAGTATCATTTGCTGGCCAGCGGCGAACCTCCACCACCTATCATCTTCTTGATCTGCGATTCGATATGCGGTGCCACCTACGCTACTTCTCAGCCTCTGTATGCGGGGACATGTCCACAATGGGCACGGAACAAACAGTAGGCAGTGTAAGCGAAAGCAGGCTCCAGCATCTCTGACCTAACTTAACGGGATTGGGTTTTGTCCATGCCATCGAGAACTTGGCCTGCAGATGTCTAGTCTTTAGGGGTGAGGGTACGCAGCAGTCCACTGTAGACCTCGGTATAGGCGCAGTTCCGAAGAAAGCCCCAGAGCGAACGAAATGTATTTTATGTTGTTGTGGGCGCGCTTGGTAAACAATCACATCCTGTGATGTGTGCCAGGGGTCCAGCATTATTATTGAGTCTAGCGCAGGCACAAGCGTCTGCGTCTGCTGTGCCGCCTGCGCCGCCTCCTGTCACAAGCACCGCTGCACCACAGCGGTCCGAACCTATCATCCTCAGAAGTGTTCCCTGTTCAAACCTCAATACCGCAGCACACACAAGGAACAACTCATACAACAATAGGCTATGCATACCCATATACCTCACGCGAGGCCAATCACGCCTACCACACCGAACTCACAATAATGCCTAAGAGCCCAATACTTATAGCCACATAGCCGCAAGGCGCGTTACAATAATAGACTGAGCGTTTCGCCCACGAATCCTTCGCGTTGCACACCCGCCAACGAACAGGCGATGGCTTGCGAAGCGAAATAGCCGTTCGCCACCAAGGATGAACGTTGCGGACGAGATGAAACGATATGTAAGCTGCTCTTGAGGAGTCGTGTTCTTCTTTGTCTTCTGGTAACTATCTCTACATATCATCTTCCCCAGCGCCACCCACCTCACGGCATTGCAGTTGTTTGGCCCTTTATTGCTTTGCATAGAGGAGGATACTTGTGTTTTTGTTGTTACCTGTTATTACTAGAGTCTTACAGTCTTCTGAGAATGCAATCAATCACTACCCTCAGCGTGGTCCTCGCCAGTGCCAGCGTGCTCTCACTGGCGAGCGCACAAGTCTCCTCGCAGCCAGAAGAAGTCACCAGCGTCTTGACCAGCACCGCCCCAGGAACAACATCAACCTCAACCGACACCACCTCAGCACCCTCAGAAACCAGCTACGACCCCAGCCCCTTCCAGTCCCCCGAAGACCTCGCTGAAGCCAAACGCCTAGCAGAAGCCTGCTACCCGCGCTCCAACACTGCAATAGACTGGGAAGCCCCCTGCCCCGCCGTGCAAGTCATCCAAGCAGAATGCACCTGGGGCCCCGAAGCCGGCCAGAAACTGAAAGACATGCTCACGAAATCGCTGAACGGCGAGGAGCCCACCGCGGGGATTTCTGAGGACTGGGAGCAGCAGCCGCTTGATATCCAGCGCGCGTGTCTCTGCTCGTCGTCGTTTGCGGAAATGGTTCTCGGGTGCGGTGCTTGTTTTGAAGGCCATGGTGCTTCGCCGGCGGAGCTCCCGACGTATTGGGCTAATAACAATGCGACCGCCGTGCGAGCTTTCACGGAATTGTACTGCAAAGCCGACGTGGAAATCACCGACGACATCGGCATGGAAGCTTTCGACATCCTCCTCGGGCAGAGCGACAGCGAAGACTACTCAGGCTCCACCATATCCTCCTCCGCCACAGCGACAGCCTCAGACACCCTCGGCACCGCGACAGACGTCTCGCTGTATTTCACGCCTTCTGTTAGTAATGCGTACACAGTCGATATGCCCACGGCGAGCTCGAGCGCCGATAAGACGCAGCATGCGAATGCGTGGTACACTTATACTAGCTTGAGCACTTCGGACGGTTTGATTGTTCCTACGGCTTTTGATGGGAAGAGGGTTACTGCGAGCCCCCCTGCCAGTGGAAGTGGTGCCGATGCTACCGCGTCTGGTGGCAGCACGGCGACCGCGGCGGCGGGCGCGATGCAGACTGCTGTTGGTGCTGGAGCGCTTGGGTTTGCTGCGCTGGCGTTTGCGTTGTGAGAGTACTGGGAGAATGATGTGCGAAGGAAATGAATGTATGAGGAAAAAGATCTTATGGTACTGTCATTTTTGAGAATTTGACACTTTTGGATGTTTGAAGGATGTCGAATAATGTCAATATCAATTTTTGTCCCGGCTTATCAGCGTCTTGCACCTCTCAAAAGCTGTGGGTATTTGCGCCAAACGCCTCGCTAAAAAGTTACCTGCAAACCCGTCCTATCGTGCTAGTAGCTACATGTAATGGCAACGTCAACTGCCAACCGCGTACTTCTCCAGAATCCTACTCTGGATCAGGCACCCAGAACAAAACTTCCTTCTCCGCACTAGCAATCATGTTGTGCCGAGGGTTGTACCCGACAACGCTGGCAGGTCGATGTGATGGCAACTCCGTAGCAGGCTCCAAAACCGCCTGGCCCTCTTTATCCTGCACGTCCCACACCAGTAGACCATTTTGTGAACCATTTCCACCTATGACATACCGGCCGTCAGGGCTGAAAGACGCGTCTGCCTGAGCATATGTCGATGTCCCTGAAGTAGGCAAAAGATCTCCAGGAGCCAGATGTGACGTCGAACCCGACGGACGGCGGAGGTAGTGTACTAGCTTGCCGTCGAAAGCGTCCAGAACGTAGTGTCCCGCACCGCTGGTCGCGATCAAGAGGTATTTGCCGTTGTTGCTGAATTCCAAGCCTGACCACCCTTCTGCGACTTTCATGCCGTGGCTGTTGCTGAACCGCTGCTCGGTGTCCATGAGATCGAAGGATGCGAAGGGCGCTTTGTCGAAATTCTTGAGGTCATAGAGGAAGACTGTCTGCGCGGGCGGGGAGGCGATGGCGATGACTGTGGCGCTTGGGTCGTAGGCAGTGAGGTAGGCTGATGTGAAGTTGAGCTGGCCTTGCGGGTTCGGGCTGCGGCAGTCCCAGAGTCGCACGGTGTTGTCCAAGCTGGCAGAGAGGAAATGATCGGAGCCTGGCGACAGCGAGAGCGAAGTCACGCGATCCTCGTGGCCCTTGAAGTAGCGGATGAAGCTGTTGTCGTGCATGCACAGGTATCGGATGCCATCGTCGACTTTCGTAGACGCGTAGATGATGTTGGAGGAATTGTGGGTGAAGCGCGCCAGGGCGTTGCCGTATTTTTGCGATTTCAGTTCTTTTGCGTGCGCGCCGGCTTTGGTGTTGAAGAGTTGGATGGTGTCGTCGGTGCGTGCCAGGAGCGCAAACTCGCCCGTGTCGTCGAAGTCGACGGAGGTGTATGAGGCGGGTGATTTGAATTGCTTTGAGGGGCGGAAGGTGTGGATGATGTCTTGTACCTTGGTCATGGGCGCACGTTGCGCGCCAGAGCCGGAGTCCATGGTGGTGGAAGAAGTGATGTGTCTGGTTTCGAGTCTGGAGCTCTAGCGTATATGGTTTCAATGTTGGCATGTGAAGATGAAGCTTCGATCGCTCCCGGTAGGGTTGCGCAACCCTTACCACGGGTGGGGATTGATGCACGCCAGGCATCTTCCAGCACTCCACATGCACGTCGGCACAACACCGCCGAGGGTCACAGCAGAATAAGCTACCGGTTGCGGCATCGGCGGCTTACTGCTTACTTGAATGACCTCAGCCGAGTGTACGCGCATAATTTCTTACCAACCGACCAATTCTTTGTTATTTCCTGTAACGCGTTATACTCTCCACTCTTTGCCATTCACTTCGTACTCACGAGCGCAGGAAACACCTCCCTCACACTCTCCTACTACACCCGGGAGCCGGACCTCGGCCACCATGTCGACGACCATTGGATCTTTCATCGCCGGAGGCATAGCAGCATGCGGCGCAGTCACCGTCACACATTCCTTCGAGACGATCAAGATTAGACTGCAACTGCAGGGAGAACTGCAGACCAAGAAAGATGCGCCCAAAATGTACAAGGGTGTGATCCACGGCGTGAAGGTGGTCGTCCAGAACGAGGGAGTTAGAGGCCTGTTGAGAGGACTAAGTTGCGCCGTAAGCAATACCTCAGTCGCGTATGACTGAAAAGCCTCTGGATGTCAGTATACTCATGCGCTCGCAGTACATCTACCAAATGACCCTCAATGGCTGCCGTCTCGGCTTCTACGAGCCCCTGCGACTCAGCGTGAACTCTCTGGTCCTCACACGCTCGCCGATGAACACCACAGACCCAGCCGTACGAAACCTCCAATCGCTACCCGTCAACATTTTCTCGGGCGCAGCATCCGGTATTCTAGGCGCAGCGGCTGGCTCGCCCTTCTTCCTCGTCAAGACTCGCCTACAATCATTCTCTCCTTTCCTACCAGTCGGAACACAACATCAGTACAAGAACGCGGCCGACGGCATGAAGCAGATCTACAAGTCAGAAGGCATCAAGGGTCTTTACAGAGGCGTGGTTCCTGCAATGGTCCGAACGGGCTTCGGATCCAGTGTGCAGCTTCCCACATACTTCTTCGCGAAGAGGCGGCTGGTACGCCATTTCGATATGAAAGAGGGTCCTGCGCTCCATCTGCTTTCATCGACTTGCTCTGGTTTCGTGGTGTGCTGCGTCATGCACCCGCCGGATACGATCATGAGCCGCATGTACAACCAGACTGGTAACCTCTACGGCGGCGCTCTGGACTGCTTGACCAGGACGATCAAGGCGGAAGGTCCTCTTGCGCTATACAAGGGCTTCTTTGCGCATTTGGCCAGAATTTTGCCTCACACTGTAAGTTTCCGATATTTTGAAGAGGCACCTGAACGTTACGATCAATGAATGCTAATTATTTGTTTTCGCAGATCCTCACACTCTCCCTGGCAGAACAAACTGTCAAACTCATGCGCAAGTTCGAAGACCGAATCCTACCAGAGAGGATAGCAGAGAAAATCTAAGGAACGATTCGCGAATGATTTCAAAAACAATACAGCCACGATAGACAATCGATGCATTAAATTTGTACATAATCATGTCATAACAAGACAACTGAAACAAGGGAATGACCTCCCATCCTCAAGCATTAAGCAGTCTCCTACCAAGCATCTTGCAACCCAATGACTCCCGCAATCACACCACAACCCGCAAACACCGCCTCACTAACGGGGCTCCTGCCCAAGTCCTCAAAACTCCAATGCACCGCCAACGGAATCGACGCAGCAGTCACATATAACTGGCGCCACCACCTCTTCTCAAGCTCCGCACTCTGCACCTTAACAAGCTCCTTCGTACTAGCCTCCATCAACTCCTGCGTCCTTTCCGCAACACCCTCCTTCCCGTCTTCAACCCAGACTGCCTCTTTCTCCTCCTCCTCCATAACTCTCTCAGCCCCCAACTCCTCCCTAAACCTCAACTGCCTCACCCTCGCCAACCTCAACACCTCAAGTCCCAACTGCGCAAGCCAGAACCGATGGCTGATAGCCCAGAACCAGCCCTCGCGCTCTCGCAGTTTTTCGCCCCGGAAGACGCCTTTGCCTACCAGCAGCGATACATTTTCTAGGACCTGGAAAACCGCGCCTGCGGCCAGCGAAGCGTACAGGAGAGTTTTGACAGCCGGATCGCGGTGCGGTTTGCGCAAGGCTTCTAGTACCGAAGTGTAGAGGGGGAAGAGACCGAAGAGGCGCGAGAAGAGGCGGTGGTCTTCGAGGGCGGCGTAGAGGGCTTTTAGGGCGGAGTTTGTTGGTGGTTGTAGGCGAGGGTATGCGGATGCTCGGAGGAAGTTTCCGGTTGTGAGAGAGAGTTGGGTGTGGAGGAACAGAGAGGTGTAGCACGCTGTGGCGAGGAAGGCGTCGAGGCCGGTGGCGGTGGAGAGGGTGCGGGT
>Ga0265797_10007766_pt1 | contig 14518 bp, 6 predicted proteins | sample P2T30metagenome_FD_192433 | JGI IMG/M metagenome (GOLD analysis project Ga0265797, IMG submission 192433) | Plant litter microbial communities from East Loma Ridge, Irvine, California - P2 T30 | ecosystem: Environmental > Terrestrial > Plant litter > Unclassified | place: USA: California... | reverse complement strand
GTCGAGGGTGATTTCGGCGCCGGAGCCTTCGACGACTTCCCAGGTGTCGAAGGTGTAGAAGCGGTCGTCGGGGAGGTAGATGGTGACGCTGGTGCTGTTCTCTTCGGTGACGGGCGAGACGAGGACATCGGCGCCGTAGAGGAATTGGAGGGCGTTGCCGAAGACGTTGGAGTCGTAGGGGTAGGCGAAGAAGAGCGGGTTGATCAGAGGGGTGCCGTCGACGGTCTGCTGGTGGAGAGCGGTGTAGATGTAGTCGAGCAGGCGGTAGCGGATGTCGTAGGCGTTGCGAGCGGCTTCTGCGACGGTCTCCCAGATGTAGAACTCCTGGGGGATGGATGTATCTCCGTTATGGTTGCGAGAGAACGGGTTGAAGGCTGGGAGATGAGTTAGCTGTGAAATTCACACGAAAGCCAATGGCACAGTCACTTACCTCCAAGAGTGGCCCAACGGGCGCAGAGAGTCTCTGTGGTGTTTCCACCAAAGCCGCAAATATCAGAGCCAACCATGGGAATTTGGAAGAACGTGGCGAAGTCGAGCATCTGTTGGATCTGCCATCTGTACTGCTCCCATGTGCTCAGGTTGTCACCGAGCCACTTTCCAACATCCTTACCAGCTCCAGCGAAGGTAGAACGGGTGATGACGAGAGGACGACGAGTGGGCCTGCGGGCAAGGAGGGCCTTACGAGAAGCAGTGCTCATCATGGTACCGTAAAGGTTGTGAACATCAAGCTCGACGTGACCATCGTAGTGGATAATGTCGGTGTCGAGAGTGAAGTTCGACAGACCACCGGATCCCTCAACGGTGTTCTCGTTGTCGATAGTGTAGGGCGGGTCCAGGTAGTTCCTGTTGGGGTATCCAATAATCTCCGCCTCTTGACGCTTCGCAAGCGGCTTGCCTTCAGGGAGGGCACGCTTGGTGTTAGGTGCGGCATCAGCTGCAAGCCATGGGGGTGAGTAGACGTAGTTGTCAGGTGGGTATGGTGCAGCGCCAGGCTGGAACTCTGCCGGGAAGCCAGGAATTTCGCGAGGCTGCGAGCGAAGAGCAGGGCGAGCAGGAGGGAATCCACGGTCCTCGGCGGTCTCGTCAGGGTCGTCGCCATAGAGATTGAAGTTGGCAGCTTCATTCATATCGATCCAAAGAGCGTCGATATCAACGCCAGTGTCGGCATCGAAGAAGGAGAGGAATTCGTTGTCCCAGTATTCTTGGACGTCAGGGTGGAACCAGTCAGGGAAGGCAGTGACGCCTGGCCAGACGACACCACGGAAGTCTGTGCCGTTCTTTTGAACAAACAGACCCTGATCACGCGCAGTCGTGAAAGTATCGTATGTCAAGTTGTCATACTTCTGCTCCTGGTACGCAACAGCCGGATCGACCATCACAACGTAGTGCTGATCGTGGTCGTGCAGGTAGTCGACAATGTCCCTCATCCTGTCAAGAGGGAAACGATCAGGGTCGAGCGTCATGATGAAACGCTGGTACATGTAGTCAATGTCCGTCCACATAGTCTGTTAAAAGGTCAGTTTTTCTGTATAAGATATAATGTTGGATTGCATCATCCAGTCACTTACCTCCAAGGGAATGCCCGCGGCTGAGTAATTAGTAATAACCTCAGCAACAGCGTAGAAATCGCGGTATCCGTAACGACACTGGTGCAGACCGAAGCCCCAGTAAGGCATCATGACTGGAAGTCCAGCGACTTCGGCGTACTGCTGTGAGACCTCAGTGGGGGTCTCACCAGCCATGAAGTAGAGATCAAGAACACCACCAAGCACGTTGTACTCGAGGAATTGCTGGCCGTCCTCGACGTCGATCTTGACGTCCATGCCGGAGCTGGAGAGGAGGAAGACGCCGTGAGTGCCATCCTCGCCGCGGTGCTCGAAGTACACCGGGTGGGAGCCGTACAGGTTGGTGCCGGCGGGGATGCCGTAGGAGTCGCGGTTCCAGAAGGTGCGGACGTAGTCGGTGGTGTTCAGGCGGAAGTTGTCGGTGTGTTCGCCGAGACCGTACAGGTTTGGGTTCTCGGGGAGGGAAGTGCGTAGGCGGAGGTATTGGTCTTGGAAGATGAGGGATGCGGCGGAAGAGTCGAAGAGGACTTCCTCGTTGGACTTGCGGGTGACTTTGAAGCTGAATGGGCTCTCCTCCCATGAGAAAGCGAGGTCGGCATCGTCTGCGGAAACACCATCTGTCTCTGGGCGAGCGAAGACCGCATTGGGGACTTGGTAGGCCGTCAAAGGAGTGTCCTCGATCTTGACGTGAAGGCGCTTTGCTTTGGAGCTGTTAGCATTCGTGATTAATATGATCGACTTCCAACAACATACCAGTATCGTAGGTGACCGTCAAACGAAGGCTCTCAATGTCTTTGCCATAGCTGTTGCAAGCAGGCCCAGCCAGAGAGAGATGGGCCGAGAGACCAGTCCCAGACTGCTGGACATTGCTGGCAGAGTAGCCAGAAGAAACACAAGTATCGTTTGTCTGTCTCGGAGCAATAGCTCGTGCAGAAGCAGCAGCCACAAGGGCACTGCCTGCCAGAAGTCCGTACATCGCAAGAAGAAGTGAGAAGAAGTAGATCTGCCTACCCTGCGGCTTTCAAGATGATCATCACCTAGGCCTCGCCATCTTTATATATCCTGCAGGCCCGGCGATTCTCACGGTGCTACAGAGCCGTGGCTGCAGCATTGTTGACGCCGGCCAAGAGAAATAATCTTGAGCTATGTCATCGAACCTTGCAGCAGGCGTGCAGTACACGTGAGCGCGTATCCATGTCTTTGCGGAGCCGTGGACGGCATGTATGCGATGATGGGCAGCGATCGTCGTGGAAATCGCTCAAAAGGCGCTGCAGGAACGGCGGAGTCAGGCGGAGTTTTGTCTCGCTTGTACTCACAGTTGAAGCCTTCTATAGTGGATAGAGCGTATAGCGCATTGACATGCATTTTTGTGAGTATCACGTGCAGAGCTTCCGCACAAGTTCACCAAGAACCAGTCGCCACTATAGACTCGCTCACCTCGCACAGGCCCTGGCATCATCTGTGCAGCACATCCAACTCCACTCTCATCTTCCCCGCCCCCCAAGCGTCTTGGTATGGGGATCAAACGCAGGGCCGCCTTCGAGGAATCAGTCTCATGTCCGACAAAAGCTCCGTCCTGCGAGCAATGGCCCACCGAAGGCTTGCAAAGCGTGCGCAACATGGAGCTCCTTCGCTAGAATCGTCGCTGGAACCGACCGACGGGCGTTCGCGTTGAGTACGAGCACTGGATACATGGAGAATAGTGTGGTCCTCCGCGCTGGAGACGACACGCACTGCCCCATGTTGGACGGAGGAGAGCGTGGAGTCCGGAGATTGAGATTCTAGAGGACATCGCTTAGGTAGCTGTGGTAGCTTCGCATCACAATTGATGCAGTAGTAGTCGGAATTTGACCCGCTGCTGCTGCTGTACGGTTATGCTAGCCGAGTATGGTGACAGCACATGTCCTTCTATGTTGGTCCACCATAGTTAGTCAAAGACATATGCAAGGGCTGTTCGTGAAGGGAAAACAACAAGTCCATGACGATCACACAGCCATCAAGCCTTGGTTCTGCACCCAAGATCAGTCGGTCACAAGCGCAGCTCATCAAGCTGAGAAACTGGTAAGAGACCATGATGATGGGCGATCTTCCATGTCCGCTTGAAGATCGCTGCAACTGGGCTTAGCGCATCGTCCACCAACGAGTTCGGCAACTTACTGACTCGGCATAAGAAAACGTTGGAGATCACAGAGGCCGTGTGCATGTAAGAGAATCATGAATGAACCATGAGCCGAGGCCTGCATCCGCATGTGCATGTGAGATAATAATGCTGAGCCATTATTGTACTTGCTCTTCCACATCCTCGCGTGAAATCCTACGTGCCGCATTTTACGAGCGACTGGGCCATTGCTACATTCTGCGACAACTACACTGGCGGTATGAGACAGAAAAAGAAACACGAAGACCCATTGAAGAAACCAAGAGACATGCAAATACCATTCCAAAAACACGCCTCGCACCTTAGTAAAAAAAAGGCCAAGCACAACTCGAAGCTATCTACCGCGAGCGAACCCAGAAACGCCACATTCCAAGTGTGTGTGTTTCGAATACCAGAAATTCCAAAAGTGCTCGCACGGCACGCGCTCCATTTCCTTCCGCGCCAGTACCCAGAGAAAAGGAAACCGAACAGACCATCGAAGCCCGCCGCCGCCGCCTCGCATTTCAAGACCCAAAAAACTCCAGTAAACCGCGTCGTATCTTCATGGGGGGATCATTGTCGTTTCTCGTTGATTGTATCGTGAGAAAAGAGCAAAAGGGGGGATGAAAGAAAAAGATGTCGAAGCTGTAGCATGTGCCGTTGCACAGCCTTCGAGATGCCACAAAGCGATGGTGACTCAATCAGCAGCTAGCCAATGCCTCGCCGATGGGAGAAGCCAGGATGGTGACAAGGCCGATACCGCCGATGATGGCGCCGGTAGTGTACTTGCCTGCCTCGATGACGGCGGTGCGCAGCATGCTCTTCTGGGAGTGTGCCTGCTTGATCTTGCGCTTCTTTGGCTGCGGCTCGGCGGGGACAGCTGTAGTTGCGACTGTGTTTGTAGAAGCATCTGCAACGTTTGCGGTCTCAATGGCCTCGCTGCTCGTGGGAGCCTGGGTGGTGGCGACTGGCTCATTCGAAGTAGAGATCTCAGGTGCCTTGCGCTTCTTGTTGTTGCTGGCTTGGAGCCCACAGAATGGCGGAGACATTTCAGGTGAGCGAACTGTAACGGAGCCCACACTGTTAAGGAAGGGAGCGGCCGTTGGGAAGCTTCCCAAGGAAGCGCTTGCGAAAGGTGAGAAAGCTTCGTCAAAGTCGTTGGCTTGGATCGGGTCGAAGGGGTCCCGCATCATACTGGACACCATGGGCATCTGCTGTTGGTAAGGCTGGCTGACGTAGCTGTAGTTTTGGGGTTCAGGTTCTTCCAAAGCTGGCGCATGTCCCGTTGGTTGAGGTCCAACATCCCACTTGTTACTGTGACCCGAGTCAGCAAACATGTCATGGAAGTTGTCTCCAGAGAATGTTGCGTACGAGCGATGAGTCGGGATTCCAGGCATGCTCGTGGCCGGCATCTGGAAGCCACGCACAGGATCATAGCGTGGCCTAGGTGCGATGAAAAGCTCGCGAGCCTGCTCAGAAGACATGGTCTGGTTTGGCTCGTCGCCGGAGGTTCCAAGCTCGTTCGAAAGGCGACGCTTGCTTGACATGATCTCAGGGCCCTCGTCATCCTCGTCGTCTTCCACTGCAACATCATCGGACATGTATAGCTCCTCACTCAGGAAGCTGTGACGGTCAAATCCTTCGTGGGATTCGTCGTGCTCGTCAGAGTCCTGGCCCTCTTCGGAGAAGTGATCATCGTCGCTCCATGCGTGAGATCTGGCATCCTCGCCGTCCTCGCTGTTGACATCCTCATGATCGAAGCCCTCGTCATCGTTGGGTGCAGTCTCCGCAACAGCCACAGCAGCTTCAACGTCCTCGTTCTCTTCGAGGGCAGCATAAGATCTGCCGAACTGTAGAGAGGAGTATGGTGCGGGTGCCGCATGAGGATCTGTCACCATGACTGACTCGTCAGCATAAGTATCCGGGATGAAAGCTGGCTGAGCCGGTACACGACGGGTGAAGAGCGGTACAGGCTCATCGTCGTCATCGTCTTCAACCGTGATGAAGTTCGAGCGAGACGAACCAACTTGGGCGGAAGGCTGAAGAGGCTGAAGGCCAGACTTTACATTGCCTTGATCGGGTGTAGTGTGCACGGATGAAGGGTGCAAGTCGGCTCCTCCGTCGCTGTCATCGTCGTCGTCGTCAAAGTCAGACTCGGAGTCTGACGGGACACTGATGCCTTGTTGGGTGCTCTTCGTCTGCGCGGTGTTCTTCTTGGTGGCGGTGCTGATGCAGTGCAGAGTGACAGTCACGCCATCGTAGTTATCTATGATGGTGTCAGTGTGGGAAGAAGAGATGTGGACATGAAGACACTCACTATCAGCGCGGTTGACGCTCTCACCCAGCCTGATGGTGTCGCCCTCTTTCAGCTGGAAGGGCCTGGTTGGCACCAGCTTCTGGCCGTTGACAGAGGTGCCGTGCATGCTGCCGGTGTCCTTGATGAAGACTGTGTGCTTCTCTTCCGTCCACTTGTTCACCTTGAGCTCGAGCTCGGCGTGTCTGCGGGAGATGACAGGGCAGTCGAAGAGAGCGTTGTCGGGAGTGGCGGAGAGGTTCTTGGCCTCGGATCGCGACGAGCGGCCAACGTTGACGGGCTCATCAGGGCGGAGAATGATGTTGCGGGTCTGGAAGGTGGTCGGGCGAGTGGAGCGCAAGGTGAGGGTCACGGCTTGAGGTTGAATGTCAGCTGCGGTGGGTGAGTGCGGAGGCGCATACCACTGCGAATACTCACCATCTGGGTGGTAGGTTGGAGGCGCCATGCTGTATGGATGGCGGTTGGGGAGTGAGGGAAAGGTCGTGTAGGGAAGAGGAGGCATGCGTAGAGCAGCTCGGGTGGGTCGGCGTTGGGTCAGGTGTTGGATGGCGGGTTCTTGTGGTGGAGCTAGCAGAGAGGCGGTAGATAAGGGCGATGTGAGAGAGGTGAGAGAGGTAGAGAGGTGGTGGTGCGGCGGTCGGCTGAAAGTGGGCGATGTTGGAGTGTCGTCACCGTGGCCGCGAGCGTGGGCAAAGGTGAAGGCGTGCCGTGCAGAGAGAGCAGTGCGTTGTTTCAAGTGTGGTGTGGTGAGTGAGTGAGTGAGTGAGTGAGTGAGTGAGTGAGTGAGTGAGTGAGTGAGTGAGTGAGCAATGATGTGTGTGTGTGTGTGGTCCAGAAGCAGTCGGCGGGGTTGATTGCAGGCAGCAAGGCAAGGCGAGCATGTGACTTGGTGTGCACCTTGTACCTTGTTGGAGCTCCTTACCTGTCTGTGTCATGGCTGTCGCGGCCTATCACATCACACCGCTTACGCCTCTGCCGCTCTGGCCGTTCAAGTTACTGACGACATGCGACATGAATATTCTCAAGGTCAGCTTTCACCTTTACTGTAATATATGCAGCGTCACTGGAAAGTCTATCAGGATGCAGTTCAGGTTCAGGTACATGCATCGGTAAGCTTGAAGTAGGTGAGGTGTGGATCGCAATCCTTAGCGCTCACTAGTGAACTGTGATATGTACAGAACATGCAAGATGCCTCTTTTTTGTTGATGATCATACATACCGAGGCGATAATCGATTGCTTTCATCTGACTATTGAAGCATCAAAACAATCCTACATTGCTCTTAATTAAGATAGTATCTGAATATACAGCAAAACATACCACACCATGTCATCGCCTTCCCAAAATGCCCACTCTCTCTCGCTCTTGTCATACCCCGCCAAAGGCAAATCGGATCAGATAGCACGGACCATCCGACAGCTCCATCTTGACTCTGAAGAAAATCGCCAGGCGAGGCGCGCGCCCGTCGAATCACATCCGTCCATTCAACATTAACTACCCAACACCTCCCACTCGGAGCACCACAAACCCCCCATGCGCAGACTCCGATAGCATATTGCCCGACATGGAAGCCACTTTCGAGGACACCGGCAAGGAGCAGGTGCTGGACCGCCACCCAAAGCGCATCAAGTCGCTGCAGTTCGGCATTCTCAGCCCGCAAAATATCGTCGCCCAGTCCGTCGTCAATGTCGCCGACCGAAACTTGTACGACCTCGATCGCCCACTCGGACAGCCCAGGAAACAGACTGCAAACGGACCTCTGGACGAGCGACTGGGTACTTCATCAAAGACCGAGAACTGCGCGACCTGCGGCGAGGGCTTGAAGGATTGCAGTGGACACTTCGGACATGTGAAGCTGGTGCTGCCAGTCTTCCACTATGGCTACTTCAAGAAGATCATGGAGATCCTGCACTGCGTGTGCAAGGAGTGCAGTCAAGTCCTGCTGCCCGACAAAGAGAAGCGTAAACTGCTTCGACAGATGAGGAGGCCTGGCATGGACGGACTGAGAAGGGATGCTCTCTGCAAAGCCATCGCGACGGACGCGCGGAAAGTTAAGATCTGCCCACACTGTTCAGCATACAACGGCCAGGTCAAGAAGGTACCACAGCACCCGATCAAGCTCATCCACAACAAATTCACCATCTACACATCTTCGAGCGCGCGGAGCAAAGTGAAGCCCAAGGAGATGGAAAAGTTTGAGGCATCTTTCAGCACGGCGAGGGAGGAGAATCAAGAAATTGAAAGACACATGAAAAAGGCAATGGACGACATGAACCCTTTGAGGGTACTGCAAATCTTCCGCAAGATTCCTGGTCCGGACGTGGAACTCTTTGGCATGAAACCTGATATTGGAAGGCCAGAAGCTATGATCTGGACTCACATCCCTGCGCCACCCGTAGCGATCCGACCATCTGTTTCACAAGAAGCTGCGACTACTGAAGATGATATCACCAACAAACTCGGAGACATTCTGCACATCAACAGCTTGATTCGCGCGGGTCTTGCGCAAGGCCAGCCTATCCAAAAATTGACGGAGATGTGGGAGTTCCTTCAAGTGCAAGTCGCCATGTATATCGATGGAGGTCTTCCTGGACTCGGACGTGATTCAGCATACGGAAAGGCTATGCGCGGATTCTGCCAGCGACTGAAGGGAAAGCAGGGTCGTTTCCGTGGTAACTTGTCCGGAAAGCGTGTCGATTTCTCTGGACGTACTGTCATCTCGCCTGATCCTAATTTGTCAGTTGAAGAAGTTGCGATTCCCCAGCGCGTGGCCGTCAACATGACATACCCCGAAAAGGTCAACACACAGAACATCAAGAAGCTCAAAGCATGCATCATGAGAGGAACAAAGCAACATCCTGGCGCAAACTTTGTCATCAAGGGCAGAGATGGCCGTAGGCTCGCGCTACGCGTTGCAAGCACAAAAGCAGATTTGGAGAAGATTGCGAGTCGCCTTGAGTTCGGTGATACCGTCGAGCGTCACCTCGAAGATGGTGATGTGGTTCTCTTCAATCGACAGCCTTCGTTGCACAAGCTCTCCATTCTGGCACACAAAGCCAAGATTAGGCCCTGGCGAACATTCCGTCTCAATGAGTGTGTCTGCAACCCTTACAACGCAGATTTCGACGGTGACGAGATGAACATCCACGTTCCACAAACAGAAGAAGCACGTACAGAAGCCATCGAGCTCATGGGCGTGAAAAACAACTTGGCAACACCAAAGGACGGGACTCCCATTATTGCAGCCATTCAGGATTTCATCACAGGTGCTTACCTCACCAGCCGAAAGGACAAATTCTTCAACCGAAGACAGTTCGTGCAATGGGTCAGCTTCATGTACGATGGCATGCAAGTGAAAGACCCTTATACTGGAAAGGAGTATTCCGTCAAAATCCCACATCCCGCGATCATGAAACCCCAACAATTATGGACTGGCAAGCAGCTGTGGGGACTTCTGATCAAGCCGCATCCCGACTATCCCGTCAACATCAACCTCGAGGCCAAGTGCAAGCAGTACGTGGTGCCTAAAGAGAAGGGCATGATACCCGACATGGTGCTGAACGATGCATACCTGGTCATCCGCAACAGTGAAGTCATGTGCGGTGTCATGGACAAGGCGACTGTTGGTGACGGTAAAAAGGATTCTGTCTTCTATGTCGCGATGCGTGACTTTGGTCCCGATTACGCCGCGTCCATGATGAACAGACTGGCCAAGCTGTCAGCCCGCTGGATCGGAGAACAGGGATTCTCCATTGGTATCAACGACGTCTACCCAAGTGACAAGCTTCGTGCGAAGAAGCAGGTACTTGTCGACACCGCATACGGAAAGTGTTTGGCTCTCATCGAGAAGTTCAAGGCTGGCCAGCTGGTGCGTGATGCTGGTTGTGACGAAGAAATGACCATGGAGAACCAAATGTCCGGTATTCTGTCCAAGGTTCGTCAAGAGTGTGGTGATGCCTGTTTCGACGAACTCAGCATCTACAATGCGCCTTTGACCATGGCAACCTGCGGTTCCAAGGGTTCGCTTATTAACGTGTCGCAAATGGTTGCCGTCGTCGGTCAGCAGATTATTGGTGGTAAGCGTGTGCTCGACGGCTTCCAAGACCGTACCCTGCCTCACTTCCCCAAAGCTTCGAGAGACCCGCCCTCGAAGGGTTTCGTGCTCAACTCTTTCTTCACTGGTCTCAACCCTTCAGAATTCATCTTCCACGCCATGTCCGGTCGTGAAGGTCTGGTCGATACCGCTGTCAAGACTGCCGAAACTGGTTACATGTCTCGTCGTCTCATGAAGAGTTTGGAAGACTTGAGCGCGCAGTACGATAACACCGTGCGTAGCTCGACTGGTGTGGTTGTCCAGATGAAGTTCGGTGACGATGGTCTCGATCCTGTGGATATGGAGGGCAACGCAAAACCCGTCAACTTCGAGCGTACATACTCGCACGCCGTGAGCAGCACCTGGGATAACACAGAACCTGGCCTGACAAAGGCCGAGGTGGAAGAGACCCTTCGCATCGTCGTGCAGAGAGAAAAGAAGGGCGTCGACAGGATTTCCGAGAGCGACCAATCTCTGCTGCCTTACAACGACGAGACGATCGAAAACACAGATCAGCAAGAAAGCATTCGCAACTTCATCGCCACAGTGGAAGACTTTATCAACGACAAGATGAGCAAGATCGTCAGCAGTCAGAAGCGTGGCGACAACCACGTCAACCACATCTTCAAGCTTTCGCAATCCGCTCTGGACCGCTTCCTCTACCTCTGCTTCCACAAATTCGAGAAGTCCAAGGTCGAGGCTGGCCATGCCGTGGGTGCTGTTGGTGCACACTCCATTGGTGAGCCCGGTACCCAGATGACGTTGAAGACTTTCCATTTCGCCGGTGTCGCCGGTATGAGTATTACTCAGGGTGTACCCCGTATCAAGGAAATCATCAACGCCAGTAAAAACATCAGTACCCCTGTCATCAGTTGCCACCTGGACAGTCCCTACGAGTCTATTGCTGCTCGCATGGCTTCGGCGCTGATTCAGAAGACCTACCTCCGTGACATCGTCGCCTATGTCGAAGACGTCTGGGGTATTGAAGGCGGATGGATCAACATGCGTGTCGACTGGGTAGCAGTCCGTAACTTGGGCCTACGCATCGGCATGCACCACATCGTCGCCGCCATCGAAAACACTAAAGGCTTCCGCGCACTCGGCGTCACCGCCGTACCCAAGGGCAACTGCCACCTGCGCATCTTCTGCAGCATCGGCGAAGGCGACGACCCCAAGCGCAAACGCACCGCCTCCCGCTCCATCAAACTCGCCTCGGGCGAAGAAGCCGGCGAAGACCTCTTCATGACCATCCAGCAGCTCAAGCGCAAACTCCCCGACGTCGTCATCAAAGGCTACCCCGAAGCGCAGCGCGCCATCATGAAGAAAGACGACAAGCCCGACCACACCGGCCGCGAGCCCATCAGCGTCCTCGTCGAGGGCTACGGTTTCCGCTCCTGCATGACCACCGAGGGCATCAACGGCTACAAGTGCACCACTAACAATGTCCTCGAGTGCCGCGACGTCCTCGGCATCGAAGCCGCCCGCACCACCATCATCCGCGAGATCTCCCAGGTCATGGGCGGCATGGGCATCGATCCGCGCCACATGCAGCTGCTCGCAGACGTGATGACGTACAAGGGCGAAGTCTTGGGCATCACGCGCTTCGGCCTGGCCAAGATGCGCGAGTCGGTGCTGCAGCTGGCGTCGTTCGAGAAGACGGCGGACCACCTGTTCGAAGCCGGCGCGAAGATGAAGGCCGATGAGATTTCGGGTGTGAGCGAGTGTATTATCATGGGCCAGAGCATGAGTATCGGTACGGGTGCTATGAAAGTTGTGAGACCGCTGGAGATCGAGGTTGGGCTTGGAGACCGTGGTGTGGAGGGTTTGAGCTTTGGCGATGCGTGTAGACCGGCGATGAAGGCGAGGCAGGAGAGGTTGAAGGCTAGGAGGGCGGTGCTTGTGGGCGCTGCTGCTTAGTCTTGAGGCTGGCTTGGGTTTTCAGAGGCATAGCGAATGGCGTTACGGGGGACGATATGAGAATTTCTGGATATGAGGGGTTTCGTGCGGTTGCGGTGTACTACTTTGTAAGCATACGCGAAATGTACATCAATGCTTATGTCTGTTCATAACCGATGAGTATTTGCTCCTGGCTCCGAAGGAGACCCGCCGTTCGATCGCTGAATTGCTTGGACACGCCTCCTTCACTGTTGGGATCGATGGCGGTGGCAATGCAATGGAGTACTCAAGATCACAAACACGCACTCCCGTAACCCGAGTCCATCACTCGTCGGCAACGAGCCTTTATCGATTATACCTCAGTCAAGCAGCGCATCGCTGCGCTGGTCAGTCTAGGCCAAACTCCGCCGGCCTCTCGGCAACGGGTCAAGCAGTACAGACTTTGAAGGGCTGGTCCCATATTTCTAGTTAGGTGTATTTTCAGGATTGAGGTTGGCTGAGCTTACTAGCACAGCAACGATCTTGGACTTGGGCGAATCAATTATAAGTAGTTACTAGCTACCGAACTCCAATTTTGCTATAAGTAGCGATCCACCTACATGGCGCTGTCTATTGGCTGTTCATATCGATCGAGACGAAAGAGTGACAGAAGCAAAGTGAGTTCCTAAGGTATATATCTTGTGCTTTGGGTTCAGTCGTATTCTTGCTATCTTTCTCGCACGCACTTTGTTGTGTACTGACTCTCGTCCCCGACCTCAAAGATCCACCGTTCTCTAATCATGATGTTCTCCAACCACCTTTACGCTCTCATATTGGCGGCCGCTCTAAGCCACGCTGCCTTTCTCCCGTATGAGGCGTACGACGGGAAATTCATTTGCGAATACAGCCACTGGCGGGAGAGCCCACGATGCTGCAACAAGCAATACACCGACAACTACGACGAATGCGAACCAGGTATCACATACCACTTACCAGTCGCGCCATATCACCGTGGCAGACCAAGACTAGGACTGACGAAACGCGTGACAGTCGACGTTCCCGTCGGGAGGGACATGATGCCCGTGGATCCCTGCGTCGGGCCAGGAAGGAAGCCTGATTGCTGCGGCGTACCCGAAGAAGAACGTGTACGTATGAAATTCTGGCGTGTTCGAGGTAGACGTGCGTGCGCGCTTGTGGACTTTACTGACCGCTCTTTCTAGTTCGCCAAAAGCAAGAACCGTTGGGAGGAATGCAGGAAGGCTGAGAAGGAAGGAAAGTAGGTTGGCATTTTGATGTCTCCGAGGGACTAGAGTGCTCTTGGTTGGATCGATTGCTATCACAGTCCTACTTGTATTGTCTTCGAGGTTCTGTGTACGAGAAGCTGTGATATATGTACCACGATCGTAATGTTCTCTCTGAACCTTACTTCAGAAGCTCTGGTTGACATCAGGATTATCGTAGTTAGCGGAGCTTACATTACACTACAATCATTCCAGGCGAATCACTGAATCGGACTCTAGACACTGAATCGGATTCTAGCCGTTACTAGCTAGCAGACTTTGAGTACGCCATAGATAGCGTTCTACTCTACATGACATCCGTGCGTTGCTTGTCAGCATTGAGTTGAACGTCGCGTTGATTATGTCTGCCAAACCAAAAGAATGATAAAACTAACGCCGATGTCCCGCCTTCTGTCTAACGGAGAAGTTTTGTCCATCTTCTTGCTGCCAATCTTCTTTGCAGTTCCTCTATTGACACTTTCCCATCGCAATTCACAAGAATCATCTTTACACAACTATGTTCTTTGTCAAAAGCCTTCCAGTTGTCATATTGGCTTTCGCCCTCGGCCATGCTGCTCTCATCACGGGTGAACAAAATTCCCTTTGTTCCGGATGGGACTCCCTGGGCGTCCCATCATGCTGCAAGACTTCGGAGGCAGGCAACTATCACGACTGCAAACCAGGTAGGCTAGAGCCGCGCCGTACCAGACCATCAGCCAGAACTGACCAAAAGGGCGACAGCCTCTGGCCGTCCCAGTGATGAGGCGTTCGTGGACTACTGCGTCGAGCAAGGGAAGACGCCTTTTTGTTGTGATTCAGGATGGCGTAGATCAGGTGTAAGTGTGAGCTTCTGGCGTGTTGAGGTGTACCTGTGTGCGCTTATTCATCGTGTCTCGCTGACGAAGACGTTTCCAGGCCATCATCCCCAAGAGGACTTGCAGGGACTACAATGTGTGAAAGCATTTGTTTCTCACACAGCTGGAGGAGAGCTTCTTTTTCGGGAACTATGGCTCAGGGCGGCGGTGATTGCAAGGTGGCATGAATGGACATGAGAGCAGGTTTGCAAGACTTCTAATCTCGATATTGGCGGTTGCTGTACTGTACGTAAAACTCTGTCCAATGCTGTTAAAATTCTGGCTCGATTGCCTGGGTCTCTCGATCTCGTCATTCCACATGCATCTCCAACTCAACTTCTTCCTACAACAAAGACCACCATTCAGACACAAGCGTCTCAAGTGCCTCATTAAACTCCGCA
>Ga0265797_10007765_pt1 | contig 14518 bp, 11 predicted proteins | sample P2T30metagenome_FD_192433 | JGI IMG/M metagenome (GOLD analysis project Ga0265797, IMG submission 192433) | Plant litter microbial communities from East Loma Ridge, Irvine, California - P2 T30 | ecosystem: Environmental > Terrestrial > Plant litter > Unclassified | place: USA: California... | reverse complement strand
GAGAAATACAGCTTCATCACAGGTTTCTTGCGGTATAGGGGTTTCACGAGAACTGGGGGCAAGGGGAGTCTTTCGGCGTGCGCGTGTTGTCCATCTGAGGGTCTCGACAAGGATACTGTGATGGACGCGACGCGCGGGCGTCCGAAGCTTCCGCTGCCGGGAGTGTGTGGAAAGTGAGTCACGATTGCGATTTCCACGTCGTGTTGCTTCAAGATGTCTGTTGCAGTATTGCGAGACCGAATACGCCACAGTGAGGAATACATGTCAGACACGACTTCTTACACCCCCCGCGTGGGAGGTAAATTCTCCTTCAGCCCTACAACACACGCGAACGGTTGTCAGATCAGTAAGCCCTTGCGCGAGCAACCGCCGGTGGAGTTACCCCCTAGGAGGTTTGAGTGCTGACCTTAAGAACGTGGGAAATCCGGGGTACGAAACGGCTGCCATGCACAAGATGGTTATGTGAGCAGCATGACGTGATGGCACTGATTGGAAATCCTCTTCGCACATGACGTCTCTTAGAGAATGGCCAACTTTGTGGTCTTTCGCACGTCTTTGTTGCGAATGGCACGTGTTGGAGGACCACTTCGCCCTCGGGTTCCAAGGAACCGTCACCAGCCGGACACGAGTCTGCGAGAGTGCGAGAGATTGTGCACAAATCGCCGAATACCTGTGCTTCGGGCTCGCACGGGAATCCTGAAACCTTGCCGCTTTAGGAAAGCGTTGCGGCAGTTCCTTCTTCTCTGCATTGTCCTGAAAGCGTTTAGACGGTTTCGTAGCTCGCCTGTCTACCGCTAGACGAACACTATTCGTTGGATCGTTTACATGTGAAATCCTATTGTACGACTAGCGTGTGAACGCAAGGCTGAATCGAAATGAGTCGACAGATGCGATGTGGGGTCACCTTGGAAGGGTCCGTAGCTGTCAACGATACCGTGGCATGTCTTGTGCGCTACGGAGCGTTAACAACGTTTAATTCGAAATACAAACTTAATCGTACAATTCCAAGATCAACCAAGATCACCGGTGGTGGAGCTCAAAGGGCGTTATTACCGACAGAACGACCGTTGGGGACCGCCCAAAAGGATGGACAAAGTGCTTAGCGGCTTGCGATAGTTACCGGCGCTAAGTTATCCTGTCAAAGCTTTAGTGCTAGACAGTTTTTGCGTTTGGTTACATCAAGCGGGCCATGCGCTTTGGCTGACAAAGTCTCAAGGGAGGCATACCTTTCGTAACGACCCTCGTGGGCGGTGCACCAACCCAAGCACGAGGTACGACTCCCTACTGTACGCGACTAAGTGGCGCGGGCGTTTCAACAACCAGGTCCAAGTATGTTTTGCGAACAGAATACGTGTCGTGAACTATCATGGGGCGACCCAATTCTGCGCTCTGTGATTGTCGTACGCAAAAAGCTAAGGCGGAGCTGCTGGTGGCCTTGCTCGATGGCTGCCTGCTGGCGGTATGGGCCCAGAATAGCATCGCGAAATGGGCAAGAGACGAGATACGGTTGGACCCGTGAAGGATGCCTGTGCCACTGTCCGTTTCACACCAGCCTCTCACAATGCTTTCCACCGCGTAGCGTCGGAGCCAACTCCGTGCCGCGACTCCTTCGCACTCTGCACGTGACGAAAAACCGGTCACCGAGTGCCCGCAGTATCGTGAGTGGCTAGATTGCCTCCAGTATGCCGAAGAGCGAATTGCACTCCAGCGTAGCCGTGATGAGGCGTCGTGGCGCGGATTGCGTACCGACTGACCCGCATGCTTCTTGAGCTAGACATGCAGTTGTAGTGCACAATATCAGAGCATGTGTGGATACTTTCCTGTATCATTTCAAATATGAATTATGTATACATGGCTTGGGATGCGTCATACTGCGTAGGCACAGTCGCGCAGCCCCACGGCTAGAGGCTGAATCCCACGAGGCGCAGGCGTCGCAACATGAACCCGGATCAGGCAAGTTGCTCTCGCACGTAGGATTCCTCGAGGTGTATTTGCGATACCTATGACACTGCTGCACCTCACAAGCTTGTGAAATAAACACGCTGTGTAGAAGCGATTTGGTTGGCTGCTGTTCAAAACTCATTTTGGGTGGCTCATATTCACATCGTTACGCCGCAGACGCGGAGGGTTGCATCGGTGGGAAGCCTGACCGGTAGCTGAGAGATAGGCTTGTTTGCGCGAATGTTAATGGAGGAGGAAATGTTAGTCGGCGAGACCAAGTCGGAGTTCCTGGGCTTTGAATCAGGCTTGTGGCAGCCATCGGATCACCCGATGACTCGGGGCCGTTGGGGGGACCGCGGGGTAGGTGGGATGACGATTATTCAGAGATCGGCATTTTCTAGTATCCGACGGCGTATTGCTTGGATTGCTAGATGCAGTGACTGATGCAACTATCGCAAGATGCGCAGCTTGCAAACAATTTGAGTAGTATCCCTGTGAGTATTTGCTCTTTTCGAGTACCCGCGTTCTGTGCAGTCACCCTGCATGGCGGGGACAACAAGCAAGTGTGCAGAAGATCAACAGCGCATAGGGTGGTACGAGTAGGCGCCCTCGAATCGGAAATGATAATCTATCCGTTCGCAGCGACAATGCAATAAGAAGCTCTGATACTACTTTCATTTGGGAGAGAGACTCATTGCACGATCAATCGACATGTTTTCTCCTGTAGTGCAAAGCGTTGAAAGATCAACAGAACACGGAAAGCGATCTTCTAGAAAAGAGAGACATGGTGAATTCCGTGGAGATTTCATGTATGCCATAGCAATGCTGAGTAGCCTTTTAAATAACAACTAAAAATCCATACTGCTTCGTCAAGACTGAAGCAATGCATCGATTGCAGCCTCGTTTGGTCAGCTGTTCCGTTCAGCCCTATCATTGCCCCCACTGCATACGCATTCTAGAAATACTGCAGAAGCAAGCAGCAAGCACCTTTGATGCAGCTTGAGCTGAGTAATTCACTCAGGTACTTACGAGATAGTTTCGTTACATATTCGTTTGAAAGTTGCGTCTAGTGATAGGCTGTGATGCGGTAAGCCCTTGTCGGGAAGCCAGAAGGTTGCGCCCTTTGTGTATGCAGTGTGTCGAGCTGCACCCTCGGGTCGGCTTTGCGACTTTAAGTCCGACTCCTGACATGCTGATAAATGATGCTGCCTACGTCGATACTTTCGAAAGAGGAGTCATACTGGAAGATCCTCGTGCTCTCTGTCCGTACCGTAGATGAATCAGCATTCTGGACCTGTGTAGTGGAGAGCAAATTTCCCCAAGTTCTGCGTTTGCAATACGCCAGGGTCAGCGCCATGCCAAAGTCCAACGGTAAAGTCCCTGCGTGGCGGTCGGGAAGCGGATCTCCGTATGACGATCATGGTATGATTTCTGTGTATGTTTACGGCATCACGGCATACCCACTCAAAAGGGAGATGCTTCCACTATTGAAGCAAGCCACTCGGCATCGATTGATGCCATACGTCGGCATGGCCGATTTTTCATTTCTCGAGGAAAGACGCACAACTTAAATTGTTTGCTTCCACAAGACTGCATGTTGGGCGGACTTCTTTAGGCCGAAGACATACCAAATCGTGCACATTGCACCGATGCCGCTCTTGTAGTTCTGTTCGACTCAGGTTTCCTTGGTCTGCGGCATACCTTTACGCCCGAGCGCTTCGAAGATCGGCTCGCAATACGGGCGTGAACGGGGGCCTTGAAGGATTCATTCAGGGATCTTACCGTTCCCGCGAGAACGGCTGAACGGTCAGGAAAGGCAAGTCTCCTTCTTGGCACGGAAGCGCCTTCAAGCCTTGACGACGATAGGGCTAGAACCGTCGCTTCGCAGCTTTCTGGTCTCGGATGCGCTAATGCTGTAAAACTGAGTCGTAGCGTGTCGAGGTGATGTTAGCTCCTGATTGCTTGTGTTCGACCAAGGACCTGAGACGACATCCTGCGGCTGGTTGTAACCCTCCACTTTCTGAGTGTGGGTGTCTGCCTTGAGCTGCATGATGACGGAGGCGAGCGCGTGTCATAACTGCACACGTTGCTTTAGGAAATCTCAAAGGCCGAGACCTTCTATTGCCATTCTGCCACGAGGTCTGACCTCCGTGTGCGGAAGCACTGCGCTGGCGACACCGTCCGTGTGCAAGGCGACCAATGATTATCGGTGAACAAGGTACTGGATAATAACGGGCGCTTGGGTATACAGGAACTCTCTAAGCGAGCATGCTCGATTGTGCGCAACGCGCGACAAATGCGGCATTGGTTTTGTTGTCCACGTTGGGATATGGAAATGATGTTCGGTAGATTCAGCGAGAAATGGCAAGAGTAGCAGTAGGCTTTCCCACCACGCTGGTCGTTCCTTACTACCGGTTACGCCCTGTTGCCGGTGAGCTTGATACTGTGCGAGATGGCCGCATACACGGACGTATACAGAGTGCCCCTCACCAAGTTTCGGTGTGCTAGATGAACGGCAGTTATCACTGTCTTTTGCTCTTGTGCTACCGCATCGCACGGCCAAAAGAGTCGCGGTGGGTACACAGAGAGGGGTTCATGCGTTGCATGGTTGCTGGACCAATGACGGTGTTTCAGATGCTTGATTGTGTGCGTCGTAGGGCTGTAGGGCTGCGATAGAGGGTGAATGAGTTACTGTGATCGGAAAGTGGCTCGACTTGGCACGGCGGCCGCTAAATATAGGCCGTTTTCTCCTGTGACGAATTAGCGCGCTTGTCGCTTGCGTGCTGCACAAATGCATCTTGCTTTTCGCGATAAATATGGAAGGAACAACATTAGCACAGTGGCTATCCTTTGAGAATCGTCATCTAGCGACACCAAGGTAGCGAAATAGCATTGAGAGTGTGTCTGGCGGTTGACCGGTTAGTGTGTTTTGGTATCGAGGAATACGCTCATGTATGCGATGCTGTACTCGCTGTGTGATTAACTCATCCTATACCTCTCCTGGATATACACCCGGCCAAGGACAGCAATGTACCAAGGTATGCTGATAGTTAACCCGACACTGCGGCTCCAGATGAAATCACATGACCTTTCGCGGCATCCACATCTCTCAGGCAGTTATTGCGCACAGCGGTGAGATTTGCACGGAACGCCCGATAGAACGGTCGCGTAATGCCCCAAAGGGGAAGTTGATTTGTGCTAGTGGTTGTTTGACCACTCACAGCTCGAGATAAGAACCGGTAGCAGGGGTCCCGAACGCCGCTAGCCGTCTGGGGGCACACGTGGGTCTATCCGCCTTACAGACTCACCGTCGGAACGACTTCGATTTCTGTGTCGCTTCCACACGACTTGAACATTCGTGTAGGGAATATGCGTTTCAGCTACCGCGGACCGATCATGGACTTGGCTATGCACTGCGCAGTTTAGGTGCTGTCGGACATCCCTACGGTGTGCCATCTGTCACCGTAGCATGGTAGTGTCCCAAACGGTGTGGAACATTTCAGTTTGTGCGCTATCACGACAAGCCAACTCGGTGCATAGGGTCAAAAGAAGACACCTACGTAATGCCTGCCAAGCTGGGGTTCCTGACGCCTGCTGGTGCGCAGAGCACCGATTCGCGTTTGATCAACTCCGCCATCGGGGCGTAACTCAGCCATGCTAGACGAGAGAATATTTCGAAGCAGGCGTGTGACTGTGCCTACTACAGCGGCATAATGATTCAATTGCTTCGAGACTGTTCCTTGGCTGTCACTCTATCTTACTTGAAGCGACGAGTGAGTGAACACGATCTATTGGGATGCTGATCGACATTGGCAAGCGCATGCGGGAAGGAAGAGTCTCCCGGTGCCACGACCTTGGGAGTATACAATGTCAGGAAAGCTTGTCTAGTCTGGCTATCAGAGCAGACGGACGACTCCAGCGGCCCACGATACCGTTAGCCTGTCTTCTGGGTTCGAGTTGCTGACGCGGCGTCGGGGTAAAAGGTACATTCTGCATATATCCGACACATTTGCCCTGAAAAGCCGAAACAGTCCCCTTGTAGGTTCGTTGAGACATTCCCAATGAGAGAGTCGAATGAGCAATGCCAGTGCCTCCTGGGCCAAGTCGTAGAGTGACAACAGTTGCAGCACTGTCTCCAAACATGTTCCCTGTCGATATCTGAACGCTGCTAGACGGCTTTTACAGCTGAAGGTCTGATAGCGAAGTGGGGAGTGTCTCTCAAGCGCGGGGATATGAGCTCCAATGTTTGAGGCGAGTCGCTCTAGACAAGCTCAAAGCCCCACACATAGCGGAACTAACATCGAACCGAGGAGCCCTACGAGAGCAGCTGAGTCGCGATGGTCCATAGCTGAGGTCGAGGTCGCAACACGTGTAGTATGTTGATATGCCCTTTTCCCCCTTTTGATGGATAGCGCAAGCGAGCCACCGTGATCTACGTTGAGCCAACGCGGGTGTCTCAGTCGTGTTCTCCGAATTTGAGTCAATTCGATGCTCCTATGGTTGTAAATCGGCCCCCGCAATCTCCATGCTCTGTGCAGCGGTAGGGCTACCGACAGCACCAAGCCGTATAGCGCGCGCGCGGACTGCCCCTAGTGAGGGCTGAAGATAGTTGATGTTTGCCCATCACATACCAAGGATCAACGGGACGATGTACCTTTACCTCTGAGCGGAGAATGAGGCACCACGATTTGAAATGGCTAGTGATATCCTTACAGTCGCCATATCAATCGAAAACACGGCGCCTGCAGCAGGCTCCTGTGATACATACATAGACGATAGAATAACAGAGTATACCGCATGATAGCGCTATGTAGTACCAGGCAATCATCCAAGACTCCTCGACGACCAGTATAGCAAATTCACTAGGAGAAGCAGTCTTGAAACGGCACCTCAGTTGTATGAAGATATTCTTGGATGTCTTGCACTGGCGGCTCAGTGAAGGCGCAGCTGCGGAAGGCGCGAAGCCTTCAAGCCTCGACCGCCGGGCGTAGGGCGTACCGTTGGAAATAACGGCAACAAGACGCTAACAGCGCATTTTACCAGCAACAGACGGGTTCAAGGTGTGTCTGGCAGTGTCTGTAGATGATGGAATTCCAATGGTGATTGGCTTTTCCTTACGTCGTTGGTGGAAACCACGCATAGCTAAGCTTTGGGCTGACTGCCACTTTGCGCACTTGGGCCCAGAACTCACCGACACCGCAGTAAGGTGCTGATGCGGCTGCGGAAGAATATGGGACAGTGCGTAGGGCTGGTGGGATACTATGCTGTTTCCAAGTAGACGTCTGGGGCTCAACGAGTGGTGGCGCTCTCGCAGCAGGGTACTTTACTTAGGTACCGCGTTACAAAGCAGACTAAGAGGATGGAACGGCTGGGTTGCTGCCCTTGTGCTAGCTGGATGCAGGATATGGTCCTGATACAGCAGGCTTCCTGATTCCTACGAGGGACTGCGGAGAGTCGGTGTCAAGCAGCAGCAGCTGTCGGAGCTGTCGGAATGCTAGGGAACAGCGACGAGTCGCGGTGTGCCAGGCCGTCGAGAGGTTGCGCATGCACAACGGCGCAGCGGGGAGCAGCCAATGGCGGCAGGCGCTGAACGGGTGTGATGATCTGGTGTGAGCCGGTCAAGGCGCAATTTACCCACGACAGCGCGACGTTTGCATTTGTTTGCAGAGGGTTTCGCACTTGTCTGCTCGCTCTCGGTTTTGGCCCCCATGCTATGTGCGGGCGGGCATGCGGCGCAGTGGAGGGGACGGCCTGGCATGGGCGCGACTCTCAACGGACCAAGCTTGTGCTCGCGAGGGCCTTCGGACGAGAGCCGACGCGTGATGATAGCGACTCCTCGCAAGACGTCGACGCATGCGGGAGAGCATACGCACGCCGCACGCAGGGACGGAGATAATGACAGACCCGGCGCCGCGTGAGGTTCAGTGACGGGGCACCGACAGGCCCCGGGGTCATAGGGCTGTCTGTGATGTGCAATGCGCCAGCAGCCAGGGTAGCAGGGTTGGTGGGGACGCGACAGGGAACTGTAAAGAGGACATGGGATCAAGACACCGCTCCCCAGTAGAGGGTTTTCGTTTCGATACACTGCCAGCCCGACGCTTCCGTGCCCTCAGCTGCCAGCCTGCCCGTCCCTCACTGGCCCGCTGCCAGTCTGCGCTAGCGCCCATACTAAATTTACAAGACCGCAGTCGGTGAAAGTACACCGGCTAGGGTTGCTCCAAATCGTACCAAATTGAGAAATGCTCGAGCCCGCATCGCGTAGCCCAGGGTGCATGCGAAGGCCTGAAGCTGGGGACCAACACTAGCCAGTCTGTGCTCCACAAGAACGACTGCGGACGTAGACAAGACGGCGAGATAAATATACAGTCCTCCCCGAGTGCTAGAGCCTCTCATCATCCCACTGATAACCAGACATCCCGCTCCACAGTCATCCTTCTTCCATTCCTCATCCCTTCCTGTGTAAATGTCTCCCACATCTACCATCACCATGCACAGACACGCTGCCTACCCATATGCCAACCCGGCTCCCACCACCACAAGATACTCGGGCACCTCCTCAGCCTTCTCTGCTTCAGCAAACCCCAACGAAGACTGGACCAAGATTTCAGATCTTGCTGAGCGCAGGCGGATACAGAACCGCATTGCCCAACGCAACTACCGCAAGAAGCTCAAGAAGAGGCTCGAAGACTTGGTGAGTTCTTGTGCTACCACGCCTCGTACCGCTCGGAACAGCATACTAATCGGGTTGCAGGAGCGTCGTGCTGCCTCGAGCTCAGCTTCACCTGAGCAGAAGCCTGCTGAGCTGCAGCCACCACAGCGATCCCCGCGCCAGGAGTTTCCTTCTCCGTCATCTTCGGAATCCTCGTACACCACCCCACCTGCCGAGGATCGCATGTTCTCGCATCAGTACACACGCCAGCTTTCCACCAGCCCACCACCTCCCTTCTCCGTAGCGTCGTATTCGTCGGCATACCCAGCACCAGATGCAGTTGCATACTCAATGCCGTACTCCACCTCGCCCTACCACACAATACCAACCACCCTCACACCGGAGATGCCGAGCTACACTTACCTGCCACCGCCTCACTCGTCCTCGTACTCGACTGGCCTACCAAGCCTTGTGCCGAGCATGAAGAACGAGTACTACGCCGACGAAGATACGAGTCCCTTTGGCGTGGGCTACGCGGCCATTTGCGGGAACGACATCCTACCACCACACTCTTACGCAGACTCTGTAAGGATCCCTACTCGCCAGCCCTACTATGCATGAACGCCCGACTCTTGCACTCGCTGCTGCTGCTTGGACGAGCAACCGCTGACGGCCGCGGGTAGACGACACTACCTTTCGACTTACCAACGACGCCACGGACACTTCCGTTGCATGCGCTCTCCACCATGTGAAGAAGCGACGGTTGCGAAGGCGCTTTGACTACTCTTCTTTGCGAGACACTGTCTCTCTCTTCTGTGTTTATAGTTTTTGTTTTGCATTTCAGCGATCGGTCGTTTTCATTTGTAGCAAAGGTCCCTCGCTTGACCATGGGAACTTGGTGTTTGGCGTTGCTCATCTCTTAACTGAGATTGTTTTGTCATGACTGGGGACGAAGCTTGCCATGATACGTAGCCCCAGTGCCAGTGCGAGCCTGTGTTAGGCTCGTACAGCAATGAATATTGTTATCTACTCGAATATCCTTGACTTGTTGGTGATTGAGAGGTGATGCGATGTATTGAGAGATGTGCATGAAATGTGCAGTGATGGTAATGTGCAAGTCGTGACCGCGCGACGAAAGCGCCATGGGCGGTGAGATCATAGCTCATTCCGCGCGTGCTCCGCCAAGCCCGTCGCGACGCGTCGTGCCTTCCAGACCCGCGCGGGCAACGTCAGCGACAAAACCCGATTGCGACCACAACCACGACTCCGACATGGCTCCCATCAAGCGCTCGCGCGTCGACAAGGCACGACAATACCTCGCCGGCGGCGCAGTGTTCCGCGAAGACTCGGACGACGAGCTTGGCTACGAAGACCACCCCTGGGAATGGATCTACGATGAGGATGCCATCGACGATGCGCAGCCAGAGAAGAATGCCTCGCCAAGAAAGAGAAAGGCTGCGCCCACGGCGCCAGGAAAACGCATCGTCGGTGCGCGCATGGGCAGCTTCAAGTGCAGAGTGGGAGATGCCGTGCTCCTCAAGGCAGAGGGCAACCAGGCATGGGTGGGCATCATCTGCGACTTCCACGAGGACCCGGACGAAGACGAGAAAATGGCCAAGTTCCTGTGGTTCTCTTCCGAAAAGGAGATCCGCAACCAGAGCAAAAAGCGTTCCGACTTTCTTCCCGTAAGTCGCTCGGCCGTGCTCCAGAGTTATGCACACTGACCTTCGACAGAACGAACTCTACATATCCGCCGCCTTCGACGACAACCCCTTAGCCTCGATCAACGGCACTGCCAAGGTATTCTCCCTGGATCGATTTCAGGAGTTGTATCCGACAGGCGTCAAGAAGAACTCGAAAGACTACGGCAAGGTCTTCGTCTGCCGGCGGGGCTGCAATACGCGCACGACCACATACACACCAGAATTCAAATGGGAAGACGTCTACAAAGATGCCAAGGACATCCCAACAGTAGTCGATCTTGTGGAGACCCAGACCAAAGCCACTAGGAGAACTGCCGGTCGTCCTAAGAAGCAACAGCAGCAGCCCGACTTGGACCAGTTCGTGATCCCTGACTCGGACGATGATGACTTACCAAAGACTCCACGGAAGCGCCGGAAAATTAATGAAGCGACCACCCCCACATCGACCAGGAAGAGCCCGGCTGCTAGGAAGTTCCTTACTCCAACACACAAGAGGATAGTCATCAAGAAGCAGTTGGAGTTCACACCGCTTGGCACACGCGTGCTCGACCCTTCGGCCCTAAACTCACCATTCCAGATCGCGCGGAACCAACTCCATGTCTCCTCGGTACCTGCCGCTCTCCCCTGTCGAGAGGAGGAGTTCTCTACCGTCTATAGCCATTTGGATGCGGCCATCACGGACGGCTCGGGCTCCTGCATCTACATCTCGGGCACGCCTGGTACAGGGAAGACCGCAACTGTGCGCGAGGTCGTTGCCCAACTTCAAGCCTCAGTTCAAGCCGAAGAGTTGGACGATTTTATATTTGTTGAGATCAATGGCATGAAGGTCACAGACCCCCACCAATCATACTCGCTGCTATGGCAGGCATTGCGCGGCGATCGGGTGAGCCCGTCACATGCACTCGAGTTGTTAGAACGGGAGTTCTCCACCCCTAGTCCGCGGCGGGTACCTTGCGTGGTCCTGATGGACGAGCTCGACCAACTCGTTACTAAGAATCAGTCCGTCATGTACAACTTCTTCAACTGGCCCGGCTTGCGGCACAGCAGGTTAATCGTCCTCGCCGTAGCGAACACCATGGACCTGCCCGAACGAACGTTGAGCAATAAGATCAGCAGTCGCCTAGGTATGTCCCAGCTAGCATAGCGATCCTTCAGGAACGCCCCACGCGTTTGGCAGACTTCGATCTCCATCATCAAAACGCTTCAATATCAAACGGGGACGCCGATGCTTTCGAACGATCTGCGTATCAATTTGATGGTATCGGTGCGACTTGTATCGCCTGGTATGGCCGTTATTTGACAGGCAGGGGCTAACACGCATATTCTAGGCTTAACACGCATTACCTTCCCAGGCTATACACATGACCAGTTAATGCAAATTATCCAGTCCCGACTTGAAGGTGTACCCGGCAACATTGTACACCCTGACGCCGTTCAGTTTGCTGCACGCAAAGTGGCAGCTGTTAGCGGCGATGCGCGACGCGCGTTAGACATTTGCAGACGCGCCGTAGAAATCGCCGAAACGGAAACGATATCGCAGGACCGGGACGATGAGGCGCAGCCAGCCACCCCGAGTAGGACCGGTCGGGGTAACAAAGGAAATCTGCCTCAAAATTCTCGGTCAATTAAAGGTACCGGAGATCCGGATAGTCGGTCAAAAGATCGGGCGGGGCGGAAAGGTATAGTTACTATGGCGACGATCAAACAGGCAATCAATGAGGCCACGAGTAGTCCCCTGCAGCAAGCACTACGGGCTCTACCGTTGGCGTCCAAGGTATTCCTTGCGGCACTCTTGGCACGGATCCGCAGGTCGGGCATTGGCGAAGCGATCCTGGGAGACGTTGTCGATGAAGCCAAACGGTTGGGGCTCATGAGTCAGTTGCTGCCTGTGCACGATTACATACTCGCCCCTGAAGACGGCAGTAGCGAAATGATGAACGGCGCAGCGCAGTCTACCACGCCGTCGAAGAACAGAGACACTGTTGCTAACCTTAGTTCGAAGCAATCGGACCTCAAGGCAGCAAGAGCACTCGGTCTTGCACTTGCAGCCACTGAGCTAGCAGAGGCAGGCATTATAGGCGTAGAGGCCCGACATGGCGAGCGAGTAGGCCGCGTGAGGCTTGGTGTTGGTGAAGATGAAGTGCGACTTGCACTAGGAGATGATGAGACCGTCCGTGGTTTAGGTTTCGGTGCGTGATGCATTCGTAACCCCTCATCGCATTTGTCCATGCCCCCACCGCAACGAATTCTAGAAGGCTGGTGTCCACGGCATAATTCATCAGCAACGCGCAGTCGGCGTTCTTAATATCCAACATCTGTATACCCTTAGCGGCCATATAATATACCCCTCAGGGCCTAACGCCCGATTCCGCCCTTCCAATTGTATCTTGGGACTGATGCTATGAAGCCAATGAACGTTGCAGCTGAAGTGCATTGCTCAATGAACTGTGCCACAGATCTACCGGTCAAACGTTACAGCTCCGGGCCGCCGACCGGGATCGTTCAACGAACCAGATCGTTGTATGGTATTTTAGCCGTCCCCAACCGTTCCAGGCCATGAGCCTGCGTTGCGCTGCCATGTCTCGCGAAGACGAAGAACATGTCATTCCCCACGGCACCCACGTCTTTCGCATACACCAGCTCGAAGCGAACGCCATTACAGCGTGGGCCTGGCCTGGCCATTAATGCGGTGATTGCAAAGATGCTTTTTCACGTATAGCCCAGCGCCTCATTAACTTTCGGCCTGTCTGCCCTCTTTCAGGGTGCAGTGTCGGACAACATCATGCATTGTGGCGTGATGAAGCAGGTTTCACAATCACGCCCACTCTGCGATCACACCTGTGCTGTTGGGGGCTTGCTTTGGGACTGTCCTGTGTTGGCCGCATATGCGGCCTTTGTTTCCACTACCTGCTTGAATACGAGAACCTCGGGTTGTTTGGTTGGCTGTCAATGGTCGCGGATGGATGGAGGGCAACTTCCTCAACGCGACGCCAACGCTCCAGGCTGAACGGCGAGGGGCTTGTTCTACATGTTTGAGATTTCATGATCATCCGCATCGTATGCAATATCGTTCGAGGCGCTTGTTGGACCGCAGGGCGTTTTCTTTCGCAGCAAGGCAGCAAAAGTAGAGCGAGAAAGGTTGAGGGCGTGTATTGAAAGGAGGGAGGGTTAATTTGGACATGTTCGGCTTGCCTGCTCGCTTGCTCTGGACATGAGTTGGGGCTGGTTTAAGTAACTCTTGCTCGGAATATGTTCCATATTCTGCAAGTGGGCTCTATTTGCATATGAAGCGAGAGGCATACAGATGTACATCGCATCTCGCTTGTGTACCGTGGCAACCTTCATTGAAGTGAGTAATGTCTACTCCTCTTTTCTTCCCATGTAAAACTTGATCTTCCTCCATGATGTTTGATACTTCTAACTATGGTGGCCAGGAATTCTAATCATGCGTTGTGCTCAAATGTCAAATAACATTACACAATACTCCCACCAGGACATTTGTGTAGTATGTACATTGCTTAAAGTCACCTACGATGGCCACCCAGTGTAGCACGCTTCGAAGCCTGGATATGATGGAAAATAGTCTTGAGTGTTGACGGGTTTGATCAATCTTGCAGATCCTCCAAAAGTTCGTTACGTTTTCTTATATCCACTCGCTAGCCGATAATGTACAAAAGCTCTCATACCAGAGAGCTAAACCCGCCCAGGAACTCCGTTCAAATAACATCCATATGCATCTCAGAAGGCGTCCCCTCAAGCTCATCCCTCCTCTTTCCCAAACCAAACGCGCAGTTCAGGTCCACACCCACAACTCCAGCTGGCCATTCAATCAATGCCCAGTTTTCGCGACCCAACGCCATTGCTACCGCCGTCACGATATCGGCTCCCAAACCCTCCAACCACCATACGTTTCTCACTCGTCCAGGCAAAACAGCGTAATGGGCTAGTATGACAAGGGCATGGGCATTTTTGGCCTCGATAAGACCAATAAACTCGCGGGGTATGCGGGCTGCCCAGACGAATATAGCACCACGGTCTGTGAGCGTGGAGATGTTGGTATCGTCGATAGAATAGGGTACTGCTGTCATGGGCGGGTAGCGTTCGGGTAAGGTAAGTTGACTGATCAGATTGAAGCTTTGGCGAAGATATAGAAGGGCTTGGGAGAGGTAGACGCAGTGCGGCTCTGAAGATGCTTCGCTTTCCATCCACAGCTTTTCGATGGCTT
>Ga0265797_10007764_pt1 | contig 14519 bp, 12 predicted proteins | sample P2T30metagenome_FD_192433 | JGI IMG/M metagenome (GOLD analysis project Ga0265797, IMG submission 192433) | Plant litter microbial communities from East Loma Ridge, Irvine, California - P2 T30 | ecosystem: Environmental > Terrestrial > Plant litter > Unclassified | place: USA: California... | reverse complement strand
CTTGCACACTGAGGCTGCGACGATTGCCCAGAGGACGAGAAGGCTGGGATGGAATGGCAGATTTTTGAGTCTCGTCGTCGAAGTCGTGCAGATCGGGGCCCCAAGAGAGAGCCTGCGGGAAGAAACGCAGGTGGCCAGCCTCTGTAGCACGCAAGGAGCCTAGCAGTATATCCCTGGGAGATGCACGCTCTCTGGAAGACACATTGATCGATGGCATGGCCCAGGACTCGCCAACGACATTGTTGCTTGCTCCGGGTCTGGCATTGGTGTGCGGCGACACTGCTAGCAGCAGTTGCTCTAACTTGCGCACCCGGCTAGCAAGGTCCGCGCTCTCCGGAGAAGCGACGTCCAGCGATGGTGTGTCGGTGTGCGGCGAAGGCAGCGCCTGGGTCATTGTTGACGGCGGAGGCGAGCGCGGACGCATGGCTGGCGTGCGTTTGGCGTACTGGCAAGCCGCCGCAGAGACTCCACGGCGGCGACAGGAGCCACAGGGAGCGGCATCGCGCGGACAACGGATCTTGCGTATCCTACACGGCTCGCAAGAGATGGGAAGCCTGCGAGAGCGACCTGTGGACATTATGCGTTGATACGAGTGTCTGGACACAATGATCGATCCGTGTTGTGTTTCGCAACCGATGCTGGCTGTACAACAGAAGGCAAAGGCGCCCCGGAGGTGGAGCGGACTTCGGAGATGCCAAGGGCGGAGAAAAGAGAGGAGAAGGTTCACGAACACAAGCGTGCAACCCATACAACCGAGGATATCACCACTCCGAGATACTCAGATACTTCACGACCAAACATCATGTCACGTGCTCGGGATGTACGCGTCCTCCGTGTGAGTGAGGGGAAGCTGAGGTAGATACCATTCTGCAATACTCGGTACTGTTACTCCCAGCTAATACTGCTTCTGCATCGCTCGCTTGACCACAGGAGGCCCATCTGGCACGATCACGTGGCGCCCATTGTCTTGCCCTGCCACTGGTGGAGGGAAGAACTCTTTCCTGCCTGACTTGTGCACGCGGCCGTTGATGCAGATGACATCGAGCCGGTCGTGGTCCTGCAGCACTCTGATATCGTCCAAGGGGTTGCCGTCCACCAGGATGCAATCGGCGTAGTAGCCTGGCTGCACTCTGCCCAGCTCGTGCGACCGCATCATCAGCGCTGCCACGCCGCGAGTCGCTGCAATGATGGCCTCGTGTGGCGTAAAGCCGAGCAGTTCAACAAAGTGCTCCAGGTCGCGAGCATAAGTGCCGTGCGGCGTCCACGCAAAGCCATAGTCGCCGCCTGGCAAGACTACGATTCCTCTGCGGTGCATCTCTCGCAGCCCGGCAATGGCTGCTTCTAGCTCCGCTTTGTATCCTACTTGTTCAGCTTTCGAGTGAGGGTAGCCGAATGCTTCTGCTTCATACAGGGTGGCCCACAGCCAGTTGATCGCCGGGGCGACGATGTGCTTTGTCTTGCTGGCTTCTAGCATGTCCATGCCTACTTCGTCGATGTATGAGGCGTGGTAGATGACGTCGATGCCGTGTTTGACACCTGGTGTTGGTCAGTAAGGTAGCAATGGAGTGGTTCCGTGAAATACTGACACATAGTCACCGAATCTCTGGCTCTGGCGTGCGCACATAAACGTTTGCCAAGTTTGTGGGCTTCGTCGACGCACGCAGCGGTCTCTTCGTCTGTGAAGTAGCAATCGTGGGCCGATCGGATCTCTGTGATCTGGTTGTGTCCAGTCAGCATGCATCGCGGAAGTCTGTTGAGTACATGAAACAGCACTCACCTCTTCTCCAGACATGCTGAGCTTGATGTTGTCGACGCCAATCTCCACATGCTCGCGAATGACCTTGCGCATCTCATCGGGCCCTTCTGCGAAAGCTGTGATGCCGCCTACAAGCTCGCCACCTCTCCGTGCCATTTCCTGGCCATTGGCAAGGTATCTTGGTCCGGGAATGTCACCCGCGTTGATGGCATCTCGAATAACGACGTCAAGTCTTTTCTTCGCAGATGCCGCTCCGAAGCACCTGTCTAGTATCAGCTCTGCGTTTGTCGATCGATCATCTGGCCTGATGATGCGTCGTTCTCACTCACATTGTATAACCCGAATCTAGGAAGCACTGAGCACTTCGCATCGTGAGCAAAGTGTGCTCTTCCACGCCAAGGTCACCTAAACGGTCCAGGTCCCCGCCGTTCCAAGTGAAATGCGTGTGAGCATCGCCCAGTCCCGACATCAGCGTCCGGCCTCGTCCATTTATCACCCGGACAGCAGGGTCATCGCGAAGTGTTTCGACGTTTGGTACGGTGCCGACCGCTGTGAACTTCTCGCCTGATGGGACGTTAGTATCGAAGACGAAGTCGAGTGAACCAGCGTAAGCATAGCTGACCTTCAATGAGGGCATCGCCGCTGTACGGCTCTGCTCCTGTGGAGTCCAAAATCTGCACGTCAAGAAACAGGATCTTCGACTTCTCGTGTGTGCCGAAGATGTTGTACTCGGTCGGCTGCAAGTTGGCGGCAAATTCTACAGCATCGATGGTGTCGATGTTTCGAGGCGGGCCTGCGTATCTGGAGTCTACGCGCTCGATGACAGTCGACCAAGGCGTTGGCGGCTCTTCGCGTGCTGGTGCCATTGCCGGTGTTTCGATGGAATTGGAATCTGGTCGCACTTCGAACGGGTTGGAGGTGGATCGATGGTGCACAGGCTATCGAATCAAGTAAGGCTTATTCCAACATGGCCTTCGTCGTGTCTGACCGTAAGCACACTATATACTCCGTAGCATGCCTTTGTGGCAACGCTCAACCGTCGCCTGACCATCTCTCCTCGGTCTGGCCTAACTTCCACAACCCCGCAAACTTAATCTGTCTTGGACTTGTGTCTCACATGCAAAGTCCGCCTTGTCCTCGCCTTGGAGTGCGCGGACTTGAGCAAAAGCCGCAGAGGCGCAAGCGTGTGAGGGTTTGGGTAGCCCACCGTGCCATAACGCTCGCTCTTACTGACGAGGATCTTCTCCGCTATCTCCGTGCCTTCGAACAAGCCACCCGGACGTGCTCCAAACCTACGGATCCACGGATGTTCTGCAACCTGGACGGATAGTGCGAGTATCGCGGCGTAACTTAGACTCAATCGACACCGAATCACCTCTCAGTGTCAGCAGAAGTCTTTTGTCATTACCGACAATATTCACGATGGGCTGGCTCAAACCTACAGCCTTCTTCTCTCAACGTGACAGCCATGGAGACACAAAACACGACCCCAGCTACGGCGACAGCAAAGACTCCGTCCTAAAACTCGACAGCACAGCAGAGCACCGAGAGAACCTAGATGAGATCCACGGCGTCGAGAATACTTCACGACATCTCTCACATCCCTTCCAACCAACCGAGCTTGAAGACAGTGAGCTTCCTTTCATCCCAGCTACAATCGTCCGCTCGGCAAAAAAAGATCTCAACCGCACCTGGATCGTGGTGTACAACACCATCTACGACTGTACCGAGTTCATTCCCGAACATCCTGGGGGTGAAACTGTCATTGACAGTTTTGCTGGGCAGGATTGCTCTTGGCAATTCTGGCGCTTCCACAACGCGACTCATATGAGAGATTCGGGCCGGTCGTTGAGAGTTGGAAGGACGGCCGGTGTGAAGAATCGATTTGCAGAGAGGCCACGGTTTGTCGGGCTGAGGAGGAGGGATGAGTGGTGGTGACTCGTGAGGGATTTGCATCATAGCTATGTGGCATGCAATCGGTTGGCAGGGTAATATGGGCAGGTGTGTATGTCTTTGGGCTGCCATGCTCACTTGTAATTGTTAGTCACTCGAGACTGCGTATATCCTCCGGCTTTGCATGCCGATGCCCTCGGATTCGTGGGTTTGAGATGTGTCTATGTCCCATCGAGACGCTCGAAGAATGGTTCACGCATGCCGGCATTCTCTACGCAACTACTATTATACAGGGTGTCTGAGGAACGTCTCGTCGGTGAAGTAGACACCCCAGGCGCCAACCCTGGCGACCTGCTGTAAGATACTTGTAGTAGGCACAACGACTTCGGGACTGGAACGGCCAAATCAGTTGCAAGACCTGATCGAATCGATCGATGTGATTAACTGTTGCTTGACCTTCTCCGTTTTCATGAAGCTATCTGAATACCGACGGCATTCAATCGAAATTTCAGACCTCTGTCGTCTCCAAGTCTTACAATTCCTACAGCGTCTATCGTTCAGCATTGTACATGGCAAATGCAGGCAGCGTGAAAGGCGTGAGTCCACTGCTGTACAGCCCGGAGCAACCAGCCCAATCTAGCAGGAAAAGGATTAGTGGACGTTCAAGGTAGTGGCGGGTAATTCATCAGAATGGAACAGGAAATCTTACAACTGCAGAATGCAACAAGGAACCCGACCGAATTCGCCGCAGTAAGAGTTGAGCTGCTGGACAGCATGTAGCCCACCGCAAGCAATAACAACTCGATGTCAAGGAAAAAAAGCGTAAAGAAGAGCACCCAAGAGCTCCTCACCGCTGCAAGGGTGAAAATGACTGTGAGAATAAACCACGCCCAACAAAACATTCCGAGCGCGTCGTTGAAATCGCGACTTAGAGCACCGGTCTCGCTGTCGGTGTATGAAGCCAAGATACCAGTGCCGGGAAGGTAGATCATCGCATAGCTGAAGTTGAATGCCGCGTACGAGGGAAAGACCGTTGCACCGAAGGAGTTGCCTGCAATGAACTCCATGATGCCGGCGATAAACTGGCACACTCCGCCGAAGAACATGATGACTCCCACGAGGATGTTCGGCGTCTGGATCCCACGGGCGTGCACGCCGAGGATCGAGATGAGAAAGATACCAGTGGCGAAGGACAACAGGCCTAACGGGGCCGGGTTTGCAAAGTTGCGATGCACGACGGGCATCGATGGCTGTTCGCGGTCTGCAACATGGCCGCCGGCGGTCCTGACTTGCTCTAGGCGGTAGGCATCGGCTTCCTGCTCGACCTTGCTTGCGTGGTCGTACGCCTCGGTGGCCATGATGGGGTCCTGATATGGAAACGAAGGTGAATACTGTGGAGTTCCTGTGTGGTGATTGTGGAGGAGATTGCAATGCTATGGGGCGACTGGGACCAGACCATCTTGACGGTCGTATATGTGCCATTGGGTAATGTGCCATAGCAGCGGCGGGGTGTCTCACGCCCTCACGCAGGGGCGGAGATGTGTTTTGTTTGTCCGCGTTGCTTCTCGTGTACGCATCGAACGCAGCTCCGGCCTAACCTTGTCGGGCGGGGATGACTGTGGATCTCGTCCTTCTTCTCCGTTGATCCTCAGTCTCGGAGTCCACCACCGCAAAGGTTGCTATTGGATCATATGACATGGCAGCGAGCTGTTGCCATAGCTTCGACCAGAGTCAGAAATCTCTCGACGATGTTCGTCCGCGTTACCTCGAGGCTTCGAACTTGTTCGAAGTCAGGTAGTATGCAGCTCGCTCGACGATCAGTGGGTCTCACCCTCTCCTCCGCCTTCTCCGGCTCTTCTCCTTCTTCTCCGTTACCCCTCACCATACCCAACGGCCCTCCACGATCCTCGTGACTTGGTGACTTTCTGGATCCACCCAACCACCACCGATATCCCCGCCGGGTTCTGCTGCGGAGGCGAGAAGTAGGACACAGCGGCTACGACGGCCTCGCGTGATATTCGCGAAATGTTCGCATAGTCATAAAAAGCGTTAGTTCTCAGCTTCTTGCTTACAATCAACAGTACTCAACGCAAACATGACTTCCACCAACGGCAACGGTCACAGCATCAACGGCGAGAAGGCTACTTCCCTCACCAACTACTGCGCCTTTGTCGACCAACAGGGCATTGAGCGCATCGGCCACCTCGACGATGATTCACAGACAATCCAGACGCTAGCATTTGCATCTGGCACGTATCTGTCGGATCTCTACCAGGTCATCCAAGTCGGCGAAGAGGGGATCATTGCAAGCGGTGGCCCTATCTCACGCAGCTCTGTTCGGATCTTGCCACCCATCAACGGCCGCGACGTCTTGTGCGTAGGCAAGAATTATGCAGAGCATGCAAAGGAATTCCACAACTCCGGCTTCGATAGCTCAGATAAGACCGACCAGCCGACACACCCAGTCATCTTCTCCAAGCGATTCTCTTCTATCATTAGTGATGGCGACGATATTTATGCACACCCCAAGTTCACTAAGACCATCGACTATGAAGGTGAACTCGGAGTCATTGTTGGCAAGCAGGGCTTCCGCATCAGCGAGGACGAAGCGATGGACCACGTCTGGGGTTACACCATTATTAACGATATGACTGCACGAGAACGTCAGCGGGACCACAAGCAGTTCTATATTGGAAAGTCACCAGATACTTTCTGCCCGATGGTAAGTTGTCTGACGGGTCTGCTATCATTCACCTCGCTAATCTTTACAGGGCCCAATTGCTGTTCCAGCGCACAAGCTAGACAAAGTCCTACGGGTACAAACGCATGTCAATGGGGAGCTTCGTCAGAACGCCACCACAGACGACTTGATCTTCAGCATCCCATACCTGTTGAAGACCATGTCTGAGGGCCAGACCCTCATGCCTGGAGACGTGCTTGCAACTGGCACTGTGAGTTTTACTATTTTATAATTGAAGTGATATGCAATACCAGGCAGGCACTGACGTTGACCGGTTATAGCCTGCCGGCGTCGGCATTGGTCGCAATCCACCCATCTACCTCAATCCTGGCGATGAGGTCGTCGTTTCGATATCTGGGCTCGGCCGCTTGACCAACCGCATTGCATCTCTCGACAGTCAGAACCCCACCGCAGCACGACTGGAAGCACTTCATGCGCCGCGTCAGCTCACTGGACAGCGAGGAATTGAGCTTGTTGGCGCGAAGCCTCTTCACGTGAAACGAGCAGGCGAACCGGGAGGTCCAGCTGCTGTATTCATCCACGGCCTCGGAGGCTCGATGGATTACTGGACGCCATTGATCAACTCTCAACCTGTGCAGTCTTGGAACTGCTTGTTGTTTGACCTCGAAGGGCACGGTCTCTCGCCAACTGACCCATTGAGCAAGCTGAGCATCGCTTCTTTCGCCAACGATGTAAAAAATCTCTGCTCTCAATCTGGCCTCGCGAGTGTGACGCTCGTCGCACACTCCATGGGATGTCTGGTGGCTTTGAAGCTTGCACAGGAAAACCCAACTCTGGTCTCCAAACTCATTCTCATTGGACCACCTCCCAACCCACTCCCTGATGCCGGAGTCCAGGGCTCCCATGCTCGCGCTGCATTAGTCCGCGCCGAAGGTATGGATGCTGTCGTCGACGCTGTGAGTGGCGCAGGCACATCGGACCAGACGAAGTCTTCCAACCTGGTTGCTCTCAGTGCTGTGCGGACGTCGCTGCTGGGACAATCATCAGAAGGCTACGCGAAGGCTTGCACCGCACTAGCTGAGGCTCCAGCCTTGGATGTCGGCAGCATCCAAGCGGAGACTGTAATCATCACAGGCGCTGAGGACAAGGTTAGCCCACCGCAGGTCTGCGAAGGATATGAGCAGAAGATGCCGAATGTGTCGCACGTGGAAGTGCTCAAGGATGTGGGACATTGGCATGTGTTTGAAGATCCGGCGGGAGTGTTGCGAGGAATCGGGGAGCTGAGGTAGTGGGTCACTTATCGTTAGTTTGGTCGTTTCGAAAGTGGGTCGTTATGAAGACAACTTCAATGGATTTTTCCAGGGCAGTAACAATCGCGTATGAGAGAGTTTTCCAACAACAACGGGTATCTCATTGAACTCGACTGCCTTGATGACTCTCTTTCCTCGCTAGAAACTCGGATTCGGGCCTGTGATACCGCCGAGGCCCGTCTCTGTGTGTAAAGCACAGATATCGTTGCTCTTCTAGCACAGGCGTGAGTCAGACTCAATGCCTGACTTCTTACCGTGCGCCCTTTGGGGCGAACCGGAGGTATCCTAAGCATCCTGTAGACATGAGCATTGATTCTTGATGTATGTTCATCGTGGATTACTTACTATCAATGCCCAAACCTCTTCCGACGGTCTGCTCTTTTACATCCTTGTCCCATGCTACTCCACCAGCTTTGGCGTATGCAACAGCCTCATCCCCAGTAGAGAGCACCATAATCGGCTCGAATTAAGAGCACATGAAGAGATCGTCTCGCGCCGACGAGTCTGGCGATACCATTGCCTGCCCGTTTCGCTGCTGCTGCCAATGAAGAAGCTACGAAACGGCCCATGATCACAGCGTTGCCAGCTTGTTTTATGCCTTTCCAGAGAGTCACGTCGTCGACAGCAAAACGGTAGGCAGCGTTTGGTCTCGGGTTGGTGAGACCTTGCGTGTTGATGAGTTGAATGCCGAGACCGATCGGAACGCTGGCTAGGATCTGAGGCCAAGGGTTGGGATGATCAGTTGGAGAGCTTGTCCAGGCGAACCAAAGAATGCCGACTAAAAGGCAGGATGCGCGGAGCATCATAAGAAAAAATCGAGTTCCTTGCGTGAAGGCTCGCCGAAGGTAAGATCTTAGATCTTGACTTGCTCGCATCTCTTGTTACACCGAAGGATATCTGGCTCGGAAAACAATAAGCCCAAGGGTCTACACCAATCACATCTAAGCAGACCATCCGAGCTCCAAATCAAAACGATTGTCACTCGCAACAGATTGCACCCCTGATGAGAGCACTCAGCCGCTTTGCGCCCTCACCACGCATCATGCTGAAATGATGCTCAGTCTCCAAAACGTGCACCTGGAGTTCTTGTCCAGGGAACAGGTCCCCCCACTCTCCAGGCCCAAGATCTTTCCTCTTCTCCGTGAGAAATTTCATGCCTTCACTGGTCCTCTCCTCGTTGATTGAAGCAGTAGGCAGAGGCGCATAGTTCCCACCCTTGAAGGCGCTGCTTCCAGCCCAGATTATGGAAACTCTGGGCTGCTGCTCAACAGCCATTGGAGTTGCGTGGTAGTCGTGTAACATCTCGATAGTGGCACGGAAGTGCGGCATGAGCCAATCGGGCACTTTCGGGGCAGCACTCGTGGAGCTGCCATCGGCTACCATCTCGCTCCCAAAGATCCCAACGTGCGAACAGTGGTCGAAGAAATGATCCGGAAGTCTATCCAAGCCACGCGTTGGGGCAGGCGAATCGATAAGTTGCAGTGTTGCAACGCTTTCGCCATCTGCAATAAGGCGCTGTGCGATCGCATAGGCAAGAATGCCACCCGCAGACCATCCGCCTAGGTGATACGGACCATGGGGCTGGTGTCTTCTGAGGCTCACGATGTACGAACCCAGAATCCTTTGCAAGTCCTGTCCCGCCATCTCATGCGGATTCTTCATGAACGGCGAATTGAAAGCGATGACTGTGGTCGTTGCGGATATGCGTGGAAGTCTGAGGTAGGAAGTAGCAGCTCCGCATCCATCCGGAAAGAGGAACAGCGTCTCTGTAGCAAGTCTAGGGGAGCCTTGGAGAACCAAAGACCACGCTGGCTCAAGAGGCTGGATCGATTCGATTGAAGGTTTTGTCAGAATCTGCTCGAGATCGTCATTTGAAACCTCAGTGTAAGGGGTACGAGTCGAGCCATCGTTGAAAGCGGAGAAGGGAGTCTCGGGTGGAGAAATCGACGAATCACTATCGACTGACGGTGACTCTGCGGTGGTGGCCCAGAGCTGCTCGTCTTCTTCAAGAGACTCTGACGCCGATGCTCCAGTCATGTAGGCCTTGAAATTGCCTATTGTGTCGAACTCCAAGAAAGGTGAAGTATGGTCAAGCTCAAGTCCGACCTCGTCGCGCAGTCGACTCCAGATTAGAAGAGACAGCAGCGAGTCAATGCCAATGTCGTTGAAGCAAGTATCATCGGTCAGATCCAGAACAACGACACCAGACTCTTCGGAGATGACGTTGATAATCTGGGTCCAGATATCTTCAGCCGGAGTAATGGTGGACTCAATGCTGATCTTGGTCGTAACCACCTCTTTTTGGACAATCTCGCTCACAACAACGTTCTGTTTCGGTGGCTCCAGTTGACGCAGGTATGCCTTGAGTCTGCCCACATTTCCAAGCTCGAGAAACTTTGCAGAGTCCAAGTCGATGTCGAGTTCGTCACGAAGCTTGCTGTTAACCGTGAGACACAGCAGCGAGTCCATACCGATTTCGTCAAAGCTGATATCGTCTGTCAAGTCTTCGACCGCGATCCCGCTCTCTACAGCAAGAATGTTTAGCGCAGTTGCAACGAGACCCGTCTTGGTGGGGTGAATTGTGGCTTGCGTGCTGGTATCGACAGCTTTTGTGACCTCCCGGAATTGTGCCACGCCATGAGCTTCAGTCTTCGCAATCGCACTGCTTGTGCCGTTGGACACCCGTCTACTAGCAGTGTTCACAATGTATTCCATGAGACGTCTAGGCACGCATTGCAGCGCAACTTGCGCAAACACTGCGACGACTTTGTCATTGTCGAGAATGACAATGTCGCCAGTCCAGAGCTTGTCTTTGCCTTCGCTCATCTTGACGTGTGAGCGATAGGTCTTGTCCGCGGCAATCGGCTCGAAAATCTGTAGACTACCCCAGCCATGGTTGACGAAAACCTCCTTGTCCAAATCAACGTGCTCGTTTGCGTTCATGACGAATCCGCCAAGCTGGGAGAGAGCATCAATGTAGGTGGGGTTGGTGTGGAACGTGCCGTCTTGGAGAATGTTCTCGAATGATATGCGACCAGTAGCTTCCAGAGCGTCGTTGTCGAGAGTGATCTCCACAAGGCCACGATAGTTCGGCTCGAAATCTGCAAGCTGGCCTACCATCTTGTAGATCATGGAACGACTGAATCTGAACGTGTTGCCGCTGTCTCCGGTCTTTTTGTTCAGGGAGCGCATGCGCGAGGAGAGCTCTGATGCCGAGGCCTGCCACTTTGCTTGGGATGTTTTGACATTGATGATATGTAATGAGCAGTGAGCATGCTGCTCTAGAACCTTGCCACTTGCATCCACGCTGGAGAATGTACAAGATGCGGTATTTTGTCTCTCGTTGAGCTTGACAACTGTGCGGAGTAATTGAGGGACGTCGTCGGAGTTCGCCACTAAAGCGCTCTGGATGTTCATGTCGGCGACCTCGACGATCTTGGGTTCAGGACTGTTGGGTAGACCCTGTATCAGGTATTCTCCGACTGTGAGTGCTATATCTGCGTAAACGCTTGGTGTGCAGAGCGGCACGCCGTACACTTTGTGGCCCTGTACCATCGGGTGGAGATCTTTGCGGCTCAGATCTGCCTGAATGACGAGTTCGCCGTTCTGTTCCAACAGTGTGTCTTGAAGTACTTCATGGATGGAAGAACTCTTGAGCTCTGGCAACAGGACTCGTAGTGGTGGTTCTCCTTTGCGCAGAGACCAGCTATGTTCGTATTGCATCCAGTAGTCCTTCAGTTCCCAGCTGTAGGATGGGAGCTCGAGAACTCTGTGGCAAGCTTGCACATCCTCATGGTATGCGTTCCAATTGATTGTCATTCCAGCGCAGTGCAGCCGGGAGAGAGTGTTGGTTGTAAGCTTCCAGATATCGTCATTCCTGCCCATCGAGGCAAAAACGTGGATTGGAGCATCAAGTGCTTCCTTAACCATCTTGCCAACTACGACCGCCGGTCCAATCTCAAGACAAGCCATCTGCCAGTTGATAACGCCCTTGAGCTTGGCATGATGGAGTGCGCCGGCCATGTTGACTGCTGTCCTGCAATGGTGTGCGACGAAATCTGGGCTGAGACCGCTCGCGCCCGCGCAGAACACTTTTCCGTGCGCTGGAGAAATGAGCGAAATCTTGGGCGGCGAGAACTTTACGCCTCGGGCTAACTCTACGAGAGCCTCCAGTACTGGATCGACTTGGGTAGTGTGGAAGGCGTAAGCTACGTCTAGCTCTGTGCTTGCAACACCTTGCTCGCAAAGTTTAAGCTTTGCAGACCGCAGGTCAGACTTGAGCGCACCGATGACAGTGCTTTGATGTCCGTTGACGCAAGCGATCTCGTAATCTGAGCCAGGCGGGCCAAGAACCCGAGTCAAGTCCGCGACCGAGGAGCGGACGGCGAGCATGGAGTGGGTGCCGGGTCTGCAAGTCTTCTCGAGAAACTGTCCCCTTCCTCCAACGAGATGAATCACATCCGCTTGTGAGAGCACGCCGGCAGCATACAATGCAGGATACTCACCGAGGCTGTGGCCAACAACTGCTGAAGGCTTTACGCCGAAAGCTGTCCATAGACGATATAAAGCCATCTGAAGGCAGACTGTAGTCAGCTGCAGAGTTGTGGGACTGGCACTTTCGTATGTGGTAGCGTCCTCAAACTGGGGTAGGATCTGCAAGAAGCCAGCCTTTTCGCACATCTCTGACATACGTTGAATGTCAATTCGGAAACTGCGGGACGACGCATATAGATCAGAGCCCATGCCGGCAAAATGCGACCCTTGTCCGGTGAAAGCGAACACTAGTCGAGGAGAGTCCTTATGTCTGTTGGCGCCATGTCCTTGATTTAGAGATGCTTGCAAAGCATTTTTGATCTCGATGGTGCTCTTCCCGGAGACAGCCACTCTGTGTGGATGATGAGATCGTCTTGCTGTGGATGTGTATGACAGAGAGCCCAAGCTCAATTCAGAAGGTTGTTGGTTGTCAATCCAAGAAATGAGATTCCGAAGATTTTGCTGAAGTGACCAGGGTGTCTTCGCGGACATGGCAACAACGTGATGCGAACGGGGATCATGTTCGACCAAGTCTTCCATGCGTGGCGGGTCTTCGAGCACGAGTGTAGTGTTACCTCCAGCAGCCGAAAAATTGTTGAGAAGCACCCGTCTTACGCCGTTGACAGGTCTTTGCCAGTTCACGGGAGTTTTCGCGATGAAAGTATTCCTTGGCTTCAATTCCGGTATCCTTGGGTTGATTCTTGTCTTTATTCCGCAATGGGGAGGGATCTTGGAGTGTTTCAGCATCAGCAATACCTTAGCCAGACTAGTGACGCCGGCAGCTGCTTCACCATGACCGATGTTGGCTTTCGCTGCGCCTATGTGCAATGGCTGGTGAGCTGGCCTTTTGCCTTCTGGAGCCAGGCTTTCGAGTACTGATGCCGTCTCAGCTGCATCCCCAGCTTGTGTGCCGGTGCCATGCATTTCTACATAGCTAATACTGTTGGCATCCACACCAGCGTCGGCGAGGACGCTTTCGATCAAAGCTTGCTGAGCACCGACGTGCGGTCGGGTGATGGAATCGCTCTCAGCAGAGTGGTTTGTTGCGACGGACAAGATACAGGCTTGGATCGGATCACGATCTCGAATGGCGTCGTCAAGGCGCTTGAAGACTGCCGTGACTACTGCCTCCCCGCGGCAATAACCATCGGCGGACTCGTCGAAGGTCTTGCAGTTGCCTGTTCGAGAAAGGAAGTGGCCGCGATCCAGCCCAGCAGTCATGTCAGGATTGGTCAGGACGTTGGTGCCGCCTATGATGGCGGTGTCTACCTCTCCGCGCCATAAGGCATTGCAAGCCAGATGGATAGCCGTCAAGCTTGAGCTGCATGCAGTATCAATGGTGTAGCTTGGACCACTAAACTTGAAATGATAGTTGATGCGTCCGGGAATGAATGCGCGGTTGCCGCCGGGAATGAAGTATGTGTCGATGTCTTGGGCGGAGTTTGTCTCCATCCAGTCGTTGCTGGTACATCCGAAGTAGACACCGACTCGCGACTTCTGAGTCGAAGACGATCTATCAGGCACAATACCGGCTTGATCGAGCGCCTCCGCAGCACAAAGAAGTGCCATGCGCTGGGCAGGGTCAACCTGAGGTGCTTCGCGGGGAGACATGTTGAAGAAGCGCGCGTCGAAATCTGCTGCGTCATGTAGCCAGCAACCGAAACCGGTTCCACTGGTGTTCTTGGAGGTCGGATTGAGCTGTACATGGGTACGGTGATCCCATCTCGAGGCCGGTACAAGCTCATGAGTGTCAGTGCCACGTACCAGCAAGTCCCAGAACGCATCCATGCTCCCGGCCTGTGGGAAACGACCAGATATGCCAACGATGGCGATTTTGGCCTTAGAAAGACGGGTGTGGCGGTAAAATGTCTCTGCTAGCCTCAAATGAGACCTTGGAGAAGGCAATGGCGGTCCGGTAGGTTTTGACAGCTTGTTGAGGCAGGCCTCGATGCCGGGCTTTATTTTGTCGGGGAAGGACGCTGCGACAGGATAGACATGAAAATCATCAACCGCATCCATCGCTCGTAGATGCGAAGCGCAAGCACTATAGACAAGATCCCAGCGCACCGTAGCCATCAAGCAATCGCTGGCGACCGAGCGTAAGGTTTCCGCGAAGTCCTGGGTAGGCATGGCTTCGCCGGTCATACAAGAAATGATCGGGATAGACGGTCCGTCAGCCTTGCCGATATCAAGAGAGACATCTTGCAGGAGCCTGTCGACGTCCGTGGGCGAGAACAAGTGTGGTGCATGGTACGGTCCTCTGATGGGAAGATGGGCGATAACGCGACCGGCGAACGGTGCTGAAGCTGTCAAGGCCTCCAACACA
>Ga0265797_10007763_pt1 | contig 14520 bp, 20 predicted proteins | sample P2T30metagenome_FD_192433 | JGI IMG/M metagenome (GOLD analysis project Ga0265797, IMG submission 192433) | Plant litter microbial communities from East Loma Ridge, Irvine, California - P2 T30 | ecosystem: Environmental > Terrestrial > Plant litter > Unclassified | place: USA: California... | reverse complement strand
TCCCATGTGAACATGCTGCACCTTTTCATCATGCAGTGTGCACTCAAAGGATATGTCTGTTGGTAATGAGCTTGATCAAGCAAGTCATCCAACACAAGTAAGTCTTGATATGTGCGTTTGATTACTCTCATACATGGAGTTTCTACTCTAGTTTGAAACCGTCCTGGACATACTCAGTATTGACAACAACGAGGGCAAGGACGCGAATATGGAACTCGATATAGGCCTACTCTCATTGGGGTGTCTGGTGATCTGCGCAATGTAGTCAAAACCATCGGAATTCCCCAGGGCTGTGCAGGCAACTGCCTTGTAGTATTGAATCCCTGAAACTTGACCATCTTTGTTACTATGCTCTTTTTCTCGTTGCCAGTCGTTCACTCCCTTCAGGGCTACGTTCTGCCCTATGTATGTGCAGGAAGTATACGATAAGATGCAACACAAGGCCACAGATTTCAGAACAGGCCAAGACTATCGGGTTTTGAGACATGTCAACTCGTTCAGCTCTGGGAATGAGGGGCATGCTGCAAGCTTTCCAGGATGTTCACGTCGCCCAGCCAACTGTCGTCACGCAGAGCTGTGCAGACTAGGCAGGGCTAACTACTTGCGCAACCGAGAGAACCGATATCATTGATGGAGCAATTATAGCTTAATACTATCTGGCCGACATGCGTGCTTGTGTGAGTGTGGGGGAGGGTTCTGTCATAAGGTCTTTTTCCACTCTTCATGGCACGTCTCGCAAGCTCCCTGTTTGACCGAATGTTCAATGTTACTAATACTTTTCTTGTGGAAAATCACATCTTGTTCAACCTACCCAAGTCATGCAACATGCAACATTGAATTCGGTAATGTGGAGAGCATTTCTTGATCGAGAGCTGCTCAAGAGATAGGAGCCCTACCTCAATTTGATTGGAAGCCGTATTATTCTAGATAGCCTAGTAGGTTGACAGCATCGGCGGCAAACAGACGAAAGGAGATTTTTGCTATTGTAAACTGGCTTGCGGGGCTTCAGCAAAAGACTGAGAAGAAAATGCATAAAGGCACAATAGGCATGATTTTTTTTTACCTGAAATTGGGTGATGTACTCGTTTGTACTACCAACCGGAAAGCGGATGGTGATGGGGGAATGAGAGGAATGAGAGTTAGATTTTCACGGCGCTACATGAGTAGCAATACATTACCATTGCTTTAGCTCAACATACACCACTACGGAAAAAAATCGCATAAAGTCTTTTTTAGGGAGAATCATCTTTCCAGTGAGCGTTGGCCATGGAGAGAGGGGCGTAGTCGTGTTGACATGACATGGCAACAAGAACCCTTGCAACACACGCCGTTTGCTCACCCCCCCATCAACAAATGTCCCGTTTGAGACTTACGCTGCACTTTGAGATAGGCTCCAGCCACTTACCAGGCTAGCTTTGTTGCTATTCTCGCCATTTTTGAGGCGTCTCGCGCTTATTGTGTCCGTCATGAATGGCCTGTCGGAATACATTTGTGTACAGGGACTCGGCTTCATGGAAAATCGACAACGCCTATTGAATACAGATATTATGATGGAATTTGACGTGACTAGGTGATGGTTACCTGCCTAGAGATAGCAAGATAAGTTAGCACTTTGTGAGCATATAATATAGCCTCAACCATCGCCTGTGATCTATTCTTTCCTCTCTCTTCACCAACCTCGCCACGCCCGCCCACCACACTAACATCAACCTCGTCCAATGCCAAACATGGCGACAGAACCTCAAACTGACCTAGTTCTGCAGATTAGTGCTTGGTGTACAGACATCAAGACAGCGTACAAGAAGCTGGCGCATGCGCTTCAAAAGCTCAAGGGCCACATCACCGAGAGCAAGCATCAAGAGACCGAGTTCCCGCAGGGTCAAGTGGCCAGCGGGCCAGTGAGCGGATATAGCTCCTGGTGGGGAGAGGTCATTGCCTACGAGCAGGCCAGGGCTCAGGAAAGGGCCTTGAGGGCCAATGGCTTTGGGGGTCAAGGAGAAGAGTGAGTGAACAACATGGAGCCTCTTCAAGACGGAAACTTTTATTAATTCATCTACAGCCCATCCGGCAGCCGGACTTCAAGCCCAGTCCCCATGGCGCATGGCTTGGAGGTCATGATGACACATCCATGTGCCGGCCAGGACTGCCGCCAATGGTCCCACCGCTGGGGTACACAGACTGGCGATGTCGACTACTGTGTGTTCTGTCTTGCTGGACATGCCGCCGGCAACACTCGTCGCTGCCCATGCTATCAGGCTGTGGCGTGTCCAACCTGCTTCATCGCTGTCCGCAACCTCGAGCGCACAGTACCACCACGTCAGGGCTACGGCACTAGGGCTCAGTACACCGCCTCTGGCGGTTAAGAGGAGGAGACGAGGGTAGCGGAGGCACAAGGTTTGCAGAAGAAAGATGATTGTTGGGCGGGTGGAACTGGCGAGGTAGATGGAGTATGCATGTTGGGTTTTAGGGTTGTTTTTTTCCTCTTTCGCTGGGCTCAAGCATGCTCCTCGGGTGGAGCGCAGAAATGACGTTTTTGGGTGGGTTGTATATAGATACCCACATCCATGAACAATGTACTAGACACGTTCTATGAAGTGACGAATGACGAAATAAATATCCAGACAACTGACATTTAGCGAATGTGATGGAGTATGGTGTGACATGTAAAATTATTGCCGAGGCTCGTGGACTACGTCATGTGCCACAACGGCTTCGACGTCGTGCCATCTCACATTGCTTCTATCAACGTCTTTTCTCGAGTAACGCGTACAATGCGAAACAAAGTCAAGGCCCTTTGGCACGTGACGTACAGTGTGATGCGTTGTTTCATCCAAAAGGCTTACTAGATGCATTAGCCAGTGTGGTCTGCGCGATGCTCCACGATCCCAAGGTGCGTATCTGACTTTTCCTTGAGGAACTAGGTTGTAAATGAGATTGAAGATGCGACGGCCACTTTAATTCCTACCGCGCATCGGTTCACAAAAGAGGGCCACCGGGCACAGTGCTAACACGTGCAGGACACAAATAGAAAGACCCCTGGCTCGTCTATCTAAACCGGGAGAGAGTAGGGATTTGGAGCGGTAGCCAATAGCATATCCTGCCGAAAGCTTGAACGATTGCAGTTGTTGTCGGCTGGTAGAACCCTGCGTCGTCAGATCCGTATTCGTTACTGTCCAGGGCCGACTTGGTATGCGCATCAGCGAACCCGCCCCAGTTGCCGATCTGAGCGGCTATGGTATACTCGTCGGGCGAACGAGGCGGCGGGTGCGACATGTTGGATGTTTCTTCATCTCCATGCGTTTTGCACCATCTTGTGCGTGCTGTGCTACCCCACGACACTCCCGGCGCCAACAAGCTGGCCATGGGCACTTTCAGAGTACAATTTCCAGGGCATGGGAATTCCTGGAAAAACAGGCGGATAGCCTCTCGCTAGTGGCGTGGCGCTGCGCTGAGAAGGTTTGGGGCTACGAGGATAGAGAGTTGGGAGTCCAATGTGGCGATTGCAGGAGGCGATGCAGCGCAAGCACGCATGCCCGGGTGTTTCTGAACGGCCAACAGATTGGATCGGGGGTGGTGGAAGACCATGGGATAGACACTACGACGCGCCGCGCCGCATACTTGCCAAACCATGGGCGCGCGTGCGTTAGTATCAGGTAGGATACCAGAGAACAGGCCGGAGCCAAGCCGGGCCGGGGCCTGACGTGGAGGCCGTCAAGGGAAGAAGCGTGCATCTCAAAGCACGACGGGCTAGAAGCACAAAGCCGCATGCAACGACGTCGACACAATCAAAAACAAAGCACCGATGCCTTTGGAGACACGGTATCCGAAACCTTTGTGGTGGTGTTTCACGCGGCAGTGCCGCGGTTAACTGTTCCCCGCCCCACCGCCTTGCCGCTTGCAGCTCCCAGCTCCCAGGGAGCAGGCGGCCCCCGCACAACCACGGGCTATGCGCATCATCCACACCCAGCTGGCGTCCCACATATCAGAAACGCCATGGTGTGTCAGCCCACTTATTGACGCGCAATCTGGCCAAGCCTATCACCGGCGGGCTGCGAGCATGGACAGGATGGACGTGGATGCTGTCTGGCATCGTTGACGTCTGGCTCCTCGGCCTTGATTGGGATCAGCCCAGCCCTGGAACACTAGCCGGCCTGTGAGGCGGCAAAGCCTACTTCAGACTGTGATGCCCTGTCGTGCAACGGCCAAAGGGTAAAGTGTTAGCCCCGACCGGATACGAGCATTCCATTCACGGCTGAATTAGCGCCGCTTACGACACCTTGGCTTGGTCTCTTGACCTCTTCTCCTTGCGTGCTTTGCTGGACATTCACAACAACAACAACATCATACTACCTTCGCTTTCAACACAGACTCGTCAGTCCAAATTCAACATGGACCTTTACCGAGCTACGTTCGCTGGATCGCTTCTTCTCAATGCACTTGCTTTCTACCAATCGCACCGCTCCCGCAAAGCGGCAGTCGTCGAGGCCGTCACTACCGACAAGAAGGAAGAGCACAGCCATGTGGAACCGGATATGGAGGGCTTGAGCAAGCTCAAGAGGCGCTTCTTTCCCATTTACCTGCTGGTCAACGCTGCAGACTGGCTTCAAGGGCCATACATTTACCCCATCTACAAAGGTGCATCCACGTCCATCATGACAGCCAACCATGGCATGCTAACGCGCAAGCAGACGAGAAAGGACTTCCGGAAGAACTGGTCGCATTTCTATTCCTTACTGGCTTCATCGCCGCAGGTGTCTCCGCATCCTTTGCAGGCGGGCTCGCAGACCGCTATGGCCGAAAGGCGGCGTGTCTGGGATACTGCGTACTCTACTCGCTATCATGCGCCACTCTCCTTACCAACAACATCTACGTCCTCTTCTTGGGCCGCATCCTTGGCGGCGTATGCGGAACTATCCTATGGAGCGTATTTGAAAGCTGGCTAGTCGCCGAGTTCAACCAACTGATGCTTCAAGACGGAGAACCCCATCTGAGTGCCATCTTCAGTACGATGACGACATCCAACACCTGTGTCGCAATCGGAGCAGGCATCTTTGCCGAGTGGGCTGTCCGATGCACCGGGACCGCAAAGGCACCCTTTATGGCGGCGATTGTGTGCTTGACTTTGAGCTTTGCCGCCATCTCGAGGTGCTGGGGCGAGAACTATGGATCGAGCAGCCGGAGGGCGTCTGAGACAGAGGGTCTGCTCCAGCAGGAGGAGGCAACGCCAGCACCAGCACCGACTTCGGCTCTGCGAACCATTCTACGCGATCGCAACATCCTCATCCTCGCCCTGGTGTCGGGTTTCTTTGAAGGATCGCTCTTCTTATTCATCTTCTTCAAGTTTCCAGCCCTGAAGCTCAGCCACAAGTTGGCTGGCTCAACTGAAGGTAAGCAACCGACTTGCCCTCGGCTCGTACTGACACGTCGAAACTAACGCAAAGCAGAACTTCCATTTGGCCTTATTTTTGCCATCCTCATGTGCTCCATGATGCTCGGTTCGCTCCTTTACAAGCACGTGTCCACATCCTCGTCGCCTATGCCTGCACAAAAGATGCTCACTGGCATCCTAGCCGTTTCCTCGGCCTGTTTCTTCATTCCCGGCCATTTCCGGGATGAGCGCGTCACTCTCTGGTGCTTCTGCATCTTCGAACTATGCTGCGGAATTTACTACCCCGCAATGGGCTCGCTGAAAAGCAAGCTCATCGAAGACGGCTCGCGGGCGAGTATCTACGGCATTCTTCGTATTCCGCTCAACGTTTTCGTTGTGCTTGCGCTTAGCACGACCAAAGAAGGTAAGCATCTCCGCTATGCCCAGACCTGGGGGCCGCAGCTAACAGTCTATTCTAGGCGAAGCGCATCGCGATACCGTCTTTACTACATGTAGTGTGCTATTAGTGGTAGCAGCCATCTTTGTGCACAAGACGCTAGCTTAAGCCAGTTCGGCTGGAATGCCTGGGCCAAGGGAGAGCGCGGGTGGTACAGCAACATCAACCCTACAAGTCCCCTGAAAGAGGGATAGTGTATATAGCCGGGGTTTTTTTTCAAGAATCGACATTTGTTTTGATAGACTTAGATCGAATGACATCATGTATACCCATTCGACGCGACAGTTTGGAATGTCGCGATACCCGCTTGCTTGGTGTGCTCCCGTTGCTTCGCTCCGTTGCAAAAGGCGTCCCAGGGAACGCCGACGTTAGCATCAGCATGAAACGACGCTGATGCTGATCAATGGTCATTGGCCCCGCTCACTACGAACGGCCCTGCGGCTAATGACTCCCCCGTGGTCCGCTAAACGGTATTAGTGTTTGCTCAGACCCAATGGTGCGAACGTGGCGGCGTTGGCTGGGGCGGGGTTGCATAGCGTCCAGGCCGCACGGTTGGAAGCTGATCTGACATGCATCAGTTGCTGTATCTGTAACGGGTAAACCTTTGGTTGTGATAAGCGCTCGGCAGGTGGGCTGGCACACGTAACATGTCCCTTGGTCCGCTGTTATTGTTTCGCAGCGCGCTTGGCACATTTCTAAAGGACCGACCCGAATCAGGCCAGGGGAGTAGAGCGTTTGAGATACTTCTCAGTGGAATCTGGAAAACGAACAACCTTCTTCTTCTTCTCCTTCTCCTTCTCTTCTCTTCTCTTCTCCCCTTCCACGCTTGACGCGCTTCATACACCTCCACCGATTCAACTCGGAGGTTATACATTACAGTCTTTCCCTCAACCTTGGCTTAGACGTCACTCTTTTACCACAGCCATCATGTTCAGGTCATTTGGAGGTAAGTTTTCCATTTCACAATGCCTTTGCCATGTGCTTACAAAGGTCACAGCTCGCATCTTTGCCGGAATCTTCGTAGTAGTCTTCCTAATCGTCGTTTTCCGCAACGAAGAATCCGCTGGCACGGCTCTACTCCCTTACCTCCCCGTCCTTCCGTCTACGGGATCTTCACAGCCCTCGTCGATGCTACAGGCATGGATAAAAGACCGATCTGCGCTGTCGGAGAAGTCGTGGAAGAAGAGTGTTGAGCTGCGCGACCAAATGGCCAAGCAGCATCCGGACAACCCCAAGATCCCATTCTTCCCGACAGACTTTTTGAAGTACCCATACACCATCTGGGATTTCTTCCCGGCGACCTGGACATGCCCCCACGACGTTCAACGCGTGGGACGTCTAGGTGACGGAGGCAAATGGGTCTGCGGAATGAACGTTTACGAAAAGCTGCCGACCCCCAAGGCGGTATCGGCTAGCACGACCCAAGAGGCTGCCGTGTCCAACGCACAAGAAGGCCTTGTAATGTACAGTTTCGGCATCAACGGCGAGTCCTCATTCGAAGCTGAAATGCTCGATCGCGTACCCAGCGCCCGCATCTGGGGCTACGACTTCTCCGTCGATGCGTGGGGCCCACAAATCGCGACAAAGGACCGCCACCGCACCTTTTTCAAGAAGGTTGGCCTGGGCAAGCTGGATTCTCACTCGAGCGACCCGCCATTCTGGACCCTACCTAGCCTGATGAAGCAAAACAACCACACCTACATTGATATCCTGAAAATAGACGTCGAGGGCAGCGAATACGACGCCCTTGACACCATGATGGACGCTTTCGATAACATGAAGACGGCCTCGGGAAGCTCTGTTCTACCCATTGGCCAAGTCATGATCGAGCTCCACCTCGGCGACGGCATCAACCTCCAAGACTCGAGCGGCGGCGGCAACGTAGACTTTGGTCGCTTCAGGAAATGGTGGGAGAGGCTTGAGCGCATGGGCATGCGGCCAGTGTGGATGGAAATTAATCTCTTTGCCGTTACACTCGGCAAGTCAAAATCCGACCCAAGATGTACAGAGTATGTCTGGGTCAATGCAAAGGATAGGAGGAATGTCCTCTGGAATTTGTAGAGTAATCGAAGGGGGAGGTAGGAATTATGCAACCTAGATTTTAGGTGCAGCACTTACAGCAAACTGGCGTTATAGATTGGGACTGAGAATACAATTTAAATGACATTCTTTTTTTTTGAATTCACGACAAATCATTCCCGAGGCGCGACGCACAGATGAACTTGTGATGTTGCAATGTTGAGGCGCAAAAGGGATGAATGCCTAGGAAGGAATGTGTGACGTCATCTGCATCATTGCCCCCCAAATCGGATCTAGGGCCAAGGCAAACCTCTCGGCCTCCTGTCGTACATGCGCAGCCTACCCTCACCTTTCTCATTCCTGTCTGCGCGCACAGCACAGCACAGCACAAAGGCCGCCTTTGTTCAACATGCTACACAATCACTATAACACCATCAATTTCGAACTCAAGCCAGATGTCAGTGCGAAACAGCCCCAAGTTGATCTTCGGTCCGATCGATCGATCGCCTCAACCGCCAAACCTGGCGAACAAACATCTAGTGGACAATAATAACGCGCGTAAAGTCAACGCGTCCGCTGGCCCACACCTCGTAGCTATAGATACATTTTTAACTCCTTTATCGAATCTCCTGAATATGCATCTGCAACCCCCTTTTCAACATTCCCCAAATTCCTTCCCTTCCCTTTTCCCCGACATTTTTTTTTACAAACAGGACGGGAGGCGCGCGCACGCACGCCAAGCTGTGCCTAGCCAGCAAGCAATCACCATCACGTTGTCGAAAAGTAAGCCTTGGCTTCAAGGCTAAACTTGGCAAATCCCCCCATGGGGTCGTTATCGTCCTTTGCTCGGCTTTTGTGCACCATTGGATAAGCACTATGGATATAGGCGCAATATCCGAGGATGCGCCGAATGCAAGTACCGATACCTTTGATCTAAGAAAAGCCGCGTCAGGTGAAGGACAGGAAAGAGGGCGCAGTCGGATGGGTGCGGAGATGAGGTATTCGGACTTGGGTGGTTTTTTTACTCGGCAATTTAAGTGTGTGTGCGTTTCTTTTTTTGTGGTTGCGTACACCGGCTTGACGACGGGGTTTGTGTTGCGTGTATAGGAGGTGGCGTTGATAATGAATAGTGATAATATGTGGTTCTATTTGTGCAAAAAAAAACCCCATGAATTTGCTTTTGCTTTTTCCCCCATTGGGGCATTGGTGCAGAAGCGTTTGACTAGCTGACGGCATTGACACCAAAGATTCCTATCGCACTAAAGTATATCAGTAGGATGAAGTTCAAAGTCATCAAACAACCCTATGGGTCAACTACGCTGTACAACTGAATGTCGCGATCACCAGCTCAACAGCTCACTCGCAAAACAACACAGATCAGCAGGATGATATCCGCATGCATTGCCTCGGGTATCTTGGAGTCTGTGCTTTGGTGTTTACGATGTACTTTGTCGCGAGAAGCTTGCGACTAGTATGATGATCTCAGTGTTCATTCCCCTCCAAGGGAAGCGGGGTGAGAAGAAGCGTGAGAGAGAACTCGCTGTAGATTTGAATCAAGTTATCATCATCCAGCCCTACTAGGGTTTTGGTAGATGGTCACTACAATCCATATTTTGCTCACTCAAGTTGGCTTGAGAGATGAGAAATTGTTAACAACAAGGCTCCTTCCCCGTATAGCTACAACGAGATCATGAGCTTATAAGGTCTATTGGAAAAAGAAAAGTCCAAAGAACTTGTCACAAACACATATGGTGACCAGTCGTTATGGAGAAGTTGAGCAGCATGAATGATTCGAGTTTATGTAACCACGTCATGGCTTTATATATCTCTCTATCTTCTATCTATTTTCTACGGTATACTCGCGGATATCCGCCCACGAAGTCATAGTCATGACCTAGTGATTGCAGTTTCTCTAGGAATAGCGAATAGTTGCCTCTACAATCACATCTCAAGAAAACTCTCTCCACATCTTAAGCAGTCCGTTCCTTCTTACCACCGTCTTCCCCGTCTTCCCTGCCTTCTCGTACTCGCGTCGAGACTTTTCTCCAGCTCTCTCACAATGTCAGTCGCCGCAGTTATACCCAAAAGCCACAATGACTCAACACCAACCGACATCCGAGCCATTGACGCCCGAAACTGCCAACAAAAAAATGGTTTGTTTGTCGCCGCATGCCCCTAGGAGCGTTTACTCTTGACGTTGCTTCCGCCGCCCATGTTCGTCGTGACACCCAACATGCTCGTAAACGGTAGCTGTTTTGCTGAGTGTGTCTGCAATGCAAAGAATGCTGTCTTGCGGGAGATGAGAAGGCGGGCGTTGGAATATGCCAGGCAGTTCATGATGGGGAAGGTTGGTAAGCCCTTGACTACACGGCTAATATAACCCTTTCGCTCTGAAAAGGTGCGAGGATGGCGTTTCAGTGTTTCAAGGTTGCGTTTTATGTACATGAGCCAGTCGAAGTTGTGGAAAGTGAGACGCTGGCTAAGGTATCCTAATTGGGCTTGTGGTTATTCTGTCTGTGGTTTTTCCTACATTTCATCGCAATTGCATCCTGGGCGTTTAGAGGATGTCTAATGGTCTTACGAGTCGCTGTTGCTGTAGCTGGGCGGTTCGTAAAGGACACTTGAGTTACAAACTGATTGTGGAAGCGGTGACTGTAAAATGGAAAGACCCACACATACACTGTGGCAAGTTCTTTATCCGCCATCCACGCGCAACTGAACAGACCAAGCTTTTCCACCTCTTCCACAACACAACTATCTACAGCTTACAAGATAAAGACACCGCCCACCATGTCCGAGCCGGATTATAACACTATCGTGTCACATACCACGAATAACATGGTCTTGGCCATTTTGGAAACTTAGAAGTATGTATATCTCGGATTTACTGCTGCAATGCGAATCTAATAACAGGCTTCTAGAGCTGAACCTCCGGACGACGACAAATTGAGACTTATCATCCGTGGCCACAAGGGACTCACGATACGAGAGGGGCCCAAGGACCTTCTCCTCAAGAGCTCGGGAAAGATAGCTAGAATCTGTAAGGATAATGGCAACTACTCCTATGTCGGGACAGACGACGAAAATCTAGAGGTTGTTTGCGACTACCTTTATTACCTAAAGAATCAATCGATTAAGAACGAAAATTCGATGGCTACTGGGTGTAAATACAAGCGGTTCTGTGCCCTCTACGGGTTCTGCAAAAGATTCGAAGACGCAGACAGTGCGACAAGGGTCTTTAAATCCTTTATGAGGGTTTACAAAGAAAGTCAAAAGACTCTCCCAGATGCAGACGTGGTCAAAGATATCTACAAGTGCACTTTCGGAGGGGACGTGATGCGCAAGTTTGTCATAGAGTGTTATATGGAAACGGCCAGCGACGACGATTTCAAGAAAGAGAACCGCCTTCCCCTGGAGTTCACTATAGACATCACCTCGTACCCCAAAGCTTCCCAAGAGCTCACATGGGAGGAAATAATCACCCCGCAAAACTACAAAAAGGGCTTGGAATGATGTACAAGGTGCGCAAAAAGGACTTCTCACAAATGCGCCAGTTACTAAATACTCCACCAGGTCCATGCATTCGTTTCTTGTATCCTTTACAGCCTCGAAATCATCGTTTTGAAGTCAATTATAGCATTGTCTGTGGGTTTATAAAAGGAAATGGAAAACTATACTGGGTTAGGGAGGAGGGGTATTCGGATTCAGGTACATGCACAGCTCTCAGCTAATTTCATTAATAGACTGAAGAATGTACACATGACTCCCACTATTCCTAGGAGTCAATATTCTTCTACACAGAGCACATGAATCGGGCTCGAAGTAGTAGCACGTAATTTCTTATCAGATGTCAGCCACGAATCAAACATGGGTTTTTGATTTCTGCTTTGTCAAACCCAATTTGCGCCCGTGCTCCCTTTGACCAGAAAAGTGACCGCGGTGCTCTAGAAACATTATTTTCGGTGGGTTCTTGCGCATGATAGATATTCATCTGTCTCGTCTCATATGAAGCCATGTCCTCCACTGACCAGGCGTGTAGATATGTCTCATGTCGAGCTTCAGAATAAAGAACATTTCCACGCTTCTTTACGCGTGTGCAACCCTCAACGAAGCCGGTAAGAACACTTACTTGATCTTGTGTAGACTGATAAAGTCGAAAAGTTAAACCTTCAAGTGAAAATTGGGCGCTGGAGCATCCCTGTGAGTACATAAAAGTTGCAGAAGATAGGACGTTGGGGTTGGTGCAATGTAGCTGAACCAGGGAAGGTCTAGCGGTATTACACACCAAGTCTCATGTATAGGCATATCGAACATGACCTTGTAAAGCCAACCGTGAACATATAGTGAAGAACCAAACTTACCTACATGTATAATGGGTAAATAGAAGCGCATAAATTAAGTTAAGAGGGAGGAGCGACTCCCAATGTTCTAAGGTTAGACTTAAAGTCACGTGGCTTAGTTTAGCTTGCGATGATACTTTGGTATGGTCCGCATCCTCAATAGTGCAAACCTGATAGTAGCTTTGGAAGCGTAATAGTGGACACGGCCACGTATTCTACTTATCGTCGGGTTTGGGTAGATCATAGAGCGTACGTGTCGTGTTTCCAGTGGGCCAAAGTCAGATGTTGACCTACCCACTGCAAACACTTGCTGAGTCCCACAACTATCAAAGCCACCTAGGAATACTGCTGGTCGTATACTTGAGTACTTGTTGGCTGGCTACCATGGTATCCGCAGCTGTGGTGATACATCTCGCGACTGACGTCGTGGATCGGCAAAATAGGCTACGCCCTTTGTGGTTAGCGGATGCATAATCTAGCGTGAAACCTCACCTTTCAATCGCGCTGTGCGGCAATTAATGCCACCTTATCAGCTCCCCCCATAGACCCGGCTAATTGCGCCGAAACGACTTCATCATTTCCATTGATCAATCCTCGCCTTTCTCTTCGAATTCAAGGCACAAGGCGCGCTAGAGGTTCGACGAACAGCAGCACCTGCTCGACGCCCTTCGCGAAAATAATCCTCCGACCCAAGCGCCTGCAGGCTTATCCGTTTCCGTCACACCCCTCACTAATCCCCTAGGCAGACCCGCTCTATTCTGTGCAGCTTACTGGTCTTTACCTGTTGCTATTACTTAAGGCTGACAGCAGCCTCACATGTCAGGGCCAACGTCAAACCCGGACTGGAACAGAAGCGGTAGTCCTGCCTATGGTACCTTTGCTCGACCACCATTCAACCGCCAACCTCTTAACAGTCATGACAGCAATGGCAGCGCTGCTGTTGAGCCCAGCAATGCCGATGAAGATGTATCACCGAAGCGCAGACCGTCTCCGCAGCGGAAGCCATCAAGGCACATTGAGTTTCGAAAGTACTTGAAGCGTCCGTATATGATGGAAACGCAACGTACGCTGAGTGATGCTCTGAGATCTGCAAAGAGCAGGGAAGAACAGGAAACGCTACTTCCCGATGAAGATTATGCTGGGAGTGATGGATGCTTCAACGGGCAGGGTCAGCCTACGGTTGCAAGGGTCGGAAATGGGCAGGATGCGAAAAATCTAAAGGTCTACTTCAATATTCATCGGTAAGTTTCATGCTGTCTAAACCGAATGTCTCGTATTGACTGAAGAGTAGCATCCGGCGACTTGTTCTGGCTGTAATTGAAGATCCATACACGGTAGACCAATTGCGAGAACCTCGAATGAACGTTCTCATTGTGAAACCACTCGTGGACCGACTCTATGACGAAGACGATATCTCCATCGTCTACTGCTTGCTCGTCAACCGCATGCAGTTCCTCCGCGAGCAGCAATTCCAGCAACATCACCAGACCGTTGACCTCACACGTGCCAATCTCTGCGAGCTAGTCGCCATGAAAGTTTTGCGAAGACACGATGAAGAGTCCACGGGCAAAGCTGGTCTACTACTGCTAGCACAGATTTTAGTAGCACCTTTCCAACCCTTCCAAGGCGCACCCGACGAGCGCTGCCCACCACGGCATAGTTCCGACTACCAAAGCCAGGGCGACAACGAAGGCAAACTCACTGCGTTGGAAGTTGCCATCGTGTCCGAGAGCAAGGTCTTACTTGCTGGATCTGCGAGCCAGAAGGTTATCGAAGCCATTTACCGAGGACGCATCGTATATACTCCAACGGTATACATGGATATCATTCCCGATCATTACAAGCAAAAGCCAATATCATTATACGACCCGCGAAAGGCTCCGGTGCTCAATCAATACCGGCTTATGGTACCGAGAACACGCAACTTGATTGAAGTAGTGCAATTCATTATACTACTTGCGCTGTATAGCTGGTGCATGACGATGCGGAAAGACCACTATTTGACAGGTCCAGAGATCGCCTTTCTGCTGTATGGAAGTGGATGGGTGTTGGACGAACTAGCCTCCTGCCTAGAGCATGGCTGGGAGGTACATACACAGGAACTCTGGGCTTTCTTGGATGTCACATTCGCCGGAATCTTTCTCATCTACCTTGGCATGCGTATCCGCGGCTGGACGACAGGCCAGGATGAGATTGGCAGACAAGCACTCGACGTCCTAGCTGTTGCGTCGCCGATCCTCTTCCCGCGCATTGCCTTCAATCTAATGCCCGAGAATATGCTTTTTATCGCGCTTCGGGCCATGGTCAAGGAGTTTACAGCACTCAGTCTGATCGCC
>Ga0265797_10007762_pt1 | contig 14521 bp, 13 predicted proteins | sample P2T30metagenome_FD_192433 | JGI IMG/M metagenome (GOLD analysis project Ga0265797, IMG submission 192433) | Plant litter microbial communities from East Loma Ridge, Irvine, California - P2 T30 | ecosystem: Environmental > Terrestrial > Plant litter > Unclassified | place: USA: California... | reverse complement strand
CCGCCACAGGCCAGCCGCCCGCCGACCCCACCGGCGACCGCTGGCAATTTCGCCTGTTCGATACGCTGCTGCTCGATATTATGCAGCGCCGGGGCGAAACGACGCGCGACCTGTTCCGGCAGCTGTTCGAGCGCAACCCGGTGGGCCGTATCTTCCAATTTCTGGATGAAAAAACCAGTTGGGCCGACAACTTGCGCATCATGAACTCGGTGTCGCCGGGGCCATTCATGCGCTCTATCGGGCACGTGCTGCGTGGCCGGCCGGGGCAGCGCTAGGGCTCGCAAGGTTAATATGCGCCCCCGGTGGTACACGTCCAGCTGCTGCTCGCCGCCCGAGAGCTGCCGAAAGCCCTGGCTGGCCAGGTGCTGGGGTAGGTACCCTAGCCGCCGGGCCGCGCCGCGTGCGCAATTCCTCGGGCCCGCCCAGCCGCACCGAGCCCTGGTAGGTTAGTTTGCCCGTTAAGTACCCGAAATAGCGTCGTCTTGCCCGCACCGTTGCGCCCTAGCGCTGCCACAAAAATTGGCGCGGTGGGCCATACCAACGAAAAATCGCGGAGCAGCACCCAATTGGGGTACCCCGCGATTAAGTTTTCAATGACCAGTGACCAGTGAGTAATGCGCAACTGCGGCTGACTCACAACAGGTAACGGCTCATTGCGCACTGGCAGTTATTCAGTGAGTTTAGTACTCGTCCTCGTTGAACATGAAGTCCTCCTTGGTCGGGTAGTCGGGCCATACTTCCTCGATGTTCTCGTAGGGCTGGCCGTCGTCTTCCAAACCTTGCAGGTTTTCAACCACTTCCATCGGAGCCCCCGAGCGGATAGAGAAGTCAATGAGTTCATCTTTGGTGGCGGGCCAGGGCGCATCTTCCAGATAGGAAGCGAGTTCGAGAGTCCAGTACATGGTCGAAAGTTGGAAAGACGTGAAAAAAGGTTATTAAATATAAGGAGAACAGGCGCTACGCAGCTTTCCCCAGAAAAGTTAGCCCGTGATGGGCAACTGGAAAAGCGCAATCAGCTCCGTTTTAGTTTGAATCTTCCGCTCAAAGGTGCGAATTTTTCCTTGCAGCAGTTGGCGGAACTGGTCGTTGGCGGCCGACGAATTGAGGTTGCCCAGGTTGTCTTTGAGCGTGGCCAGCTCCTGGCGGTCGCTCTCGATAAACTTGCGCAGGGCCACCGTGGCGGCCTGGGCGCGCTCGGCGGGGGCTAGCGGGGCGGCCCCTTCGGCCTGGCGCTTGCGCAGGTAGTAATCCAGGGCGCTCATTTCGAATACCTTATCGCAGGCCAGCATAAAGCGCTGCCACAACTGGTCGCTTTCGGGGCCGCGCACGGCGCCGCTCTGCTTCCACTCGGTTTGCAGGGCTTTGGCCTGGGTCACGCCCTGGTTGGGCGGCAGGGCAATGAGGGCTTCGGCGCGCTTGGCCAGCTCGCGCTTGCGCAGCAGGCTTTCCTCGGGCGAGCCGGGGGCGGCGCCGGGGCGCACTTCCACCGGGCGCTGGGTTTCGATGTGCTTTTTGAGGCGCTCGAAGAAATGGTTGTTGGCGGCCCGAAATTTGGTCCACAGCTCGGCGGCCTGCTTCTTGGGCAAGGTGCCGTTGACTTCGCGCCACGCGGTTTGCAGCTGCTTAAGCTGGCGCGAAGTCGTCTCAAACTGGTCGGAGTTTTTGAGCACCTCCGCTTGGTTCACCAGCTCGCGGTAGCGCTCCACGGTGCGGCGGGCCAGGGCCTTGCGGTCGGTCTGGAAAGCTTTGCGGCGGTCGAAAAACTCCTGCACCGCGCCGTGGAAGCGGCTTTCGAGCTCCTCGGTCAGGGCTTTGTCCACGGGGCCGGTTTTGAGCCAGGCCTGGCGCAGGTCCTTCACCGCTTCGCTGGCCGTAAGCCATTCCTCGGTGTCGCGTAGGGCCTCGGCCTGGGCAATGAGGCTCTGCTTGGTGGCCAGGTTTTTTTCGCGGTTGCGGGCCACCGACACGTTGAGCTGCTGCTCGGCCTCCTGGAGGCGGCGGTGCAGGCTCTCGTAATCGCCGAGGCCGTCGTGCTGCTTGGTTTGCTCCTGCAAGTGCAGCAGCTTCATTAAGAAGGAGCCTTGGTTGTCAGCGGCTTGCATGCGCTGCAACAACTCGTCTATCTTGGCCCGGAAGGCTTCGTAGCGCTGGCCAAAGTAACGTAGGGCATCGTCGTCGGTATCTTTTACCTGGCCGATGCGGCGGGCCGGCTGGCCGAGCGTTGGCCGTAGCCACACGCCTCCGTCTTCCACGTAGCCATAGCGGCGAGCTTCCGTGAGCGGGTGGTCGGGGAGTTCCATTGGGGAATGGGAAAGGTAGAGTGAGGCAAAACCGCTGGCTAGCCTGGCAAGCACGGCCGAACGCAGTATACAGAATGAGTTACAAGTTTACGCGCAAAAGTAGTTGCGGGCAGTTAGCAGGACGGCGTTGGCGCGTTTAGGTTTTCGCTTGGGCCCGGGGCCCCAACGAGTTGAGGGTAAAAACCGTGTTTGGCCGCGCAAAAGAGCGATTTTTTTTCGGCTGGAGGCTAGCGGCCCGAGCTGTTTTTAGAAGGTAGCTTTGCGGGTAGTCCCCTCATCCTTTACCAGTTCCCAGCCCCTCATGTCCGACCAACCCACCATTATTTTCAGCATGGCCGGGGTAAGCAAGATTTACCCGCCTCAGAAGCAAGTTCTCAAAAATATTTACCTCTCATTTTTCTACGGCGCCAAAATCGGCGTGCTCGGCCTCAACGGCTCGGGCAAGTCGAGCCTGCTGAAAATCATTGCTGGCGTCGACAAGCAGTTTCAGGGCGAAGTGGTGTTTTCGCCCGGCTACTCGGTGGGCTACCTCGAGCAGGAGCCCCAGCTAGACCCCACCAAAACCGTGCGCGACGTAGTAGAGGAGGGCGTGGCCGAAACGGTGGCTTTGCTCAAAGAATACGATGAAATAAACGAAGCCTTCGGGGCCGAAGACGCTGACTTCGACAAGCTGCTCGAGCGCCAGGGCACCGTGCAGGAGCGCCTCGACCAGCTCGACGCCTGGAACCTCGATAGCAAGCTGGAGCGCGCCATGGATGCCCTGCGCACTCCGCCCCAGGAGGCCGTGATTGGCAACCTCTCGGGCGGTGAAAAGCGCCGCGTGGCGCTGTGCCGCCTGCTGCTACAAGAGCCTGATGTATTGCTGCTTGACGAGCCTACCAACCACCTCGACGCCGAAAGTGTGCTGTGGCTGGAGCAGCACTTGCAGCAGTACAAAGGCACCGTAATCGCCGTAACCCACGACCGCTATTTCCTCGACAACGTGGCGGGCTGGATTCTGGAGCTCGACCGCGGCTCGGGCATTCCGTGGAAGGGCAACTACAGCAGCTGGCTGGAGCAGAAAACCGACCGCCTGGCCAAGGAAGAGAACACCGAGAGCAAGCGCGCTAAGACCTTGCAGCGCGAGCTGGACTGGGTGCGGATGTCGCCCAAAGCCCGCCAGAGTAAGGGCAAGGCTCGCCTGGCCAACTACGAGAAGCTAGCCGGCGAAGAAGCCAAGGACAAGGAGCAGAAGCTCGAGCTGTTCATCCCCGACGGCCCACGCCTGGGTTCGCAGGTTATTGAGGCCGAAGGCCTCAGCAAAGCATTTGGCGACAAGCTGCTGTTTGAAAACCTGAGCTTTTCGCTGCCGCAGGGCGGTATTGTGGGCATCATCGGGCCCAACGGGGCGGGTAAAACCACGCTCTTCCGCATGATAACCGACCAGATGGCGCCCGACGCGGGCACCTTCGTAGTCGGCCCCACGGTGCAAACGGCCTACATCGACCAGCAGCACGACTCGCTCGACGGCAGCAAGTCGGTGTTCGACACCATCACGGGCGGCACCGAAACCATGATGCTAGCCGGCCGGCCGGTGAACTCGCGGGCCTACGTCAGCAAGTTTAACTTCGGTGGCGGCGACCAGGAAAAGAAAGTCGGCACGCTCTCGGGTGGCGAGAAAAACCGGGTGCACCTAGCCATGACGCTCAAGCAGGGCGCCAACCTGCTGCTGCTCGACGAACCAACCAACGACTTGGATGTGAACGCCATCCGGGCGCTGGAAGACGCGCTGGAGAACTTCGCCGGCTGCGCCGTTATCATCAGCCACGACCGCTGGTTCCTGGACCGGCTAGCCACCCACATCCTGGCTTTCGAGGGCGACTCGGAAGTGGTGTGGTTTGAGGGCAACTTCACCGACTACGAGGAAGCCAAGCGCAAGCGCCTCGGCGACGTGGAGCCCAAGCGCGTGCGCTACCGCAAGCTGAGCTAGCGGTAACCATTTCTTCAGTAACAGAAAGCCCTGGCGCGAGCAATCGCGCCAGGGCTTTCTGTTTTGGTAGGGCAAGAGCAGTAGCCCGCACTCCCAGGATTAGCTCCACGGATAGGGCTAGCCCTGATGCTACGCGGTTACTTCTTTCACGTCGTAGCGGTCGAGCATCATCACCTTATCCCAGGCCTTCACGAAGGCTTTCACGAAGCGCTTATGGCCATCGCTGCCGGCGTATACTTCGGCTACGGCGCGCAGGTGGCTGTTGGCGCCAAATACGAGGTCGGCGCGGGTGGCTACGTAGCGGCTCTGGCCGGTGGCGCGGTGTTCGAGCGAGAACGTCAGGCCCTTGGCATCATCCTTTTTCCAATCGTACTCCGTGCTGGTGAGCACCGTAAAAAAGTCGTTGGTGAGCACGCCCACGCGGTCGGTGAAGATGCCGTAGGGCGAGTTGTCGTGGTTGGTATTCATGGCCCGCAGGCCGCCGGCCAGCGCCACCCACTCGGGCGAGGTGAGGGCTAGCAGATGCGCTTTGTCGAGGAAAATCTCCTCGGGTGCCACGCCCTGCGAGATGTCGTTGAACCCCTTGTCGAGGTAGTTGCGGAAACCGTCGGCCACGGGCTTGAGCCAGGTAAACATCTCAATGTCGGTGAGTTCCTGGGTGGTGTCGCGGCGGCCCGGCGTGAAGGGCACCTCGGTGGGCACGCCCGCATCGGCGGCGGCTTTTTCGAGCGCCGCGCAGCCGCCCAGCACGATAAGGTCGGCGAGCGATACCTTTTTGCCGCCCGCGGCCTGGCCGTTGAATTTCTCCAGTAGCCCGCGCAGGGCCGCTACTACCGGCACCGTGCGGCGGTTCACCGCCCAATCTTTTTGCGGGGCCAGGGCTAGCCGGCCGCCGTTGGCGCCGCCGCGCTTGTCGCTGTAGCGGTGCGTCACGGCCGCCGAAAACGCCGTGTACACCAGGTCAGAAACCGATACCCTTAGCGCCAGAATTTCCTGCTTCAGCGCCGCCACATCGGCCGCGTCGATGGGGGCGTAGTCGGCCACCGGAATCGGGTCCTGCCACAACAGGCCATCCTCATTGCGCTTCTCGGGGCCGAGGTAGCGCTCGCGCGGGCCCATGTCGCGGTGGGTCAGCTTATACCAAGCTTTGGAAAAGGCCTGGGTGAAGGCATCAAAATCGCCCAGGAATTTCTCGCACACCTTCCGGTACGCGGGGTCTTCCTTCAGCGCGATGTCGGTGGTCATCATCATCAGCGCGTTCATCTGGCCAGGAATGTGCGCGTCGGGCGTCTTGGGCGCATTCTCGTCCACGGGCGTCCATTGCAGGGCGCCGGCCGGGCTCTTGGTTTGCTTCCAGTCAAACTTGAAGAGGTTGGTCAGGTAGTCGTTGTCCCACTGCGTGGGGTTGGGCGTCCAGCTGCCTTCGATGCCGTTGGTCATCGTGTTTTCGGCGTTGCCGCTGCCCTTGGGGTTGTGCCAACCCAGGCCCATTAGCTCCATGGGCGCGATTTCGGGGGGCATGCCGATTTCGGCGGCCGGCACCATGCCGTGGCTTTTGCCGAAGGCGTGGCCACCGGCAATGAGGGCCACGGTTTCCTCGTCGTTCATGGCCATGCGCGTGAAGGTGGTCCGAATGTCGCGCGCCGACCCTAGCGGGTCGCCGTTGGCATACGGCCCCTCGGGGTTCACGTAAATCAGGGCCTGGTGCGAGGCGGCCAGCGGGTTTTCGAGGTCGTAGTCGGCGTCGCCGTTCTGGCCGCGCCAGCGCTTGTCGCGGCTCACCATCTCGTCGGGCGATTTGGCCTTCGACAGGTCGTGAATCACCTCGGGGCCCCAGTAAGTGGCATTGTCCGCCTCCCAAGCATCGTGGCGGCCGCCGGCAAAGCCATAGGTCGGAAAGCCCATGATTTCGAGCGCACAGTTGCCGGTCAGCACAATGAGGTCGGCCCACGAGAGGGCGCTGCCGTATTTCTGCTTGATGGGCCAGATGAGGCGGCGCGACTTGTCGGTGTTGCCATTGTCCCACCAGCTGTTGATGGGCGCGAAGCGCTGCAAGGCCTCGCCCGCGCCGCCGCGGCCGTCGGCAATGCGGTAGGTGCCGGCCGAGTGCCAGGCCATGCGTATCATCTGCGGGCCGTAGTTGCCGTAGTCCGAGGGCCACCAGGCTACCGACGAAGTCAGGAAGCCTTTGATTTCCTGCTTCAGCGCCTCCAGGTCAAGCTTATTGAAAGCCTCGGCGTAGCTGAAATCATCGCCGAGCGGGTTGGCCTGCGGGCCGTTCTGGTGCAGCTGCTCCACCTTCAGGCGGTTGGGGTACCAGTCGGAGAGGGCGGGCGGTGTGCCGTCTACCCCGCCGATGCGGTCGCCGCCAAAGGGGCATTTGCCGCCCATCTCAAACGTCTGGGTGTTGGTTTTGTCGTGGCTAATATTCAGCATTGTTAGTTTGGCTAATGGTCTTCTCGAATTGATTTTGCCAGCGTTAAGGTGCGGTCGTGGGCCAACGCATTCGCGGGCATCCTAAATGGTAGCCCGGAAGCAGGCCCGGTACGCCGCTGCATTTCAGTGTTTAAACAACTGAAAAACGGTTGTGCTTTTCTGATAAAACGTTTTAAACGTCAGTTCAGCTTATCCGTTACCTGCGGCAAGCGTAAGCGTTGGGTAAATCGGCTAGCTCGCCGAGGCTGGTAGAACAATCCACGGAGGCGCACCAGGTGCTACTGGCCAGCGCTTTGCGCTGGCCGGGCTAGCCACGCGCAGCGTTTGGCGATTGCGAAGAAGCCACGCATTACCGCGACGCCAAGTTGGCCCTGGTTTAAGGTATTGCCAGTACTAAAAAAGGAACGTCAACTGCGCGTGACGTTCCTTTTTCAATTGTTCAGCCTGGCTAGGGTCAGTCAGTTATTGCCTGGCTGTTGTCGGGGCTCACGGGGGCCGGGCGGCTGGCCGGCACCGCCCCAAAGCGCCGTTGCAGCTCCTGAAAATCGGCGGCCGAGATAGCCAGGTGTTGTACTACGGTGGTGGTGCTCTGGCTAGCCTTGCCTTTTTTATCAACCGTGGTGGTCACGTTTTCCAGGGTCAGGTAGCGGCAATTGTGGTCGTTGGGCGCACTGTGCAGCTTGAGGCGGGCAAACGGCGCCTCGGCTTCGGTGCCCGTGTGCGGCGTGAGGTGGTGAAACTGGCCGCTTTCGAGGGCCGTGCGGGTAGTGGCCGCATCCTGGGCAAAGCTGAGCGGGTGGGCCAGCGTTTCCTCATCGGCCCACTCGTTGCTGGTTTCGGAGAACGGCTCGGTGGCCTGCGCCTTGGCCATCAGCCAGGCGCCGCCCAGAATCATAACCGCCTCAATAACCCAGATAACGCCCAGAAACACCCCCGACGGCGTGCTGCCTTTGAGCGACCACGTGCCGGTTTCGTTGATTTTCCGCATGGCCAGCCACATGGCCCCCGGGTGGGTAATAATGTCGGCAAATAAGCTGAGGCTGAACGAAGTACTGGTATCAGCATCGGCGCCCGTGCCAGTCGACTCAGAATTGAAAAGCAGCGTCATAAACACGCCCCACTCCAGGTACACCGCCACCAGGCCCACCAGCAGTGCCAGTGCGCCCACTGCCCCGGGGTTGCGCAGCTTGCCTAGCCGTACCAGCAGGGCCAGCACGGCCCCTAGCAGCAGCCCAAAACCCAGGCACAATATAAAATTGATGTACACAAACGGGATGTACCACACGGCGTAGATATACACCAGCGCCAGCACCAGCGCCGCGACCACGCCGCCGGCTAGTAGGGCCATAATTCCCACCGGGGGCATCTTGTTGGAAGGTTTGTAATAAGGGCTCATGCGGAGAAAGAAGGAGGTGAGAATTGGATGAAAACCGCCCGCAATAAACGCAAAACATTGGTAATAAGCCAGCGGACCAGCCACTCGTTTGTTACGGTAATATTTTCCCTGGTGCGTGTGGTGCGGGCGCCGGGCGTGCTGGCTAGGGCCTACCTTGCCCGGCACCCCTACTTTTGGAAAAACCCCGGCCCGTGACTGCTACCATCCTTTCCGAAGTGCCGCTGCCCAACCTGCCCTCGGCTTCGGGGGTAGAAATTATTGGCAGCACGGCCTACATCGTCAGCGACGATGCCCCGCTGCTGTACCTGCTCGATGCGGCCACGCTGGCCCCAGTGGCGCAGGTAGAATTGTTCGCCAGCACCGATTTTGGCACCGGCCGCATTCCCAAAGCCACCAAGCCCGACCTCGAAAGCATGGCCGCCATAACCAGCCCGGGCGGTGCGGCGGGCCTGCTGCTGTGCGGCTCGGGCGCGCTGCCCAACCGCGAAACCGGCTATTTCGTGGGGGTGCCGCCCGCCGGGGCCAGCCCCGAGGGCGCCCCGCCGCGCTTTGTGCAGCGTCTGAATCTGAGCGGCCTCTACGCGCAACTGCGCACCCACCTGCCACCCGGCGCGGTGCTCAACCTGGAGGCCGCTGCCGCCACTGCCACCGAGCTGCTGCTGTTGCAGCGCCCGGTAGCGAGCGGCCCGGCGCTGCTGTTTGAGCTGCCCCTGGCCGCCACGCTGGCCTATCTGTTTGAGCCGCGCGGGCCGGCGCCCGCCCCGCTGCGGGTACTGGCTTTCACGCTGCCCACGCTGGCGGGGCACGCGGCCGGGTTTTCGGGGGCTACCTACGTGGCGGGGCAGCTGCTCGTAACGGCCTCCGTAGAAGCCGCTACCGATGCCGTGGCCGATGGCGAGGTGCTGGGTTCCTTCGTAGGCGTCATCGACCTGGCGGCGCCGTCGGCGGCCACCTTTGCCCGCCTCACCTGGGCCGACGGCCGCGCCTACCTCGGCAAAGTAGAGGGCCTGGCCGCGCGCCGCACGCTAGCCCCCGGCCAGCTGGAAATGCTGCTCGTAACTGACGATGACCAAGGCGGTAGCACAGCGCTGGTAGCGCATATCACCCTCAATAAGTGAGTTTTATGCCAAAATATACACTTGCGTGTAGCTTGGCAGGGTAGCGCAAACCCAAGGGCCGCGCTACCACAGCTCGGGCGTGGGCACGGCTTCCAGCGCCAGCCACGCGCCGGCGGGCAGCGGGCCAGGGTCGGCATCGAGCAGCAGCACGCGGGCGGGCGGCTGGTCGTCGTGGGCCAGTTCCTCAACCGTGGCGGGCAGCCCTAGCGTAGGCAGGCCCGGGCGGTGCAAGGCCAGCGCCACCGCCGTGTGCAGCGGGTAGTCGGCCAGCCAGCTAGGAGCCGGCGCGGCCGGCCGCACCAGCACCCCTAGCCCCGGCACCCGAAAGCTGGAATCGACGTAAAAAAAGGATAGTTGCGGCATCCTAAAAAGGTAATGAGCTGCTGAGGAGCCGCTACCTGCGCGGGCTACGAGCCGGTTTTCATGATGAAGCCCTTGCGCTTGCCGTGCTGCTTGATGCGGGTGCCCGGCAGCAGCTGCATTTCCAGCGTTACGGGGGTGCAGGTGGCGTAGGTATAGTCTTGCGGGGCGTAGCCGGCCGCGCTCACCGCAAGGGTGGGGAAGTTGGCCACCGAGGCAGGTAGCGTAAAGAAGCCTTCCTCGTTGGTAATGAGAATGATACTGGTGCCTTTTACAAAAATGCTGGCCCCGGCCAGGGGCTTTTCGCTGGCCATTATCCGGCCGGTGAAGGTGCCGCAGGGGCGGGTGGTAGCCGCCGCGGGCGCCGCTTGGCCAAAGCAAGGAGCCGTGCCAGCTACCAGCAGGCAAAGCAGAACGGTAGGAAGACGATACATAGATAAAACTGGGCAGCAAGGCCCCAGGGCTAGAATGGAAGCTAAGCCTACTACGCAAACGACGCGTAATGGCTCACCCGTATTTTCATAAAACGTGCCGAAGTTTTGGCGGCCCGCCCGCCAATTGCTGGAGCCGTCGGCGCTACATTCGCCTATGCGCTTTTTTACTCATTTGCGAAGCTGGGTGCTCGGGCTAGCCTTGGCCGGAACCACCACCCAACTAGCCGCCCAGCAGGCCCCTTTGCCGTGCCTGCTGCTGCCGCTGCCCGCCCCGGAGCGGGTGCAGGCCGCTAGCCTCGTTGTGGAGGCTGAGGTGCTGGATGCCCACGGCGAATGGGATGCCCGCCACGCCCGCATTTTTACGCGGCAGCGGCTGCGCATTTTCCGGGTGCTGAAGGGTGCGCTGTCTGACACCGCCGCCGTGTCGCTCCTCGTGGAGGGCGGCCAGGTGGGCCTGGCCCGCCAGGAACTGACTAATACCCTGCGCCCGCTGCCGGTGGGGCAGCAGGGTATTTTCTTTCTGGTGCCCGCGCCGTGGGCGGGCGTGGCCCCGGCCTACGCGACCTATGCCTCCAGCCAGGGGGTTATCACCTACGACCTAACCCAGGGCACGGCCGCCGAGCCCGCCCGCCCCTACGCCAGCTGGGCCGAGGCTAGCCAGCAAACCACCCGGCTTAGCGGCCGGCCGCCGCAGGAGCTGCGCGCCAACCCGCGCCTGCAAGCCGCCGCCCGGCCCCTAGCCGGCCCCAAGCCGGCAGTTGGCAATGCCACCCTGCAAACGCTGGCACCGGCCATTGCCAGCTTCAGCCCCACCCAAACCACGGCCGGTACCGGGGCGGTGCTCACCATTCGGGGCAGCGGCTTTGGCAGTAGTCGGGGCGGTGGGGGCGTCGATTTTCGCAACGCCGACGACGGGGGCGCCACTACCACCCGCGTACTGGCGCGCGACTACCTAAGCTGGAGCGACACCCAGATACTGGTGCGCGTGCCGTCGCTGGGCAGCGGCGGCCACCCCGCGGGCACCGGCACCGTAGGCGTTACGAGCAGCGACGGCACCTCGGCCACCTCGGCCACGGTGCTCACTATCATCTTCGCGCTCAGTAATATCGATAACTCTGCCGGCGATTTTGTCGACCGCCCCAACCACGTGGCTACCAATGCCACGGGCGGCCTCACGTTTCGCTTCAGCCCCAACTTTACCAGCAATGCGGCGGCCAGCGGGGCCTGGCTGCGGGGCCTGGCGCAGTGGCGCTGCGCCACCGGCATCAACTGGGAGCTGGGCGCGGCAACGGCCAGCAATACCATTGCTGCGGACAATGTGAACGTAGTGGCTTTCGACGATGGCACGCTGCCGGCGCGGGTGCTGGGGCGCACTACCTCGTATTACCAAGGCTGTTACACTGCCCGGGGCGAGGTCGTTTTTTACGTCAGTGAGCTCGACCAGCAGTTTGCCACCAGCTTGCCCTTTCAGTTTGGGCCGGGGCTAGCGGGGGCGGGGCAGTACGATTTTGAGTCGGTGGCCGTGCACGAGCTGGGCCACGCCCAGCAGCTTACGCACCTCATTCGGCCGGGCGCCATTATGCACTTCGGCGTGGCGGCGGGTGCCAATCTGCGCACCCTCAGCCCCGTTTCCGACGTGGCGGGCGGGCGCCTGGTGCTGCGCACGCGCAGCTTCCGCAACCGCGGCTGCGGCGGGCCGGCTATGCTGCCCGCGCCGCTCACGGCCCTGGCTGCCAACGTAGTAAATACGCTGCCCACCCTCGCTTTCACCACCCGCGCCGAGTGCTTTGTCAATGGCTTTGTGCTGGAGCGCAGCGCGGGCCTCGATACCACCGCGGCCGGTGGGGGCTGGCTGGCAGTGGCCAGCACCAATGCCGGGCTAGCCAGCGGCCAGTATGCGCTGGCCGACCCGCGCCCGGTGGCCGGCCTGCACTACTACCGGCTAGGCCTGCGCCGCCCCGATGGCACCACCGACTACGCCGCTCCGCAGCCCCTCACCTCCGAGGCTGGCACCGACGCCTCGGTTTTCCCCAACCCGGTGGCGGGCAACCAGTTGCAGCTAGCCTACCCGGCGCCCACCAGCGGCGACCTGGTGCTGCGCTTCTACGATGAACTGGGCCGCTACCTGCGCGGCCAGCGCCTGGCGGTGCAGGCCGGCCTCAATGTGCTTACGCTCGATGTAACGGGCTTGCGCCCCGGCTTTTACCTGCTGCGCCTCACCACCGACCAAGGTAGCCGCAGCCTGCGGGTGGTGAAGCTCTAGGGTAGCGGGCAGCTTTATAGCTTGCCGCTCGGCAGGAACTGATAACTGGCCAGTTCCTCGGCGCTGAGATTACCGTTGAGCCACTCGCTTTCGATGGTGGCCCCTAGCTTTTTATAGAAGGCAATGGCCGGTTCGTTCCAGTCGAGCACCTGCCATTTCATGCGCTGGGCGCCGGTGCGCCGGGCCTCGGCCACTACGGCATCGAAGAGCTGGCGGCCGTAGCCGCCGCGCCGGGCGGTTTCGGTTACCACCAGGTCTTCGAGGTACAGCATGCGGCCCTTCCAGGTAGAGTAGGCGGTGTAGAAGAGGGCTAGCCCAACGAGGTCGTCGCCGCTTTCGAGTACGAAAAACCCAAAAATCGGCGCCGGCCCGAAGCCATCGCGGCGCATCATGTCCAGGGTGTTGGTTACGGCATCGGGCTCGCGCTCGTACACGGCCAGCTCCTGAATAAGGGCGAGCACACGGGGCAAATCGGTTTCCTGGCCGCGGCGAAGAATGGGAGCGGTAGTCATCAGTAAAACAGCGTATTAGCTATGCAAAAGCCTGCGCCCTCAAGCTGCTGGGCAGCCTGGGGGCGCAGGCTTCAACCACTACCAAAAGAGGAGTGGCTAACAGCTGCGAAAATAGGTAAGCCAGCGTAAACCTGGGGGGTTACATCTGCGGCTGCATCTTCTTGATGTCTTCCACCGCGTTAGGGGCCGTTAGCTCGCGCAGGGGGCTGTCGGCCGAGGGCGCGGGGGCTTTTTTGCCGCCGGTGGTGTCCACGGCTGCCGGAATGGGAGGCAGCGGGGCAGTAGCTACGTCGTCTTCGGTCGAGGTGGGGTTGCCATCGGGCGAGCTGCAAGCGGCCAGGGTCAGCGTGAGGGCCGCTGAGGCTAGCAGCGCGGGCAGGAAACGTTTCATCATCATGAGGGTAAGCCGGATTTTAGGCTGCAAGTTACGGCGCGAAGGCCCGAATGTTGGAGAGCGGCAGCATTTTCCAGAGCAGCCACCCTAGCCAGGCCAGCCGGGCCGTCCAGGCCAGCGTGCGCAGCCAGTTGGTGCGCACCAGGCCATCGAGGGCCACGTAGTTGAAGCCGTCGGCCGCCAGCCGGTTGTGAAACGGCACGGCGATAAAAAACGTGGCCAGCCACACCACTACTACCAGCGCCAATTGCCCCAGCGCCGGGCCGGCGCCCCAGCCAGGGTAGGCCGCCCAGGCCAGCCAGCTGGCTAGCCCCAGCTCCAGCACCATGGGGGCACCCACTACCCAGCCCATGCCCCGCGTGTGGGCGGCGTGGTAGCGGCTAAACTCGGGCTTGCCCACCAGCATAAGCGCCGGGTAGGTAACCAGCTGCACCACCCAGATAACGCCGGTGAGGTAGGCCGCCAGGGCAAAATTGAGGAGTAATAACTGGGTTTGCGTCATGCGGGCAAAGGTGGCAGGGGGCGATGCAACCGTCCTACGCAAAGCGCCGCCTATTGGCCGGCTGGTGGCATAAGCTTTAGCTTGTGCATGGCCTGGACCTAACCGGCACAAGCTAAAGCTTATGCTACATTCACGCATGAACAAAAACCTGTTGGCGCTGCCGTTGCTGGCCGCCCTGGCTACGGCCTGTAATTCATCGTCTTCTTCCTCAGCCACTGGCGGCGACAAGCCCGACTTGCTGCGCGCCGCCCTCGACACCACCGTGGCGCCGGGCGACGACTTTTTCAGCTACGCCAACGGCACCTGGATTAAAAACCACCCCATTCCGGCCTCCGAAAGCAACTCGGGCATCGGCATCGAGGTGCAGAAGGAAGTATATAACCGCCTGCGCGAAACCAGCGTGGAAGCCGCCAAGGCCAACGCCGCGCCCGGTAGCAACCAGCAGAAAATCGGCGACTTCTGGGCCGTGGGCATTGATTCGGTGAAGGCCGATAAGCTGGGCTACTCGCCTATCAAGCCCGAGCTCGACCGCATTGCAGCCATAAAAACGGCGGCCGACGTGCCGGGTGTCATCGCCCAGGAAATCCGGCTGGGCGTGCGCGCCCTCATCAGCCCGCGCGTGAGCCAGGACGATAAGAACAGCGATAAAATGGCGCTGTACCTCTACCAGAGTGGCCTGGGTTTGCCCAACCGCGACTACTATTTCAACACCGACACCCGCACCAAGAATATCCGCCGCGCCTACCTGCGGCACGTGGCCAGCACCTTTAAACTGCTCGGCCAGGATTCGACCACGGCCAACGCCAACGCCGCCAGGGTCATGGCCCTCGAAACGAC
>Ga0265797_10007761_pt1 | contig 14522 bp, 7 predicted proteins | sample P2T30metagenome_FD_192433 | JGI IMG/M metagenome (GOLD analysis project Ga0265797, IMG submission 192433) | Plant litter microbial communities from East Loma Ridge, Irvine, California - P2 T30 | ecosystem: Environmental > Terrestrial > Plant litter > Unclassified | place: USA: California... | reverse complement strand
ACACAGTTACGGCAGCAGGAGGAGCAGCAGCAGCAGCAGGCGCCGCCGATGGACTAGATGATGGGGACCCTTTCTCCGCAGCAGGCATCATAGCTTTCGTGCTGCTCTCCGCTCCCGTCGGCTTTCCTGCAGCCGCCGGTGAGTTTGTCCATGGAATAGGAGTTACTTTAGGCAGAGCTGACTTGCCCGAAGGAAACACTGTCTTGACTGGTAACGACGATGATGCGCCTTCTGCTTTTTTAGGCGAGTTTGCTTCAGCTGGTGTTGGCGTTGGCTCTGTCCGTGTGCTTGCCTCTGCTGACGCTTCCTTTGCAGGTGCTTCTTTTGCAGGCGTTTCCTTTGCAGGCGTTTCCTTTGCAGGCGTTTCCTTTGCAGGCGTTTCCTTTGCAGGCATTTCCTTTGCAGCTGCGCTTGTTTCTGCTGCTGGTGAAGACTTGGCTTCCGTTGGCACAGGGCTGGCTTTAGTAGAAGAAGCACTTGCCTCCAATGTCTTTGATGCAGCTGCGCTTGTTTCCGCTGCTGGCGAGGGCTTAGCCTCCACTGGCAGAGGACTGGCTTTAGTAGAAGAAGCACTTGCCTCCAATGTCTTTGATGCAGCTGCGCTTGTTGCCATAGGTGCTTCTTTCGGACTCTCACTAGTCTTTGCTGGTGCCTTTTCAGCCGACGGGGTTGCTTCTGCCGGTGCTTGTTGTGGGGATGCGCCAGTTGCTGCCTCCATGGGCGTCATCGCATTGCTCTCGCCAGCGGACATCATGGGAGGAACAGCTCCGGCAGGTTGTGCAGCAGCTTGACCCTGTGGTGGTTGAGCCGCGGCTTGGCCTTGGGGTGCTTGAGCTGCGGCTTGCTGCGGCTGTCCGCCAGGCACGAGTTGGTTTGCTAGGTTTCCGCCGACATCAATGACGGGGTTTTCACTTTGGCCAGGTCGTGGGGCAAGTTGGTTTGCAAGATCACCTCCAATATTGCTAGTGTTGATGTCGCTTCCTGGACGTTGGCTACCGCTCGGAGGAGTACCGGGCCCAGCTTGGTTACCACTTGGTGCGACCCCTTGTGCAGATGGGTTACCACCAATTATAGGCAGGCTGCCACCCGGTGAAATCTCTTCTGCAGCTTGCGGAGCAGCCTGGGCTTGTGGGCGCGATGTGTTCTGGTCCGTCGACCCGCCTTGTTGTTGTTGTTGTTGTTGTTGTTGTCCATTGAGACCGTTGACAACGTCGCTGAGAGACGGTGAACTTCCACCAGCAACTTGGTTTGCAAGGTTTCCACCGACGTCGCTCGAGACAATGTCTCCGTTGCTGGGCTTTTGGCCTTGACCCTGCGCAATGCTGTTCAGTAAGGCATTCGCGTCCAGTCCGTTTTGTGCAGTCCTGGCAACGAGGCCCCCATACACTTCTCCAGAAATCAAGTCTTGAATCCGCCTGCCCATGGCTTCGGGTCGTATGTTAGTCTCGTGGAGATTGAGCGCTGCTTGCGCGGTTGCCTAGATGTAGTCAGTATGGCAAACCTTGGACTTCAAGTGTTATACGTACTGCGCCCATCAGCAACAGGGCTTGTGCCCAGGATGACGGAGTAGTTCTCATGGTGGAGATTTGGTATATGCACGAAAATAGCGAGGTACAATTCGGGAAAGAAATTAGAAATTAATACATAGAACAGTCCAGCTGAAAGAGAATCAAAGGCGACAACACAAACATACAGACTCGCTCAGGATCTGCACAGCAGAAGGACCAAGGGTGAATGGAGGAGAGAATAGAATAAGAACGTGGAGGTGATAGGAAACAAGCTATTGGAATCGAAACACCATAAGCTTCCGAGTAGTGTATGTGCGTGTCCAAACCTTTCTCAGTTCATGACTGAGGCGGATTTCATGCTCTTTAGAGGGTCTGACTGAGAAAACACTCTGTTCTTGTTTCGAGCCGTCGCGGCTTCTCAAACAGCGGCTACCTGCGTATCGAAGCTCCCAACGACTATACTCTACAAGGGCCCGGCGCGCCGTGATTGCAACAACAGCGGCATTGTCGGGTCGATCCAGTAGAGAAGATTTGTTACAGAAGTTTCCGAGTTCGATCCATACCGCCGGGCCGGTGCAAGGTGGGTTTGGTGGTGGAAAGGCTTCACGAACGTCTGGGTAGTCGCTGTGGTACCATCGTCTGACACGCCGTGTGCGTGAGACGGCATGGTTCACACCGGCTGTGTTTCAAGGCAGTGCGTCTGCCGTCCCCATCTTCCCGCTCGCGCAGGCACGAGGTTTAAAAAGGCTGACTAACCGCGGCGCAAATACTCCCATTTTGCGAGCGACGGACGCAACACCAAGGCTTCGTGTTTGGAGGAGGATGCGCAAGGCTGATGATCGCTGGGGAAAGTCGTGTCCACTAATCGCAGCTTGGCGGCAGATGACGTGCGTCATTACTCAACTCGGCCAACTTCGATCGCATAAAGTACTGTTTTGGGTGCAACCGGCGAAATTTTGCCAGCGCAATTCGGCTTCCGTGCAAAGCGAATGCGTTGATAGACAATAGCATCGAGTATATCAAGACGCACGCTCTGCCCCTCCGAGGACAAGCATATAACGACGGCATCGTCAAACCATCAACATGGCGGCCGTACACGTCCTCGACAACTACTACCTCGCCATAACCTTCCTCATCACTGTTGCCTATCAGCTGTTCTTCTTCGCCATCGCCTTCTGGTTCAAGTTCGACAAGGTTACTGACTTTGCTGGAGGCACAAACTTCATTCTCCTCGCAATCCTCACACTCTCCTTCAGCGAAAATCGCGGCGATGCGCGCAACATTGTAGCATCCATCTTCATCATACTGTGGGCCGCAAGGCTCAGTGGCTTCCTGCTTTTCCGTATCTTGAAAAGTGGCAAAGATGACCGTTTTGACGACAAGCGCGATAAATTTTGGTCCTTTCTCGGGTTCTGGGTCTTGTATGTAGAGAGTTCTGCTTGATTGAGATGTTGTTACTGACTATACACAGTCAAATGTTCTGGGTCTGGACAGTTTCGCTCCCCGTGACGATCCTGAACTCACCCAACGTCACGCAATTCAACCAGCCAAGTTTCGGAACTGGTCGCGATATCGCTGGAATCATCCTTTGGTCGATTGGCTTCACTATGGAAAGTGTATCTGATGTGCAAAAGTATCGTTTCCGAACCGCTCATGGGAGCGACGGCGCGGTATGTAACGTCGGCTTCTTTGCCTGGACCAGACACCCAAACTACTTCGGAGAGATCATTATTCAATTTGGTATGTATCTGCTGTTTGAATACATCGAGTCAAGGCTAATGTTTGTAGGTATCTTCATGATCGCTGTATCGCCAGCAGCTTACAACTATGTCTCGGGTGGCGCATACGATGCGCTCTATGCATCCATCCTCGGGCCCTTCTTCTTGACAATACTTCTCATGTTTGTGTCCGGCTTGACCCTACAAGAGCGTCCTGGCGCAAAGAAGAGATATGACAAAGGTACCAAATGGCCCGAATACCAAGAGTATCTCCACCGGACGAGCATCCTTATTCCTTTTCCTCCGCAACTGTACGCCAAGGTGCCCGTAATATTGAAGAGGACTATTTTCCTGGAATTCCCCATATATGTCTTTGATCCTGCGAAGCATGCAGATCAGAGCAAGGTTCAAGCTAGGGAGGCGGAGGAAGGTCAGGGTAGACCCAGCGACGAGCAGGGCCTGAGGTCCTGAGGCACGATGTATTCGGCGTGTTGTCTTTGGCACGTGGAAATTGGATCCCATGATACCCCATCTCTTACTGTTCTAGAATCCCTGTAAAGATAGAACCGAGCCAGATCGCTTGGTAATCACATAATCGTAATTTCATGCCATAGTTTCCAAACAGCATGTGCGCCAAGTCGAGACGCAGCTCTTACTCCCGAAGAACCCACACGATAGTCGACGCAACAATGCCAGGTATGTTTGAAACAGGCGTACGTGGACCTTTAATATTCCGCGCATAGCTCTCGTTGCCTCTCACCCAATGCATGTATGAGTATTGCATTCCTACAGCGCTTAGAGTAAAAAGAAAAACGCGCTACGAAGTACCATTATCAAATACTTATCCGGAACACAGCCCTTGACCTGCCTAGGCATCCGATTAGAACACGTTGCAGCTCTCACATTCTTCATGCAAACTAGGCCATTTGATGAATCTACATTATAGGCTCATTCACTATGCCCACGTCAGGGGTTGTAACAACTCAGAGTGGCCGGGACGAGAGAAATTCCGGTAACCCTTGTGCTCCGCCAAAGTTGTAACAAACCTGCACTTCAGCCGCTGCCCTGTCAGACATGTCGCGTAAGTACACCATACCAGTGGGATATAGTCCGCTTAGTCAGTCGCCGGACAAATCACTCCACGCGGCCTTATCGCAAGCACAGAGATCACCTCACGTCATCGCATAAATTTCACCCACTGGAGCATGACCGCGCAGAATTCATACCTCATCTTCGCTTTTTTGCTTGGCTCAACAACTTAGTTGGATACTCAACAGTCATGAGCATGCCGACGGCTAGTTTTGACGCGGAAGCTTTTCCCATCCCACGTTGCCAATGAATCTGGGCTGAGATGGCGTCATTGCGTCACTTGTTGGTGGCTTCCAAGGTTATTTGTAGAAACTGAAAGAGCAAATATAAGACCGTTATTGACGCTTCGACCGTCGTTCATCTACCCCAGCATATCCACCATCCTTGACAAGACCCTTGTGTTACCATTGTTGTACAAATTTCGCTATCAGAAGCAATTAGAGAAGATGACTACAACCCCTATTCATTCAACCGGTCGTGGAGGTGAGTAGTGCCAGCATCCCAGCTTCGCGTTGGAAAAGAAGCTGATTGTCGACTTAGGTGCCGGCAACATCGGACCTGATACGAGCGTATACACTGACGGAGGGCTTGTCCGCGAGGGTTTCCAAGGAGAATCAGCAGATGGTGAATTCTCAACTGGTAAGTAATCTACGCGTACAAATTTGAGGTGTGGCACACACACTTACCCTGCACATGAACAATTAGGCCGTGGTGGAGCTGGAAACATTGCTCAATCGCCGCGCGTTGGACCTCAGTCTGATGACGGTCGTCGGTCAGTGGACATGGTTCCAGAAATCAACCAGCGAAATGCACAGGACGAGTTCCACACTGGCGTAAGTACTTTCACCGTACCCACATGTCACGCAAGACTGATATGATGATAGCGAGGTGGCGCTGGCAATGTGTACAAGGAAAAGCATGGCGGCCACACACACTCCCCCGAACGCAAGGGCTTGGGCGACAAGGTCAAGCAAGCGCTCCATCTCGACAAGAAGAAGGAACACGAGAGTTCTCCCTTGGCCAAGAATGAGACTACTATTTAATCATGATACCCCCGGTTGGATGTCTTTGTTGGAGGATCCGGTAATGGCGTAAGCGTTGTAGAAGTTGATGATACCTACCCAAGGCTGTGGTCTCTTTGTATGAGTCGGCCTGGCTGTCTTTGTATGCAATTCTTTTTCATTTTTTTTGCATTCAGTGTATACAGACACTCTTTTATAACGCCATGTTCCCTTAATGCAATCTTACTGCAACACTGTTGCACTGTGCCTGACTACTATGTGGGGGTAGTGGGGTGAGCGTTACGCCCGGACCACGTGGGGTGTCTTTCCCGATCGCTGGTCGCGTCATTCGGCTTGTAAAATTTATCAAACTTTGCGACTTTGCATTTCTCCTGGCACGTCAAAATGGCTTCAAGTGAAATGGATGCCGAGGCGCTCGTTCATTCCGATGATCCAAGTCACCCAGCAAACCACATTTGCACGCTCTGCGCAAAGTTCTACAACTTGGGCTGGGTACGATCATCTCCCGGCTCTGGGGACGTGGGCGAAGAGGTGATCCGAGTGACGGCTAACAAGGGCATTACGCCAGGTGACTGGTACTGGAGGAGGAACAAGTATACGCCATGAAGACAAGATCTATATTGCGCCCAGCGGCGTACAGAAAGAGCTCATGAAGCCCACCGACATGTTTGTGATGGATTTCAACAGTAAAGAGTACTTGAGAAAGCCTCAGGTACGAGATTTGACTCCGGTTGCTGTACAAGGTGGCTAAATCCATACCAGGCCCTCAAACCTTCTGCTTGCACACCCCTCTTTCTCGCAGCTTTCGAGCGTGGTGCCGGCTGCTGTATCCATACACATTCGCAATGGGCTGTCCTTGTAACCCTCATCGTCGAGCGAGACTTTGGCAAAGATGCCTGCTTCGAAATCGAAGAGATTGAACAAATCAAAGGCATACCGAAAGGACGAGGCAAGCAGGGCAATCTAGGCTACTACGACCGACTACGCATACCCATCATTGAGAATACGGCGCATGAAGAGGATCTGAGAGAGAGCTTAGAGGAAGCCATGGAGAAGTACCCAGATTCTTATGCAATCTTGGTCAAGAGACATGGTATCTACGTCTGGGGTGATAATGTGCACAAGGCGAAGACACAGTGTGAGAGTATTGATTACATTCTACAGCTTGCGGTCGAGATGAAGAAGCTAGATTTGCCGTGGACAAAGTGAGAGGTCATAGAGCTGAGATGGATTAAACACAAAATCAATGGACGTGCAGATACCCAGGCTCAGTTGGATTAGGTGTCCAAGTACTCCATGTTTTACGATATCGGCTTAACAATTGGAACTATCGTCGAATTCTAGAGAAGTCACACAGTCCTGGATGAAAAATTGATAAGCAGCTGCGTAATTCAGTACTCAAGTATGTTCACTCACCAGATCTTGTTACGGCGGTTACATGCGCTCAGATTCGGATAGGCGAAGGATCCAATGCCCACGCCTCTTTCCATCCCTTGTCATCATGCAACTCAATCCAGCAATCCCAGCTGTTAATTACTACGCTTACTAACAATCCACAACATCTCGGCTCCAGTTCTCTTACCACTTCGAGTACGCTAAGAATAGCGATTCGAGTAAGGTTTCGGCCCGCATATATCGCCTTGCATAAAATACCAAGCACGATGTGTGCGTCTCCATATTATTCGACTCTTTAGAGGAACTTGCCCTTTTCGGCCAATTTCCATAGTCCGATTTAGGTGAGTTGCTTACAACATCTGGCGTTGCATCTTCTGATCACAAACAGGCACTTCGCATGTCAAATTATTAACTTCGACAGATAAGTAGCAAAGATGACCGTTTCTCGTGTTCTTTCCCTTCGTCTCTACTCATACACTCGCTTTCAGCCATGGCGCCTCCAACTATCTCTCCAGAGACTGCCGCTGGTCTGAAAAAGTTTATCGATGACGCTACAAAGCCAGATGCAGATAGAACCATCCTACCAGCTGCCTTGGTCCACATAGTCGACGCGCAGAATAACACCCTATTTTCTCATGGCGCCAGTACCGAGAAGCCGCCCACTGTAGAATCCATGACTATCATTCAGTCGCTTACTAAGGTTGTCGGAGCAATGGCATACATGCAACTCGTGGAGCGCAACCTCGCGACCCTCGACGATCCCGCTACCATCAACAAATGGCTTCCCGAGCTCGCTGGGAAGAAGGTGTTGACCGGTTACACAACAGACAGCGTGACGGGCCAGAAACAATACCAACTTGAAGAAAGAAAGGGAGACATCACAGCGCGAATGCTGATGAACCATACATATGGCGGTGGTCACACATTTTTCAACAAGTTACTACTCGACTACGTCCAAGACCTCGGTGTATGGGAGACTACGAACGAAGCCGCCGATCCCTACGGCATCCTCCTCGTGAGCCCACTACTCTGGCATCCAGGCACAAAGACAAACTACGGTCAAGGCCTAGACTGGCTTGCCGTTCTCATCGAACGCATCAGCAAACAGTCACTGCAATCGTACCTGCAAGAGCACATATTCGACCCTTTGGGCCTAAAAGAAATCGGCGTAGAAGCAGCATACGGCGGCGTTGCCACCTCACTCCCGCACAATACCAGCAAGTTCTGGCCGCGGAAACTTCGAACCGGCAACTCTTCATTCGTCGCGGTCGACGTCCCCGAACCGGAAATAGTCAAAAGAGCAAATGCATTCCCGGAAGGTGAATACCACACCGGTTGCTTGGGAACTGGTCTGGTATCCAGTGTACGTGATTACAATCATCTCCTGTCTGTCCTCTTGCCTGAGAATATGGGCCTCGACCACGTTACTGGCCATCGTTTACTGTCTGCGGAGAGCGTCCGGGAGATTACTTCACCTCAGCTTCCCGAGGAGATTAGAGATGATTCGCGTAGCATACCTACTGCAAACGCTACTCCCATTGTTCTACCTGCTGATCTTTCCATCTCGGTTCTTGATCCAAAGGGAAGTTATGGGCTGGGCTGTGGTGTTCAGGGTGTAGACCGGGCACTGAAGAATGGCGGTAAGGGGCGGAGCAAGGGTAGTGTATATTGGTACGGAGCGCCAAATTGTGACATGTGGGTTGATAGGGAAAAGGGAGTTGTGGTGAGTATTTGGGGAAATTATTATCCGTGGAATGATGAGGCTTGGGTTGAGTTTGTAGCGGGTGTTGAGGGCTATGTTTATGAGGAGTTGGGATCAGCAGATGAGTAGAAGAAAAAAAAATAGAGAATAGTACGAGTTGGTTCACGTAGTCGAGGACGATGATGATTGCACTTGATTGCCTTGTTTGATTCACAGGCTACTAGATCCCATAGAAACTAGACTGCTAACTTGAAAAAGACAGGGTATTCCAAGATCTCGACTGAACTCTCCCACCAAAGGAAGTCATATGATACTAAATTTAGTAGCCCTTGTAGTAGTCGTAGTATTGGACTACGTTAGTACATGTATCCTCTTGATCAAAGTAGAGTTTTAGATCCTTGTGAAGTTCTGGAACACCTCCACAAACTTCTGCTTCTCCACTCTCTCCCAGTTAGAAAGGTGCCACACAAAACCCGCAGGCTCGACGATCAAGCTCTTGAGACCCCTCATCCAAACCAAAGACGATGCCGCAATCCACACATGATGTTTTATACATACATCTCTGCTCAGGAAGCGGCTCTCATCTCGGTGCTAGATCTTTCCGTCGATTGACATCCTCAAGGTGGCGATTGAATCCCGCCGAGTTTCGCTCAGCATTGTTATAAGCCTGAGAATATCTGCAGGATAGACCCCGGACTACGTTGAGGGTGAATGGGAGCAGGTATGCTTCTGGGTGCGTCTGGCGGCAGACGGCCAGTAGCGATACCAGGGACGACAACGGGAGGTATCCTGCTTGGGAATAGACGTAACCGACAAAGCATCTGGATTTCGAATGTCGAAAGCTAGCGGTTGGTGGACCAAACCTCCAGTTGATGGTCATTCCACCAACCACTAGTTCGTAGATGTAGTTTCGGATCTCTCTATTCAGACGAAGAAAGAGCGAATTAGTTTGGTTCATACACGTACTACAGCTGATTTCAGCTACATTCATCGTTATCAGGGCGTAATACCTACATCTTGTCCGCCTCGTCCCTTGACAACTTGCGCTCTGGTATCTTGCGGTCTAGTAACTTGGTGTGAAACTGCGAAGGCATGATGATATAACCGTTGTGAATTATATTTGAGTATAGGAGAGGAAAAGAGAAGCTAATGAGGGGGTCTTGGAGATATTTGTAGGTCCAACCAGAGGCCCGTGCTCAGTCTGCAAACAGAAGAGGTGAAGGCGAGTAGATATTATTGGATAGCCCGAGTCCGCACTGTCACCTAGCGGAGACCATTAAGAGAGAGCATACTGCGAACACCACTCCTCACAGGCTGCAGCTGCACATCACAGCGCGCTATCAATGAAACGTCTACCAGCCGCTCTATTTTGCTCATACAAGTGCTTTCAACCACTAAATTCCTCGCCTTTGAATTTCTGGATAATGAAATTGAGAGGTCGGTTCTCGAAGCAAACTTTGATAGCTCTATAGCACCCAAGTATATAATTTGGTTTAGTGTCGCAACAAGGAAAGCCCGCATCATTCTCCAGCACAGTACCCTTAACCCTACCGTGCAATGACACTGACCTAGTCAGCCGAGAGGCGATTAAAAAAGTTGGAGAAACCAAAACCGCTGGTTGGGTAGAAGATTGTAGGAACTGATCGTAGATGAGATGGACTGGATGACAATCTAGAGAGATCCTACGTAATCTATATATAGAGAAGCAGACAAAGCAAGTAAGCAAGCTGATTGTATATGAGATGGGAGGTACAAACATGGATATCTCGAATGGCATAAACCGAGTTTGGAATGGACCTGCTGACAAAACTGGGTGATACTGAAGATATGGTCGCCCTTCCACGCACTGTCTTCGGGATTTTGAGACTGGTGTGCCTGATAGTACTCTTGGCCATTCTTCTCTAGAATGTACACAGTCATGATTCCGAAGGTATAGGCATAGACACTGTTGCGGAGCTTGGCGATCAAGCGTAGAAAGGGCGACTCTTGCTGGTTGCGCATGGTGCTGCAGTGTTATTAGTTGAGTTCTTAGACGGGCCAGTAACTAGTGATTAGTTACATTGCGGACAAATCCATGGCGCACCTACCTCTGGCTTCAGACAACTTTAACCTCCCTCGCGACGGCAGCGCAGAGTTCGACTCTCACCCCCGCACCCGAGAGCACGTGAATCCACATCCTCTGCGTGTCGCTCAAACGATCATTCTCGCTCTTTACTTCTGCAAACTTGACTTCGCCCTTCTTCCCTTCCTCTTCTGGTAGTTTCCAAAGGAACAAATCAGGTACGCCACCACCTCGCTGCCCGTACTCTTGGGCCATGACCTTGCATACTGTTGCGAGTGCGTCCCCATCAAAGCAATGGGCAATCTCCACCAGATCAGAGACGCCATATGTCCAGTCGAGGCCTATAACGCAAGTTCGGCGCTCGTGGTGGTCATTATAAACTCTTTGCATAATTTTCGGTGCATCACCGTTTGATATTTCGTTCAGCCGTGCATTGATCTCGGATATACGCGAGGGGTAGAAGGCATCGGTATGTAAATCTAATGGACAGGTCTGATATGGCGTCTGGAACACGTTGGGTATGTATGTGAATAACACGTCATAAAAGAGGTATGCGAAGAGCGTGCGAACGATACCACCCTCACTGTGGTAGCCTTTCCAACCCTGGTCACGGTACTGTGATAGACACATAGCCTCGACCGAGCACTCCCCATCTTCGCGAGGATCTATCCAGATAGTCTTTCCGCCGCGTCTACCAGGGTGTGCCGAGCTATTCCGGCGAGATAAGGGTGGGGTCTCGCGCTCGATGCGAATTCCTTCCATAGTAACTTCAGTTGGCTTCGTCAACCGAACGTGTGAGAAGTCGTGCTGTAATCGTTTGACAAATTTGAGTGACTTTTCAAGTTTTGTGATACGCTTTTGAAGGTCATAGTGGTGAATGAGATGCACAAGATTATCTTGCAGGCCAAGTTCACATGTTTGTAAAGCGATGTTCTTCCAGTGGCTCTTTTGTTTCTCCACGCTTCTGTTTTCAGACTCAGTGAGCGCAGCCATGTAATGCTCTTCAAGCAGCGCTTTACGTTGATACCACGCTCCTCTTCGTGAATGGTGAAAGAGTCTCTGGCCCAACAATTCCGTCAGGAGTTCGTGCTCACGTTTGTGCTCTTTTCGGCGTCTGAGTACATCAAGCGCCTTGTGGATGATTCGTGTGTATACCCATGCTGGCGATAGTCGGCGTAGATACGAGCCTTCACCACTGTGATACACGCTTTCTTCCTTGCGTTGCTCTTCCTGAACGAGCACCCGCCAGCGTGGATATATCTCTTCGAACGTGTCTATGATTTCCTGGAATCCCTTTTCCGTAGGCCTTCCGCTAAATTCCAGGATAGTGTCTATCCGATGTTGGGTACGTACTGATGCCTCATATTCCAGCAGCAACGAACGTGAAGCGAATATATTTGCGGATCGAGAAACGATATACTCTGGGAAGTTCCAACGTGCTATCTTTGCTAGTATGATAGTAGTTAATGACTTTTCAGTCCACTCAGTCGAGCGATAGAAGACCAGATGGACACGCTCGAAGAGCTTCAAGGTAGCTAACGAGAGTCTAATGCAAGGCCCCGTCTCCTGCATAATCCTGCGCGTGAAGTGTGAATCCCGGTTGGCGTCATCTGAGGGATCGCCCTCGGGCTCTACTTCTGTATCTGGTGTTTCTGGTCGAGACCTGCATGTGGAGGATTCTCTCGACATCTCCGACTCTGAACGTTTTAGCCCAAAATAACCTAGGCCAGCTTGCTTCTGGCTTGTGCGTCGCAGTGCTTTCAGAAGTTCTCCTTTATTCTTCCCTTTGACTTTGGCATCCTTTGCAAGAGCCTTCAGCTCGTCAAGCTTCAGAAGCGATGATGCCTCCTCAAGTGTGTTTATCTCATCTTCTGACCGATCGGCGAATGTGAAAGATGCGCCTATCGTCGTCCCTGTCGGTGCTTCCAGCTCGCCTGGATGTGTCTCAACTTCGGAGGATGACGTTGGTAGATCGTACTTTCGTTGCAATTTCTCAGCTGCAGCTTGGAGATCTGAGATATCGCTATGATAGCCTAGGCTTTTTATGCGATGCCATGCTGACGTCTTGCGTAGGAAGAGGCGTACATATCTAGTATTGCAAGCTATAATTAGCAATCTAGCACTGAAGTTTTGTGTATCTTTACTTACAGGTATTGCGCTTCGTAGTCCAGATCCTTCCATATTCGAAAGACTTCCGTCTCAGCCCCATCAAACAAATGATTTTCTTCATCCAACACAGTATCCAGAGCCAGATTGAACGCGTCGACGTATAGTGAACTCTTCCCCCGGATCCAGGATCGTTCTTCTAGGCGCTTGTCTGCTCCGTCGGCTTGTTCTTCCTGTGATGCCTTGAATGCCTCGTATGCCTCAATGGCGTCATCACCACTCTTTACTTCCGGCAGAGCACTTTCCAAGTCTGTCTTATGCTCCTTCGCCTCTTCCCTGACTACTGAAGCCTCATAATCCTCATCAGAATCAAGTGTTTCGCGCTTGACAATCCTCCGTGGTGTAGGTGGCGCTTTCTTGGGACTGTCACCAGTCTTTTGACGTTTGACCGACCGATCTTGGTCGCCGTCGAAGTTTGTGGATTTTGGATGTTTCATAAACCGAGTAATCATTTGATTATGTACTGACAGGCTCTTAGGGTTGAGCGCCATTGCGTGGTCATAGCAAGGTGCGCGACAGGCCCTCTAATCGAAGGCATTCTTGCCACACGATGGCACGCGAAGGCCCAGGATCGCGCTGTCACGAGGAAGCTAGTCTTGTTCGGACGCTAGCGGATATCGTGAAACTGACATCGCTAACTTTGCGCGGGAGGGTGACTAGAGGCAGACTGCGATCAGTGGACAATAAAGATTACCTAAAGAGGCATTTCCTAAAATCCAACCGTGAAGCGATGTCGAAGCAAGCTGTGTAGTGAATAGATGTTTACTGCAATCACTACTCTTTTTCCACTTACCTAAAAAGGAAACGTCTATAGCGGAATGAGACGGAATACATGTTAATAAAGCAACAACATTCACTCTACTATAATCAACGAGTGAAAATTATCTGCTACAATCTGCGCTTACCAAAGATCTTCCTTGTTTGGTAAAATATGCTAGAGCGAAACAACGTCATCAAGTAGCTTAATAGAGTGAACTGACTCTCTACTATAATTAGTAGAGTTGAATATTGCCTTATTAGATAATGTCCCACTGAGGATGAGATGGGATAGAACACATTACATTTACAAATAACTATTATCAACGCTTGAACGCTTGAAGATGCTAAGAAAAACCAACGACTTGAGTTAATGAAAGGCGTTAGAGAAGACAAACCTCCCCGTGAAAGCATCTTACTATCTCACGGCCCGTGTCTCCGGTCCCTCAACCCACACCAATTGGGTCTGTCCAAGTTTTGATCCGGCTCTCGTCCACGTATCATTTTGTATTTCCACCCTAGTATCGACCTGAACACCCATTCCCTTCCAACTACTTCCAGCTTCCAGACCCATTTCCTTGCCATCATTACTCTGACTAGCACCCCGCTGTGTTTGATCTGCTGAAAGATTTGTATCTTGTGCTTCTGTCACTTTCTCTCTTATCTTGTATGCCAGTTCAACATCCGCAGAGTCAAGAGTCGCAAAGGTACGAAACTGGTTGCTCTTGTGATGAGATATATTTCCGTATTGCTGCGAGGTGTATCCAGGTATTCTAGACTGCCCGCTAGGGTGGGTATTTGTGTGTTCACGCAGAAAGCGGATGTGCTCACGTAGGAGTGGCCAAATACCGGGGAGATTGGCGACGTAGACTGCGACGGAGGCTTCTCGAGTGTACCAAAGCATGTATGTTGTCGAGTAGACGTTGGAGAGGTTGTATATTTTGGTGAGGATTGCGGCAATGATCTGGTCATGTGTTGTTAACAAAGGTTGTTTAGATGGACAAGGAGGCAGACACGTACGACGAAGACACCCATGCTAAAGAGGATTCCCAGCCCAAGTTTCTGCTTCAGTGGTAATTTCAGTGATACTATCATGGGTATCGG
>Ga0265797_10007760_pt1 | contig 14522 bp, 8 predicted proteins | sample P2T30metagenome_FD_192433 | JGI IMG/M metagenome (GOLD analysis project Ga0265797, IMG submission 192433) | Plant litter microbial communities from East Loma Ridge, Irvine, California - P2 T30 | ecosystem: Environmental > Terrestrial > Plant litter > Unclassified | place: USA: California... | reverse complement strand
GTGATGGCCGACGATTCCCTGATGGCCACCATCGAAAGCTGCGGCAGCAAGACCGCGTTCGCCTCGATCCTGGTCGACCCGGTCGGTATCGTGTTCGACAGCAAGACCAACCAGACCCTGGCCGGCGCCACCGTGACCCTGATCGACGTCACCGGCGACGGCAACGGCGGCCGCCCGGGCGAAGCTGCCGTGGTGTTCGACGTCGACGGCGAAACCCGCGTGCCGAGCACCGTCGTCACCGACGCCGACGGCCACTACCACTTCCCGCTGGTTGCCCCCAGCCTGTACCGCCTGGCGGTCACTGCGCCGACCAACTACACCTTCCCGTCGAAGCTCGCTCCCGGCCTGTTGCCGGAAGGCCGGGAAATCAACCTGTACGGCTCCTACGGCGCCAGCTTCACCGTCAGCGCCGCCAGCGGCGTGGTCACCATCGACGTCCCCCTGGACGCCGTGCCGGGCACCCTGTACCTGGAAAAGAACGCCTCGCGCGCCATTGCCGAGATCGGCGACTTCGTCGACTACACCGTCATCGTCCACAATACCGCCGAGCAAGCCCTGGCCGGTGTGAAGGTCGACGACGTGCTGCCGGCAGGCTTCGCCCTGGTGCCGGGCACCGTGCGCCTGGATAACGTAAAAGCCGCCGACCCGAAGGCCGGCACTGCCACCGCCCTGCAATTCGACATCGGCGCCGTGCCGGCCAGCAGCAGCATGACGCTGCGCTACCGCGTGCGCATCGGCGCCGGCGCCCTGCAAGGCGACGGCATCAACCGCGCCAGCGCCACCAGCGGCGCGCCACTGGCCCTGGCCAGCGTGGTCGCTGCCGCCAAGGTGAAGGTCGAGGCCGGCGTGTTCTCGGAAAAAGGCGTGATCCTCGGTAAAGTGTTTGCCGACTGCAACGCCAACGGCGTGCAGGACAAGGACGAGCCGGGCGTGCCGGGCGTGCGCATCTACCTGGAAGACGGCGCCTTTGCCCGTACCGACATCGACGGCAAGTACAGCTTCCTGGAAACCCGCCCACGCACCCACGTCGCCAAGGTCGATCCATCGACCCTGCCGCAGGGCGCCACCCTGTCGGTGCTGTCGCAGCGTAACGCTGGCGACGCCGGCAGCCGCTTCGTCGACGCCAAGGATGGCGAGCTGGCCAAGGCCGACTTCGCGCTGACAGGCTGCAGCGACGCCCTGCGCCGCGAGATTGCCGCGCGCCGCGCCGTCATCAAAGCCGACACCAAGGCCGCCGACGCCACCGTGCAAGCCCCGGCCGCCCCTGTAAAAGCGGTCAAGGTCGACCTTGCCCAGCTCGACAACACTCTCGGCTTCGTCGACCTGAAAGACGGCGCCGTGCTGGCCTCGAGCCAGGCCACCGTGCGCGTCAAAGGTGCACTCGGCGCCCGTTTCGCCCTGCTGGTAAACGGTGAAGCCGTCGCTGAGACCCACATCGGCCAGCGCAACAAGGTCGCCGAGCACCAGGTGGAAAGCTGGGACTACGTCGGTGTCGCCCTGCGCGCCGGCAAGAACACCTTGGAACTGCGCCAGAACGACAGCTTCGGCAACGCCCGTGGCAGCAGCCGCGTGGACGTCATCGTGCCGGGCGCCTTGGCCAAGCTGCGCGTCGAACTGCCGCAAAGCAAAGTGTCGGCCGACGGCCGCGCCGCAGCCGGCGTCATCGTCCGCCTGGAGGACGCGCAAGGCGTGCCGGTCCTGCAGCGCACCCCTGTCACCCTGGACGCGAACCTGGGCCAGTGGCTGCAAGCCGACCTCGACCCGCGCGAGCCGGGCCTGCAGGCCTTCGTCGAAGGCGGCCAGGCTGAGTTCGCACTGCGCGCCCCGAACGAAGCCGGCGAAGCCAAGCTGGTCGCCAGCAGCGGCGCCGTGAAGACCGAACAGCTGCTGTCGTTCGTCCCGAACCTGCGTCCGCTGGTCGCCGCCGGCGTGATCGAAGGCGCCGTCAGCCTGAACAATATCCGTGGCAACACCAGCAACCCGAACCGTTCGTTCGACACCTTCGAAGACCAGCTGCGCAGCGTCTCGGGCAAGGTCGGCAATACCGACGCGGAACTCGGCGGCCGTGCTGCCGTCTTCATGAAGGGCACCGTTGCCGGCGACACGCTGCTGACCCTGGCCTACGACTCAAGCAAGGAAAAAGAAGAAAAGCTGTTCCGCGACGTCGACCCGGTGAATTTCTATCCGACCACGGGCGACGACGCCGAGCGCGGTTTCGAGGCGCAGTCGACCAGCCGCGGCTACCTGCGCGCCGACCGCAACAAGTCCTGGCTGCTGTTCGGCGACATGACGCCGCCCGGCACCACGCCGGCGCGCAACCTGGGCGCCTACAACCGCAGCCTGACCGGCCTGCGCCACCATTACGAGGCGAATGGCCTCACCGTGGACAGCTTCGCCAGCCGCGACAGCACCCGCCAGATGGTGGAAGAGATCGCCGCCAACGGCACCTCCGGTCCCTACCTCACCGGCAGCGCCCTGATGGTGCTCAACAGCGAGCGCGTCGAGATCGTCGTGCGCGACCGTAACCAGAACGGCATCGTGCTGTCGAGCACGACCCAGGTCCGTTACGTCGACTACGACATCGAGCCGCTGACCGGCCGCATCCTGTTCCGCGGCCCGGTGGCCAGCCTGGATGCCGACCTGAACCCGGTGTCGGTGCGCATCAGCTATGAAGTCGACCAGGGCGCGCCGCAGTTCTGGGTCGGCGGTGTGGCCGCCCAGTACAAGCTGAACAAAGCCGTGGAGATCGGCGCCAGCTACGTCAACGACCGCAACCCGATCGCTCAGCAGACCCTGGCCAGCGTGAACGCCACCGTCAAGCCGGACGACAAGACCACCGTCATCGTCGAAGCCGCGCGGATGGACAAGCAGCTGCACGACGGCACTGCCGCCCGCATCGACGCGACCCGCGTCGACGGCAAGCTGGAAAGCCGCCTGTACGCCGTGCGTACCAGCGAGTTCTTCGACAACCAGTCGGCGGTCCTGCCGAAAGGCCGCATGGAAGCCGGCCTGCGCGCCAGCTACAAATTGACCGAACAGGTGCGCCTGGACGCCGAAGCCCTGCATACCGAAGACCTGGTGAGCGGCGCCGCGCGCGACGGCGTGCAGCTCGGCGCCGGCTACGCCTTCAAAAATGGCGTGCGCGTCGAAGGCGGCGTGCGCCACTCGAAGGAAACCGCGGCCGAAGGCACGACCCTGGTCCAGCCCGAGTTGACCAGCGTGCGCGCCAAGGTGAGCAGCCAGATCCCTGGCCTGCCGCAGGCCAGCGTCTCGCTGGAAGCCGAGCAGGACATCAAGGACAGCGGCCGCCGCATGGTCGCCCTGGGCGGCGACTACCGCCTGGCCGGTGGCAGCCGCCTCTACGGCCGCCACGAGCTGATCAGCAGCCTGGGCTCGAACTATGCGCTGAACGAAGGCCAGGAGCGCAACGCCACCGTGTTCGGCATGGATTCGGAATACATGAAGGATGGCCGCGCGTTCTCGGAATACCGTGCCCGCGGTTCGGCCATCGGCTCGAAGGAAGCGGAAGCCGCGATGGGCCTGCGCAACCTGTGGACCATCGCCGACGGCGTGCGCGCCAGCACCAGCTTCGAGCGCGTGCGCGTGCTGAGCGGCCCGGCCACCAACGAATCGATCGCCGCCGCCGGCGCCATCGACATCACGCGCAACCCGCTGTGGCGCGGCAATGCGCGCCTGGAAGTGCGCCATGGCGAAGACAGCGACGCCGTGCTGAACACCCTGGGCCTGGCCTATAAACTGAGCGAGGACTTCACCTTCCTGGGCAAGAACACCTACGCCGCCAACCGCAGCCGCACCACCGACAGCATGCGCGTCAACGAACTGCTGCAAAGCGGCGTGGCCTGGCGCGCGCCGGGCACCCTGGGCGTGAACGCCCTGGCCAAGTACGAGTTCAAGCTGGAATCCGACAACGGCCCGGCCGACCTCAAGCGCGCCGTGCACGCCGTGTCGGTGGCCGGCAACTGGCAGCCGACCCGCGAGACCGTGTTCAGCGGCCGCTACGCAGGCAAGCTGGCGAACGACCGCTCGAGCGGCCTGGATACCCGCGGCACCGCCCACCTGCTGGCTGCGCGCGTCACGCACGAGCTCAAGCGCGACTGGGACGTCGGCGCCGTCGCCCAGGTCCTGTTCAATGGTGAAGGCAGCGGCCGCCAGTATGGCCTGGGCCTGGAAGCCGGCTACCAGCTTCAGAAGAACATGTGGGTCTCGGCCGGCTACAATTTCCTGGGCTTCAAGGAACGCGACCTGGCCGGCGCCGACGCCACCAGCAAGGGCGTGTATGTGCGCCTGCGCATGAAGTTCGACGAACGCGCCCTCGAGGGCATGATGAACGCTTTCAACTAAGCCGCATTCAATTTTGGAAACGACGATGACTTTCTTGAAGAACCGTTTTGCCTGGCTGCGCGCCCTTCTCCTTGCCTGCACCGTGTTCGCCAACCTGCCGGCGCAAGCCGCCTGCGTGGCCGGCGCCTGCATCTCGGCCGGTCCGCGCCTGGCCAGCGTCGACAGCACGCAAAGCGCCCTGTTGAATCCCCTGCTCGGCAGCCTGCTGGGCACCAACCTGAACCTGAGCGTGGCCGACTGGAACGCCCTGGCCGGCGGCGACGTCAACCTGCTGGACTTCCTCAACGCCCTGAAAGTCCAGGCAAATGTGTCGAGTCCGACCCAGGCGCTGGGCACCACCGTCACCCTGGCCCAGGTGACGGCGGCACTGAACGCGGCGGCCCAGGCGCAAGCGAAGACCAGCCTGTCCGGCGTGCTGTCGCGCCTGCAGCCGGTGCTGGCCAACACCGGCGCCAGCGTGCGCGTGGGCGACCTGCTGAAAGTCAGCACCGACGCCGGCGCCCTGGCCGGCACCGCCATCAACTCGCTCGACATGCTCACCGGCCTGATCCAGCTGTACAACCACCGCAACATGCTCACCACGCCGACCCCGGTCGGGATTTCCGGCGGCGCGCTGGGCATGCTGGGCCTGGTCAACAACCTGCAGCTGTATGCGCAAGTGATCGAGCCGCCCGTCTACGTGTGCGGCCCGACCGGTTCGCAGTTCCATACCGCGGCGGTGCGCCTGAAGCTGAAGCTCGACCTGGTCACCCTGAGCCCGGTGACCGACACGCTGAAAGCAGTGGCCGGCGTAAACAGCGCCTCGGTCGCCATCAGCAAGCTGGACGTGTATGTGGAAGCGGCGCGCGGCGAAGGCAGCCTGTCGGCGGTCGACGCCGTGGCCAAGGCCGTTACCCTGCAGGTGGCGCCGGGCGTGGGCGACATCTATCTGGGCAGCATTCCGGACAGCGTGTTCTTCAACCGCACCCGTACCTTGTCCAGCGCCGACGTCGGCTATGGCCAGATCGGCGAACTGGTGTTGAACGGCATCCGCGTCGCCATCGAGATCAAGAGCACCGCGCGCGGCCAGGCGCCCTTCGCTTCCAGCGTGACCATGTCCGGCACCTTCCCGCAGACGCGCACGGTGAGTACCAGCGCCGCCTTCGTCACCGGCCTGACCAACACCCTGGTCGGCAACCTGGCGCTGCGCACGACCATCCTCACCGGCGGCCTGCTCGACATCGTGCTGATCCCGGTCACCCGCCTGCTGGACGGCCTGCTGCAGCCGGTGCTGAAGGCGCTGGTGGTGGACACCCTGTCGCCGGTCCTGACCCCGGTGCTGAGCGGCATCGTCGATCCGCTGCTGAAACTGCTTGGCGTCGGCCTGGGCGAAATGACGGTCACCGTGAACGGCATCTGCCAGTCCTGCGACAGCTTTGCGCTGACCAAGACCGCCGACAAGGCGAACGCCGTGCCGGGCAGCACCATCACCTATGAAGTCGCGTTCGAGAACACCGGCACCACTACCCTGTCGGGCCTGACCGTGACCGACCAGACCCCGGCCTTCACCATCTTTGCCGGCGCCGAGTGCGGCGCCATGCCGGCCGACCTGAACACCTGCGCGATCGCGGTCCAGCCGAAGGTGGGCGAAAACGGCCCGGTCGAGTGGCGCTTTACCGGCAGCCTGCAGCCGGGGGCCAGGGGCAGCGTTAGGCTGAAGGTCATGGTGCAATAGCCGCAGCGATGTATTGACAAAATTTTGCTTGCGGCGCTACCCGGAGCGGGTGGCGCCGCCTGATGTGTGTACAATGCAAGTTTTTTCATCGAGGCAAGCGTGGACAGGAATTTGGGCGAGCATGCGTTCCTGGACAAGGGCGGTGCGATGGGCGAACGCATCCGCGCGCACGATTGGTCCGTGCACGTGCTGGGGCCCGTCTCCGGGTGGACGCCCGCCTTGCGTACGGGACTGGGCATCGTGCTCGGCTCGGCCTTCCCCTCCTTCCTGGCCTGGGGCGAGGAACTGACGCTGTTCTTCAATGACGCCTACCTGCCCATGCTCGGCAACAAGGCGCCGTCAGCCCTCGGCAAGCCCCACCCCGAAGTCTGGCCTGAAGTCTGGCCGGAACTCGCGCCGTACATGCACCGTGTCCAGCACGGGGAGTCCTTCTTCTTCGAAAACTACCAGGTCAGGCTGGAACGCCATGGCTATGCGGAAGATGCCTGGTTTACCTTTTCCTACAGTCCCCTGCGCGACGAGGCCGGCGCCGTACGCGGCGTGATCTGCACCGTGATGGAAGTCACCGACAAGGTGCGGGCGCTGGCGCGCCACAAGGAAGCCGAGGAACGCCTCGCACTGTCCCTGGAAGCGTCGGGCAACATCGGCACCTGGAGCTACGACCTCGATTCCGGCGTTACCCTCGTCGACGAGCGCTTCGCGCGCCTGTTCCAGGTCGAGGCGGCGCTGGCGCGCGAGGGCACGGAACTGAACCGCTTCACCGACATGATCCACCCTGGGGACCGGGCGCGCGTGCTGGCGGCGATCGACCATGCGATCCGCAGCGAGACCCTGTATGACATCGAATACCGCATCCCGCAGCGCTCGGGCGTCGACGCCTGGGTGAACGCCCGCGGCAAGGTGTTCGCCGACCCGGCCAGCGGCACGCGGCGCTTTGCCGGGATCGCGGTCGACATCAGCGAACGCAAGGCCCAGGCGGAAGCGCTGCGCGCCAGCGAAGCGCGCGCCGAGGAAGACCGGCGCCGTCTCGACGCCCTGCTCGACGCCGCGCCCGTCGGCATCTTCTATGTCGACCGAAACGGCAAGCTGCTGGTCGCGAACGCTGCCAACAACGCGATCTGGGGGCATTACCCGCAAAGCCAGTCAGCCGACGAATACGGCGAGTGGCGCGGCTGGCACATCGACGGTCCCCGCGCCGGCGCGCCGCTGGCCGCTGGCGACTGGCCGGTGGCGCGCGTACTGGCCGGGCGCGAGCACGACGCCGGCGTGTTCGAGATCGAACCCTTCGACATTCCGGGCCTGAGGCGCACGGTGCTGGTGCGTGCCGCCTTGCTGCGCGACGCCGACGGCGACATCGCCGGTGCCGTGGCCGCCCACATGGACATCACGCCGCAGGTCGCGGCGGAAAAAGCGTTGATGCAAAGCGAAGGACGCTTCCGCGCCATTACCAACGTGATTCCGCAGATGGTGTGGGCCACCAGCGTCGACAGCGACGTCTATTATTTCAACGAACGCTGGCAGGAATTCACGGGCGTCCCCACCGAGGAATTGCCGCGCGACGGCTGGCGGCGCTCGGTCCATCCGGACGACCTGGCGCCACTGCGTGCGCATTGGGAACACTGCAGGAACGCAGGCCTGCCCTTCGAGTTCGAGCACCGCCTGCGCCACCGCGGCGGCGAGTACCGCTGGGTGCTGAGCCGCGCCCTGCCCTTCACCGATGCGCAGGGCCGTGTGACCGACTGGATGGGCACCCTGACCGACATCCACGCGCAAAAGACCGGCGAAGCCGAGCTGCGCGCCCAGGCCCGGCGCAAGGACGAGTTCCTGGCGATGCTTGCGCACGAACTGCGCAATCCGCTGGCGCCGATCAGCAACGCCGCCCAGCTGCTCGGCATGCCGGGACTGGACGAGCGCCGCCTGCGCCAGTCGAGCGAGATCATCGCGCGCCAGGTGCGCCACATGACCGAACTGGTCGACGACCTGCTGGACGTGTCGCGCGTCACGCGCGGCCTGGTGCAGCTCGACCGCGCGCTGGTCGACGTCGGCGCGGTGGTGGCCGGCGCCGTGGAACAGGCGCGCCCGCTGATCGAGGCGCGCCGCCACACGCTGGACCTGCAGCAGGACGCCGGCGGCTGGGTCGACGGCGACCGCACGCGCCTGGTGCAGGTGGTGTCGAACCTGCTGAACAACGCCGCCAAGTACACCCCGCAGGGCGGACGCATCGCCCTGCAGGTGGCGCGCGCCGACGGCCGGGTGACGATCTCGGTGCGCGACAACGGCATCGGCATCGCGCCCGACGTGCTGCCCCAGGTGTTCGACTTGTTCACGCAGGCCGAGCGCACGCCCGACCGCTCCCAGGGCGGCCTGGGCCTGGGCCTGGCGCTGGTGAAAAGCCTGGTGCAGCTGCATGGCGGCAGCGTCCAGGCGCTTAGTGCCGGCCTGGGCCAGGGCAGCAGTTTCAGCGTGACCCTGCCGCTGGCGCAGCGCGAAGCCGGCGCGGCGGCTGCGGCCATGCCTTCGGCTGCCCTGTCCGGCGCCGGCGGCCAGGTACGCATCCTGATCGTCGACGACAACCTCGACGCCGCCCAGTCGCTGACCGAGGTGCTGCGCGCCTTTGGCCACGAGGTGGCCAGCGCCGCTTCCTCGCACGAGGGCCTGGCCCTGGCCGAACAGGACTGGCCGCAAGTGTTCGTGCTCGACATCGGCCTGCCCGACATCGACGGCTACGAACTGGTGCGGCGCCTGCGCTCCCTGCAGGCCGGCCGCTCCGCCCTCTACCTTGCCCTGACCGGTTACGGCCAGGCCCACGACCGCGTGCTCTCGCGCAGCGCCGGTTTCGACCACCATTTCGTGAAACCGGTGGACCTGCGCGCCCTGGTTGCCGTGATCGACGGCATCGGGGCGGCTTCATGAACCCGCATCAATACCCGCAGCGGCACGCCTGTCGATGCACGCACGCCAGCCACCGACGAGACAGCTTCAAAGACGGCGGTGGTGGTAGCATAATGCCCTTCGCGCCTGCGCTCCTGGCCATGCGCCGCAACTGGACCGCGCCCGCTTCCTTGACAGTAGCCCCAGCGGACCCAAGAATTCATACCTATGTTGAAACCTGAAGAAGACGTGCGCGACCCGGCGTACAACGCCGCCGAGTTCTGCTCGACCAAAGACGCCGCCCGCCTGCTCGGCGTATCGCACCGCACGGTGCAGCTGTGGGTCGAGAACGGCACCCTGCAAGCCTGGAAGACCGCCGGCGGCCACCGCCGCATCACGATGGCGTCGGTGAACAAGCTGGTCAACGAACGCCACGAAGCCACCGCGCCCGTGGCGCCAGTCGCCGCGGCCGAGCCGGAAAAACCGCAGCGCAAGAAGGTCCTGCTGGTCGACGACGACCGCACCCTGCTGCGCCTGTACGAACTGGAACTGTCGGGCTGGGACCTGCCGCTCGAGGTGGTCAAGGCCCACGACGGCTTCGAGGCCCTGATCCGCATCGGCGAACAGCGCCCCGACCTGCTGGTGAGCGACCTGAGCATGCCGGGCATGGACGGCTTCCGCATGATCCGTACCCTGCGCGGCGACGCCGGCTATGGCCAGATGGCGATCATCGTCGTCAGCGGCCTGGACCGCGCAACGATCGCCTCGATGGGCCTGCCCTCCGACATCCCGGTGTTCCCGAAGCCGGTGCCTTTCGCCCAGCTGCGCGCAGCGGTCGAGGATGCACTGGACGTGCGCGCGAACGCCGCCTGACCGGGACGCCACGTCCCTTCCATGCCATGCTGCAGCCCTTATTGCCGAAAGACGAAGCCAGCCGCCTGCAAGCGCTGATCGACCTGAAACTCCTCGACACCGCGCCCGAAGAGCGGTTTGAACGGATCACGCGCCTGGCCACGCGCCTGTTCGACGTGCCAATGGCGATGGTGGGCCTGCTCGACGCCGAACGCCTGTGGTTCAAGTCGCGCATTGGCGTAACGGACCAGGAAATCCCGCGCGTGGAGACATTCTGCGGGCATGCCATCCTGCAGGACGACGTCTTCGTGGTCGAGGATACGGCGGCCGATCCGCGCTTTGCCGACAATCCCGTCATTACCGGACCGCTGCAGCTGGGCTTCTATGCCGGCCTGCCGCTGGCCGCGCCCTGCGGCAGCCGCGTCGGCACCCTGTGCGTGCTCGACCACCGGCCGCGCCGCTTCAGCGACGCCGACCGCCTGCTGCTGCGCGACCTGGCGGCGCTGGTGACCTCCGAATTCGCCACCGACGCGCTGCAGCGCGCATTGCGCCAGCAGCGCGACAGCGAAACCTGGCTGCGCGCCCTGCTGAACCACCTGCCGGAAAGCGTGCTGATGCTCGACGAGTCGGCGAACGTGCTGTCGGTGAATCCGGCCGCCGAGCGCATGTTCGGCGCGCCCGCGGGCCAGCTGGTCGGACGCAACCTGCAATGGCTGCTGGTCGAAGCCGTGCCCGACCTGGTGCGCTGCCTGCCCGAGGGCCAGGTCTGCACCCGCGAAGGCACCGGCCGCCGCGCCGACGGCGGCACCTTCCCGGTCGAGATATCGACCAGCGTGATGCACCTGGGCGGCCACCGCCGCTACGCCGCCATCGCACGCGACAATGCCGCGCGCCTGGAAGAAACACGGCGCCTGCGCGCCGCGGGCGAACGCCGCAGCCACTTCTTCAAGATGGCCGCGCACGAATTGCGCACGCCGCTGGCCAGCATCATCGGCTTCTCGGAACTGCTGCTGAAACGCGACTTCGACGCCGCCACCGCGCGCGAACTGCTCGACATCGTGCACCGCCAGGCCGGTCACCTGTCGGCCCTGGTGACCCAGGTGCTGGACCTGGCGCGCCTGGAATCCGGCGGGCCGGCCGTGCTGCAGATCGGACCGCAGCGTATCGAGACCATCCTTGACGAAGCCCTGCGCACGGTCGAATCGCTGGGCCAGAATGCGCGCATCGCGCTCGCGATCGAGCCGGATCTGCCGCCGGTCGCGGCCGATCCGCACAAGCTGGGCGCGGCGCTGGCCCACGTGCTGAACAACAGCCTGGTGTATTCCGCGCCGGGCACGCCGGTCACGGTGCGCGCCTGGCGCGGGCCGGACGCCGCCGTCGGCACCGTGCTGCTGCGCATCAGCGACAGCGGCATCGGCATGAGCGAAGAGCAGCAAGCCGCCATGTTCGAAGCCTTTTACCGCGCCAAGCCCGACGCCCGCCCGGAAAGCACGGGGCTGGGCCTGGCCATCTTCCGCGAGACAATCAAGCTGCACAATGCCAGCGTCGACGTCGTGTCGACCCTGGGACGCGGAACCGACATCACCCTGACCTTGCCGGCTGCCGCCGCCCTGCCCCATGCCTGAATCCATCCTTGTCGTCGACGACCAGCCTGAACTGCGCCTGCTGATCCGCCTGACCCTGCAAACCCTGGGCAAGGTGGCGGTGGCCGGCTCGGGCGAAGAAATGATGGCGCGCATCGCCGCCGAACGGCCGCGCGTGATCGTGCTCGACGTGTCGCTGGGCGGAGAAAGCGGCCTGGAACTGTGCCGCGCCCTGAAGGACGACCCGGCGACAAGCGATATCCGCATCCTGCTGCTGTCGGCTTTCGTGCAGGCGGCCGACGTGGCTGCCGGCAAGGCCGCTGGCGCCGACGACTACATGGCCAAGCCCTTCAGTCCGCGCGAGTTGCAGGACGCGGTGAATGCGCTGCTGGCCTGAACCGTAGAGGATTTGCCGAAATCGCTTAAAGTCAGTAAAAACGATACTGAAATCGCCTAACGTGCAATGATCCTTTGCCTGGGGAGCACTGAAGGCAAATTTCGTGTATCATCGTCTTTAATTGATTTTAAGCAATTAATTTAACGCAACCCCGGTAGCAACCGATACCACTCTCCACCATGAGCCGTTACCTGATCCCTGGCGCCTTGTTGCTGTCCTTGCTGGCGCTCCCCGCGCAAGCCGGCATGGCGAATGCCACGATGCAGGTCGGCTTCGTCCTGACCGAGGCCTGCACCGTCAGCGCCCAGGCCGGCACGCCGAACGTCTCCTGCTCGCACGACAGTCCTTATCGCTTGGGACGCGTGGATGCGGGTGTCCAGCAAGGCAATCAGGCTGCAGAAGCTGCCTGGACCATCTACTTTTAATTCCGGCTGAAAGCCTTCCTCAGGCAAAGCGCGCCTGGTACTCGCTCGGCAGTACACCCAGTTCGGCGGCAAAGGCGCGGCGCAGGTTGTATTCGCTGCCGTAGCCGCTCGCGCGCGCGGCCTGCTTGACCAGGGTTCCCGGCTGCTCCAGCAGCAGGCAGGCGCGTTCCAGGCGCAGTCGCGCCAGCAGCTGGGCCGGCGTCAGGCCGGCTTCCTCGTGCAGCTTGCGGTACAGCGAACGCTGCGATAGCGCGCAGGCGCCGGCCATCTCCCCGACGCCGATGTCCTGCGCCAGGCGCGGGCGCAGCCAGGCGGTCAGCTGCGCGCAGACGCCCGGCGCCGGCGATTGCGCCAGCAGCTCGGAACTGAACTGGCGCTGTCCGCCCGGCCGCTTCAGGAACAGGACCATGCGCTTGGCCACTGCCAGCGCGGCTTCGCGTCCCAGGTCTTCCTCGACCAGGCTCAGCGCCAGGTCCATGCCGGCGCTGATGCCGGCCGAGGTGCGGAACTTGCCGTCGCGGACGTGCAGCGCGTCGTCCAGCAGCTGCAGGCCTGGCTGCTCGCTGCGCAGGGCCTCGACGTCGGCCCAGTGCGTGACCGCCTGGCGTCCGTCGAGCAGGCCGGCGCGCGCCAGCACGAAGCTGCCGGTGCAGACCGAACAGCAGCGCGCCGCTTCCGCCCCTGCCTGCGCCACCCAGTCCAGCACGGCACGGCCTTCCGCCGTGGCGCTGGAAGGCAGGGCCGCGACACGGCCGCCGGCCACGATCAGGGTCGCGCCCCCGGCGCCAGTCCATGGCAACGGCTCGGCCAGCACGCCCAGACCGGAGGACGAGACGACCGCGCCGCCACCCGCGGCCAGCAGCCGGATGCGGTATGGGGCCGGCAAGCCGGCATCGCGCGCTTCGTCGTTCGCGCTCGAAAATACCTGGGCCGGGCCGGTAGCGTCGAGCAGCAGGAAGTCGGGAAACACCAGGAGCCAGACCTCGCGCGCGGCAGCACTGGCCGCCGCAGGCGGGTTCGATGGCAAGGCGGGACGGTTCATATTGGCAGATATTCAAGCATCGCCAACATTTCTGTCAAGCATTCCGCCGCCCGGTGCGCACCCAACCGCGTAACCGATGTCCGGCGCCGCTCAGAAATAGATGGTCGCCGTCACCGTGTCCTTGTAGTCGCCCGGCGAAGGCGTGGTCTGCTTCGGCACGCTGCCATACAGCGGCACGCTCTGCACGGCGCCGGTCCCGGTGCCGGTGACCATCACCGTGCCCCCGCTGCCGTCACCCCAGGCCGGGCCGTCCGGCGTACCGGCGATCAGGTACAACACGGTTTCGCCGGTGGCCGCGTTGCGCATGCGGCGCGCCGCCACGTTGCCGTTCCTACCGCCGTCCAGGCTGATGCGGTAGGCGTTGTTCGCCGTGCACTGCACCGACAGCGCCGCATTGGCACGCACCGCCGAGGTGAGCACGGTGCTGGCGCCAAAGGCCAGGTTCGAGGCGTTGATCACGCAGTTGTTGACCACGGTGGCGCGCACGCGGAACGGCACCGTGGTGGTGGCGCCGGATGTGCAGGGCGAAGACAGCAGGCTCCAGAACGAATAATTGACGATCGCCTCGCCGGAAAAATCGCTGTAGAATTCGGTATCGGCGTTGCCGACGGTGCCGACGCCGCTCAGGGAATTGCCCGGGATCTTGCCGTAGATGGTGAAGCGCGCGCTCTGGGTGCCGAGCGAGAGCAGGCCGGCGCTCATATTCAGGTTGAGCGAGGTCGGGCTGTTCGGGGTGGCCGGGCTGCCCCATACCGCAGCCGCCGTGTAGCTGCTGTCGCGGTAGAGGTTGAACGGCAGGCGCCCGGTGCCGCCCGTCATGGTGCGCCACTGGCCCTGGGTGCCGCCGCTGCCGGCGCCGAGGTAGACGCAGATCGAGGCATTCGGGAACAGCAGCTGAGGCGGGATGCCGGTCAAGAGGCCCCAGGTGCAGCTGACGGTCAGCGTGCCGCTGGCATAGCTGTCGCTGGCCGCGATCGGGCTGACGTTGCCGAACACGATATCGGTCATGGTTGCGCTGCAGCTGTCGGCGCGCGCGGCATTCAACCCCGCCAGCCAGAACACCATCGCCAAACCCAGCACCCGCGTCACACGTTTGAACATCACTTCCCTCCCTCGATGGGCATGCAGCGCAGCGGCCCGATGGTTGCTATTCCTCCGCCGGCGGCGCCGTCGCCGGCAGCCGGATAACGGAACCTTACCTCGCAGGCGCCTTCGCGTGCGCGCAGCACAAGACGGTTGTCGTCCCCTGCCTGCTCGACGAAGACCATGCAGCCGT
>Ga0265797_10007759_pt1 | contig 14522 bp, 17 predicted proteins | sample P2T30metagenome_FD_192433 | JGI IMG/M metagenome (GOLD analysis project Ga0265797, IMG submission 192433) | Plant litter microbial communities from East Loma Ridge, Irvine, California - P2 T30 | ecosystem: Environmental > Terrestrial > Plant litter > Unclassified | place: USA: California... | reverse complement strand
TCAGTTCCCTGAAAAGCTATATGGGTCATACGCTCGGCGCCTGCGGGGCGCTGGAAGCGTGGATCAGTATCGAGATGATGCGCGAAGGCTGGTTCGCGCCGACCGTCAACCTGGACCAGGTCGATCCGGAATGCGGTGAGCTCGACTACATCCGCGGCGAGGGCCGCACGCTCGACTGCGATTATGTGATGTCCAATAATTTTGCGTTCGGCGGCATTAACACGTCGCTGATTTTCAAAAGGTAGTGCCCTGAACTGAAACCAAAACTAAAAAAAGGAAGTCCATGAAAGCCACTCGCCGTACCCTGCTCGCCGTTGCCATGATCGCCGCCGTACCGCTGCTGCACGGTTGCGCCACCAAGATCAAAGCGTCCAGCCTCACCAATCCAGCGCCGACGCAGGCGTTCTCGCATTACGGCCGCATCGAGGTCAAGCCGGTCGTCTTCGCTGAAGGCTACAAGGGGAACCAGGCCGCGCTGAACAAGATCGTTGAGAATTTCGCACACGACCTGGCGCCGGCCGTCCAGAAGTGGAACAGCGTACCGGCCAATGGCCGCACGCTCACCGTGGAGCCGGTGGTGGAGCAGATTTCGTTCAAGAGCGGCGCCAAGCGTGTCTTCCTCGGTCCACTCGCCGGCAGCTCGGGCGTGCTGATGCGCGTGACGTATCGTGACCAGAGCGGCAAGGTGATCGCCACGCCACAGTTCTTCCAGCGTGCAGGCGCCATGAGCGGTGGTTTCACCATCGGCGTGCAGGATAATCTGATGCTCAACCGCGTGGCCAAGCTGGCCAGCGAATACACGATCGCTAACTATGACCGCGCGGTAGGCGGCCCGACCGGCGCCGACGCACAAGCTGTCGCAGCGCAGTAATCGGTTTGGGGATGGCGTCGCGCAGTCGCGCCGTCCCCTCATCATCCGTTCACCACCAGGAGCCAAGCCATGAAGAAACTGATTCTGACCCTAGCCAGTACCGCCGCGATCGCCGTTGCCGCCTCGCCGGCCCATGCCCGCGATACCAAGCACCTGTTGCCGATCGCCGCGGCGATGGCCGCCAACGATGCACAGAACCGCTTGGGCGACAGCATCAAATATTATTTCGGCGACCAGAAGACGCCGGCCATCGTCGAACGTCTCGGCTCGGACAAGACCAGCCAGAAGACCAATTCCTTCGGCAAGTCGGCCGAGACCTCGTGCAACTGGGCCTTCCTGTCGGCCATGCTGCGGCTCCAGGCGCGGGCGCAGGAGCTGGGCGCGAACGCGGTCGTCAACATCGTCAGCAACTACAAGAACGTCGAGATGTCGAGCGCCACCGAGTTCGAATGCCATGATGGCGCGCTCATGACCGGCGTGGCGCTCAAGGCCGATTTCGTCAAGATCAAGCAGTAAGCCGGCCGGCCCGCGATGACGCCCTGCGCTGATCCGCTGGTATGGCTGGTGGATGCCGCCGCGCTCGATGAGGCCAGCCTGGCGCACTACGCGGCCTGGCTGGGCCCATCCGAGCGGGCACGCTGCGCGCGCTTCGTGCGCCCTGAGCGGCGGCGCCAGTTCATCGTCGGGCGCGCACTGCTACGCACTGCGCTGGGCCGACGGCTGGGCCTGGAACCGGCGGCCATCGCGCTGGAAGAGCGGGCAGGGCAGGCGCCCGGCCTGGTCTTTCCGCGAGGTTTTGGCGGTGGGTTCAGTATTTCGCACAGCGGTCAATGGGTTGCGTGCGCAGTCAGCGCGCATGGCCGGGTTGGACTCGATATCGAGCGCATCGACCCGCAGCGCGATGTGATCGCGCTGGCCCGGCAAGCATTCAGCATGGACGAGGTCGCATTCCTGCTGGCCTGCGCGCCGGCCACACGCTCGGCGGCGTTCTACCGCATGTGGTGCAGCCACGAGGCGCGCATCAAGCTGGGGGAGGCTAGTACCTGCGAATATTTCCTTGAGGCACCGGGACTGGTCGGCATGCTTGCGTGTGCTGCATCGTTGACCGTGGCGCCGACCCTGGTTCAAGTCCGGCTCGATGCGCGCTGATCGCGGCTCTCGCTTAACCGGCGCCCACCAGCTTGTGCACCAGCTCTGACGACGTCGACGCCGCGAACTTGCGCATCAGGCTGGCCCGATGCATTTCCACGGTACGCGGACTGAGATCGGTGTCACGCGCAATCATCTTGCTGGTCTTGCCCTCAACCAATAACGCCGCGATCTCGCGTTCACGCGGCGTCAGCTCGGCCGTTACCGGTCGCTTCTCGCTCACATCCTCGAACATCCACACGCCGGCGCCCAGCGGCTCGTTCGGGTCGAGCGCCCGTCCGGTTACATGGCACCAGAACAGCTCGCCATTGCCACGGCGCATGATGCGCTCGTCCGAATAGCGGCCCTTGGCATTCATGATGGGGATGATGCGGTCTCCCGTTCGCAGGAACTCATCCATCGTCGGATAGAGCACACTGAACGATTGTCCCTGCAATTGGCCTTGCTCGTGGCCGAACATCGCCGCCAGCGCGCCGTTGCAGGTCTGGATCACGCGGTCGAGCGAGACGCACATGCCGACCGGGGCGTGCTGGAAGATCATCTCGTAATCGATGTCGTACGATGCGTTCTTTTGAGATAGATCTACAGCTGTGTTCATTAGCGGTGGTATGTCGTTAGGTGGCCGTAGTTCTACGGTATTGTGCTGGGCGAGCGGGTATTTTATGCTGAGAGTCTACTCAGTAGTACAGAAGAGCTTTGGCTTAACCTATAAAAGGGACGGGTATGAATAAAGTTTATCCTGACGCGCGTTCGGCTCTGGCCGGCGTCGTCCAAGACGGCCAGACCATCGCCGTCGGCGGCTTCGGCCTGTGCGGCATCCCCGAGGCCCTGATCGCGGCACTGCGCGATTCGGGCGTCAAGGACCTGACCGCGATTTCCAATAACGCAGGTGTCGATGGCTTCGGCCTTGGCCAGTTGCTGGAAACGCGCCAGATCAAGAAGATGATTGCCTCCTACGTGGGCGAGAACAAGGAATTCGCGCGCCAGTTCCTGGCCGGCGAACTCGAACTCGAGTTCACGCCGCAAGGCACCCTGGCCGAGAAGCTGCGCGCCGGCGGCGCCGGCATCCCGGCCTTCTTCACCAAGACCGGCTACGGCACCATCGTGGCCGACGGTAAAGAGACCCGCGAGTTCGGCGGCGAGCACTATGTGATGGAGCATGCGCTGTTTCCGGACGTGTCATTGGTAAAGGCCTATATGGCAGACCGCGCCGGCAACCTGGTGTTCCGCAAGACGGCGCGCAACTTCAATCCGAACGTCGCGACCGCCGGCAAGATCTGCATCGTGGAAGTCGAAAAGCTGGTCGAGATCGGCGAGATCGATCCCGATCACGTCCACACCGCCAGCATCTTCGTGCACCGCATCGTGCACAATCCGACGCCCGAGAAGCGCATCGAACAGCGCACCGTGCGCACCTAGACCAACGATTGCGGAGACAAACAACATGGCATGGACTCGTGATGAAATGGCCGCGCGCGCGGCCCGGGAGCTGGAAGACGGCTTCTATGTAAATCTGGGGATCGGCTTGCCGACCCTGGTCGCCAACTATGTACCGAACGATATCGAGGTGTTCCTGCAGTCCGAGAACGGCCTGCTGGGCATCGGCCCGTTCCCGACCGACGATGCGGTCGACGCCGACCTGATCAACGCCGGCAAGCAGACCGTGACGGCGTTGCCGGGTTCGGCCTACTTCAGCTCGGCCGATTCCTTCGGCATGATCCGCGGCGGCAAGATCAACCTGGCGATCCTGGGTGCGATGCAGGTGTCGGAGCAGGGTGATCTGGCCAACTGGATGATTCCCGGCAAGATGGTCAAGGGCATGGGCGGTGCGATGGACCTGGTGGCAGGCGTCAAGCGCGTGGTCGTGGTGATGGAGCACGTTGCCACCGCCAAGGATGGCAGCACCAGCCACAAGATCCTGAAAAAATGCGACCTGCCGCTCACCGGCGTAGGTGTGGTCGACCGCATCATCACCGACCTCGGCGTGGTCGATGTGACCGACACCGGCCTCAAGGTGGTGGAGCTGGCGCCCGGTGTCAGCCGTGAAGAGATCGTGGCGGCGACCGGCTGCGAGCTGGACGTGTCGGCGATCTGATCGTCGCAGGGCAAAAAAAGGCGCTGGATTCCAGCGCCTTTTTTTTATTGATAAGCCTGCAGCCTGATTATTCGGTGACCCAGACGTATTTGACTTCGGTCCATTGTTCCTTCGGTGCGCCATTGACCGTGCCGGCCTGGAAGCTGCACTTGGCCAGGGCGGCGCGCGCCGTCTCGTCCAGCGAGGCGTTGCCGCTCGATGTGCGCACCAGCGATTCCCGCACCTTGCCGTCGGCCTTGACCAGCATGGCCAGCGTGACGGTGCCCTCGACCTTGGCTGCCAGGGCGTCGGCCGGATAGACCGGCTTGGGGCAGGATCTGAAATTGGCGACCGCGGCGGTGGTGACGCTGTCGGGCATGTCCACGAACGGATTCACCGGCGGCTGGGCGCAGCCGGCCAGCGTGGCCATGGCGAGTCCGGCCACGGCGGTGGCGCGGCTCCAGGTCATTGCTGACGTCTTGGGACAGACGGGTTGTTTGATGTGTGACACTCATTCTCCTTATTGGGGCCACCGTGCGCGGGTGGCGGGGTGATCGGATGCGGCGGGTGGCAGCGCCGAGCGAGCTTGGCAGCTATCGCAGGGCATCATTCCAACGTCCAGACATAAGACACCTTGGTCCAGGACTGCACCGCCTTGCCGCCGGCGAGCGCGGGTTTGAAGCGGCATTTCACCAGCGCCGAGTGCGATGCCTCGTCCAGCGTGGGATAACCGCTGGACTGGTCGACCTTGCTGTCTTTAACGTTGCCGTCGATGCCAACCAGAAAGCGCAAGTTGACGGTGCCCTGGTGATCCGCGACGAGATCGGCTGCCGGATATTCCGGCTTTGGGCAAGAACTGAAATCGGCGATGGCCATCGAATCGAATTTTTGCGCGTTTGCGTGCGCTGGAAGGGCGTAAGCGAACAGCGCTGCACTCAGCATGGCCAGCGCGATGACTGGAACGGCGGCCTTCCAGCCCGGTGCCCGGTCATCGGGACGCACCAGCCGCTTGATGCGCGACATCAGATCGCCACCATTGGCTGCCTGGGCCAGGTGGCGGGGCGAGAACTGGAGCTTGTCCAGTTCGGACAACGCGAGGGCCAGGCGCCGCGGTTCGCCCAGTTGCCTTGCTGCGATATCGTCGGCAATGTGTTCGCGTTCAGCGCGGATGCGCCCTGAGATCCACCACACCGCCGGGTGATAGAACAGCAGCGTCTCGACCAGGTTCTGGGCCAGGTTGACCAGGTAATCGTGGCGGCGGATATGTGCCAGTTCATGCGCCAGCAAGGCCTCGAGCAAGTGCACCGGCATGGTGGACACCAGGCTGGCCGGCACCAGCACCACGGGCCGCCACCAGCCAGCGGTCACCGGGCTGGACAAGTCTTCAACCAGGCGCAGCCGCACCGGGCGCCCGATGCCGCAGCCCTCGGCCAGTCGATCGAGCCGCGCCTGCCAGGCCGGATCGCGCGCTTCATCCGACGCGGCGCGCCGGATCCACACCAGGCCCAGACACATGCGCAAGGCCAGCGCCAGAGCGCATGCGGCCCAGCACGCAACGATCCAGCCAAGCTGATCGCGCAGCAGCGCGTCCCACGGCAGCCCGTCCGGCAAGCCGGCACTTGCCCCCGTGACGCCGAAGATGGCGCCGCCCTGGCCGCCGCTCGCATCGGTCAGGCGCATGGCCAATCCGACAGTCGGCAGTACCAGGCACAACAACAGGCCGGTGCAGGCGACCGTATAGCGGTGTTCAGGACGGGCACCCCGAAGGAGCGCCAGCAGCACGGCTACCGCGCAGCCGATCAAGGTGCCTTGCCAGACGAAGTGAACGAGGGTCCAGCCGATGCTGGCAACGATCTCGGCGGCCGTCATGGCTTGTCCTCGTCTTTCAGCAGCTTTTCGATTTCCTCGCGTTCCTTCTTCGAGATCCCGCTTTTCAGCGCTGCCAGCACCAGCGCCTTGGCCGAGCCGGAGAAGGCGCGCTGCATCAGGTCCTGCAGCAGGTTGGTCTGCAAGGCGTCACGCTCGTGTACCGGCGCATACACGTGGGAACGTTCGCTTTCATCGCGGGCGAGCAAGCCCTTGCCGTGCATGACCTGCATCAGGCGCAGTACGGTGGCGTAGGTGACGTCAGGGCGCTGTGGGAGCATCGCCTCGTGCACTTGCTTGGCGGTAGCCTCGCCGAGCGGCCACAGCACGTGCAGCAGCTCGAGTTCGGCGGGCGTGGGCTTGGGTGCATCGGGTGAGCGCGGCATGACATCCTCTCCTGGACAAGATGGATGTAGATTATCTCGTCTAGATTGGTTCGTCTACATGATTCCGCGAGCGCGAGCATGCAGACTGGATAAAGTGCAGACGACGGGGGGACCGCGTCAAGGCTTGCGCGCCAGCTCGCCGAATTTCTCGATGGTTTCCAGCAGTACCTTGGCGCGAAACGGCTTGAGGATCACCCGGCTGATCTGGCGGTCGCGCAATTCGGCCAGCAGCTCGGCGCTCGCCTGGTCGGCCATGATGGCAATCGGCATGGCCTGGCCCGGCTTGGCGCCGGCGCGCAGCAGGTCGATCAGGCCCAGGTCGTAGCGCCGTTCGGCGCCGTTGCCGACACAGCCCACCGCCACCACCGCGCCATGGTATTTGCGCGCATGCATCATACGCAGGGCTGCAGCATTGTCGGCGGCCTCGTGCACCTGGCTCATGCCCATGCTGCGCGCCGTCATGACGACGGTGCGGCGCAACATCGGCTCCGGTTCGACCAGCAGGATATGGGTCTGCTCAGCCATCCGCACGCTCTTCCTGCTGGACCAGCTCCAGCACGACCAGGTCGCGCAGCGTGCCGAGGATGCCCAGTTCGAGCGCATCGAGCGTGCGCGGACGGCGGTCGATCAGGCACAGCGTACCGAGGCGCAAGCCGGAAGGGAGCGTCAGCGGCGCGCCGGCATAGAAGCGGATGAAGGGTGCACCCGTGACCAGGGGATTGTCGGCGAAGCGCGGATCGCTAAGTGCATCCGGGATCACCATGATCTGCGGCGCCAGGATGGCGTGCGAGCAGAACGAGACATCGCGGCCGGTCTGTTGCACCTCGGTGCCGACCCTGGCCTTGAACCACTGGCGCTCGGTATCGACCAGCGTGATGGTGGCGATCGGCACGTCGAATTCCGCGGCTGCGAAGGCGGCGATCTTGTCGACGCGTTCTTCGGGCGGCGTGTCGAGAATCAAGAGTTCGTACAGCGCGGCGAGGCGCGCGGATTCGTTGTCGGGCGTGGCGGCAACTTGCATCGTCTGGGTCGTCAGTGTTGGATCAGCGCAATATAGCAGACCGTGCGCGGCGCCGGGCGTCGGTACAGACGAAAAAAGCCGCGCCACAGAGGGCACGGCTTTTCAGATAAGGCAGCTTGAAAACGGGTTACGCCGCTTCGCGCACCGCCTTCATGCTGTTCTGGTCTTCGACCTGCACGCGGCCATGCAGGACATCGTCCATGCGCTTGGAGTCCAGCTCGTTTTCCCACTTCGACACCACCACCGTCGCCACGCCGTTGCCGATGAAGTTGGTCAGGGCGCGCGCTTCGCTCATGAAGCGGTCGATGCCGAGGATCAGCGCCATGCCGGCCACCGGGATGGTCGGCACCACGGCCAGCGTCGCGGCCAGGGTGATGAAGCCGGCGCCGGTGATGCCCGATGCGCCTTTCGAGGTCAGCATCGCCACCAGCAGGATGGTCAGTTCCTGGGTCAGGGTCAGGTCGGTGTTGGTCGCTTGCGCCACGAACAGGGCCGCCATCGTCATGTAGATATTGGTGCCGTCCAGGTTGAACGAGTAGCCGGTCGGGACCACCAGGCCGACGACTGGCTTCGAGCAGCCCAGTTTTTCCAGCTTGCGCATCAGGTTCGGCAGGGCGCTCTCGGACGACGAGGTGCCCAGCACGATCAGCAGTTCTTCCTTGATGTACTTGATGAACTTGAAGATCGAGAAGCCGGTGAACTTGGCGATGGCGCCCAGCACGATGAAGATGAACAGGCCGCAGGTCAGGTAGAACGAGCCCATCAGTTTGGCCAGTGGCAGCAGCGAGGCGATGCCATATTTGCCGATGGTGAAGGCCATCGCGCCGAATGCGCCCAGTGGAGCGACCTTCATGATGATATTGACGATGCCGAAGATGACATGCGATACGTCGTCGATCAGCTTCGTGACCGGACGGCCGCGCTCGCCCATCATCGACAGCGCGAAGCCGAACAGGATCGCGACCAGCAGCACTTGCAGGATGTTACCGGTGGCAAATGCATCCACGAACGTGGTCGGGATGATGTGCATGATGAACTCGGTCGTAGTCTGGGCATGCGCATTGGTGGTGTATTGCGCAATCGAGCTCGAATCGAGGTGGGCCGGGTCGACGTTGAAACCGGCGCCAGGCTTGGCGACATTGGCGACGATCAGGCCGATGGCCAGGGCGAAGGTCGATACGACCTCGAAATAGATCAGCGCCTTGCCGCCGACGCGGCCGATCTTCTTCATGTCCTGCATGCCGGCGATACCGGCGACGACGGTGCAGAAGATCACGGGGGCGATGATCATCTTGATCAGTTTGATGAAGCCGTCTCCCAATGGCTTCATCGCGGTGCCCAGTTCGGGGTAGAACACCCCCAGCAACACGCCCAGAACAATGGCGATCAGCACCTGGACATACAGTATTTTATAAAAAGGCTTCTTCATGGCAACTCTTTAACAGAGGTTTATCGTTGTTCCATGTTGGGGCAATCGATCGAGCCGGGCTATTGTGGAAATCCGCATGCTGCACTGCATCAGAGCATGACGGATATCCACAAATTGTTTTCGCGCACTGCCGCGGTGCAGGGTGAATGGGCGAAAAAAAGCCACAGGCATGCGCGCCTGTGGCTTTTGACAGAGTTGCTTAGGCGGGAGCGGGCGCTCTACTGCGCGGCCCAGCCGCCATCCATATTCCACGCCACGCCGCGCACCTGGTTGGCGGCCGGGCTGCAGAAGAACACGGCCAGTGCGCCGAGTTCTTCCGGCGTAACGAATTCACCCGAGGGCTGTTTCTCGAGCAGCAGGGCCTTGCGCGCGGCGTCGTTGTCGATGCCTTCGCGCGCGGCGCGGTCGTCGACCTGTTTCTGCACCAGCGGGGTCAACACGAAACCCGGGCAGATCGCGTTGGCGGTGACACCGGTCTGTGCGGTCTCCAGCGCTGTCACCTTGGTCAGGCCGACCAGGCCATGCTTGGCCGCGACATAGGCGGACTTCTGCGCCGAGCCCACCAGGCCATGCACCGAGGCCAGGTTGATAATGCGGCCCCAGTTTTTCTGCTTCATGGTCGGCAGCGCCAGGCGGCTGGTGTGGAACGCCGAACTGAGGTTGATCGCGATGATCGCATCCCATTTCTCGGGCGGAAAATCCTCGACCGACGCCACGTGCTGGATGCCGGCGTTATTGACCAGCACATCGACGCCGCCAAATTTCTCCAGGGCGTATTCCATCATGGCCTCGATCTCGGCCGGCTTGGACATGTCGGCGTTGTGGTAGGCGGTCTGCACCCCGAATTCGGCGCCGATGTCGGTATACAGCTTCTCGATCTGCTGGGCGTCGCCGAAGCCGTTGAACACGATATTCGCGCCCTGCTCGGCCAGCGAGCGGGCGATCCCGAGGCCGATGCCTGAGGTCGAACCGGTGACGAGAGCCGTTTTGCCGCTTAGCATGTTGGATTGCATGGTGTCCTCTATGTGAAGGTGATCGGGGGAACTTCCTCAGAATTGGTAGAATTCTAATCGCAACGCCTTCGCGACGGTGAACCGGCGCTGCTGCGCCACTCATCATTGCATGCCGGAGTCACGATGTCTCATCCCAGATTACATAGCGTCACCTGCAGTTCGCCCGCCGGGCTGCATCGCGTCGCCTACAAGGAGTGGGGCGACCCGGCGAATCCGAAGGTGCTCGTGTGCGTGCATGGCGTGACCCGCGTCGGCGACGATTTCGACGACCTGGCGCGCGCCATGTGCGATGTCTACCGCGTGGTGTGCCCGGACATCGTCGGGCGCGGCCGCTCCGGCCGCCTGCGCGATCCGAACTACTACACGGTGCCGCAGTACGTGGCCGATATGGTAACCCTGATTGCGCGGGTGACGGCAGGGGCCGGGGCCGGGCGCGAGGACGTGGCCTGGTTCGGCACCTCGATGGGCGGCCTGATCGGCATGGCGCTGGCCGCGCTCGAGGGCACTCCGGTGAGCCGCTTGGTGCTCAACGATATCGGCCCGGTGCTTGATGGCGCTGCGCTGCAGCGCATCGGCGACTACATCGGGCAGGATGTGCGCTTCCCGAGCTTTGCCGCCGGCGCCGACTTCGTCAAGACCGTGTCGAGCTCGTTCGGCCCGCACTCGGACGAACAGTGGCGTAAACTCGCTGCCGACGTGCTGCGCGAGGGAGAAGACGGCCATTGGGAACGCCATTACGATCTGAACCTGGCGCAGCCGTTTCGCGCCATCACGCCCGAAACCGCGGCGCACGACGAAGCCGCGCTGTGGGCGGCCTGGGATGCGATCCGCTGTCCGACGCTGCTGGTGCGCGGCGAATATTCCGACCTGCTGTCGCGCGACACGGCGCAGCAAATGACAGGGCGCGGCCCGCGGCCGCGCCTGGTCGAGCTGCCCGGCGTCGGCCATGCGCCGACCTTCGTGCAGCGGGACCAGATCGCGCTTGCGCGCGCATTTTTAATCGGCTGAACCCTGGCGGGGCAGCCCAGTATCCACATAATAGAGAAGAAAGAGATCATGGAAATCAAACGACTGCACGTAGGCAAACGACTGTCCGAAGTGGCGATCCACAACGAAACCATCTACCTGGCCGGCCAGATCGCCGAAGACACGAACGCAGACATCGACGGCCAGATGCGCGAAGTGCTGGGCCACGTCGACCGTCTGCTGGGCGAGGCCGGCAGCGACAAGACCTGCATCCTGAGCTGCCAGATCTATATCTCGGACATGGCCAACTTCCCCGGCATGAACGCGGTGTGGGACGAGTGGGTGGCCCAGGGCCACACCCCGCCGCGCGCGACGGTCGAAGCCAGGCTGGCCAATCCGGCCTGCCTGGTCGAGGTGTGCGTCATCGCCGGCCTGCGTTAAGACGGAATCCACGTATGGTATCGACCGCCCTGCTGGGTGATGTAAACACCGGCCTGGTCCAGGGATTGGGCCAGGACGACTGCCAGCGCGTGCACGCGGCGCTGGAATACGCCATTGCCGCCTACGGCGAGCGGGTCGCCGCGTCCGGCCAGGGCGCGTTCGACTTCTCGCTCGGCGCCGCGGGCACGCTGGCCTACCTGAACACCGATGCCGAGACGCGCATCGCCGGCCTGCTGTTCGAGCTGGCGCTGATGGCGCCGTCCACCTTCGGTACGATCGAGGAACGTTTTGGCCCCGAGGTCGCGGCCCTGGTGCAGGGCGTGCACCAGCTGATCCGCCTGCGCGACCTGACCGCGGGCCAGGCGCCGGTCGGCAGCGGCAAGAACGCGGCCCAGCAGGCCGCGGCCCAGAACGAGACGCTGCGCAAGATGCTGCTGGCGATGGCCACCGATATGCGCGTGGTGCTGATGCGCCTGGCCTCGTGCGCTGCGACCTTGCGCTTCTTCGCCGAACATAAACGCTTCGACGACGTCACGCGCGCCTATGGCCGCGAGGTGCTCGACTTCTATGCGCCGCTGGCGAACCGCCTGGGGATCTGGCAACTGAAATGGGAGCTGGAAGACCTGGCGTTTCGTTTCATCGAGCCGGATACCTATAAGCGCATCGCCAAGATGCTCGAAGAAAAGCGCATGTCGCGCGAGAGCTTCGTGGCGTCGTCGATCGAGCGCCTGCAAAGCGAACTCTCCAGCGCCGGGATCAAGGCTGAGGTGTCGGGCCGGCCGAAGCATATCTACAGCATCTGGAGCAAGATGCGCGGCAAGGAGCTCGACTTCTCGGAGCTGTACGATGTACGGGCTTTCCGCGTGATCGTGCCCGACATCAAGACCTGCTACACGGTGCTGGGCGTGATCCACAATATCTGGACCCCGGTGCCGAAGGAGTTCGACGACTACATCTCGCGCCCCAAGCCAAACGGGTACCGCTCGCTGCACACAGTGGTCACGGCCGACGACAGCCGGCCACTCGAGGTGCAGATCCGCACGCAAGAGATGCACAACTTCGCCGAATACGGCATCGCGGCCCACTGGCGCTACAAGGAAGAAGGCGGCTCGAACTTCAAGAGCCAGGCTTACGACGAGAAGATCGCCTGGCTGCGCCAGCTGCTGGCCTGGAAGAGCGACGTGGCCGACGCCGTGGCGGGGCAGGAAGACCTGCAGCGCGAATGGGTCGAGAAGCTCAAGGCGACCACGCTCGACGATCGCATCTTCGTGCTCACGCCCCAGGCGCGGGTGCTCGAGCTGCCGGTCGGCGCCACGCCGATCGACTTTGCCTACCATTTGCACAGCGACGTGGGCCACCGCTGCCGCGGCGCGCGCATCGATGGCGTGATGGTGCCGCTCAACACCCAGCTGAAAAGCGGGCAGACCTGCGAGATCATCACGGCCAAGGGCGCGGCCGGCAGCCAGGGGCCGTCGCGCGACTGGCTCAGCCCCGGCTTTGCAGCCAGCAGCCGCACCCGCTCCAAGATCCGCGCCTGGTTCCACGCGCTGGACCAGGCCGAAACACTGGCCCAGGGCCGGGCGCTGGTGGAAAAGTCGCTCCAGCGCGAAGGCAAGACCGCGGTCAACCTGGAGATGCTGGCGCAGAAGCTGGGCTTCGCCAAGCCGGATGAACTGTTCATCGAAGTCGGCAAGGACAAGTTCAGCCTGCGCCATGTCGAAGCAGCGTTGCATGAGAACGTCGAGCCGGCGCCGGTCGAAGATGCGGCGGTGGTCAACAAGAGCCGCGCCTCGAGTGTGGAGCAGGGCGCCAAGTCCGGCGTGCTGGTGGTCGGCACCGAAGGCCTGATGACGATGCTGGCCAAGTGCTGCAAACCGGCGCCGCCGGACCCGATCGTCGGCTTCGTCACGCGCGGCAAGGGCGTCTCGATCCACCGCCTCAGCTGCAAGAACTTCGCCGAGATGCAGCACAAGTCGCCCGAGCGCGTGATCCACGTGGCCTGGGGTTCGGCCGGCCTGGAAACCGTGTACCCGGTCGACCTGTTCATCCTGGCGCAGGACCGGCAAGGGCTGCTGCGCGATATCTCCGAGGTGTTTTCGCGCGAGAAGATCAATGTGATCGGGGTGAATACCCAGAGCGCCAAGGGCCAGGCGCGCATGGTGTTCACGGCGGAGATCGGGTCGACCGCGCAGGCGCAGAAGGCGCTGGCGGCGATCATGGAAGTGTCGGGGGTGATGGAGGCGAGGAGGCAGTAGGGTGCAGCGGGCGAACGTATTCATTTGTCACCAACACGCCCACCCCGCCGCAACCCAAGTATCATTCACCCATGCCGCGCACGCTTCCTCCCATCGCCCAACCCAACCAGTGGTTCTCCAGCCTGGCGCGCTACCTGCGCAGCTGGTGGTACATGATCCACCTGGGCGCGATCGCCGTCGTCACGGCGTTCTCGCCCTCCACCTGGCGCCGCGACAGCTTCCACGCCACCGCGCGCCATATCCACGCCAGCACCTGGCAGGTGCTGCCCTGGTTCACCCTGGCTTCGGCGCTGGTCAGCCTGGTCATCATCCGCATCGTGCTGGTCACGGCCAAGAGCTACGGCCTGTCCGGCTTCGCGCTCGAGATGGTGGTGCGGGTGCTGGTGCTTGAACTGATTCCCCTGAGCGCGGCGTTATTCGTGGCCCTGCGCGCCAGCATGGCCTTCGACGCCTCGGCCCTGGGCCTGGCGCGCGCCGGCCTGTCGCTGCGTGCGGCCAGCGACGAGTCGCTGCGGCGGCTACGGCGCGACCTGGTGCCACAGCTGATCGCCAACGCGGTCGCGGTCCTCTCCCTGGCGCTGGTCACGTCCGTCGTCGTGCTGCTGCTGGCCTACCTGAACGTGTACGGCATTTCGCCGTGGGGCATTCCGGACTACACCCGCACCGTCGGGCGCGTGTTCGCACCGGCCGTGACGGCCGGCTTCGTGCTCAAGACGGTCGCCTTCGGCCTGGCCGTGGCCCTGATCCCGACCGCCGCCATCCTCGAACTGCAGCGCTATCCGCGCCTGCTGGCCACCACTGTGCAGCCGGGCGCGCTGCGCCTGCTGTTCGTGCTGCTGCTGATCGAAGCGGCTTCGCTGGCGCTGAAATACATCTGACCCTGGACCCAAGAACGACATGACGCAAACGACGTTGCCGCCACCACCCGACCCCATCATCCCCGACGAGCCGAAGAACGTCGAAGCCAAGGCCATGATCGTGCTGGTGCTGCTCGGCTGCCTGATCGTGAGCTTCGTGCTGTACGTGATGTATGCACGCGGCGTGTTCGAGC
>Ga0265797_10007758_pt1 | contig 14524 bp, 3 predicted proteins | sample P2T30metagenome_FD_192433 | JGI IMG/M metagenome (GOLD analysis project Ga0265797, IMG submission 192433) | Plant litter microbial communities from East Loma Ridge, Irvine, California - P2 T30 | ecosystem: Environmental > Terrestrial > Plant litter > Unclassified | place: USA: California... | reverse complement strand
ACCTCTCAAACCTCCAATGTGATTATCCGGGAGCTGTATTTAGAAAGCCGACAAGTGGATCTGGGGGATCGTGAGGCGGGCGGCGGTCAACAATCGTAATGATGATGGTAGCATCTGAGCAATTTACTATCGAACATCTGCATGCATGGAAGAAATTTTTCACCTTTGTCTAGACCACTGCTCTACTCTCTGCGGGTTCGATGGCCTGCATGCGTCTGCGCTCGTAGGTCACAGCCTCATCTTTGGAAAGATGGTTATCTGAAACTCTCGTAGATGCCTTTGTGGAGCCGCACGCCCGGTCCTTATACGGACGCTTTTAGGCTGCTGGAAGAGGGATCTTGCGGCCCTCGCGGACATCCTTCCAGACTCCAGAGTTCTTTCGGGACCCGCCCGAGACTGCGACGTCCAGCGCCTTTGTTGTCGGCCGCCATGGCTGCCGCGTGAGAATCCGTGCGACTGGCCAGCTCTCAGTGTTAAGTGTGGCCAATCTTGAATTTCAATCTAAACGTATTTGCATACACGAACGTGAGATACACACGAGTCCTCAACAATATCTCAATGGTAATTCTAGACAAAAAAGAAGACGACGTCCGTCCATGCTGCCATGGTAGCCATTGGAAAAGCTGTACGTAGTCGCGCGTAAATTCACGTGCAGGCCCGAATTGCTTGACTGACCATGCAGTAGTATCTTAATGGGAAGCTTTCTCGTTACTCAGTTTGAATCTTGTGATATAAGCGCACAAGATACTATGATACGAGTCAAGCTCTATGGGGATCTCAATGGTGTTGCATAGTCTGGAATGACCCGGAGCCTGCTGACACAACCTCGTGGCTCGATCAACGATGCTGTACATAAAATCATGCGCAGTGATCGCAGGCCCAACCAACGATCTGTTTGTTTCGTCTCTCAAACCTCCTCCAGCGGAGAAGCCCCATCAATCGCGCCCTCTTCTCCGCGCTCACCGTACACCCTGAACCCAGCATCCGGCTCCTCGTCCTCCACCAACATCTTCCTCTTCGCAAGCAGCATCTCCATCTCCACTTCGAGCAGATTGACGTCTTGCAGCCCCGTTCCCCTCCCCGCGAGCTTCGCCTGCACCGCTCTCTCCGTGTCGCACGTCTTGTCGAAGTCCACACTTACTTTCCCAGCTTCCAGCTGAGCAACGACCATGTCGCCGGCGTCTTCGAGGGAGACTTCGGTTGATGAGTTCTCGACGTGGTAGTCGACGCGGAGAATGATCAGGGCGGCGAAGAGGTCTAGTCCGGACACGGTGGCGATGTTGCTGTTGCTGCTCTCTGAGCGCGCGAGTAGGGGGGTGGTGTGGGTGTTGAGGAAAGTATCGACGGCGAGGAGTTTGTGCTGTACTGCTCGCGTGAGTGGCGCGAAAGGCTGCGCGAAAGGCTGCGCGGGCTTCGCTTTGGCGTTTGCTCTCTCACTGTTGAGATCCTCGACGACGATCTTTGGTGTCTTGGGCGATCTCTTCTTCACCGCAGGCTTCTTCGCAGTAGCAGCAGCAGCTCTCTTGCGCTTTGTAGCTGGTTCAGCGCCGGTATCGTCGCCAGAAGAGGTAGTCGCAGCTTTGCGCTTGCGCCCGGTGGTCTTCTTCGCTGCGTGCTCCTCGGGTATCCCTTGCGTCGTCTCGGCGGGTGCGCTGCTACCCATTGTGCCGGGAGGCGAAGAGAGCTCCTTGCTGGGTGAGGGAGGCGAGCTTGGTGGCATTGTTCTCTCGCTGGTGTTGAGTACTGATTCGCGCTGCTGCGCGAGATGGTCGTTTGGAGAGGCTTCTAGAGAGCCGGTGAAAGCAGCGAGGTTCTTCGGCGGCATGCTGCGCGAATTGTTGGATCTGGTGCGTATGATAGCAGCTCCTTGCGAAATGCGTGAGTTGTGAGATGGATGCGGCGTTTCGATGGATGGACAAAGGCTTTGTTTGGGTTGGAATGTGAGGGTGGGAGTATAGAGGGGAAGCGGTGGTGAGGGAAGGCATTGCGGAGACGAGTATCACGATCTGCTATTGTCGGGCTCTGTATTCACTGTTGCTCTATTGTGCTTGGGGGTGTTGTATTGTATTGTCTGTGGGCATGAATAGGAATTGGTACGCGGCTTCTGATTGGCTGGCGGGGGATGTGGTATGTGAAGTGTGAGCTGGACTTGGGCGGATCTTGGACATCGCTGCATAGGAATCATTGATATGAGAGTCTATTCCGATGGATACATCCTCGTTGTGTACATTGGAATTTCATCGTGTATGTAAATGTTTGTATATGTTGCGACTCTCGATGGGTCGACCAACCCGACATGCCGACAGTACCAAAGGTTGTGCCATAGCGCATGGTATCTAAGCATGAGAGTACTGCACTTTCAGCATCACGAAGGGGCAGAAAGGTAAGCAGTCCTCATGCCCTCAGTATAGACCCAATCGCGTTTCAAAAACGTGATGCTGAGGACCTGTCCTCATGTCCTCACCCTACAACCTTAACATTATCGCTGGCCGTCCAGATATCATAAATACAGCAACTCCCGTCGCATATCGAAACGATCATCTCATACCCATAGCATCTGCATCTGCATAACCAATCAATACATTTGATACAAGAGATCAAGCTCAGTCGAAACCAACGAAACACGCCACCAGACAACAACATGTCTATGCCAGCAACCCAAGCCATGGCCATGTAAGCACTCCCTCCGTGATCAGACACCAGCACAGTCGATAGCTAACCCTCCCTCCAGCATGGAAGAATGGCAAAAATCCGACGCCATCGACGTCCTCCTCAAGAGCATCAGCAAATCTTACAAGCACAAGTCCGTCGTCGTCACGCAATGGGCCGCCGACCTTGTCGAAAACCGCATCTGGCGGGGCTCAAACACCACTCGCACGCGTGTGCGCGTGGCCAGCAAGAATAATAAGAAGAAGGGAAGCCCTCGTTGTTGTCAGCGAAAGCGCTCGTCTGCTACGCCTCCGATTCCGGTGAAGGTCTGGACGAAGGAGGAGAGGGAGGAGGCGACTCGCAAGAAAGCTGACGAGGCGGATGCGGCTGCTGCCAATGGCGTCCGCAGGTCGAGGAGGGCCAGGGTTCCGACCGAGAAGGTGTTGAATGGGGAGTGATGGTGAGTTTGTTGGTTATTTTTTTGGCGATGGGATTGTTGCTGACGATGATGTGAACAGATTGCATATGCTTGTTGCTTGCTGCTACGACAGGCCAGCCGACCTCATGTCTACGAATCTGATTCGCATTATCTGGACTTTCGTGTTATCTCCTGCATGGCATTGCATTGTCGCATCGTTAGCATCTGCAAACTGCGATCGGAATTGGGAGTTTTTGAGCATTTTTGCGTCCCGCGACACCGACAAACTGTTGACTCTTTGGATGAGTTTTGATATTCGTCTTTTGCTTAGCCTGTCTTCCCGTATTGCGCTCTCCTCGAGCCGTCTCTTCACATGAAACTCAGAGGGACTTCAATTTTCGACCAGTATACTTAGATATGAGCACGTGATAGTAAGCACAAGAATGTGAAGGTGCATGCACGTGAGAGCGTTGATTTCACTGTTGCAACGGTGAGCCGTGAAGGTCACTTCAAGTTGTTAGCAGGGTTAGGGTGCGCATGCCACTTTAACGTGCTCGCTCCTTCCCGTCCCGCGTGCTGAAAACGTCATGGTTAGTGATGATCGGGTGGCAGCATCCGAGCTTCTTGGAAGTTTGAAGCGAAAGCCGAAGCGGTGCACGAGCTCTTGATGGATGTGCATGGTCAAGGAAGGAAAGCAAACTCTCATAGCCCAAACCGCGACACCAACACCACCACACATACCATCCACCACTCGCGTAAACCCCCCTGCCGCCTAGTCATCATCACCGCAAGGCAGCAGACGCATCTCTCAACACCACCCAACCCACGCATCATCTCACCGGAAGAGCTCGACTCGCAGCGCCTGCACCGCTGTGCTTCAGACGGTCTTCCTTCACTTCCGCGCCGATCTCACCAGCGCGCCGACTTCGAAACACCTTTGGTGGACACGCTGCACCCAACTCGGCGCCACCACACCCGAAACTCCCTATAACAGGGCAACACACATGATAAACTACTCTGGTTGAGCACCTGCACACTCAGGCCGCGGTAGCCTTCAAACACATCTCTCACAGCGCGCTCGCGCATTCCCACGGCCGCCGCCACCATGGGAAGGATCAAGAAGACTCCCTCCGAGCGCCACACGGCCACCATCTCGCCCGCAATCACAGAGTTCGTCCAAGAGGCAACAAGGACGCCGCTCCATGAACTACCCGCAAAGCTCGCCGCTTTCCCACGCCTCTGGCCATTGCCTCGCGGTGACCTATACCACTGGATCCCGCTACTGGACCGCTTTGATCACATCCTCGAGCTGTTCAACAAGGAGTATGCTCTGCGCGAAGGTCCTCAGACGCAACCATTCGAGCGCAGGCTGCTAGAGAAGGGTGATGAAGAGGAGGGCATGCCATACCCATCTGCGGGCGCTCAGAAGCAAGAGCTGGATGCAAATGGATTTTCAGAAGAAGGCGACAGGGAGCTTGTGGAGTCTATCGTGAATTTCACACGAATCCTGCTCGAGCACTGCGGCAACCGTAGCCTATACGCCAGCAGCGGGCACATCAACGATCTCCTGCACACTACATCGTTGAGCCTGCTAAAGGCTGCCCTGAAACTCGGCCTCCGTCTTGCACAACGATACCAGGTTGCTCGGTACAAGAACAACTCAACATCGATGCAACCAACATTGCTGGCCAATCACTATAACTTCAATCTTGACAACGTACACAAGCTCGCACTGCCGTTCCCCAAGCCACCAAGCGCTCTATCGAACGCGGCGGCCATAACGCCAGGTAAGGGCAAGGACAAGGTTGTCCCTGCATCATCATTCAACCCCTCCGATCTTGCTACGCTCGTAAAGGAACCGCTTTCTGAAACCTTGAAGCGCGAGCTGTCGAATGTCAACGTCACATTTTACGATCAGCCAGCGGCCTCTGCGAAGCCTCACGCAACGCAGATTCTTCCGACTGAAGATGTACAAACTTCTCCAACGCCAGTGCGTAGAACGTCAGCTCTTGGCCCCTCACGAGACCGCCCGTCTGTTGGTGATCGCAGTCACAGCTCGAACGATGTTAGTGACACTCCTGTGAAGTCGCTTGAAGTCGACCCTTCAAATGCTCCCAAGACCTACCAGCTACCGGGTTCCGAGGTGGCCGAAACACCTGCCTGGAAGCTCGTACTCGATGCGTTGCCCCATGTCCCCAAGGAGTCGCAGTTTGATCTTCTCAACAGGATCCGCATTGCTCATGTGTTTGCGTCACAACAACCTCCCATTCACCTGCTTTTGGAGATCCGCTTGCTAGCTATTGCCAATCTTGCATACGCCGTTGGTGAGACGAAGTTCCAAGAAAAGATTGGCCAAGCAGACGGGGAAGAGCCACGGAGATTCCATCTGGCACAGCAGCTTTGCGATCTTCTTCAACCTGTGGCAAACGGCGAAAGCGTTCTCACTCTCGATCTCGAGACTACCGTGCTGCAGACACTTGAGGCCCTCGTCCGCCTCAAGCATAAGTGGTCTGAGGTCGTCGAGGCTCTTGCAATCACTGTGAACCATGGCATCCTGTACTACGAGCTTCGCAAGGCTGTTGCAACCCTTCACGCCGAAGACCATGCAGATACCGAGCTCGAGCTCAAAGAGACCGATTGGCGGACAGCCATCCTTACCCTTGTCGATACTGTCTCACAGGCTAATCCTCAAGCCAAGTATGCTGAGAGGATGCTTGCCGCAGGTGTGATGGACATCGAGATCGAGGTGCTTACTCTCCGCACGGGCCGTGCAGAGCGTCACCAAGAGAAGGTCATCGGATTCCTTGACGCATACATCCACAATATCAGCTCTTCATTCCAGACTTTGACCACCCTCAAGGGTCTCGATATCCTCAGCGACCTCGCCAAATATGAAGTTGACACTTCGCTGGCGAGTCTGGAACGTGGACAGGGAATGCCGGCCAGCTACAAGTCGAAGGTCATCGACTATGATATACCGTACTACCAGCAGGCCACACTTCGTGTTCTGTTCAAGTTCATCGTGCATCTATTCGACCACGGCTCGGGTATCCATGACCGCGAACTTCGCAACCTTTTGGACTCTCCTCAAATGCTTGGAGCTTTGCGTACAGTCATCGCTCGCGCCAGCGTATTTGGTTCCAATGTCTGGTCTGGTGCTGTTAACACTGTCAGCAATTTCATTCACAACGAACCTACTAGCTACCAGGTTGTCGCGGAGGCTGGCCTTGCCAAGGGTATTCTGGAGACTATCACCAAGTCCACTTTGCCTGACGAAGTCCCTGCAGACTTTGAGCCGAAGGTCAGCTTTGAAGCAGAGCCCGTCGAGGTCGTCAACGGACAGGTGACACAGCCCGTCGTTGGCGGCATTCTTCCTGTCGGCGAAACTATCTGCGACATCCCCACCGCTTTCGGCGCTATTTGTCTTAACGAGAATGGCATGAAGCTCTTCCAGTTCTCGAACGCTCTAGACAAGTTCTTCGACATCTTTGTGTCACCGGCTCACGTCCGTGCGCTTGAGGATGAAGGCATGGCTGCCGCTACTGTCGGCAACGCGTTTGATGAGCTATCTCGCCACCACCCACAGCTGAAGGACCAGATCTTGGCCGCAGTCATCAAGATGGTCAAGAAGGTCAGAGCCGTTACCCAAACTTTCGCCGAACAAACAGCAGTTGGCGGGAAGCTTTGGAAGATTCCCTCAGGCGACGATGATGCTGAGATTGCTGGTGGTATGCGCGCCGTTGCTGGACATGGCGTTGTGGAAGCCAGTGCTAGAATCACTGCTGCCGACATCAACGAGGATGCTTATGAGCGCGCTCACGCAACACCATACATTAGTGCTTGTGCGAAGTTCCTGGAGGGCTTCTTCCACAATGTGAGCATGTGCCAAAACTTCTGCGTGAACGGAGGTGCCGAGGTTGTCATCGACTTGGCGACGTCTGCCAGCCATCCCTCGGACTTGGTTGCATACTCTGTCTTCGGTAAGATGGCGACAGTCGTCAAGCGTATGTGCGAAGAGAAACCTCACTTGGTCATCCCAAGCTTGCTGGCAAGGACTCAGGCGGCGTTGAAGAACCTCAAGCCTCTGATCGAGTCATCCGAACCCGGCAGCTATTTCAGACTTTTCACCGACCCTAAGGCTGTAGCTGCTTCAGATGCTGGCTCGGTCGCAACTGGAACTACTGCCATTAAGTCTCTACTGTCTGCCCATGTGCTGTCTCACATGCTTGGCCGCGCTCTTGTGCCGAGCAACACAAGTCCGCGCCACGCGAGCGTTAACCAAGTCTTCACGCTACTCAACTTCACGGATGTTTACGTCGAGCTTGTTGATGCTTTCAGCAAGCTCCACTCTGCTTGCCTTTGGGAGAATCTTGCTCTCAAGGATCAATTCGCCGAGAACGAGAAGTGGAAGACTGGCACTGACCCCAAGCCGTTCTCGCCACGCCGCATAAACGCGCAGGGCTACGTGGAGGTGCCTGAACGTAGCAACAACAGCAGCGGCAGTGAAGGCAAGACTGACAATGATCCCAAGGGCTTCTCTGAGTCGGAGATTGGTGAGACGAAAGCAGAGCTGTTCGCTTTTAAGAATACGAGAGCCATCCGCTACCTCGTCAGCCAGACTCCTACCGGCATTGAGTCTTTCTTCCAAAATTTGGGCCAGGTCTTGATCCCGAAGCGCACTTCCGATGTGAACACGAAGCAACATGCTGGACTTGTTGCTGATCACCTAGCAAAATCAGCGCTCAATGAGCTCGAGATTCGCAAGCTGGGCAAGGTAGATGAAGCTGCCGAGCTGAAGTACGTGGGCCATGTACTGCACTGCACGACTCGCATGCTTCTCCGCAATTCTCACAACATCGACGCCATGGGTGGAAAAGAGGCTGTCACTCTTGTGCTCCTCAAATTCTACAACGCTGGTGGCTTTGAAAAGCTGCAAGAGAACCTCACAAGATTCAGCGACATACTGTCGCGCACTGAAGAGAAGAGCGAGACTGTGGACACTGCTGCCCGCGAGAGTCTATCCACCATCCTCAACTTCTACTGCCAAATCGTTCGTTCGAAATGCATCAACGATGCTGCACAATCCTCTTTGCTTTCAGTTCGCGGATCAGAGCACGCCGATTACTTCTCTCCTGGCCAGTTCCTTGTTGAGCTTCGTAAGGTCGTCCTTGACACCGTCACTACTCTGTGGCACTCTGATGCTATCGTCAAGATGGGTGATCAGAACGTCAAAGCTATCATTGAAATCTTAAAGATCATTCTCAAGGCTGAAGGAGAAGAGCGTGCCATCCCTAGGAGCGAAGGCGCGACCCGTCGCATCGCGACCTCACAGCCTGAGTTTGTTCTCAAGAACTTCAACCACGTTGACAAGGTGAAGAGCGCCGGTGTCGACGGCGTTCTCGCACGCGAAGCCCTTTACCGTTGCAACAACCACGAGGCTCATGCTACAGAGTACGCGGTGCTTCGTAAGAACCACGGTGCTCCGCGATTTCCCATCCCAGGAGGAGACAAAGAGCCAGAGCCTGCACCGCAGAATGCTGAGATGCGTGATGCTGGTGCCGCTTCCTCTGGCGAGGCCCAACCTGTCAGCAGTTCACAGGAAATCCCATCTTCTGACCAAGACATGTCGGATGACGAGAACTTCGGCTCGCTCGGTGCTCTGCCTCAAGACATGCTTACCGCTGATATGCGTGCCATGTCTGGGTCTCAGACTTTGCGCGATATGCTGCGTGTAGGTGGCCCTAGCGAGGGTGTCTCTGCTGGGCCGCCCGCCGAAGATACGAAGAGGCCGTTCATCACTATCGAGGACCTCAGTGAGGCCAGGGACCAGGTGCGCACCGACATCATTGACCGATGCTTGGAGGTTCTCAGCGCACAGTCAAACATCACTTTCGACCTTGCAGATCTCATCCAAGCTGCTGTTGCCAAATCTGGTGAAGGCGCAAACCCCAAGGCAGAGATTGGCAACACCTTGGTGTCTTCCCTTTTGTCGCTTCAAGGCGAAGAGGGCCCCGACTCTGGCCTCAAGATCGCATCATACGCTCACCTCGTTGCGTTGATCATGCAAGAGCGCGACTTCTTCGACTCCACTCTTGATGAACTCAAGGACAACTTTGACTCGTTCATCTACTGGATCCAGCTCCGTCCTGATCAGAAGGCAGAGGATGCGCCCTGGATTGAGATGCTGCTGCTGATCATGGAGCGCGTCCTTGCCGAAGACGAACAACCGATCGAGGTCGAATGGAGCGTACCATCTATCGATGAGCCTAACAAGCCTCTTCCAGAGCCCAAGGCTGTAGAGCCTGTGGTGGACGCTGAGACTCGTGCACAATTGTTCAGCACCATCGTCGACCTCCTACCCAAGGTTGGCAAGAACTCCTCACTTGCGCTTTCAATCACTCGAGTCCTCGTGATCTTGACCCGTCGCCGCGACTTGGCTTCTAAGTTGAGCGAGAAGATGTGCATGTCTCGTCTCTTCTTGATGATCAGACAGCTCGCTGGAGCTGTTGGCGAGAAGCTGCAGAGCTCATTCCTACTCGTGCTCCGACACATGATCGAGGACGAACAGACCATTCGCCAGATCATGACGACCGAAATCAAGAACGCATTCGATGGCCAACGCGTGCCGCGTGCTGTTGACACAACTTCCTATGTGCGCAACATGTACCACCTGGTTCTTCGTGATCCCAAGATGTTCGTCGAAGTCACGCAGGAGTTGCTCGAGATCCCCCGTTTCGATGGACGCCCGGACAGGGCACAGCATCTTGCTCTGAAGCCTTCGCCCAAGCCTGATGAGAAGCCTGCCGAGACCGCTGGAGATCCCACTGCGGCTGAAACTGGCTCTGAGCAGCAGGCGAAGCCCGCCGAGACGAAGCCGTCTACAACCGATTCCACGGATGGCATTGTGTCTTTCCTGCTCCGCGAGCTTTCCAGCTACAGGGAAGTTGAAGACAAGCCGGTTGTAAAGAAGCAAGAGAGCAACGCTGCACCTTCTGGCGACAATTCCCTACCTGGGGATGTCGACATGCCAGACGTGGCTGCGGCCGACAAAGCTGGCGAGGATAAGAAGGAAGAGAAGCCTGTTTTCAAGGCCGAGGAGCACACCATCTACATCTACAAGTGTTTCCTCCTCCAGTGCTTATCAGAGCTACTCGCCTGTTACTCTCGCACCAAGCTTGAGTTCATCAACTTCTCCAGGAAGTCGGACTCTCAACCAGCTACACCCTCCAAGCCACGTTCTGGCACCCTCATGTATCTGCTCAACGCGCTTCTGCCGACTGGCTCCCTGGAGCACAAGGACGACATCGCGCATCGCAAGAGGCAGGTCACTTCCAATTGGGCCACTACTGTACTGGTAGCACTCTGCTCTCAGACCCAAGAGAAGCCACGCGCGCCTCGATCGGCTACTCCAGAGTCTGAGGAAAATGCCGACCTTCTTTTCGTCCGTCGCTTCGTCTTGGACCACGCAATCAAGGCCTACAAAGATGCCACTACCTCTCCCGAGCCTCTGGACCAGCGCTACTCGAAGCTGCTCGCAATTGCTGACTTGTTCGATCGCATGCTGAACGCGAAGGCTGATCGCCAGAGTCCGATCAATGCTGCTGGCTATGAGAAATCTCGCCAGCAACTGGGTCGCCTCATGTATGAGAAGAACTTGATCGCCGCCCTGACATCTTCAGTGGCCGAGCTTGATCTCAACTTCCCCAACGCGAAGCGTGCCGTCAAGCATATCCTTGTCCCACTCAAGACGCTTACTGATCTTGCGGTCGAATTGAGCCAGCGCGCTGAACTTTCCTCGGCGCCTGGAGCCAGCACCGACGAGGATGACATCGCGTCTGTTACATCTGCCTCTGAGGAAGATTCCGAAGAGGAGCGTGAGCAGACTCCTGATCTCTACCGTAACTCGGCCCTTGGAATCTACAATGCTGAAGAAGACGATGACGATGATGAGGAAGATGACGAGGATGATGAAGAAATGGAAGATTACGAGGGCTACGAGGAAGAGATGGAGTTTGATGAAGATGATGCCGCTGCTCCTGGTGAAGTCGTCAGTGACGACGACGATGACGAAGATATGGAGGGACTCGAGGACGAGATGGGTCCTATTGAAGGCTTGCATGGTGATCGCATGGAAGTCGAAGTTATTGACGAGTCTGATGATGAAGACGATGATGAGTCCGGCTCCGATGAAGAAGACGAAGATGAAGAAGGCTTCGATGGTCACGATCTCGAAGAGGTTACTGGCGACGAGGAGAATGCCAGCATTGGCGACGACATGGAAGAGGCTGACTGGGAAGACGAAGCCGACGACTATGATGATGAGGAGGACGCTGCCCACCATGGTGGACCCCTTGATCACATCGCACAAGTGCTCGGTGAGCCACTGGATGGCGAGCATGATGGCCACTTGGAGGTCGTTGGTGATGAGGGAGACGAATTTTTCGAAGATGAGATGCCTCCAGGCGACGAAGAAGATGACGATGAGGAAGACGAAATCGACTTCGATGGCGATGTTGTCTACGAGCCGGAGCACGAAGATGAGGAGATGGATGAGATGGGTTGGGAATGGGATGTCCCACCACCTGCCATTGGCCGCGGCCATCACCACCACCACCGCCACGGTGGACAGGGCGGCTTGAACGAATTCCTCGACTTCATGAACGCTGACCCGCTCCGTCCTGCGCCTTCGCGCTACCACCGTGGCCCTGGCAACTCTCGTGGCGAAGAAGAAGGCACCAACCCTCTGCTCCAGCGCAACTCGGGTAGTGCTGACCGCATGGGAGGCGCCACGCCGCCTTTCCTGCCTCGTACTATTCGTGGAACCCAGCAGAACATCATCGGTGACCTTGTCGCTGCTATGAACCGCCCCGGTGGACATGACCTCGAGCGTTTCCAGCTCAATGTCGACCCCCGCCAGCTCATTGCTGCTCGTGGCGGCATGCCACCAGTCTTTGCGATCAGCTCACGTGGCGGCGCACAGTTCGTGGACATTGATCCTCGACGCCCTTGGCGTGATCAGATTCCTGGCTTTGGCATTAGCAGTTCTCGCTCTGGAGCCACTACCGAGGAGGGCCAAGCTGTCGACTTCCGCCCCACCATCACATCGGCGCGCTGGCAGGAAGAGGCGCGTATGCTCTTCAGCGGCAAGCACCACGAGAAAGCCACTCGCATCATTCACAGCCTGCTCAGGCTCCTTCTACCTGCGGCCATGGAGGCGAAGAAGCTTCGCGATAAGGAGGAAGCTGAACGCAGGGTAGCAGAGGAGAAGGCTAGAGAAGAGGAGCGCAAGAAGGCTGAAGCTGAGCGCAAGGAGCGTGAAGAACGCGAGAACAAGGAACGCCAAGAGAAGGAGGCCAAGGAGGCCGAGGAGGCTGCTGCTAGAGCTCGCGAAGCCGCCGAATCTGCGCCTCAGGTGCCCGAGAGCACTCAAGCATCAACTATGGAGGGTGTCGAACAGCAAACTACCGGCGAGACAGCTGCCGCTGAGCAGGCACCACCTCGTGAGCGTGTTACAATTACTATCCGTGGCCGTGAGCTCGATATCACTGAGCTTGGCATCGACAGAGAGTACATTGAGGCACTGCCCGAAGAGTTCCGAGAAGATGTGATAATGGGCCAATTCGCTGAACGCCGCGCAGCTGAACGTGCTGAGGCCCGTCAGACTGGCGAGGCTCCTAGTGAGATCAGCAGAGAGTTCCTTGACGCACTTCCACCAGAGATTCAAGCCGAGCTACTTGCTTCCGAGGCGAGAGACCGTCGCCAGCGTGAGCAACAAGAGGCTCGCCGCCAGTCGCGTGCTCAGGGTGCCCCGGCTGCTCAGCCCCAAGACATGGATCAAGTCGACTTCCTCGCTACGCTTGACCCTGGTCTTCGCCAGACCGTTCTTATGGAGCAAGATCCTGATATGCTCAACTTGCTACCAGAAGAGCTACAGCGCGAGGCCCGCGAGCTGCTTGGTGATAGACCCAGACACCGACCGCGAGACCAACGCCACGGCGGCCCTCGTGTGATCAACGTACCTGCTGGTGGAGCTCCTGGAGCAGGCGAAGAGGAGATCGAGGAGCGTCAACGTCCTAGGCCGGTCGTGCAAATGCTCGACAAGCCAGGCGTTGCCACCCTCTTGCGTCTCATGTTCGTTTCACTCCACCATCGGGCCAAGTCTTCTTTGCACTGCATCCTTTCGGACGTTTGCAAGAACAACCAGAACCGTGCCGAGGTCATCAGCATCCTGCTTTCAATTCTCCAGGATGGTACCGCTGACGTAGGCGCTGTCGAGCGCAGCTTTGCCCAACTCTCTCTCCGCGCTAAGCAGCTTGCTGGTTCCAAGACGCCTCAACCACTGAAGCGTACTCTGACCGGCCAAGTCGTGACACCAGCGACGGAGCTCTCGCCGCTCAACATTGTCCAACAATGTCTCGGTACTCTTGGTGCCCTTTCTGCCGATAACCCCAAGGTGCAACACTTCTTCTTGTCTGAGCACGAGACCATCAGCAGTCAGAAGACGAAGGCGGCCAAGAAGACCAAGGGCAAGGAGAGCAAGGCTTCCAGATTCCCTCTCAATGCCCTATTGATGCTGCTGGACCGCAAGCTTATCACTGAGAACACTGGTGTCATGGAGACTCTGGCTGGCCTGCTCAGTCGTGTCACTCATCCTTTGCACCTCCAAGCCAAGAAGAAGGAGGCTGAGGCGAAGAAGGAGGTCGATAAGAAGCAAGCTGAAGAGGCCAAGGCGGCTTCAAGCAAGCCCACCGACGACGTTGACATGCAAGAAGTCGCTGATGGATCCGCGAGTGGCCCTTCGGCGGGCACCGAGGCTACTGCGACCGAGACGGCTACCGAAGAAACCAAGGACGAAAGCAAGCCTGAGCAGAAGAAGAAGCGCGAGCTCGAGCCACCCGAGGTCCCTGAAGAGAATATCCGCCTGGTCATCAACATTCTTGCTTTGCGCGAATGTCCCAGCAAGACCTTCAGCGATACGCTAGACATCATCAAGCACCTCTGCGCCATCCCTGGCGCACAGGAGATCTTTGGCAGGGAGCTCATTCGTCAAGCCCAGGAGCTCGGTCAAAGCATTGTCACCGATCTCGAGGACCTTGCCGGCCAGATTGGTACCGCGAAGACTGGTGTTGACCTCCAGGGCATGGCTCTTGCCAAGTTCTCTTCTTCTGGATCTCAGCAGCGCAGGCTGCTCCAGGTCTTGATTGCACTTGATCACTTGTTCGACCCTAAGCGCGGCATGGGTCAACAGAATGCAGTCACTGGCTCGGTTGATCCTCAGCTGAAGGAGGACATCCTGACTACACTCTCTGAGAGCACCACATTCGAGAAGCTCTGGAAGAACTTGAGCCTCTGCCTGAGTGCTATCCGCCAGAGAGGCAACATGGTCAATGTCGCTACCATCCTGCTGCCACTCATTGAGACGTTGTTTGTGGTTTGCCGCAACAGTGCTCTTAAGGA
>Ga0265797_10007757_pt1 | contig 14525 bp, 10 predicted proteins | sample P2T30metagenome_FD_192433 | JGI IMG/M metagenome (GOLD analysis project Ga0265797, IMG submission 192433) | Plant litter microbial communities from East Loma Ridge, Irvine, California - P2 T30 | ecosystem: Environmental > Terrestrial > Plant litter > Unclassified | place: USA: California... | reverse complement strand
CTTACGCAGCCAACCTCGATTCTATGTGTGAAGATACCGGGGGAGCAGACACTAGCGTACAATATAGGAACCTGGAAGCAGCGGAAGGGATGTCCAGTCGGCCCAAGGGGTAGCCACACCACCCTTGACCCTGTAGCAAAGGCATCGACGGCGGCATGGCTGTCAGAATGTCAATGGACGAGAGGCGCTCTCGTCCTCCAGCGCTTCCGTCACCTTCGCTTCAGCGACCGACTACAGCACCACACGGCAGTGAGCGGCAGTTGAAGCGCATTCCGACATCAGACCGGATCGACCGCGCTGACGAGATCAATCCTGAGTATGAAGGACTCACTCCCGCGAAACCTGGTCATCAACGCTTTGTCCTCAACGACCCGGTCGCTTTTCGATACTTGGAAGAAGACCCATCTACGACTACTCTGGAGCGACGCAAGGAGCTGCAAGGCTACGAGTGCTACATCGTCGAGCAATGGACCACATCCCGAACGCATCCGACGTTCGTTATCACAACGTACACTGGCGACCCTGCACATGTAATTGTGGTAGGAGTCTTGAGTGTTCCTACTGATGAGTCGCAATGGTCGCCACGGTTACGTGTCTACTTCAAGGCCCTGAACCAATACCATGCGCGTCGGAGAGACACACCTCTGGGCACGCTCATGGTGACAAACCTGTCAGCATTTCCGTCATCACTCACAGTCATACCAGTACCAGGTGGAGATCTCAGGAAACATCGATTCGACTTCTTCGTGAACGAGAACCTGAAACGACTTGGTTGCTCTGGTCGTGTTGGCTTAACCTTGGTGCCGCCTTCTGGGGCCACTATTGCAAAATTCCACCAGCTCTACCGCACGTCGGACAAGAATGAAATCTACAAGTCTGTCATGGAGCTTGTGCGACTCTGCCAATTTGCATTGACCTTGTTCAATAAGCTCGACATTGATTATGCCGACGGCTTGCTCTGCGATGTCACTGAGGGCGCTATCAACGACTGGTGGATAGAGATTGGAAGTGATTACCATCGCTCAGAGCCTCATGACGGTATTCTAGGACCAACCACAGTCGCTGCCCTGCTGGGACTCCTCATGGGTGCGCGGAACAGATTGCACGCTGTGGGAGCACCCGTCGGCAAGGATGCTTTCGATGTCGAGAGCATGAAACATGGCATTGGTTCCTTCCAAAAGCAACAGCGATTGACAAAGTCTCGTCGTCTCGACCGACACACCCTGGCACGACTGCACAGAGTCAGCACCAAAGCTGCAAGCAGTGACAGTTGGACAGTACCGCGGGTAGTAAAGTCTACCGTCGCTGAGTTGAGTGGCAAAGGTGGCGAGATGGTGATGGATGTTGTCGGTGGGCGTGACCGAGCAGGTATTGCTGAGATTGAGACAACGGACTTGGAACGGTTCGTCCAACTCATCTACGGAGAGCGATCGAAATGGCTGTGGTACGGCAAGCCAATCAAGAAGGCGAAGCAGACTCAGAACGATACACGGTCGGCCAGCGGAGGTTTAATCTTCCGACCGGACGAGCAAGGCGGGTATACTTGGGCTGGTAGGAAATCGACTGCCGATGGTGTGCCAGTGCCTCCAAGAGAGCAGTACAATGACTTACGTACGCCTTTGGAGGAAGAGACCAGTGAAGAAGAAGAGCAGAAACGTGGTCTGTTCCGACGGGCTACTGGAATCAAGAAGGAGGCCAAGAGCGGCCTCGGAAAGTTCAAAGGGGTTGTGGGAATCAAGACGCACCAGCAAAAGCTATCACATGGCGGCGAGTCTCCGATGACGCCGCTCGAAGACTCGCACAATGACAGGTCAAGACCACATATCTCACGCTCGCAGACATCACCAGCAAGTAGTCCCAACAGCCTTGCCTCGTCGACACAAGAGACTTCGATGGATGCTGCAATTGCTGCTCAGCAAACGACCAACTCAATCCGGAGGGACAAAGGGCGTCAAGGCGCTATCTCGGGATCGATGGGAGCCTCTCGCGAGAGCTTTCAGGATGTCAAGGAGGAAGAAGATGAAGACGATGACACCAACACCGACAATGGCGAACCAGTTCAAAGGACAGGTACGAATCAGACTGCAGACACATCGGGTCACATGCATCGCCACTCGATCGTAGACACTATCGATGAAGCCATCGTGTCCGACGATGAACTCGAGCAAGATCCAAACGACACGGATCAACCCGAAACCATCCCTCGCCGCACGCTATCCCTCAGCCACGTCGAAATCAGCCAAGTTGAGCCACGTACCGATGAACACTACCCTCGTCACCTAAGCTTCAGCTTAGCAGAAGACAGCGTCCTAACCTGGCGCGCCATGACCACCAGCGACTCCGACTCCGAGACCGACGAACTCGCCACGCAATTCGCCGCGCAAGAGCTGTCCGCCAAATCGACTCTCAACCTGCGTCTAGCGCTCAAACAACTCTCCACCGAAACCGCAGACTGGACGCGCGCCCAGCTCGACGTCCTGCACGAGTTCCTGCCCTACGCCGAGCGCAACGCCGACAAACTGTCAAACTCCTACCAGCCTCGCTACGAAGGCTTGCAGGCTCTACAAGCCAGTATCGAGGGCTTGTTACGCGATGAAAAGGAGCAGCTGGAGGAAGGCAGCAAGGAGCTCGAGACTCTGGCGGCGAAGTTAGAGTACGAGATCGATGGGCTGAAGAGCCGGATCGAGGATGTGGAGGCCGGGGTGGACGACTTTGAGAGGTCTGTGGGTCGAGTTGAGGATCGAGTCACGGAGCTTGAGAAGGATGGGCACGAGGGGAAGGATTGGGGGTGTATCGTTCAATAATAGGACTCGTTTCTTCTTCTGAGCGATGGCGTTGAAGGCGTACGTGGGATTTAGACTTGCCGTGTTGGAAGCTGTAATTAAGTCATTTGCAATGCAATTGCACCCGATCACACACCTTCCCGTACATCTGAATTCTTGGCTGGTGCTTCGATTTTGTGTGAGGCGGGAATAATGTCGCGTGGGTCTGTTGGTGTTGTGGATGTCAATGAACCTCGTAACGGCGTGGATGTGTTGGCACTTCCAAGCGTGATGTGCACAAGATATAAATTTATGGATGAAGACCACCCAAATCGGTCATATGTGAGCTCATACTGGCCTACTGTCAGCTAGGCAGACCAGGGCTATCGACTATATCCTCCACAACCGAATTCATATCGTCTTGAAGGCTGCAAGGAGTTTCATGGTGATCCTGGCTCACCCCAACCCCAACCCTATATCTCATCTATCTGCACATGTGTTCCAATGTGAACATGCAGCGATGATATACGACAGCACGCCTGGAAAATAAGTGAGGCTTGTTGTTTGATATGTTGTACCCCTTCTTACCTACGGCGTGCATGTAATGTGAAGACGGGACACGGGAACATGAATGCCACATGCATCAGAGCAACCTCTGGTCGCCACATTGATCGACTACAAACTTCGCTATAGCTTCCTGTCCCTCTCTCCTCGTGGTAGCCTCATTGTGAAGCGCACCTATGACATTCACTCGTTTGAAGCCGAGCGATGCTTCCTCACACACCTTCTGCAGCTTCTCTGCTTCTTCCGATGGCACAATCTCATCTCGAGTGGCTGCTATGAGCAGCACCTGTGGCCGCCGGCATGCTTTGATTTCTGCAATGCGTCGCAGAGCTACCTCGCTGTCCCAGTGGCTGCGAAGGAATCTCGAGAGATAGCGGTAGGGCAGCCACTTCTCAGGATAGAGCGCCAGCAGCATGCTACTTACACTAGTGAATGGGGTCTCCAGGACCAGGCCCGGGAGCGGCTGGCTCTCGTCTTGGGCCAGATGATGTTCGGCAGCCGCACACGCGACTCCGGCACCTAGACTTTGGCCCCAAAGTACAATGCTTGCATGGGGGTGGTTATCTTTGACCCACTGAAGAGTAGCTTGTGCATCGAGTTTGATGCCGGGCTCTGTTGCGCGACCAGAAGATGTCCAGTAGCCACGATACGAGAGCGCGACCATGGTGAAGCGGACGTGCTCGCCCATACGGGATTGGAGGTGCTTGAGTGTATTTGACAGCAGAGGCAGTCTTGGCGGCACTGACCCGCCATTGCCTTGGAAATAGCAAATCACAACTTCTCTCGTGGGTGTTTTAGATGCTGGCTGTGGATGTATCGAGCCTACACCGAGCGCGATTTTGGTGCCATCCAGACTCTTGATTCTCACCTCTTCCCACTGCACCGGCTTACACGTGGCAGCATAGTCCTCGATTCTTTCCGAGCGTGTTTGAGGCGGCATGTAACTCATATACAGTATCTTCTCCTGGAAGACCACAGTCATGAAGACCTTGTAAGTCCATAGCGCGAGCAGTAGGCCTGTGAAGACGACTGGTGGGACGAGAAGGGTTGGCAAGGAAGTGAGGAAGGAACGAGAGTGGCAAGGGATCGTAGCCGGGGCGAAAGGCGTTTCGCGGTATCTACATTTATGTGCATCTTTCTTAGTGAGGGCAGTTGGCCGCTTCACTCTGCATGTGTGTATACAGGATTCGCGTGGCAGGCGCGTGTTGTGTGGTAGCAGCAAGCGGCAGCGCGAGGCTGGTCGAGAGGCCTTCGTGGCGAACATCAGATGGCACGCGTGGATGCCTCATAGTATGCAACCAGGCATTCAAGAGGATACTGGAAGAGATATTTGTAATTTGGTGTTGACTTCGACACCAATGGCCACGTGAAATGGTGGCTGCACAGTGGCTATGTATCTCGAAGGAGCACGTCCGCCGATCGTTCGTCAGGGCAGACCCTGGCGAGAAAAAAGGTCGCGATATGATGACATGACATGCCACCAATCCGACTTTCGGCCATTGACTCAGCTGTCTGTCTGCCCGCGCCAATCCATCCAGCAGGATTATTAGCAGCGCTGGTCCACCCTCCCACCAAGCAACACACCCATACATACATTCACATACACCATGGCCGCCCAAGCACTACCACAGGCCAAGGCCGAGCACCTGCCTCCCTTCCTGGCTGCCATCGACCTGAGCACATACACCGGCAACGGCCAAATCGACCAAGCGAAGGAACTTGCTTACACCGGCGGCCTTTTCGCCCAAGCAACCGCTGCCACCCTCGACCAAGCCTTTGCCCTTCTCAAAGAGACTGTCGCCCGCATACCCATCTACTTGGACGTGTCTGCTCTCGAGGAGCAGCAGGACGTCGTAGACCTTCTCGACGCCGGCGCCGCCAAGGTCTTCGTTTCCAGCACCCAGCTTTCCAGCCTCGCCAAATTGTCCAACCTCGACTCAAGCAGACTAGTAATCCGACCCACTGGAGATGCCAGCTCCATTCTTGACGGAACATCATACGCCATCCACCTCAACATCGCAGACGCCGGCACTGTCGGAAGTCTGCTTAAAGAGCTCGGAAGCGACCGCCCTCCAGTGTACGTTTCAAAGGCACAAATCTCAGAGTACGATGCTGTCGAGCTTTCAAAGCTCGGTGCCGTCCCAATCGTCCCTGCGCCGCAATTGACAACCGCCGCGGACTTTACAGAGGGTCAGATCCGCGTTGCGCGCGTGCTGCTGGCAAAGGCGAAGAGTGACAGACCAGACGAGCTTTTGACGACTCTGGTCACGGACGAGAGGGGAATTGCACTTGGACTGGTATACAGCAACGAGGAGAGCGTGGCAGAAAGTCTCAGATGCGGCCGTGGTGTCTACCACAGCAGGAAGCGCGGCCTCTGGCGCAAGGGTGACACCAGCGGCGACTGGCAAGAGCTTGTGCGCATGGACTTTGACTGCGATAACGACTGTCTGCGTGTAACTGCGCGCCAGCAGGGCCACGGTTTCTGCCACTTGCAGACATCCAGCTGCTTTGGCGAGTACCGCGGCTTGTCTAAGCTGCAGAAGACTCTCCAGAGCCGCAAGCGATCGGCGCCTGAGGGTTCGTACACTGCTCGTCTGTTCAGCGACTCGAAGATGCTCAACGCCAAGATCATGGAGGAGGCCGCAGAGCTGTGCGAGGCCACATCGAAGGAAGATATTGCCGCCGAGGCTGCCGACGTGCTCTACTTTGCTCTCACCAAAGCCACTGCTGCTGGTGTCTCACTGGAAGACATTGAGCGCAACCTTGATGCAAAGAGTGTGAAGGTCAAGAGGAGAAAGGGCGACGCGAAGGGTCCTTACGCGGCCAAATTTGGTGTCAACGGTGCAACTCCAGAGACAAATGGTGAGCTTAAGAAGGAGGAAATCCGCGAAGCAGAGTCTAAGCCTAAGAGCAAGGAAGACCCTGCAGGTTTGAACAAGGAGGGCAGGATCCAGATGCGCCGCTATGATACCACCAAGGAGAAGCCTGAAGTGGTCCAGGAGGTTCTTCAGCGTCCCTCACAGCGCAGCACCGACAAGATCATGGGTATCGTCAACCCTATCATCAAGGAGGTTCGCGAGGGCGGCGACAAAGCACTGCTCAGCTACACCCACAAGTTCGAAAAGGCAACCAGCCTCACATCACCAGTCCTCAAAGCGCCCTTCCCTGAAAGTCTCATGCAGCTCTCGCCCGAGACGATCGAGGCCATCGACATTTCTTACGAGAACATCCGCAAGTTCCACGCTGCGCAGAAGGACGAGAAGCCTCTTGAGGTAGAGACCATGCCCGGCATTGTGTGCTCACGCTTTGCTCGCCCGATCGAGCGTGTCGGACTCTACGTTCCTGGTGGCACTGCTGTCCTCCCTTCCACTGCCCTCATGCTTGGTGTTCCAGCCATGGTTGCTGGCTGCAAGAAGATCGTCCTCGCCACCCCTCCTCGTGCTGACGGCAGCGTCACCCCTGAGATTGTCTACGTCGCTCACAAGGTCGGCGCTGAGAGCATCGTGCTCGCGGGTGGCGCACAGGCCGTTGCCGCCATGGCATACGGCACCGAGAATGTGACCAAGGTTGACAAAATTCTCGGTCCTGGCAACCAGTTTGTCACTGCAGCTAAGATGATTGTCTCCAACGATACCTCCGCCGCTGTCAGCATTGATATGCCCGCTGGTCCATCCGAGGTCTTGGTCATCGCCGACAAGACCTCCAACCCTGCCTTCGTCGCCTCAGACCTGTTGTCCCAGGCCGAGCACGGTGTGGATAGTCAAGTCATCCTGATCGCCGTCGATCTCAACGACGCTCAACTCCAAGCCATCGACGACGAACTGCACAACCAGGCCATGGCCCTGCCACGTGTAGACATCGTTCGCGGCGCGATCGATCACTCCGTGACTCTCCTCGTCAAAGACATGGAGCACGCCATGGAACTCTCCAACTTCTACGCCCCCGAGCACCTGATCCTGCAAGTCGAAGACCCCGTCGCTGTGCGCGAGATGGTCTTCAACGCTGGCTCCGTCTTCGTCGGCGACTGGACGCCCGAATCTGTAGGCGACTACAGCGCTGGTGTCAACCACTCGCTGCCCACTTACGGCTACGCCAAGCAATACTCTGGTGTCAACCTTGGAAGCTATGTCAAGCACATCACTAGCTCCCACCTTACGGCCCAGGGTTTGAAGAATGTCGGCCGTGCAGTCATGCAGCTCGCCAAAGTTGAAGAGTTGGAGGCTCACAGGAGAGCTGTGGAGATTCGCTTGGATTTCCTGGCTAAGAACGGTGGACAGTAGGGAAAAGTTTTTCGATTGTCCTTGAAATAGAGAAACTCATGTGAAATATGCGCGTTAATGAAAAACATTTTAATATAGAAAGTTTAAAGATGTAGGTTTAGCTCAACCATGACCCGTGAACTCGTTCTTTTTCCAATATAGTCTCTTCGTCTCGCGACATATGAGACAGTCGCTACATCAGGTAAACATCCCATCACTGTCCCGCGTTTTTAACGAACCAGTCCGAGTTCGCATCATACATAAAGTTCGTGATGTTGAACTCATTATTGCCAATCCCTTCCAAGCCCTGATACTCCCCGGCCGCACTCGCATTGCCATTACCTGCAGTAGCACCAAGCGCCGAATCAGAACCAGCCGGGAAGGGCAGCCGAGGCATGTTGAAGAAGTCAAAGACGTCGAGGTACTCGAGTTCGTTCGGCGCCGGTGTTCTCGCTGGCGTAATGGCGTTCACTTTCGCATTGATTGGCTTGGGCTGGCGAGAGATGAGGAAGTCGAGGTCGTAGGCGCAGCGGCGCATGTCGGCCAGGATGCGGACGGTCGAGGGGGTTTCGCGGACGCCGTTGGCGCCCGGAGGCGCGCGCTCGCTGTCGTGGTATTCTTCTAAGACGCGCGAGAGGAGGATCGCGTAGCGCTGGGCGACGTCGTAGTAGTAGCCCAGTTCTCGCAGGGTCTCGACGAGAGGGTGGATGGCAGGATTGACTTGGTGGTCGATTGTTGAGCCGTGGACGAGTAAGAGGCGGGCTGCGACCCAGAGGCTGAAAGCGAAGGGCGGGCCGAGCTTGGTGAGCATGTCGTTGTTTCGGACGTAGTTGCACAGAGTGCAGATGTCTTCGACGGCTGAGTGGCACCTTTGGCTTGCGCTGTAAGATGGGGTGAAGATGGGGGATCTGGTTGTTGGATACGCGGCTGAGGAGTGGAGTCTGATTACAGTACTGCGTAACAGACGTGTTAGTGGGGATCGAATTGGATCATGGAGGGATACTCACGTATGATACGTGATGTGTAACATGATCCAGATGCAGTTGATTTTGCTGCTACTGTTTGGATCGAATAATCGAGATAGGTTGCCATGTTCGCTAGGTAGGCTGAATTTCCAGGCATTCAGCTTGCTATCGAGTTGTCGGTATTGCTGTTGCCATTGCTCGACATCTGACAGAGCGCCAATGTCTACGGGCTTCTTGAGGAATCGGTGGATCTCCGACAGTATACCTAGGATCTCGATATAGTATGCAAAGGAGCCGAGATTGTCTGGTATGTCGGCGTGATACTCAGCACGATCTGGGGGCTGGAACCATCGGGTCTCCACTGGCTGGTTGCGTGCCCACAAATCGTCTCTGCAAGGAAGCTTACGATCGATCTCCTTATCATCCAGTGCAAATTCGAATGCGGTCGCGAGGGTGGCATATCGATCAAGCAGGTAAATCATCCAGAATAGCCTTCGTCGCGCCTCGTCCTCGATAAACGAGTTCGATTCTGGAAGTACCATAGCGCGAAGTGTGTAAATAGATGGGTACACGGGTGCCACCGAGGATGATGTTGTCTCAACAGCCAAACCAAGCTGCACAACACTTCTGGCCATCAAGGCCAATAGATTCCATCCAGGCGGCCCGTTCGAGCTACCAACTATGTCCAGTGCAAGGATTACTAGAGCTTGCAAGGCTTTCACAGAGCTATTCTCGAGTCCATAGAGGAGGACTCTCTGCTTCGAGGCCGCATGGTACCTCTCGCGTAGCTGTGGTGTAAGTCGATTATCCGTCGAAAAGCGAAGTGTAGTTGCTACAATCGCTGAAGTGGTTGTCAGTGATTACTTCTGGAAGTACGAGCTATCAGAACGACAAACCGTGCAACAGGATGCGGTCCGCTTCCTCAAGAGCAGCAGATCCAAACAATGAGTCCAGCGTGGTTCGCCTGTGGAGTATAGGACACCAGGTATTGACGTGCTTGAAGTAAAGATCCGTAAGGGCATACAGGAGGTCATATGGAGGAAAGTCTTGATCCTGCGTGACCGAGCTTGGCCCTGCATTGAGCGCACTCTGAGAGGCCGATGGAATGTTCAAGCTGGGCGACTCCAGCGGAGCGTTGCTGGTTGCATATGTCTCCGGAGGCGCAGGTATTTGCACCGTTGGCAACGAATTGCGACTTTGGGCCTGTTGTTGATAAGAGGCATTCTGCTGTGCACCAGGATACATGGCTGCTGTCTGCATATATAGGGCAGCTTCAGCTTGGGGCACATGCTGCTGAGATGCCACACTATGTGGCGATTGCTGGGTGCCAGGAGAGTGACCAGACATATGGTTAGTCAGTTGTTGGAGTAGATTTTGCTGCGTTTGCAATACCCCCTCCAACTTGTCTAGGCCACGTTAGCATCTGCTTCGCTATATGCTCTTTATAGACCCGGTGGGCGGCATCGCTTTTCGTATCTTGAGAGTCTGAGGAGTTATGAACTCACCAAGTCGAGTCTCCAGCTCTCTACCATAGCCTGTGATTGAGACAATAAGCTACCATCGCACACTGGTCGACCTCCCCCGATGCAATTTGACGGACTTTCTCGTCCGTACCTTACTGGCCATGGCCGACGAACGCGATGTAACCATGCACCAATGCTTTCAAGCAATGTGAGAACACCGTTTCGCTCGTTGCGGATCGACCACATCTCCTCAAAAGAGGGAGATGGTGCCATTTTTCGCCCAAATTCGAATTGCGTGACATACCTGCGCGAAGTCCAGGCTTTTTGCGTTCTCTATACTCGCAAGCCGCGTTGTTCCTCTGACACCAGCCGCATCGAGGATGTCCACGATCGCACTTGACCTGTTCATCATGGTGAGCTCAACTGCAGACACGGGTTCTCACACTGTGATCGTCGTCCGACCACGCAATGGCATCGATTTTAGAGATAGAATCGGAAGCCCACCTTTCGCGACTTGCATAGCTCACATGAGACACTCAGCGGCCTTGAGAGTCGCTGTCTCTTGCGCTTGCCAGAGGCATCGACTGCATCGATATCTGAAGCGTCGTCCTCGCCGCTCCATGCTTCTTCTTCCCCATGCTCGGCAGCGTTGCCTGGCGAATTGTCGGTCTCGTTCTGGTTCATCGTTGGTCAAGGGTCGGTGCGGGAGAAAGGGAACCGAGCTTGCGCATGGCTCGGTCTTATTCCAAAGAGCTTCCCCGCCACAGCACGCCAAGTTCCACTGGATGTCCATGACTGCCGAGGCGCCAGCTACGTATGGACGGAATTCCTCATCACCGAACAATGGTGCTCTCGCGAGTCTCGGTCTTTGATGGGTGGGCCACCTGATAGCTGCGCCAGAAAGTATACTTGGCCGACGGTTCCTTTGCTGTGCTTTCTTAGTATTCCTCTCATCTTCTCAATTGTGACTGCGTTGCCTGCTCCGTTGCATCACACATCTCTATTGTCCAATCATCCAAAGAGCTTCTTGAACAACTAATCGAGCAAGACTCTGGTGTCACCAGGACTCCAGCACGATGCCTTCCACTACCAGCGGCGTCAAGTCGTTCCCTAAGATCAAAGCGATCAAGACATTTTTGATCCAGGGCGTAGGATCTGGCGGCGACTATCACAATGTCAAAGGTGGCCACTGGTTGATCGACTCCAAGATCGCGACGCCTATGTCACACTACCCTCAGTATCAAAAATCCAGGACAGACTTCGGTATCAACGTCCTAGGCTCCTTCTGTGTCGAGATTGAGGCAACGGATGGCTCTAAGGGCTTTGCGACCGGTTTCGGTGGCCCACCAGCCTGTTGGTTGACTGAGGAGCATTTCAAGAGATTCCTGATCGGCTCTGGTATGTACTATACTGTGCAAAGACATATGATGGCATTGGCTAACCATTCGCACTAGATCCTAGAGACACGAACAACCTGTTTGAGCAGATGTACAGAGCTTCGATGTTCTATGGTCGCAAAGGTCTCCCAGTTGCAGTCATTTCTGTGATTGATCTCGCACTCTGGGATCTGGTGGGCAAGATCCGCAACGAGCCAGTCTACAAGATGATCGGTGGAACCACACGTGAGCGACTCGACTTCTACTGCACTGGTCCCCAGCCAACAGCAGCAAGAGATATGGGCTTTGGTGGCGCGAAGGTGGCTCTACCATACAGCGCCGCTGAGGGCCGTGAAGGATTGCGAAAGAACTACGAGTACTTGAAGGGTCACCGTGAGGCTCTTGGTCCAGACTTCCCTCTGCGCGTCGACTGCTGGATGAGCTTGAACGTCTCATACATCATCGAACTGGCGGAGAAGTGCAAACACTTGGACATCGATTGGTGGGAGGAGGTGTTGTCTCCAGACGACATTGATGGATTCGCTTTGATCAAGCGCGCACACCCAACCATCAAGTTCACCACCGGTGAACACGAATACTCGCGTTACGGTTTCCGAAAGCTCATCGAGGGCCGCAACATCGACATCCTCCAGCCCGATGTGATGTGGGTCGGCGGTCTGACTGAGCTGCTCAAGATCTCCGCCATGGCCGCAGCCTATGATCTTCCCGTGGTTCCTCACGCCAGTGGTCCTTACAGCTACCACTTTGTCGTCTCACAAGCCAACTGCCCGTTCCAGGAGTACCTCGCAAACTCTCCTGATGGCCGCAGTGTGCTCCCTGTGTTTGGCAATTTGTTTATCAACGAGCCTATCCCAACCAAGGGCTACCTAGACATCAGCGAGCTGGATAAGCCTGGCTTTGGCCTGGAGCTGAACCCGTCGGCGCCTCTGATTGATGCTGCAGGCGTCCTCAACCCAGCACCTATGAAGTCGCTAGCGCCACCGCCCCAGGAACAGGAGAAGGAACAGGCGGTGAACGGGGATGTGTCGGCACAGTAAAGTCAGAGTTTTCCATGCATCTATACAGAATTCGGTATCTAGCGTATCACAATTAAGCCTCAATGTGATCCCGGTTTGCTGTTGTGCGTTTTGTTGCATCACAATGATCGTCTAGCATGCATCAAGAGCTGTATGTCGGCAAAACGCAAAGCCAGCCTTATGGGAATACACGTGAGCTCAATATTTGCTTGCCGTATGTGCGGTAACAGAATGTAGCAATGGGTCGGATCCCCACGCCATTGGATGCTCGCTTGGATCCTGCCGCCTGGAGTTCATGCACGAAACATCGAACATGTGCATCTGCAGTTGGCAGTACCTACCATTAGAGGCTACTTGATCCTGCGAAGCTCACGCCTCGGCATGCATCGGACTCACGTGTGAACTTTGATCCTTCCTTGTACGAGAACATATCATGCCGGCTACATACAGACAGGAAACTTACAACAAGTACTCGCGAGTTAATAGTATAGGACCCCTGACAACGTTGTCTCGATGAAATAGAAAGACCGCTTCCCTCCCAAGTGGCTCACGAACCGAACAGACTTCGTCATAGCTGACACCATCGGACCCAAACCCCCTTTGTCATCAAGCTGTCAGACGTGCCATTTACCAAGGCACCAGTCGCTGACAGATAAGGACCGCAGCATACGGCCAGGAACACGTGAGCCGAACGCATCTCCGTGGATCCACGGATCTTACAGTACCAGCTCCGTGGCCCCTCAATGTCTTCTGTACATTGGGGTCGCTCAGCCTCGACGGTCGATGAGCTGTAGCGAGCGAATACAGAAGCCAGCTTGTTCAGCCGCCCACATCGCATAAAGACAACCAACGCTACAGGATTCCCTTCCGATCTTAGTCTTAAAAAGACGGGCAATCACAGTCTACCTTCCAGTCTGATAGTTGCCGCAGGCCCACCGCGACTGAGCGCCCTACCCATGATATGATCGTCATTGCGCTTTCGTTTGGTTCACTTTTGAACAGGGTGATGCAGTCTGACCTCTCAGGTAGCGTCGTCCACGTCTTTCAACTTGTTGCACGCTTCCGCTCCATGACCTCAGACCAGAACCGGCGAAGCTGTGAATACAGCTTTGACCTCTAACGATGTGATTTAGCTGTGTCGAACCCTGGTAGAAGTTGTACGCCATCTCACAAGGTACTTGCCTTGCAGCTAACTGTCATCGCCAGGTAGAAGGTACCAACCGTCGAGGAAGCTTTCCTATATATTTGCCACATGCGTCGTGGCAAGTAACGCTGGATTTTGCCACTCTACATCCATCGTGTACCAGTTTGTTGCTCCAGCGTTTGCATTCTTGTTAGCATTTAGCGTTCGAGCGTGCTCATCCTTGCTCGGCGAACCTCATTAAAAGAAGTCGTCGAAACCGCACTATGTGCATCCAGATCATTGAGCGCTTCTCAGTCTGCCGATGCATATATTACCGGCATGCGGTCGATCCGTGTCCAGCGCGAGCACAGCGACACCATGGGTAAGCTGAGATTGCACTCCATGTGTGAGGTCCAAGAGTGTTTACTAACAATCTACCTCACAGCGTGCAAGAGAAGACTGTTTTCGTTGGCTACGCATGCGAAGGACATGCACGCAGCAGAGGGACTCTCCACCAACAGCCCGAAGACCCAATCGGCTTTCTCTGGAACCGGGAGCCATAGAAGGTTACTTGCTACTCTGGGGCTGATCACGACAGCTGCGAGCGCCGATACTTGGGAACGCTCGTCGGCTCTCCACTGCAGAGAAGCTCTTGACATGTGGTCATGGATCAACGCTACTCCAGCCGATGACGCTTTCCATGCCAACTGCTTCACTGAGCAGTTTTAGATGTACTATACGGCATCGCTCATGTTCATACCGAACTGGAGGAATGATAACATTTTGTAAAGTCGAGACTTTATTTGGGGATTGGTGTTGAGCTGATATTGGGTGCTGAAGGCTCACTTGAGTAGCAATCAGGAAAAGGCAACTGTTTGACCGAGTCCGGGATTTGGTGGCGTAATCAGTGATGCGACCAGAAAGTCCGCGCAGGCCGCGGCTTCTGAGATGTTAAATCTTAGCTCACAGTGTTTGA
>Ga0265797_10007756_pt1 | contig 14525 bp, 12 predicted proteins | sample P2T30metagenome_FD_192433 | JGI IMG/M metagenome (GOLD analysis project Ga0265797, IMG submission 192433) | Plant litter microbial communities from East Loma Ridge, Irvine, California - P2 T30 | ecosystem: Environmental > Terrestrial > Plant litter > Unclassified | place: USA: California... | reverse complement strand
AAGCCATCCACGCCATGGCGCCACTACCGCGTGCCGTCAATCCACCCGCTGCGCCAGCGCCAGCAGTTCGCCGGGCGAACCGAATTCGCGTTCCGGGCCGGTGCGGCGCAGCGTTTCGATCGGTGCGTAGCCCCAGCTGACGGCGCCGAAGGCGATGCCGGCGCGGCGGGCGGCGTCGGCGTCGGGCACCTGGTCGCCCACGTACAGCGCCTGCTTGGCGGCCACGCCGGCCTGTTTCACCACCTTGCGGATGCGCGCGGCCTTGCCGAACACCGACATGCCGCATTCGTAGTGGCCGAAGCGCGCCGCCAGTTCGGGGCCCAGCACGGCGCGTACATTGTCTTCGGCATTCGACGATACCAGCGCCAGCCGCACGCCGGCCCCGTCGAGCTCGCGCAGCATGTGGTCGATGCCGTCGAACAGCGCGATGCGGCCGGTGGCGCCGCGCATGCGGTCGATGAAGGAACGCGCTGCATGCGGCAGCTTCCAGGCCGGCATGCCGACATGGCGCATGACGTCGCGCGGACCGTAGTGGCGCAACTGCTCGGCCTGCTGTACATCGATGCGCCGGAAACCATGCTGGTCGGCGATGTCGTTGAACACGCTCAGGAAGAATGGCCAGGAGTCGGCAAGGGTGCCGTCGAAGTCGAAGATCGCCAGGCGGTAGCTCATGCGCACGAAAGGTGGTGGTCGATGCGCCCGATTATAGAAGCTGCGCGCCAGGAGGCGCACAGCATTCCTTGAGTCAACGCATTGCCTGCAGCGGGCTGGTGCCGCCATCGAGCATGGCTTCGCGCAGGCGCATGGCGTCGCGCCCCGGCGACATGCCGAACAAGCGTGCATATTCGCGCGAGAACTGCGAGCTGCTCTCATACCCGACCGCGTGCCCGGCGCGCGCCGCATCCTTCAGGCCGGTGAGCATCAGGCGCCGCGCTTCCTGCAGGCGCAGCTGCTTCTGGTACTGCAGCGGGCTGAGGGACGTGACCGCCTTGAAATGCTCGTGCAGCGTCGAGGTGCTCATGCCCACTTCGCCGGCCAGCCGCTCGATGCTGAGCGGTTGATCGAAATGGGTCTTGATCCAGCCGATCGCACGCGCCACCTGCGCCATGCGGCCTTCGCCGCGCGCGATGTGGCGCACGGTGTCGGCATGGTCGCCGGTGAGCAGGCGATAGTGGAGCTCCTTCAGCAGCAAGGGGCCCAGCACCGGAATGTCCTGGGGCGCCTCGAGCAGGCGCACCAGGCGCGCCGCGACATCGCACAGGGCCGGCGTGGTCGCGCTCAGGTACAGGCCGCGCGCACCGCCGCCATCGGTCTTCGCCGGTGCGCGGTGCGGTAGCTCCAGTGCGAGCGCGGCCAGCAGTTGCCGGTCGAGGTCGACCCGCAGGCACAGGTACGGCTCGTCGGGCGAGGCCTGGGTGACGCAGCCGGTCAGCGGCAGGTCGACCGACACCACCAGGCAGGTGGCCGGGTCGTAGCGGTAATCGCTGTCGCCGAGCGACACCAGCTTGGCGCCCTGGGCGATGATGCACAGCGCCGGCGCGTGCACCACCTGCAGCGGCGCGGTGGTGCGTTCGCTGCGGATCAGCCACATGCCGGGCACGTCGGTCTGGCGCAGGCCGTCCTGCGGCGCGTGGCGCGCGATCAGGGTGGCAAGCTCGCGGATCGCTTCCATGGTCAAGAGTCCTCGTGGCGGGTCGGGGAAGCGTGCATCATGCCACGGCGCGGCGGTACGATGCTGCGGCGGGATTGCACGATCCTCCGGATGCTGGCGCCAGCAGGCGTCAGGCGCAGGGCGCGTTGGTGGTGTCGGTCAGGCAGATGCTGGCGACCCGCTTGCGCTCGACGTAGTCGGCGCGTGGCACGCTGTCGTCGTCCGGGCAGGAGGCGGCGCTGCCGTTGCAGGCCACGGCGTCGATCGTGTAGATGCGTCTGACGACGATTTTCTCCCCCAACTGATCCGACACGCCTTCGTTGAAAGTGCGAACCGAGCAGCCCACCGTGACCAGGAAGCCCGAATCGGCGCGGAAGTCGGTCAGCGTATTGCCCGTGCTGCACAGCGTGGCGGCCCGGTTGGCGCCCCATTCGACGCCGGCGCGCGCGGCCAGGCTGGCGCGCGCCGCCAGCAGCGACCCGTTGATGGTGCTTTGCTGGGTTTCGGTCAGGCGCAGCAGGGCCACCGAAATCCCGGCGATCACCACCAGGAAGATGACCGCCGCGATATAGGCGAAGCCGCGCTGCGGGTGTGTGGATTGTCGCATCATGGCAGGTTGTCCACGTAGGTGCCGACCGTGAGCGGGACCGATTCGCCCTTGGCGCTCAGGGTCAATTGAAGCTGGACGTAGCCGCTGTCCTGGGTGCCGCCCTGGTTGGCATGGACCTGGAACGAACAGTCGGCCACGCGCGAGGCCACGACCGCCGCTTCCGCCGGCCTGGTGCACATGGCGCCGGCCTTGAAGTCGTTGCGGGCGAAGCGTACCAGTTCGCCGCTGCCGTCCGGGCCCGGCGTGCACAGGTAGGTCACGATGCGCTGGCCGTTCGGCACCACCAGGAAGCGCGCGCCATCGTAGCCGGGCGTGACCTGGATCGGACGGTCGAGCTGGATGCGGCTGGCGCTGGCCTGCGTGACCAGGGCGGTATTGACTTCGTTGTAGACGTCGTCGGGACCGCGGTTGGCGATCACGATCGCGTCGCCCTGGACCGGCGTGCGCTGCAGCGTGCTCAGCACGTCGAACATGGTCCCGCTTTCGGCTTCGTTGATCCAGGCCGAAGGCGGTGCGACATTGACGGTGTCCGGCGCGGTGCGATAGCGGCCGCCATCGCTGGTGGGCACCAGGTCGAGGCATCGATCGGTATTCAGGCGCAGCGAGTTGGGGACGGCGCTGCGCACGTCGGTCGCCATGCGGCGCAGTGCGCTGTCGGCCTGGTTGGTCAGGTTGGCGCGCTGGCTCACCAGCAGGTAGCTCTGGATGGCGGGCGCCAGCTGCATCGACAGCACGCCGCCGATGATGCCGACCAGGACGATCACGAGGATCAGTTCGACGAGCGAGAAGCCGGACTGGTGCCGGATCACCTGGACGCGCTTCATGGGCTGACCTTCCAGCCGGTGAGGACGATGGTGTCGGCGGTATGCGTCGTCGACACCGTGACGCGCACCCGCTGCGCCGCGGCCTGGGAGGCGCCGCCGATGGTCACCGGGTCGACCTTGACCGCGACCCGGTAGTGCGACAGGCCATCGATCGCATCGCCGTTGACGGTGGTGACCGGCGCCGGCCCGTAGTTGTCGTAATCCTTGACGTCGTTGAAGAACTGGCGGTTCGGCGCCGGCGCCGCATCGACCGTAAACGGCTTTTGCAGGACTTCTTCCATCATCGTTTCGCCGATCGCCAGCATCTGCTGCGTGAGCAGGGGATCGGCCGAGGCGATGCTGGCGCGGTTGTAGACCGCGACCAGCCCGGCCAGCGCGGCGCCGACGATGACCATCGCGACGATCAGTTCGATCAGGGTGACCCCGGCCATGCGCTTAATCGACATACCCGGTGCCTCCATCGACGACAATGACGCGGCGCGACGCGCCCGCCAGGGTGATCTTGAGCTCGCGCCGGCCAAGGCGGACGTCCTGGCCATCGGTGATGCTGCCGTCGGGATGGAAGCGCATGGCGGATGGCGCGTCGGCCAGCACGATCTTGCTGTCCTTGCTGGCGTACAGGTCGTCCGTGATGCCCACGAGCGAGGCATTGCAGGCCCCAGACCCGGCCTGGGTGCGGATGCGCAGCGTAACCCTGGCGGGATTGGCGGTGACGCACACGGTGCGGCGCTTGGCCACCGCGGTCTTCTGCGCCAGGCGCAGGGCGCTGACCACCTGCTCGCCATACACGGCGGCGCCGGTGGTATTGTCGCCCATCATGCGGGGCATCGCGACCGCCGCCAGCACGCCGAGCAGGATCATGACGGTGATCAGCTCGACCATGGTAAAGCCGGCCTGGCGCCTCAATTGAACACCTCGCGCACGTGGATCAGGCGGCGGCTCTCGGGCGCCAGCTCGCCGAAGGTGGCGCGCGCGGACGGGTCGGGGCAGGTGCTCTGGCGGCGCAGCCAGGGCATGTTGGCGCCGGTGCTGGACGGGTAACTCCCCGCACCGCAAGGCTGGGCCGCGGTGATGGCGCCCAGATTGAAGGCCAGGTCGATCCAGCCGGTGCGGTCGCCCTTGACCTTCAATACCGTCTTGCCGTTGGCGAGCTTGAGATCGGCGCCGATCGGGATCGTGGCCGGCGCCACGCCGCCGCCCTTGCCGACCGCCTTTTGCGTGAACCCGCCCTTGGGCAGCACGGTGTCGCTGTCGTACTCGTTGACGAGCCAGGACTTGCCGGTCCAGTAGTCGGCCCAGATCGGCATGTCGAGCTGCACATTGACACGGCCAAACGCATTGCCGATGCGCAGGCGCCCGCTCTTGACGCCGGGGCGGGCTGCTTCGTGGTCGGCAGCCTCGGCCGAGGTCACCAGGTCATTGACGGCCTTGCCGTTGGTGGCGCGGAACCTGAGCTTGTCCACGGCGATCGGCGCGGCGGCTGCCGGCGAATAGGCAGGCTTGGCAAACGCCACGCCATTGACGAAGGCGGTGCTGGCGATCGCTGCATTTTCGAGCTTGCCGCCACCGGGATTGGCCGTGGAGGCCTTGTCGTCGAACACCGTCAGCGTTACCGCCTCGCTCAGCCCCAGTGCCTGCGTGTAGTTCGTGGTCTCGCCGCCCTGGGTGTTCATCGCGCGGACCCTGACCGGGACCGGTTCGCCGGCGTAGTAGAACCAGCTGCGCGGAGCCGGCTCGAGCGGCTGGTCGACCTGGAAATACTTGGGAATGAAGGGGCCGACGTCGGCGTCGCAGCCGCCGCTCGGTGGTGTGGGGGCGCTGTTGCCGACGACGTTGACCGTCTTGCCCAGGGTCGCACTGCCCAGGAAACCGGTCAGGCTGGCTTCCAGGTTCACCTTGCCGACTTCGCTCCAGGACATGGAGGCGGTCGCGCTGCCGTTCACGAACTCGGCCTTGTCAGCCGTGACCTGGCCGGCGCTGCCCTTGGCGACGCAGGACGCCGCGAACGCGGTGGTGAAGCCGTCCGCACCCAGCAGGTTCTTGTCGAAGCTGGGCGTGACCTTGCCGTCCATGGTCAGTGCGCGCACGCCGATCTTGAACTTGTCGCCGGCCCGGATCGGCGCCGCCGGCCGGCTGCCGACGGGGAAGTCGAAGGTATATGGCCCGACGATGAAGCTGCCGTCGCCTTCGGCATCCCCGAGGCTTGCCATCAGCTTGAGCTTGCCGACATCCTGGTAGTTCAGCGTCAGCGTGGCCACGCCGTCGTTGCCGAAGGAGGTGTCGATCGCGCTCTGGGCGCCGGTGGCGCAGGCAAGCGCGGTGCCGCCCAGGTTCAGCGGCATCTTCTCGTTGGTCGGGGTGTCATGCGAGCAGCTGTAGTTGACCTTTTTCGTCTGGCCTTTCAGCGCCGCCACGCACGTGCCGGTAACGGGGTCGACGTCGACCGCCTTGATCGTTGCGTCGATGGTGACGCCGGCGCGATGGTCGGCTGCCGTGACGGTAAAGCTCATGCCGCGTTCGAACCCGAGGATGCAGCTGGCGCCGTTGGTCGCGCTGTTGCGGCATGTCGTGGTCGGGCTGCTGTTGCCCTGGCTGAGCGCCAGTGTGACCTGGTCGGCCGTGGTGCGCGCGACCGAGGCGCTGGCGACGCCGCTGTCGCCGGTATCGAGCGCGATCTTGTCCGGCATCAGGGTGACCTGGGCGCCGCCCTTGAACGTGCTGCTGCATGCCTGGTCGGCGCAGGCGGTCACGGTCACGGTCTCCGGTGCGCAGGTGCGACCGCTGCCGTCATGGGTGATCAGGAAGTGGTGCAGGGCGCCCGGTGGCGGCTTGGCCGTCTCGCAGGTCGGTCCGTTGACCGAGTTGACCGGCCAGCCGCTCTGGTTGTCGACGCAGTCGCAGGCATTCGCACGCGTGCCGTTCTTGCAGTAGATCTTCTGGCTGACGCGGCCGGCATATTGCAGATAGGCGAAGTCGACCGATGCGTTGCCGTTGACGGTGGCGTTCGACGCTTCCAGTGTCAGCTTCCCGGTATCGACGTCGCCATTGACCGTCACGCCCGAACCCAGCACCAGCGACGCGGAGGCGGCGACCTTGCCGGTGACGACCGTCCCTTCGGAGCGCAACGCGACTTCGGGCGCCTTGACGTTGCCGGTCACGGTGCCTCTGGAGGCGAGGATGAAGCGGGTGGTGGCCGTGACGTCGCTCTTGAAGGTAACCTCTGCATCGGTCGTGATGGCAGTGCCGGTGACCGCGCCGCCGACCGTGCTCTTGTAGCCGATATACACGGGGCCGGTCGATATGATGGCGCCGGTGATGGTGGCCTGGGAGTTGGTGGTGACTGACGCGCCGCTCACCGAGCCGTTGACCGTGGTGGCGTAGGCCAGCGTCACCGCACCGCGTGAGACCAGCTTGCCGGTGATGTGGAATTCGGGGCCGGTACCCAGCGCCAGCGCGCCGGCGCTGACGTTGGCCACGATCCGGGCCGGCGGACCGGCCGAGAACGTGCCGCCGGCGTCGAAGGCACCGCCGGTGATGCTGGCGTTGCCCGGCGCCATCTGGGTCAGGTTGATGTTGCCGTCGCTGGTCAGGCGCGCCGTGCCGGACATCGTGAGTCCATACGCCCAGCCGGGGACCACGTCGGCCTTGATGTGTACCGCGTAGCCGCTGGCGATGACCATGCGGTCGTCGTCCTGCCTCTTGGGCAGGGTGTCGCAGGTATAGGCCGTGCCGGCCAGTTTGCAGCCGGAGACGTTGACGGCGTTGCCGTTGAAGTTGAATACCTGCGCCGCGTGGGCTTGCGATACCAGCCCCAGCCCCAGCCCCAGGCCCAGGCCGAGCGCCAGCAGCACGCAGCAGCGCAAGACCAGATTCGACAGGAAGCGGACGGGGAGTGAAAAAACTGAAAGCACGAAGAACCCTGCACGGCGCACGATGTCCGAAAGTGTGCACCGGATTGCCTGTGGGCGACAATAAGTTTTTCATTCCGGCAACGATCCGATATGCATTCGCTACCAGAATGCGTGTCCGGGACAACGGTGTGTGACGTTCCTTGAAACAGTTCTACAATTGTTTTCAACTTATTAACGCGAGCACCCATGGCCCATATCCAACCTGCCGGCTGGCGTGAAATGTCCGTCACCGGCGCCGCGGCGCGCGAGATCGAAACGCTGGCCTTCCTCGAGCAGCGGCTGTCCGACACGCCCTACGTCATCTACCACGGTGTGCACTGGACCAATGTCGAGCAGGGCTGGTCGGTGTACGGCGACGTCGACTTCATCGTGCTGGCGCCGAACGGGCGCATCCTGGTGATCGAGCAGGTGGCCGGCTTCCTGAGCGAAACGCCGGAAGGGCTGGTCAAGAGCTTCCAGGGCAAATCCCGCAAGATCCGCACCCAGATCCTGGCCACGATCGAGGGTCTGGCCAAGCGCTACCACGGCGAGCTGTCGGTCGACTACCTGCTGTACTGCCCCGACTACATCGTGCGCGACCAGCAACTGGCCGGCATCGACCCGCACCACATCATCGACGCCAGCAACAAGCCCAGATTGGCCAAGGTGATCCGCGAGGCGCTGCCGGTCACCGAGCGCACCGACGAGTTCGACAAGGTCACGCGCTTCCTGGGCGACACGCTCAGCCTGCGGCCGGACCCGAGCGCGATGATCGGCAACGCCGACCAGATGGTCACGCGCCTGTCGGGCGGGCTGGCCACCTGGGCGCGGCGCCTGGATTTTTCGCCGTTCCGCCTGCACATCATCGGCACCGCCGGCAGCGGCAAGACCCAGCTGGCGCTGGCCGAATACACGGCGGCGCTCGACGCCGGCCTGCGCCCGCTATATGTCTGTTTCAACCGTCCGCTGGCCGACCACATCGAGCGCCTGGTCCCGAATGGCGGCCGGGTGGCGACCTTCCACATGCTGTCGGACGCCTGGCTGCGCGCCCAGGATGTCACACCCGACTACGGCGCGCCCGATGTATGGGAGCGCATCGAGCATTCGATGACCGACGCCAGGCTGCCCGAGACCTGGCGCTTCGACGTGGTGATCGTCGACGAGGGCCAGGATTTCTCGGTGGCCTGGCGCGACATCGTGCTGCGCATGCTGAAGGAAAACGGCCGCGTGATCTGGATGGAAGACCCGGACCAGAACCTGTACGGCCGCGCGATGGTGCCGCTGCCGGGCTGGGTCACGCTGCATTCGAACACCAATTACCGCAGCCCGCGCCAGATCGTGAAGATGCTGACCGAACTGGGCGCGGCGCGCCAGCCGGTGGAGGCGGGCAGCCCGTTCAAGGGCGCCGACATCGAAGAGATGACCTATCCGGAAGGCGACACCGAGGCGATGCTGGCGCAGACCCGGCGCGCGGTGACGTCATGCCTGGCGGCCGGCTTCGGGCGCCAGGACATCGCGCTGTGCGCTTTTCGCGGGCGCGAAAAATCGGCCATCCTGCAGCTCGATCGGCTGAGCGACGCGCACACGCTGCGTTCGTTCACTGGCAGCTACGATTTGTTCGGCAACCCGGTGTTTCGCGAAGGCGGGCTGCTGGCCGAGTCGGTTTACCGCTTCAAGGGCCAGTCGGCGCCGGCGCTGATCTTTACCGAGATCGATTTCGAGGAACTCGACGACCGCGTGCTGCGCAAACTCTTCGTGGGCATGACGCGGGCGCGTTTGAAGCTGGTGCTGGTGATGAGCGAACGGGCGTCGGTGCAGATGCTCGACCGGATGAGTGAGGGGTGAAGACCGGACCGGGACAGGTGATGTGACGTGGGGTGGACGGCTATGCCGTCCACGCGTTCAACGACGGTGGCGTTGTGGTCAGGCCGGGGCTGGCTGGACGCGTGGACGGCGCAGCCGTCCACCCCACGAAGCCCGGGACGGCAACTATGCAGCGAGTTCGCCGGTGTTTGCGCCATCCGCCGCCATGTGCCGGTTCACTGCCGACAGCACCGACTTGAACGACGCCGTCACGATATTGCTGTCGATGCCCACGCCGAACAGGGTAGGGCCGTTCCCCACGCGCAGTTCGACATAGCAGGCCGCCTTGGCATCGGCGCCCGAACCGATCGCGTGTTCGTGGTAGTCCATCAGGCGGATCTCGAGGCCCAGCGCGTTCACGAACGCGTCGATCGGACCGTTGCCATGGCCGGCGAACGCTTGCGGCGCATGGTGGCGCGCCACGGTCACGTCCAGCTGCACGTCATGCTCGCTGTCCTCGACCATGCGGTGCGAGAGGTAGTGGTAGGGCGCGTCCTGTTCCAGGTACTCGCGCGCGAACAGCGCGTGCAGGCTGGCGGCATTGATTTCGCGGCCGCTCTCGTCGGCCACGCGCTGCACGGCGCGCGAGAATTCGATCTGCAAACGGCGTGGCAGCTGCAGGCCGTATTCCTGTTCCAGCAGGTAGGCCATGCCGCCCTTGCCCGACTGGCTGTTGACGCGGATGACGGCGTCGTAGCTGCGTCCCAGGTCGGCCGGGTCGATCGGCAGGTATGGCACTTCCCAGATCGCGTCCGGCTGCTGTTTGGCGAAGCCCTTCTTGATCGCATCCTGGTGCGAACCCGAGAACGCGGTGAACACCAGGTCGCCCGCGTAGGGGTGGCGCGGGTGCACCGGCAGCTGGTTGCAGTCTTCCACCAGCTGGCGCACCGCGTCGATGTCCGAGAAATCCAGGCCCGGATGCACGCCCTGCGTGTACAGGTTCATCGCCAGCGTGACCAGGTCGACGTTGCCGGTGCGCTCGCCATTGCCGAACAGGCAGCCCTCGACGCGGTCGGCGCCGGCCATCACCGCCAGCTCGGCGGCGGCGACTGCGGTGCCGCGGTCATTGTGCGGGTGCACGCTGATGATCAGCGATTCGCGGTTGTTCAGGTGGCGGCACATCCACTCGATCTGGTCGGCGTAGACATTCGGCGTGGCCGCTTCGACAGTCGAGGGCAGGTTGACGATCATGCGGTTCTGCGGCGTCGGCTGCCACACGGCGCTGACGGCATCGGTGATCTGCTTCGAAAAGTCGAGTTCGGTGGTCGAGAACGATTCCGGCGAATACTCCAGGCCCCATTCGGTGTCGGGATGCCGGGCGGTCAGCTCCTTGATCAGTTGCGTGCCCTTCACCGCGATCTGCACGATCTCGTCGCGCTCCATATTGAACACCACGCGGCGGAACACCGGCGCCACCGAGTTGTAGACGTGGACGATGGCGCGCTTGGCGCCGACGGCCGATTCCACGGTGCGGCGGATCAGCTCATCGCGCGCCTGGGTCAGGACGATGATGGTGACGTCGTCCGGGATATGCTTGTCCTCGACCAGCGTGCGCACGAAATCGAAGTCGGTCTGCGAGGCGGACGGGAAGCCGACCTCGATCTCCTTGATGCCGACCTTGACCAGCATCTTGAAGAAGCGCAGCTTCTGCTCGGCGTTCATCGGCTCGATCAGTGCCTGGTTACCGTCGCGCAGGTCGGTGCTCATCCAGATCGGCGGCGCCGTGATGGTGCGGCCTGGCCACTGGCGGTCGGCCAGGTCGATGGCGGGGAAGGGGCGGTACTTGGCGGCGGGGTTGTTCAGCATGATCGGGCTCCTGATGGGGGTGTCGTTGGTGGCCTTGTGGGCCTTCGGGTGGCGCAGGCTGCCGGACGGGCCACGGTGACGCTAGGCCCGGCAACCGATCGGTAGCTGTAGCAGCCGCTGCGACGCGGCGCGCGTGCCGCCCGCCAGGACGAACCCGGTGTGACGAATCGGTGGTGTAAAAGCTGGAATGGTGTACATCGTGGGACTTCCTGACTGCTGGGGGACCGGCGGGGCCGGGCGTACGGCGGAACTTTACGCGCGTAGTAGCAGGGCTGCGGACGCTAGCGCGCCGGCGGCAGGTAGGGAAATCGACAGATGCTGGGTTTGGGACATAAATTCGACTTTAGGGAGTTCAAGGCCGCATGTCAAGCGGACAATTGCCCGTTGTGGCAAAGAAAGTGCGGCAATTGCATCGGCGGCATGGCAGGCGGCGGCAACGCGAGTGCGTTGGTCAGGCGCCGTAGCCAGCTTTCAAATACCGCAATTCATGCGGGATGCGTGTTGGAGCAGGGGCTGCAGGGCAGGACGGCGTGTTAGCATCGTTGACAACATTTCAAGCGAGATCTTCATGCGCAGCGCCACTACCCGAGCCGTCCGAACACACCTGAAGCGCTACGGCGCCGCCGTCCTGCTGCTGCTGTGCGCTGCATGCGGAGACGGCATTCCCAAGGACAAGGATGAGGACGACGACCCACCCCCAGCGCCGGTTGCCGCGCTGTCGATTCTGGCGGGCGATGCTGGCGCTGAAGGGACGATGGATGGCGCCGGCGCCAATGCCCGCTTCAGGACGCCGCGCGGCATCGCCATCGATCGTGATGGAAATCTGTATGTGGCGGACGCAGGAAACTTCGTCATTCGCAAGATCACCCCGGAAGGCGTCGTCACGACCGTGGCCGGCGCGGCTGGCGACAGCCGGCATGCCGACGGCCGTGCTGGCAATGCGCGCTTCACCAGTCCGGCGGCGCTGGCAGTCAACGGCAGCGGCACGATCTACGTAGCTGATGAGCGCCGCGTTCGTACCATTACGTCGGCAGGCCAGGTCGACACGCTGACCACGATCCCGACCGGGGCCAGTATCGACACCCGCAGCCTGCCCAGCGTGACGCCGGGCGCACTGGCGCTCGACGCCAACGGCAACCTGTTCCTGACCAATGCCTACGGCACGCGCCGCGTGTCGGCCAACACCACCACGATCATCGAGGGCCAGGATACGGTGGACAACCTGTTTGGACCGCGCGCGTTCGAGCCGCGCGGCGTGGCGGTCGACAGCAGCAGCAACGTGATCCTGTTTGATCTTGAACGCGAAATCAGCCGCTGGAATCCGAATGGCAATGTCGGCTCAGACAGCCTGTTTACGCTGGCAGGGGCGCCGAACCTGCGTGGTGCCGCCAATGGCACCGGCAATGCGGCGCGTTTCGAGCAGGTGGTGGCGTTAACGACCGACCCGCAGGGCAATGTCTACGCCGCCGATGGTGTCAACAACCTGGTACGCAGGATCACGCCGGCGGGCATGGTCACGACGGTGGCCGGTACGACGCGGGCCAACGTACTGCGCACCGGCGATCTGCCCGGAAGCCTTGCCGACATCCGCGGCATCGTGGCGGACGGCAAGGGCAATCTGTATGCAACGTCGGGCAATGCGGTCATCAGGATCCGGCTGCCCTGATCCGCACAGCCCGGTTGGCTACGCCCTCGGATCGGATCCTGTCGTGTCCAGTTGTCGCGCCAGTTCGGCTTTTTGCGCCTGCAGGCCGTGGTAGCGGCGGCGTGCGCGGGCCAGCAGGATGGCGGCGGCCAGCGTCATGATGGCAAATGCGATCGACGCCGGCCAGGCCGCGGGCTGCGTTTGCGCCACTGCCAGGTACAGGCTGCCGGCCGTGGCCGCCGCGCAGAAGCTCAGGGCAAGGCGCGTCGCAACGACGCGGTGGAACGCCATCAAGGGATGACGCCGGCTCAGCGTCCATGCGGCATAGGCGGCCCAGCACAGGCCGATCCCGGTCATGCAGGCGAAGGCGGCCGCGGTGCGGGGCGGCAGATGCGGTTCGGTCAGCCACAGCGAGGCCGTGATGGTACTCATGACCAGGCCGGCCAGCAGCAGCGCGACATGGCCGGCGCGCGCCTTGACCGACAATGCCCGGTCGGTGACGGCAGAAAAATCCGATGGGGTCATGATGAAACTCCTGTGCGATCGTATTGTTGGCGCAGCATCCTGCGTGCGCGATGCAGGCGCGACTTGACGGTGCCGGGCGGGATGCCGAGTGCTTGTGCAACCTCGTCCAGCGACAGTTCGCGCAGGTAGAACAGGGTCAGGACTTCGTTTTCCACCAGCGGCAGGCGCGCCAGTGCGTCCAGCATGGCCGCGAGTTCCAGTTCATGCTCCAGCGCTGCGCCGCCATCGTCCGCAGGCAGGTCTTCGGGCGCGCTGCCGGTGGCGTCGGGACGCGCATACTGCTCGCGCAAGCGGTCCATCATGACCCGGTGCGCGATGCCGAACAGCCAGGGGCGCAGCTTGCCGGTATCGCGCAGGGCGGGGAGGCCGCGCAACACCCGGATCCAGATGTCCTGGGTGGCATCGTCGGCCGCCGCATCGTTGCCGCACAGGTTGCGGGCATAGCGCCACAAGGGCGTGCCCCAGCGCGCCGCTAGGGCGTCGAAGGCGGCCCGCTCGCCGAGCTGGCAGCGCACGACCAGCAGTGCATCGGCGAGACCGGCAAGTGGGTCTGGGGCAGCTTCGTTCACGCTGTTCTCCTCTGGACATGGTGCAGGCACGCGGCGCTGCGGAAGGTCATGCACCTGTAGTCGGAGAAAGCGCGAAAAGGTTCACGCCACATGATCCCTCCTTGCACACGGCGGGATCACGCTCAGCCAGGCATCACCACCGCCTGGTTGTCGTGCGCTGCGCAGCATCTTGCGTACATGGCGGCGCAGGAAATCGGTATTGATATCGGGCGCTGGCTCTTGCGGGAGGAGGCGTCTTGCACAGCCCATGGCGATGCTAGCACGACGTCAGGCGATGCAGCCGCTGCGTAAATATATTTCGTTCGATCAATGCTCATTTGGTAGCATCCCGGGATGAACGTCATCTCTTCGCTCCAGTCAGCTTCCCCTTTCATCCGCCGGCGCCAGAACGTGGCATTGGTCCTGCTGGTCGTCACCGGCGTCATCAACTACCTCGACCGCGCTACGCTCGCGGTTGCCAATGAATTCATCCGCGCCGACCTCGGCCTGTCGCTCGGCCAGATGGGTTTGCTGCTGTCGGCGTTTTCGTGGAGCTATGCGCTGTGCCAGCTGCCGGTGGGCATGCTGGTTGACCGGATCGGGCCGCGCTGGCTGCTCGGGGCCGGGCTGGTGTTGTGGTCGCTGGCCCAGGCCGCTGGCGGGCTCGTCTCCACCTTCGGCTGGTTCGTGCTGGCGCGCATCGTGCTGGGCATCGGCGAGGCGCCGCAATTCCCGGCGGCGGCGCGGGTCGTCAGCAACTGGTTCCCCTTGCGCTCGCGCGGCACGCCGACCGGCATCTACAACGCGGCCTCGCCGCTGGGATTCGCGCTGGCGCCGCTGTGCCTGTCGCCACTGATCGCCGCGACCAGCTGGCACTGGGCCTTCTTCGTCACCGGCGCACTGGGCATCGTCGCGGCGATCGTCTGGATCATGCTGTACCGCGACCCGGTGCGCGAACAGCTTTCCGACCTTGAGCGCGCCTACCTGGACGAGGGCCAGTCGCAGGACGCCACGGCGCCAGGCGGTTTCGCGGCCTGGCGCGCGCTGTTTCGCCAGCGCGCCACCTGGGGCATGCTGCTCGGCTTCTTCGGCTCGGTCTACCTGAACTGGGTGTTCCTCACCTGGCTGCCAGGCTACCTGCGCACCGAGCGGCACATGGACGT
>Ga0265797_10007755_pt1 | contig 14527 bp, 10 predicted proteins | sample P2T30metagenome_FD_192433 | JGI IMG/M metagenome (GOLD analysis project Ga0265797, IMG submission 192433) | Plant litter microbial communities from East Loma Ridge, Irvine, California - P2 T30 | ecosystem: Environmental > Terrestrial > Plant litter > Unclassified | place: USA: California... | reverse complement strand
CGCCGCTGAGAAAAGCGCCGATGCGGCCGTGCGCCGTGGCGTTGCGCACGGCGCTTTTGAGCTGCTCCATGAACTCTTCACGCAGGTCGTCGAACGAGCGCACGCCGTGTTCCTGGAACGCCATGCGCCAATAGCGCCGCGTCTCGACGCGGCCCTGCCGGTAATGCAGCAGCTCCCCCGGCAGCAGCCGCTGCTGGCCGCGGTAGATCGTGCCAGGCGACGGCACCATGTGAAAATAGACGTAGTTGTACAGGCCCTGCGCATCGATGGCGGCGCGCGCCAGCGGATGCACCCGCAACGCATCGGCGGACGACGCGAACAGCAGTGCCTCGCCGGCCAGTTGCCACGTGAGCGGCTGCACGCCCATGCGGTCGATGGCCAGCACGGCTTCGCCCGCCCGCTCGTCGATGATGCACAGCGTGAACGACCCGGCCAGCGCATCGCAGACGTGCTCCGGCCCGTGCTGCCACTGTTCCGCCAGCGCTGCGGCCAGACCCCGTGCAGCCGCCACTTCGGCCAGCGCGGCGTCGCGTGCGACGGGGCTCCCCCACAGCGCAACGAGCAACCCGTCCGCCACGTGCAGGTGCCGGGCCGCTTCGCCCGCGGCTACCGCCACGGCGGCGCGCGTGCCGTTGACCGCTTCGATGGCCGTGCCGTCGAAATGCGCCAGGGGCGCCGCCATCCGGTCGATCAGGTCCCGCTCGGCCGCGTTATGGCCGATCCATCCACACAGTCCGCCCATGCTGCCCCCTATTGAACGCCTAAACGAGAACCTCCACCGCAGCCGGCTGGCTGAGGAACGCCGCCGGGCTGGCCGTCATGCCGTACGCACCCGACTGCAGCACGGCCACCAGGTCGCCCGGCTGCGCGTGCGCCAGCTCCATGCCGTCCGCCAGCAGGTCCAGCGGCGTGCACAGCGGCCCGACGACGGACACCTTTTCGCGCACGGTGCCCTGCACGCGGTTGCCGATAACGACCGGGTAGTTCTTGCGGATCACCTGACCGAAGTTGCCGGACGCGGACAGGTGATGATGCAGCCCGCCGTCGGCGATGAGGTAGACCTGGCCGCGCGACTCCTTGCGGTCGACGATGCGGCAGACATACACGCCCGCTTCGCCGACGAGGTAGCGTCCCAGTTCGATGACGATCTGCGCGCCCTGCAGCTGCGGCCGGGCCGTCTCCAGCAAGGCCGCCAGATTGCTGCCCACCTGCGCCATGTCGAGCCGTTCCTCGCCAGGGAAATACGGGATGCCGAAGCCGCCGCCGATATTCACGACGCGCGGCGGCCGTGGCGCGCTCTGTGCGAGGCGGATCGCCAGCGCCAGCGTTTTCTCGTGCGCCTCCTGCAGCGCCGCCACCTTCAGGTTTTGCGCACCGCTGAAGATGTGAAACCCATAAAAATCCAGGTTCAGCGCGCCGATGCGGTCCAGCATGGCCGGCACCCGTTCCGCATCCACGCCGAACTGTTTTGGTCCGCCGCCCATCTTCATGCCGGACGATTTCAGCTCGAAGTCCGGATTGACGCGCACGTTGACGCGCGGCGTGATGCCGAGACGGACACCGATGGCGGCGGCCCGTTCCATCTCGCCTTCCGACTCGAGGTTGAGAACGATGCCGGCGGCGATCGCCATCGACAGGTCGGCATCGCTCTTGCCCGGCCCCGCAAAGCTGATGTGCAGCGGGTCCATCGGCGTGTCCAATGCGACGCGCAACTCTCCGCCGGATGCGACGTCGATGCCGTCCACCAGCGTTGCCATATGCTGCACCACGGCCGGCATCGGATTGGCCTTCATCGCATAGTGCAGGTGCACGTCGGCCGGCAGGTGCTGGCGCAGCTCGGCCACGCGTGCCGTCATCGCGGCGCGGTCGTAGGCATAGAACGGCGTCTGGCCGACGCGTTGCGCCAGCCGTGTCAGGGGGATACCGCCGATCTGCAGGCAGTCGTCGACGACGGGGAACTGGATCAACGGCGCGTGCTGGGGGCGCACGGCGGTCATGGCGCCTCCGTGAAGGCATGCTCGTACTGGCTTGAGAGCAGCTTGCGGTCGATCTTGCCGTTCGGGTTGCGCGGCAGCGGCGCCGTGCTGATGACGATCTTCTGCGGCAGCATGTAGGCCGGCAGGTGCGGCCTGCAGGCGGCCAGCAGGTCCGATGCCATCAGCGCGGCGCCCTCGCGCGGGTAGGCGATGACGACGATCGCCTGGCCCAGTGTCGGATGGGCGATGCCCAGCGCCGCCGCTTCCGCCACGTGCTCGCGGGCATACACCACTTCCTCCACCTCGGTCGGGCTGACGCGGTAGCCGGAGGTCTTGATCATCTCGTCATTGCGGCTGATGAAGTACAGGAAGCCTTCGTCATCCTTGCGCACCGTGTCGCCCGACCACACGGCCAGCTCCGTCAACGGCAGGCCGTAATGGCGCGGCGCGATCGGTTTAAAACGTTCAGCCGTCTTGGCCGGGTCGTTCCAGTAGCCCAGCGAGACGAGGGCGCCGCGGTGCACCAGCTCGCCCGGTTCGCCCGGCGCGCATTCGGTGCCGTCCGGGCGCAGCACCATCACTTCCGCATTGGGGATCGCCTTGCCCATTGAATCGGGGCGGCGCTCCAGTTCTTCCGGCGGCAGGAACGTGGAGCGGAACGCTTCGGTCAGGCCGTACATCAGGAACGGGCGCGCGGTCGGCAGCGCGCGGCGCAGCGCGTCGAGTGTCGGGCGCTGCATCGCGCCGCCGGAGTTGGTCAGATAGCGCAACGTGCAGTCGGCCGGCCAGGTCAGCTGCGCCAGCTGGATCCACAGCGGCGGCACGGCGGCCAGGCCCGTGATGCGTTCGGCCGTGACGGCATTGAGCACGTCGCGCGGCAACAGGTGGTTGATCAGGACCGCCGTCGCGCCCACGTGGAACGCCGTCGTCAGCTGCGACAGGCCGTAATCGAAGCTCAGTGGCAGCACGGCCAGGATGCGGTCCTGCGACGTGTTTTCCAGGTAGCCCGCCACGCTGACGGCGCCCGCCACCATGTTCCGGTGCGACAGCACGACGCCTTTCGGCTTGCCCGTGCTGCCGGAGGTGTACAGGATGGCGGCCATGTCGCCGTCGATGGCGCGGTGCGCCGGCGTGTCGATGGCGGCGGCCGGCGCCAGCGTGTCGTCCCATGGGAGCAGCTCGACGCCGGGCAGGGCCGGCAGCTCGCCCGCGGTGCCCGTCACCAGCACGGCGCGCAGGTCGCGACAGCCCGCCAGCACGGGCAGCAGCAGCTTCAGGCGGTCGTGCGACGTGACCAGCACGCGCACATTGCAGTCGGCCAGGATGTAGCCCACCTGCTCAGGTTTCAGCAGCGGGTTGACGGGCACGAAGACGCCGCCGGCGGCGGCCGCGCCAAACATGGCACCCACGTTTTCCACGTTCTTTTCCAGGTACACGGCCACGCGCTCACCGCGTTCCAGTCCGTGCGCCAGCAGTGCCGACGCGGCGCACGTCACCAGCCGGGCCAGGTGCGCATACGTCAGGCGGCGCTGGCCATACACCAGCGCTTCGGCATCGGGCGTGCGGTGCGCGGACCGAAAGATGAAGTCATGAATGAGATCGGACATGGAGGTTCCAGTAGCGTGAACGCGGGGGCCAAAGACCTTTACATTTTACAACTTATCCAACAGTGACTTCTGGTCATTCTGACATGCTTCACGGTGCAAAAACAACAGCGGCAGAGGCTGTTGTTTCCTTTCTTGATACGGGCCGAAAAAGGCAGGCTGTTGCTGGTCGCAAAGGCCGCACGCGGGTTATACTCGGCGAAATCGTTGTTGAAAGCGCAATCCCGGCAGCGTCTGCGCCGGGCGTGGAACCTCTGGAGTAAATATGGATTTGCAAGAAGAAGTAAAAACCATCGTGATCGACGTGCTCAGCCTCGGCCCTGCCGGCGCCGCGCTGACGGAACAGTCCGCCCTGCTGGGCAGTATTCCCGAGCTCGATTCGATGGCCGTGGTCCAGCTGATCGGCGCACTGGAAGAGCAGTTCGGTTTCGCCATCGACGATGACGAAATCAGTGCCGCCACCTTCGCCACGCTGGGCAGCCTCACGGACTTTGTCCGCCTCAAGCAGACAGCATGAAACCCGGGGCAGCCGCGCAGCCGCCGCAACCGTTCTTCCTGGACGGTGGTGCGGATGCCCGCTTCTGCCTGTATTACCCGCCCGTTTCTTCCCCTGTTGCGCCGCTCTGCCGCGGCGCCATCGTCTACCTCCACCCGTTCGCCGAAGAGATGAACAAGAGCCGTCGCATGGCTTCGTTGCAGGCCGCGGCGCTGGCGGCCGACGGCTATGCCGTCCTGCGCGTCGACCTGCATGGCTGCGGCGACAGCGCCGGCGATTTCGGCGATGCCACGTGGGAGGGCTGGCTGGCCGACGTGGAGCGCGCCAGCCGGTGGCTGCGCCAGCACCTGGGCGACGCGCTGACCGAAGCCCCCGCCATCTGGGGCCTGCGGCTGGGCGCCCTGCTGGCACTCGATCATGCCCGCCGCGCCGCGGCGCCCCCGGCGTTCGTGCTGCTGTGGCAACCCGTCACCAGCGGCGCGGTCTTCCTGACACAGTTCCTGCGCCTTGCCGTCGCCAGCCAGATGCTGACGGCCGACGGCGGCGCCAGTGGCGGCACCGCCGCGCTGCGCACCCGCCTGGCGACTGGCTACGCGCTGGAGATCGCGGGCTACCTGCTCAATCCCGCGCTGGCTACGGCCATCGATACCCTGGATACGGGCACGCTGCCGCCGCCCTGCCCCGTGCACTGGCTGGAAGTGGTGCCCGAGGCCGCCAGGCCGTTGCCGGCTGCCGCGGCCCGCATCGTCGCGCGCTGGCAGGAAGCGGGCATTCTCGTGGATGCGCACGCGGTGCCCGGGCCGCAGTTCTGGGCGACGCAGGAAATCGCCACGTGTCCCGCCCTGCTCGACCAGACCCGTCACGTCCTGCAGGCCCTCCATCATGCAGCCGGATGAACTGGCCTTGTCCTTCGCCTGCGCGGGCGACTGGCTGACGGGCATCCTCAGCCCGGCCGGCGATACGCCAACGCGCGGCGTGCTGATCGCCGTGGGCGGACCGCAATACCGGGCCGGCAGCCATCGCCAGTTCGCCCTGCTGGCCCGCAACCTGGCGATGCGCGGCATCCCGGCGCTGCGCTTCGATTACCGCGGCATGGGCGACAGCACGGGCGAACAGCGCGACTTCAACGACGTCGATGCCGACCTGCGCGCCGCCATCGACGAGTTTTTTGCCCGCGTGCCCAGCCTGCGCGAAGTCGTCATCTGGGGCCTGTGCGACGCCGCCTCCGCCGCGCTGTTCTATGCGCAGCAGGACGAGCGCGTGACGGGCCTCGTCCTGCTGAATCCCTGGGCACGCACCGAGGCCGGGCTGGCCAGCACCACGCTGCGCCACTACTACCGCGCGCGGTTGCTGCAGCCGGAGTTGTGGCAAAAGCTCGTCAGCGGCCGCTTCGACTGGCGCGCCGCGACCGGCGGATTGGTGCGGCTGGCCGGCAAGGCGCTGCGGCGCCCGGCAACGGCATCGACCGGGGCGCCCGGCCTGCATGAGCGCATGCTGGCCGGGATGCGGGCGTTTCACGGCAACGTGCTGCTGATCGACAGCGAGAACGATCTGACGGCAAAGGAGTTCCTCGACATGGCACAAGCGTCGCCGGCATGGCGCCGGCTGCTTGCCGCGCCGCAGGTGCAGCGCCGCACGCTGCCCGGCGCCGACCATACGTTCTCCCGGCGCGCCTGGCGCGACCAGGTCGCCGACTGGACCGCCGAGTGGGTGCGGGCATGGTGAAGCGCGTGCTGATGATCGCGTTTCACTTCCCGCCGCTGCACGGCAGCAGCGGCATCCAGCGCACGCTCAAGTTCTCGCAATACCTGCCGGCGCTGGGCTGGCAGCCGCTGGTGCTGACGGCGCACCCGCGCGCCTACGAGCGCCAGGGCACGGACCAGTTGAAGGAGATCCCGCCGGAGGCGATCGTGCACCGCGCCTTCGCCCTCGACACGTCGCGCCACCTGGCGCTGGGCGGGCGTTACGCGCGCTGGATGGCGCTGCCGGACCGCTGGGTGTCCTGGGTCGCTGGCGCCGTGCCGGCCGGCCTGAACCTGATCCGGCGCCATCGTCCGCAGGTGATCTGGTCGACGTATCCGATCGCCAGCGCGCACCTGATCGGCCTGATGCTGGCGAAGCTGACACGCCTGCCGTGGGTCGCCGACATGCGCGACCCGATGACGGACGTCGACTATCCCACCAACCCGCTGACGCGCAAGGTGTACCGCTGGATCGAGGACCGCGCCGTGCGGCACAGCTGCGCCGTCGTCTGCACCACCGCCGGCGCGGTGCGCAACTACCAGCAGCGCTACCCGGACGTGCCGCCCGAACGCTTCCTGCTGATGGAAAACGGCTACGACGAGGAGAATTTCGTCGGCGCTCCCACTCCGTCGCCGCGCGAGCCGGACGCGCCGTTCACCCTCGTCCACAGCGGCATCATCTACCCGTCCGAGCGCGACCCCGTCGAACTGTTCGCGGCACTGGCCGGCCTGCAGGCAGGCGGACAACTGCGGCCCGGCGAACTGCGCGTGGTGCTGCGCGCCACGGCGCACGACGAGTACCTGGCGGGCCTGATCGCGGACCATGGCATCGCCGCCCTGGTCACGCTGGCGCCGCATATTCCGTACCGCGAAGCGCTGGCCGAGATGCTGGGCGCGGACGGACTGCTGGTGCTGCAGGCGGCCAACTGCAACCACCAGATCCCCGCCAAACTGTACGAGTACCTGCGCGCCGGGCGCCCCGTGCTGGCGCTGACCGATCCGGCCGGCGACACGGCGGGCGCCCTGCTGCAGGCCGGAATCGACACGATCGCCCCACTGGACCGGAGAGACCTGATCGCCGCGGCGCTGCTGCGCTTTATCGCGCAGGCACGCGCCGGTACCGCCCCTGTCGCCACGCCGGCCGCGGTGGCCGGCGCATCACGCCGCGCCCGGGCGGCACAGCTGGCGCGGCTGCTCGACCAGGTGGCCGCCGCGCGCGCCGCCGTCCCCGTGCCCAACCAAGCGGAGGAAATATGATGTCGCAACGGATGTTTGTCAGGCAGTGCAAGGCGCTGTTGGTGCTGTCCATGCTGGGTGCGTGCGGGCTGGCTGGCGCCGCCCCGTACTGCGGCGAACTGAAAAACGGCTACGGTCCATTCGACTTCCGCAGCACACCGCAATCGAAGCTGGGCGTGGTAGAGGACTTTCACTTCACGGAGGACGTGCAGGCATTGCGGCGCGGCGCCACGGGCCAGATCGGCGGCGACCTCGATTACCTGTTGCGCGCCGTGCCGAACCACCCGCGCGGGTTGCTCACGTTGATGAAGCTGTCGCAAAAGCTGCGCACGCCGCAGCCGCCCGGCGCCCACTATCCGACCGAATGCTATTTCGAACGGGCCGTGCGCTTCCAGCCGGATGATGGCGCGGCCTGGGCGCTGTATGCCCAGTACCTGTACGGCGAAGGCAAGGACAAGCGCGCGCTGGAGATGCTGGAACGCGCCGCCGAACTGTCGCCGGACGATGCCGCCATCAGCTACAACCTGGGCCTCGTCTACGCCAAGGCAAAAAAATACGATGCCGCGCTGCCGCTGGCGCAGAAGGCGTACAAGGCCGGCTTTCCGCTGCCAGGACTGAAAAAGATCCTGGCCGACGCCGGCAAGTGGACTGAAGCGCCGCAATGATCGCCACGCTGGGCGCCCGTGCCGGTGCCGGCGCGGCCTTGCTGCTGCTGGCGGGGGCGCTGTCGGTGTATCCGCTGGCGACCAATCCGGCCACTGGCGCGTGGCTGATCGGCGCCCTGGCGGCGTATGCCGTGCTGCTGTGGTATCGGCCGACGGCATGGTTGTTTGTCGTGCCCGCGCTGCTGCCCGTGCTCGACTTCGCGCCGTGGACCGGCTGGTTTTATCTTGTCGAACTCGATCTGGTGTTGCTGACCACCTGCGCCGTCGGCTACTGGCGCCTGGCCGCGATGCCCGTGCCGGTGCGGCTGCCGCCATTGACGGCGGTGGCGCTGCTGCTGACGGTGCTGTGCCTGGGTGTGGCGGCGTGGCGCGGCATCACGCCGCCGGCGCCGATCGACGCCAATGCGTTCAGCAATTACGTCAGTCCGTGGAACGGCCTGCGCATCCTGAAGGGTTATCTCTGGCCGCTCGCCCTGCTGCCGCTGCTGCGGCGCAGCGCCGGCGCGCGGTTGGAGAATCTGCCGCGGCTGCTGGTGCCCGGCATGCTGCTCGGGCTCGTCGGTGCCAGCCTGGCCGTGGCGTGGGAACGCACGCAGTTTCCGGGCTTGCTGAACTTCTCCAGCGACTATCGTCCCACGGCGCCCTTCTCGGCCATGCACACCGGCGGCGCCGCGCTGGACGCGTATTTGGCAATGACGCTGCCCTTCGTGGCCATGTGGCTGACGCGCCGCGTCGGCGGCATCCGGCTGGCGCTTGGCATGGGCTGCCTGCTGCTGGGTACCTTCGCCGGGCTGACCTTGTTCTCGCGCGACATCTATGTGGCATACGGCAGCTCCGCCGCCGTGCTGGCGCTGATCCTCGCCTACCGTGAGCTGCGCAGCGGCCGGCTGCGCGCCCGCACCCTGTTCTGCGGGATCGGACTGGTGCTGTTGCTGGGCGTCTGCCTGACGCAGGTGTTTGCCGCCAGCGGCTACCGCGGCCTGCTGGCCGCCCTGGGCACGCTGTCGCTTGCGGTGCTGGCCGGCGGCGCCGCGCCGCGCGTGCGGACGCCGCTGCCGGGCGTGGCCGTCGGGCTGGCGCTGCTGCTGGCCGCCGTCGCGCTGACCGTGCTGGCGCCGGACGCCGCGTCGAACCAGTGGAAAGGCGCGTACGTCAGCTATGCGCTGGCCTTCCTGGCTGGCGCCGCCGGTGCCGCGCTGCTGCTGCGCCAGCGCCTGGCCGGCACCGGCATGGGTCTGCTGCTGGGCGCCCTGCCGGCGCTCATGCTGGCGACGTTGCTGGTTGCGTGGCACCATGCCGGGTCACCCGCGCTGCCCAGTGCGGCCGTCGTGCTGGTGGCGGCCGCACTGCTGGCGGCGCATCGCTGGCTGCCGCAGCCACTGTGGCGGCTCGACCAGCGCTCGCTGATGCTGGCCTTCTGCGCATTGATCGTGCTGGCCACCGTCATTCCCGTCACCGGCAGCTACTACGCCGAGGTGCGCTTCGCCACCGTCGCCCGCGACCTGCGCGTGCGGCTGCAGCACTGGTCCGAGGCGCTGGAGATGATGGACCGGGATGCCACGACCCAGCTGTCCGGCATGGGCCTCGGCAAATATCCGGCCACTTACCTGTGGCGCAATACGCACGGCGAAATGCCCGGCACCTTCAGCTACGTGCGCGAAGGCGCCAATACGTATCTGCGCCTGGGCGCCGCGCAGTACAGCGCCGGCTACGGCGAAGCGCTGCGCTTCCTGCAGCACGTGGCCGTCCGGCCCGGCGCCCGCTACACCGTGGCGGCGGACCTGCGCCGCAGCGGCGACGAAGTGATGCCCCGCATCGCGCTGTGCGAACGCTGGCTGCTGTACCCGCGCAGCTGCCAGCACGTGCGCCTGCAACTGAAGAAGGGAGAGCGCGGCTGGCAGCATTACGAGGGCACCGTCGTGGCGCAGTTCGAGCCGCACTGGCTGGCCGGTTATGCGCCAGTGCGCCTGCAGATCGCCAGCGAATCGGCAGGCGGCGCACTGGACATCGACAACGTCAGCGTGCGCGACGTGGACAGCGGGCGCGAACTGCTGGCCAACGGCTCGTTCAGTGCCGCCAACGATTACTGGTTCTTCAGCAGCGACCGCAATCACATGCCGTGGCACGTCAAGAACCTTGTCCTCAATGCCGTGTTCGAAATGGGATGGCTGGGCGCGGCCGCGCTGGGGTTCCTGTTGCTGGCGGTCGCGGCGCGGCAGCTGCGCGGCGCGCTGGCGGGGGATGACATGAGCGCCGTGTTCCTGGCGTCGCTGACGGGCGCCATGATGGTGGGCCTGTTCGACAGCATCACGGACGTGCCGCGCCTGACGTCGCTGCTGCTGTTGCTGGTACTGGCCGGGGCGCTCGTACCGGTGCCGCCACACGCGCTGCGCCGGCGCCGCTCATCCCCCCGTCAGGCGGCCGATGCCTTGATGTCGTGACGTTCCAGCAGATCGTATAACGTGGGCCGGCTCACGCCCAGCAGCTCGGAAGCCTTGACGATATTGCCGTCCACCTCGGCCAGCGCCGCGACGACGGCCTGGTACTCGGCCTTCTCGCGCACTTCGCGCAGGTTGAACGGACGTGGCGCCGACTGGTCGATGTCCGCGTCCAGGTCGAGATCTTCGGCCGTGATGACGGTGCCGCTGGCCATGATGACGGCGCGCTTGATGCAGTTTTCCATCTCGCGCACATTGCCCGGCCATTTGTGGTAAGCGATCTGCGCCAGCGCGTCCGCGCCGAACGTCAGCGCCGGCCGGCCTTCCTGGCGGCAGATGCGGTTCTTGAAATGCTGGGCCAGCAGCACGGCGTCGCCACTGCGTTCGCGCAGCGGCGGGATCGTCAGCACGATTTCGGACAGGCGATAGTACAGATCCTCGCGGAACCGCCCCGTGCTGGCCAGCGTTTTGAGGTTCTGGTGCGTGGCGCAGATGATGCGCACGTCCACCGGGATTTCCTCATGCCCGCCGACCCGCTCGATCACGCGCTCCTGCAGGAAACGCAGCAGCTTGGCCTGCAGCGCCATCGGCAGGTCGCCCACCTCGTCGAGGAAGAACGTGCCACCGTGCGCCAGCTCCACCTTGCCCTTGGTCTGCTTGACGGCGCCCGTGAACGCGCCCTTCTCGTAGCCGAACAATTCGCTTTCCAGCAGCGTTTCGGGAATGGCCGCGCAATTGATCGCCATGAAGCGCTCTTTCGAACGGGGGCTCAGCTGGTGCAACGCACGGGCGATCAGCTCCTTGCCGGTGCCGCTTTCACCCAGCACCATCACGGTGGCCGAACTGGGTGCCACCTTTTCCACGTTGCGGCACACCTTCAGCATGGCCGGGTCGCGGCTGACGATGCCGGTCAACGGCGAGTCGGCCTGGCTTTGCTGCAGGCGGCGGTGCTCCTGCTGCAGCCCGTGCAGCACGAATGCGCGCTGGATGACAAGGCTCAGCAGCTCCGGCTCGCACGGCTTCTGGTGGAAATCGTAGGCGCCCATCGCCACCGCGTTGACGGCATGGCTGCGGTCCTGGTTGCCCGTCAGGACGATCACCTTGGTCTCCGGCGCCAACGCCAGCATCTGCTGCAGCGTCGCCAGGCCTTCGGTGGCGCCGTCCGGATCGGGCGGCAGGCCCAGGTCCATCGTCACGACGGCCGGCTCGTGGCGGCGCAGCTGCGCCAGCGCCGCTTCGCGGTCGCCGGCCACCACGACGTCATAGGCGTCCAGGCTCCAGCGCAGCTGTTTCTGCAGGCCCGGATCGTCTTCGATGATCAGGAGTTTCGGTTTGGTTTGCGTCACAACAGTCCTTTCAGGCGGCTTGCTCGATGGCGTGCGCGCGCCAGCGCGGCAACGTCACGTGGAACGTGGTGCCGCGCAGCGGTGTGCTGTGCACACGCAGGCTGCCGCCCAGTTCCTGGATGTACTCCCGGCTTTCAAAGGCGCCCACGCCCATGCCCGCCGACTTGGTCGAATCGAACGGCTTGAACAGCCGTTCGCGAATGAATTCCTCGCTCATGCCGTGGCCCGTGTCGCTGACTTCCACGGTCACGCAGTCGCCATCGCCCGCCAGGCGCACCGTTACGCGCCCGTCTTTCGGCGTGGCCTCGATGGCGTTCTGGATCAAATGTCCCAGCACCCGTTCCAGCCGTTCCGCATCGGCCTGCACCAGCGCGTCGGGCCGCACGATCTCCAGCACGGGACGCGGCTCGAACGCGGCCTTCAGTGCGACGGCCTGCTGCAGGATCTGGGCGACGGACAGCGCGCGCGCCGGGCCTTGCGTGGCGCCGCGACTGAGTTTTTGCAGCATCAGCTTCATCTTCTGCACCGAATAGACCACCGTCTCCTGCATGTCGCGCTGGAATTCGGGATTGTCGCGGTGCTTCTCCGCATTGGCCGTCAGCAGCGACAGTTGCGCCACCAGGTTTTTCAGGTCGTGCACGACAAAGGTCGAGAGACGGTTGAACGAATCGAACTGGCGCGCGAGCATCAGCGCGCTGTCGGCCTCCTGCTGCGCCAGATAGCTGGCCGCCTGCGTTCCCGCAATCTTTAAAAGGTCCAGCACTTCCCAGTTCAGCGTCACGTGGCTGCGCGGACGCTGCAGCACGACAAAGCCGAACAGCCGCCCATGCAGCATCAGCGGCACCGCCAGCCATGCGCGCGGCATCGTCGCCAGCCATGAAGGCAGCGGCGGCGTGCCCTCGTCGTTCTCCTGTGCGACTTCGACAACCCAGCCTTCGCTTTCCATGAAGGAGCAGAACGGAGAAGCGGCCGGCTCGATGGCGGTGACGGGCGGCAGCTCCCAGTGCGCGATCGGTTCGAAGCGGGCCGCGTCCTGCGCATCGCGTCGCATCCACAGCGCGCCACCGGGACTTTCCACCAGCGCCGCCAGTGCCTGGATGCTGCGCACGCCCAGTCCCGGTCCCTGCTGCGACAGCGTGCGGGTAAAACTGAGCCACTCATCGCGGTAGTCGTAGCTGTAGCGGAAGAAGTGCTTGCTGATGAAGACGCGCAGCCAGGCGCGGAAGCTGCCCGAGAACAGCACGCTGACCAGGAGCACGGAGGCGCCGAACAGGAACGCCAGCTGCATCAGCGAGCCCCATTCGCCGCCGACGAAGCGCAGGTAATAGGCGGCGGAGCTCATCGCCAGCAGGTACACGGCCGCGCCCACCAGGGTGGCGGAATGGAACAGGATGCGGCGCGACACGGCGATCTGGTTCGACCACGTGGCGTTCCTCGCCAGCGAGACGGCGATCAGCGGCATCGTCAGCGCATTGACGATGCCACGCGCGCCCCACAGCTCCACGTTCATCTCGCGGAACAGCAGCATGTCGCTGTACATGTAAAAATCGTAGACGAAGATGCCGCCGATGCCGAGACAGGCGAACTTGATGGCCCACCGCTCCTCGGCGGCGCGGTTGCGATACAGCTGCTCGATCAGCAGGATGCCCAGCACGGGCAAGGTCACGCGGCCGATCGTGACGAGGTAGAACGTCAGCACCGACGGCAGCAGCCGGCCGGCCACGACCGCCGTCACGACGACGGCATACGCGGCGGCGACGCACAATGCGAGCCGGCTGCGCCGTCCGTCCCGCTTGACCCGCAGGTGTCCCAGCAACGCCAGCAACACGGCCGACCAGGCGCCCTGGCGCAGCAGCTCGACGACTTCGGCCAGCATCACCGACTCGCCGCCGCGCGCCAGCCAGACCATCGTTACGCTCCACAACACCATCACGCCGCTGGCCAGCGCGATGGCGCGGGCGTGGGCACGGCCACGCCAGCCCGTCAGCAACAGCACGCACAATAATGCAAACGCCAGCGCGGCGCCGGCGTAACTGAAGATGGCGGTACCGACCGGCATCAGTGCCTCACCTCGACACGCGCGCGTTCATCGACCGCCCCGGAACACGACCACCTTGAAGGTGTCGATCAGCACCAGCACGTCGAGGAACAGGCTGTTGTTCTTCACGTAGTACAAGTCGTACTGCAGCTTCTGCACCGCATCCTCGACGGAGTCGCCGTAGCCGTAGCGCACCTGGGCCCAGCCCGTGATACCGGGCTTGATGCTGTGCCGGACGTTGTAGTACGGGACCCGCTGCGTCAGCTGGTCGACAAAATATGGCCGCTCGGGGCGCGGGCCCACGAAGCTCATCTCGCCTTTCAGCACATTGAGGATCTGCGGCAGCTCGTCGATGCGCAGCTTGCGGATGATATTGCCGACGCGGGTGATGCGCGGGTCGTTGTGCGCCGCCCACTGCGGCGTGCCTCCCTGTTCCGCGTTCATGTACATGCTGCGGAACTTCAGCACGCGGAACACGCGGCCGTCCTTGCCGACCCGCTCCTGCGAATAGAACACAGGCGCACGGTCTTCGACAAAGATGGCCAGCGCCGTCACCAGCATCACGGGCAACGAGACGATCAGCAGCGCCAGGCTGGCGATGACGTCGACGCCGCGCTTCATGAAGCTCCGCACGAAGCCCTGGTCGAAGCCGCCGCCGAACACCAGCCAGCTGGGCTGGACGGAAGCGACGCGGATCTGGCAGGTCTCCCGTTCGAAGAACGTGGCGGCATCGGTGACCTTGATGCCAAACAGTTTGCAGTCGAGCAGTTCCTGAATGGGAAAGGAGCCGCCGCGGCGATTTTCCACGGAGACGACGATTTCGCTGACGCGGTTGCGGTGCACCAGCTGCACCAGCGAACGGCCGTCCTCGCACGGCAGCAGCGCTTCCTCCGGCACGGCAACCAGTTCGGACGGCACGCGCACGTAGCCGGCCACGTGGTACTTGCGGTAGTTGTTCGGCCGCAGCGCCAATTCTCCGCACTCCT